>Ga0318496_10000428_pt1 | contig 14474 bp, 10 predicted proteins | sample GRESIP109b1f22_FD_203296 | JGI IMG/M metagenome (GOLD analysis project Ga0318496, IMG submission 203296) | Tropical soil microbial communities from Luquillo Experimental Forest, Puerto Rico - GRE.SIPMG.109b1f22 | ecosystem: Environmental > Terrestrial > Soil > Tropical forest > Bulk soil... | reverse complement strand
GCTGATCACGTCCTCGGAGTCCTTCGCGGCCGACAAGGTGGACAGAGTGCTATCTGAACTCGAAAGCACCCTCGCCCAGTTCGCGGCACGGTTCGGCGACGTCTACCCCGGCTACTCAGTCGACTTCGGTGTCCAGGCCCGCTACCAGAGCCAGATCTGGGAGCTCGACGTTCCGCTCCCAGCCCGTGGCGTCAGTGGCCGAGCCGCCCAGCAGCGGCTGTTCGAGGCCTTCCACGACCTGCACGAACGCATCCTGGCCGTGCGAGACCCAGGCTCCGCGATCGAATTCCTCAACTGGCGCGCCCGCGTGACCATCCACCTGCCCAGGGCGAAGCGTGACTACGACGCCGGCGCCAAGCGGCTCGCCGAGCCCGCATCCTGGCGCAGCTGCTACTTCGGTCATGCAGGCGCTGTCGACACGCCTGTCTTCAAGCCCGCCCAGCTCGGGCCCGGAACCCGGCTCCGCGGACCAGCCGTGATCGAGGAGCCGACCACGACGCTGGTCATCTATCCAGGCATGGCAGCTGAGGTAAGCGACGCAGGCAACTATCTGCTCTACATCAACGACGAGGCCCTAGCATGAGCGACAAGAACTTCGACGCCGTCCGTACGGCAGTCATCGCCAACAAGGTCGACGGCATCGTCCGCGAGATGACCAACACCTTGCTCAGGTCGGCCCGCTCGGCCGTGATCAACAGCGCCCGGGACTTCTCCTGCGCGATCCTCACGGCCGACGACGAGCTGCTGGCCGCGGCGGAGGGCATCCCGGTCCACATCTTCGGTGCGCAGCTGCAGGCAGCGGCACTGCGTGCTAGCCATCCCGAGCTTCGCGAGGGCGATGCCTACCTCGACAACAACCCCTACGTCGGCAACTCGCACGCCGCCGACCACACCGTCCTAGTCCCGGTCTTCGTCGACGGTGAGCACATGTTCACCGCGGTCGCCAAGGCGCACCAGGCGGACATCGGTAACTCCATCCCGACCACCTACCACGCAGCGGCGAAGGACGTGTACGAGGAGGGTGCGCTCATCTTCCCCACGGTGAAGGTCCAGTCGGAGTACGAGAACGTCGACGACATCATCCGCATGTGCCAGGCCCGCATCCGGGTCCCGTCGCAGTGGTACGGCGACTTCCTCGCGGCGATCGGCTCGGCTCGTATTGCCGAGCGGCGGCTCAAGGAGCTGGTCGCGAAGTACGGCGTCGACACCGTGAAGCAGTTCATCAGGGACTGGATGGACTACAGCGAGAAGGTGATGGCCAAGGCGATCCAGAGCCTGCCGGCCGCGACGCTGCACAACACCGGAAAGCACGACGCGTTCCTGCCGTACCTGCCGGAGGGGCTCGAGATCGGCGTGAAGATCGAGATCAAGCCCGACGAGGGCATGATTCACGTCGACCTGACCGAGAACGCGCCCAACGTCGACTGCGGGCTGAACATGACCGAGGCCACCACGCGGGCCGCGGTCTTCGGCGGGATCTTCAACGCGATCCCGGCCACCATCCCGAAGAACTCCGGCGCCTTCCGCCGCGTCCTCATCGACATGAACGAGGGCTCCGCGGTCGGCAAGCCACGATTCCCGCACAGTTGCTCTCTTGCCACCACCAACGTCACCGACCGGCTGATCAACTGCGTCGGGGCCGCCTTTGCCCAGCTGGGTGAGCCGTACGGCGTCGCCGAAGGCGCAGTGGGAGTGGGCGCCGGATATGCAGTCCTCTCCGGCCTGGACCGCCGCACCGGTGAAGCGTTCGTCAATCAGCTCGTCGTCACCGCGAACGGCGGACCGGGCAGCGCCTACGCCGACGGCTGGGTCACCTACGGAGTGCCATGCGTGAGCGGCCTAATGTATCGCGACTCGGTCGAGATCGACGAGGTCAAGATGCCGATCCGGTACAAGCACCTCCGGCTGGTCGCAGACACCGGCGGCGCAGGTAAGTACCGTGGCGGCCCGTCCTTCGAGCTTGCCTATACGCCGAAGGCGGACCCGATCACCGTCATCTACCCGTGCGACGGCCAGGTGAATCCGTCCAAGGGCGTCGCCGGCGGCTCGGACGGCCGCAGGGCGCAGGCCTGGCTGGAGAAGGCCGACGGGACACGCACCCAGCTCCCGAACGCCATCACGCTCACCCTCAACCCCGGCGAGGTCATCCACGGCTTCGACGCCTCAGGCGGCGGCTACGGCACGCCCTTCGACCGGGACCCGGCGCTCGTCCTCGAGGACGTGACGGAGAACTGGGAGTCCCGGGAGCACGCGACCGAGACCTACGGCGTGGAGTTCGTCGACTCGGCCAACGGCCTCGCGGTCGACGAGGCCGCTACAGCCAGGCGCCGCGCAGCGGCCGCGGATTAGTCACGGAGCGCGTACCGGCGCCAGGACACCCGGGGTTGCAACGACGCCGGTACCGAGAAGACGTTGATCTCTTCCCACACGCGAGCGTCAACGACAACGATCTGAAAGAGGTTCATGAGGATGAGTAAGCCAACGGTGGTGGTGCTAGGCGCTGGCGGCGCACAGGCTTCGGGGTTGCTCCGTGGCCTCGGCCGATCGGCAACCGAGATGCGCATCGTCTGCTGCGATCGCGTGTTCCGCGATGATGTGCCGACGGCGGTCGGGACGCAGGAAGTCGAGCGGCGTGAGTTCGACCTGATGGCCGAGCCCGCGACATTGCATGAGGTACTGCGCGACGCACACCTGGTCGTGAACTTGACCGGCCCTTACTTCACCCTCGGCCCGGTCATCCTCGACGCGGCCATCGCGGCCAGGACCGACTACCTCGACATCTGCGACGATGCCGACGCGACCGAACTCCTCCTGCAGCGGGACGAACCCGCCCGGGCGGCTGGGGTGACCGCGCTAATCGGTATGGGCTCGGCGCCCGGCACGACGAACGTCCTGGTCCGGCTGGCACTGGACTCGCTTCCCGCCGGAGATGCATCGGCGTCGATCACCTGGTGCGTCGACGCCGTAGACATGGTCGGTGCGGTCGTCCCGCACTTCGCGCACTCCTTCAGCACTGCCCTGCCTGGTCTTGGCGGCACCCCGACGTGGGAGACCCTCGAGCCGAAGCGAGTCCAATTCCCCGAGCCGGTCGGCGAACAGCTCGTCGTGACGCTCAGCCACCCGGAGGTCCTCACCCTCCCGCGGTTCACCCGCGTGACCAAGGCCACCAACAAGGGCGGCCTCATCCCCGAGGACTTCACGCACCTCGGCTGGATGGTGTCCCGTCTTCCCGACGGCGAAGGACGCTCGGACGCCATGCAGACGATCTTCGAGACCGCCCGAGCCAGCCACGGCGACCGCGAACCGGTCGGATCAGGCCTGATCGTCGATGTCCGCGTCGGTGACGAGGGGATCACGTTCGTGTCCGGCGGGAAAATGAGCCAAGAGGACGCGACGGGAACGCCGGCGGCCGCTGGGACAGTCATCGCCCTGCAAGGAGGCGTGCCTGGCCCCGGCGCCGTCAGCCCGGAAGTGCTGAACCCGGCCGACTTCTTCGGCGCACTTCGCGACGTCTCCGCCGGCGGCGGCGGCATGACCGCGTACCGGACCCAGGACGGGAAGATCACGGAACCGGTGCGCATCCGCGACCTGCTCACAGCCCAGTCCCTTGTCGGCTGACCTGCACGGATCAACCTCCAACCGCTTACGCAGGCGTCCGCCACGCGGAGCTGAGCACCATCGGCCACAACCTCCGGCGCAGCCGGTGACGACAGCGCCCCGTGAACGCGGGGCCGTCTGAAGGACAACGAGCAATGGCCACCGGGCATGCGCGCCGGCGGCCGCCGATAGACAGAAAGGAAAAGCCGAATGGCCACTGTCGACTGGGACCGCGTCGCCCGCGGCGTCGCGCGAGAGCACGAGAAGATGATCTGGCGCCCTTACGGCGTCCCGACCGTGCTCGACCTGGAGCACTCTGCCTTCCACGACGCCGCGATCTCCACCCCGTGGGATATTCCAGCGAAGCTGGCGGTGTCGGTGGCGATCACCGGCGCGTTTTTCCGGCACGACCAGAACCCCAACCAGCCGCTGACCCCGGGCGCGATCCTCGAGTCGGCCCGCGAGGTGGCAACGGCCGGAGCGAGCACCGTCCACATCCACGTCCGCGACGACGACGGCTACAACGTGCTCTCGCCCGACCGGTTCCGGCAGGTGATCAGCCCGCTTCGAGAAGAGTTCCCGTCGCTGGCGATCGACGGGTGCCTCGTCCCCGCGCTAGGCGGCGAGTGGGAGCTGATGAAGGAGGTGCTCACCAGCGGAGTGCTCGACGCTGCGCCGATCAACACCACCGCCACCTACATCGGCGACTCACTATTCGTGAAGCCGGCCCCGATCATGATCGAGAAGGTCCGCCTCATCAACGAGGCAGGCGGCGTTCCCGAGATCGCCGTTTACACCGACGCCGACGTCTCGAACGCCAACCGCTTCCTGATCAAGAGCGGCCTGATCCAGACCCCCGCTGTCTGGCTGGTGCTGCCGGCGCTTCCCGGCTGCAGTCCGATGGAGAACCCGCGGCAGATGATCGACGGCCTGACCCGGACCGTATCCGCGATCAAGGACATCGACCCCGACGCCTTCATCGTGGTGTGCGCAGCAGGCCGTGCCTCGACCCACCTGGCCGCGCTGGCCGCGCTCATGGGCCTGCACATCCGGGTCGGCATGGAGGACACCTACTGGCTGTGGCCGCACCGGGACGACCAGGTCGAGAGCAACCTGCAGGCGCTGCACATGGGCCAGATGATCTCGCAGGTCGTCGGCCGGCCGGTCGCGAGCCAGGAGGAGTACCGGGCGATGCTCGGGCTCCCCGCCCGCAACCCGGTCGCAGCCGGCGCGTAGGCCGCCTCCGGCCAGCAAATGTCGCCCGCGCCTAGGCCCGGTAACACGAGGAGAAATTGTGCATGCCGTATGCATTACCAGTCTTGACGGACCGTCCCACCTCCGGGTGCTGGAGGTCGGCGCGCCGGTCCGGGAATCCAACCAGACCCTCGTGGAGGTCCGGGCAGTGGCGCCGGCCTTCCCCGACCTGCTCATGTCGCAGGGCAAATACCAGGTCAAGCCAGACTTGCCATTCAGCCCTGGATCCGACTTTGCAGGCGTCGTCGTCGAGGCCGCCGAGGGTTCGGAGTTCGACGCCGGAGACCACGTCGCCGGCTGCCTCAGCTACGGGGCGGCCGCCGAACTCCTTTCGGTAAGCGACGACCGCCTGTACCCGCTGCCGGGCGACATATCCTTTACCGACGGCGCCTCGCTACCGATGAACTACCTGACCTCCCACTTCGCGCTGGTGACGAGAGGGGATCTCAAATCCGGCGACTGGGTGATGGTACTCGGCGCCTCGGGTGGTGTCGGATTGGCCAGTATCCAGGTAGCCGCCGGGTGGGGTGCGCGAGTCATAGCTGTCGTCTCCAGCCAGGAACGGGCGAGCGTCGCGATCGATGCCGGCGCCCACCACGCCGTCCTCCGGGATCAGGTGCCGGGCGCGGTGCATGAGCTGACCGGCGGACGCGGCGTCGACCTGGTGATCGACGTCGTCGGTGGCGACATGACCAACACGCTGCGAACGCTGGCGGCACTCGGGCGCGTGATGGTCGTCGGCTTCGCCTCCGGCGAGATCCCGACGGTCAAGGTGAACCGGCTGCTGCTGACCAACACCGACGTTCGCGGGGTAGAGTCCGACTACCTCTGGCAGGCCGGCCTCAGCGGCAAGGCCTGGGACGACTTGGTCAGATTGTGGAAGGCCGGGTTTATCAAGCCCGTCGTCCGAGATGGCGGGTCACTCGACTCCTACGCGCAGAGCCTGGTGGAGCTGTCGGATCGATCCGTCGTCGGCCGAATCGTCCTTACCGTGTGACCAGTCACCACCGCCGTTGGTCAGGGATGAGCTAACCGCTTGTGCAAGAAGTAGTGGCAAGGAGGGTTCAACGTCGTGAAGCAGCACCTCGACTCTAGACCGATGCCGTTCCCGAACCTGACGGCGGCCCTGCGGCACTGGGCTGTGACTACGCCAGACTCCCTCGCTCTCGCCGCCGGGGACAGCGAACTCACCTACGCGGAGCTGTCTGAGCGGGTCGACCGCTGCGCAGCCTGGCTGACCGAGCAGGGGGTACAGGCGGGCGAACGCGTCGTCGTCGTCGGCCACAACAGTATCCCCTGGGTGGTCCACTACCTTGCTGTCCTGAGTCTCGAAGCGGTGATAGCGCCCGCGAACAATCGCCTCAATCCAGCCCAGTTTGCCGACCAGGTGGAACTCCTCGATGCGGCACTCGTCCTAGCGGACGAGGATCATTCACCCATCGTGGCCGACGTGGAGGCCAGCAGGGTGCGCAGCCTCGGCGATGAGAACCACGCCACGGTGCACAGCACGCCTCCGCTGCCAGCCGCCGAGGCGCCGGCCCTCATCAGCTTCACGTCCGGAACGACGGGAAGGCCCAAGGGCGCCACGCTCACCCAGAACGCGCTTGCCGCAGCATCGTGGGCGTTTGTCCGAGTGTTGCGCACCAGCGGGGACGACTCGACGCTGGTCGTGGTCCCGATGTTCCACAACACGGGCTTCATCGACCAGTTCGGCCACATGCTGCTGCTCGGCGGACGTACCGACTTGCTCCGGAAGTTCCGTACGAAGGCCGCGATCGAAGCGCTGACAGCTCGGCCCGTCACGTATCTTGCCGCGGTACCGAGCATCATCCGCCTGCTCATGCTCGCGCCGGGCGCCCCGAGGGCCTTCGCGTCGATCCGGACGCTCCTCTACGGCGGCTCGCCGATGCCCGCGCCATGGATCGACGAGCTACTCGGCAAATGGCCGCAGCTGCAGTTGTTCCACGGATACGGCCTCACCGAGTACGGCTCGGCAATCTCCTTCCTCCCCCCGGAGTACGCACGCGACCACGGAGTCTCGGTCGGCTTTCCGGTGCCCGGCACAGCCGTCCGCATCATCGGAGAGAACTACGTCGACGTGGAGCCGGGTGAGGTTGGGGAACTTTGGTGCACGGGCGACACGATGATGCAGGGCTACTGGCGTCAGCCCGAACTCACCCAAGCCAAGATCCACGACGGGTGGCTGCGAACGGGCGACCTCGCGCGACTCGAGGACGGCTTCTACTTCATCGAGGGCCGGGTCGACGACGTGATCAACCGCGGGGGTGAGAAGGTACTGCCGTCGCATGTCGAGGCAGTGCTCTCCACCTTGGAGTCAGTCGGGCAGAGCTGCGTGTTCCCGGTACCCGATCCGATTTTGCAGAGCCGTGTCTGGGCGGCAGTCGAGGAGCGTCCGGGAACCGCGTTCGACGAGGCCTCTGCCCGGGATGCGCTTTTGCGCCTGCTTCCCGACTACGCGGTGCCGGAGCGCATCGAGGTAGTCAGCCCGCTCCCTCGGACCGCTAGCGGCAAGGTCGACAGACGCGCTCTGACGATCCAATTTGCTCAGAACGCATAAGCGGCCCCGCCGTGCTCAGGACAAAGCGGCCGCGGTCGTCGCGCGCACCATGTTCCGCACGAGGCCCTCATAGCGATTCGCGACAGCAGCAACCGACATCTTGCCGCCGGCGTTGAACCAGGTGTACACGTACTCGCACAGGGTGACGATGGCGAAGGCCGTTGTGTTCACGTCGTCAACTGCCATGACGCCCAGCTGCTGTCCATCGGTCAGGACGTCGCGGAAGTCCTTGAGGTAATCGCGCTCCATCTTGACGATCGGTTCGAGCCGTTCGGCGGGAATGTCGGAGGTGAGCCCCCTGATCGACATGGTGAGGTCGAAGGCCCGGGCGGCATCCGACTGCTGCAGTTGCCAGGTGACGTGCGCGCGGACCATCTGACCGAGCTTGAGCACCGGGTGTTCCTCGGTGATCGACCGCCGCACATACGTCACGAAGTCTTCCATCGCCTCCTCGAGGACGGAGGCGTACAGCTCGTCCTTCGACGGGAAATACCAGTACAGCGCGGGCGCCGAGATGCCGAGCTCTTGCGCGAGGGCCTTCATGCTCGTTCCTGCGTAGCCGCGCTGCAGGAACATCTGAAGCGCCGCCTGCATGACCCGCTCACGGCCGACCGTCTCCCGGGCCGGGCCTCGGCCATTCGCCTTGCTGCGCACTCCACGAGCCATGAATAGTCATCCTTGCCTGTCGGGACAGCGGTTCGATCCGCATCTAGAGGGTTGGAATGCTCTCGAGAACCTTAGGCGAATCGACTTTAGTTTACGCTAATCAAGGAAGGATCTGCCAGTGTCACCGTGACACCGCGCCTGCCAGACACCAGTCGTCGGGGGCGGTGGATATGGCCGGTCATGTAGGAGGATTCGCTGCTGGCAAGGACTATCAGGGGGCCTTCCAACTCGCGGGTGTCGCCGCCTCGTCCCATCGGCATCCGCCACTGCCCGCCTCGGAGCTTAACGATTCTTCGGTCATCTCGGTGCGAATAACCTGGGACCAGCGCGGTCAGGCGCACGCCGCTGGAGGCCCATTTAGCGAGCTCCCGGGTAAGGCTAATCACCGCACCTTGCTGGCACAGTATCCTCCACTTCGAGGATGGACGTAAGCCTCGGCTAGGCCAAGCGGCTCGGGGGAATCGGTACGTTGCCGCACCTGAACGGCACTCTGTTCTTCGGCTTCACGGTGGCGAACCTGATGGGCCGGACCCTGGCCGAGGCGTGCGGCATTGAGGCGCAGGCGGTAGCGCTCGTGGATGGACTAGGCCGGATCAACGCGCTGGTCCGGGAGCGCACTCGCACCGTGGCATTACGGCTCCATCTCGGCTTCGTCCCGGGCTTCTGCCTGCTGATGCGCCTCAAGGCCGGTCTGGGCTTCCCTCCCGATCCGGGCCGCGTATTCGCTGCTGGCGTGCCGTTCGGTTGCCTGTGCCGCGACACGTTGTGCGGCCTGCTCCGTCCGGGCTAGCAGCTTGTCAAGCCGGGGCCCTGGCGCTGGACGCGCCGACCTGGTCGTGCCGGGCCTGAGCGTCGGCGCATTGGGCGAGTGCGTCGGCTTCGGCTCGTGCGGTGAGCCGCAGCTGGTCGCTTAGGTCGGGTGGGGCGTTGGCCTGGGCGCGTTCGCCCTCGAGGATTCGCGCTTCGAGTGCTCCGCGGGACATCCCGCGGAGGATGTCAGCCTCGTCGCGGATCTCCAGGGCGCGGATGGTGGCTCCGCGGAGCTGCTCAAGTTCAGGGCTTGCCAGGTGCGGGCTGGGTGATACGGCCTGGTCAGGGTCGGTGATCCCGGCTGCTTCCCGGTAGGCCGCGGCGACACCTGCCCGGCGGGCGTATTCCTCGCGCAGCGCAGGGGACGCAGTCGGGCCGAGCACGCCGAGCTGCCTGGCCAGCCACGGATCGGGGCTTGCCGCCAGCTGCGCGCCGAGGGCGCGGGCCCGGTCGTCGAGCGCGGCGGCCAGCTCGTGCGCGACGGCTGGGGCGCTGGCGGGCGTGCGCTGCGCCCAGGTCACGTCGTGCGCGTTGACCTGGGGTAGGGGAATGTGCTGCAGGCGATAGTGCAGGACGCTGGTGATCGACCGGGCGCCGTCCATCGGTGCGGCGGTGATCTGCCCGATGAGCGCGCCGATGTTGTGCCCGGCGAGCTGGGTGGAGCGCAGCCGCAGGTGCAGGGCCTGGCGGGAGTGCTCGCGCTGGTACCGCCAGGCCTCGGAGTCGGTGAGCCCAGCCTTAATCTGCTGGTCGATGTCCGCGTACAGGGCCTGCCGGGTGGCCGCCGACCACAGGGTGAGCAGGTGTTGTAGCTCTCTGCCAGGCCCTCGTGGGCCAGCACCCGCGCGGCGTTGGTCGAGGTGGTCAGGCCGATGACGCGGCGGCCGGTGAAGGTAGTCCACAGCCGGGCGAACCCGGCCATCGTGTGGCTCTTGCCCGCCCCGGCCGGGGCGACCAGCACGGTGGTCGCCCCGGTGGCGGTGAGCATCATCACCACCGCGTCGCGCTGCTCGCCGTTCAGCCCGGTCAGCTCCACCGCCGCCCGTGCTGCAGCATGGCTGACGAGCTGCAGGACAGTGCGTCTCGCGGCCGCCAGGATCTGCTCTTCGGTGTCGAGGTGAGCCAGGGTGCAGTAGCGTTCCTCATTCGGCGGCCGGTAGATGGTGCCGCCGTCGGAAGCACGGACGCCGAGGCTGGTCACATCGGTGATGTCGGGGGCGGTGACCTGGACGACCTCGGTCCCGGCCCGGCCGCAGACGGCCAGCCTGGCCACCTCGGTAACCACCGCCTGGCCATCGGCGCCCGGCTTGAGGACCGGGAGCGCCCGGTGCACCTCGAACCGAAGCTGAGCCATCGACCAGACCGCGTGCTGCTTTTGCACCTCGGCGACCGCGATCCGCGCCGCGGTGCGCTTGGCCGCAGCGTCTAGCACGGGCCGTGCACGTCCGGCATTCTCAGTGGCAAACCTGGCAGCTTCCTCGTGCACGGCGGACAGGGCCTGCACTTCGCGGTGCGCGGTCTGTGCTTCCCAGGCGGCCAGCCTCTGGGCGGCGGTGGGCTCGGCGGTGCCGGTCTGCCTGGCCATGGTGCGCCGGGCCTGGGCCTTGCTGCGGCGGGTGTTCTGTCCGGCCTGCTGGTGCAGCAGCCACAACGTGCGCCGGGACGGCTGCCTGCCGTGCACCGCCTGGTACTCCTTCGCGAGGCGGTCCAGCTCGCCGGTGACGGCCACCGCACGGGAGGAGAACAGGTCCATCACGTCCTGGCTGACTCCGCCAACCTCGGCGCCGTTGCCGTCCGCCCGCGGCACCATCACATGCCCCAGCGCGGCCAGCTTCGTCTCCAAGATCCGGTCGGCGACCGGGGCCACGGCCAGCCGCTGGCTGTGCAGGGTGCGCGAGTCCAGGGTCCGCCACTTGGCGTCGGCGCCGTCGGCGCGCTGGACCCGGTTCCAGATGGCCACGTGCACGTGCAGCTGCGGGTCGCCGTTACGGGACAGGTGATGCAGGAACAAGCCCGCGGCCAGGCCGTCCCCGTCACGCCACTCCCCCGTGCGGGCCGAATGATGCCCGGTGCGAGTGTAGGTGGCGTGCCGCTCCAGCCACGCCACGACTTCGCGGGCGGAGTCCATCAGCGCGTGCTCGATCTCATCAGCGCGCGCGTCCAGCCCGGCGGCTTGGTCCCCCTCGCCGCGCCCGCGGGCCTGGCGGGCCGCGACCCGGTAGGAGGCGTGCAGCACCGACACGCTCTTGACCGCGCTGATGGTCAGGTCGAAGTACGGCACGCTGTGCGGGTCCTTGCCGCGCTCGGCGGCGCGGACCTCGGCCAGTTCCAGGGCGCTGGCGTACGGGTGCGCGGCCAGGTGCGCCGCTACCGCCTCCTGTTCCCGTTCGGCGGTGGCCTTGGCCTGGCGGCGCTTGACCAGCAGTTCCCCGTCGGGCCCGATGTTGTGCTGGTACAGGCGGCCGATCACGTTAGGGTCTACCTGGCCACTCAGCCCGAGCCCCGCAGCACCCTTTCCCGCCCACTGCCCCGGCGGCTCCCCAGCCGCGGTGTAGTACGACATCGCCCCGGTGCACCCGCCGCGGCCCTGGCCCGAGGTGAAGTAGGCCACGTCATGGCCGGCGTGCAGCGTCACGTTAGCGGTCACGATCCGCTGCCGTCTCCGCGCTCATCGTTCGTGATGCCTGTGTCCGGTGCTTTTCGATCACGACGCGAAGGTAAGCGGGGACTCCGCACGCTTTGCGGATTTCCCTGGCCGCTGGAGACCGGTGTCCTGTTCAGGTGAAGGCTTCGTTGTCCGGATGAACCTTGCGACCAAACCTTCGTCGGTCAGCTGAAACTTCGTGTCGCTGCTGGCCTGAGCGTGCTTGAGGCCCGTTACGAGTGGCAATCTTTGATTTGTGCTGGTTGGCATAGACCGGGTGCGCGCTGTCCAGGATCTGACCGAGGCCTGGCAGGCAGCGATCGCGCGGCGCGACATGCGGCTCGTGGTGGTCGAGGGGCCGACGGGGATCGGCAAGACCGCGGTGGTGCAGGCGCTGTATGAACAGTGGGCGGTCCTCCAGTTGAGGCCGGCGTACTGGCCCGCGACGCTGCACGCTGCCGAACCACAGGGGATTTGGAGACCCGTTCCGACGATCACGGACGGTGATGCCGCTGTCTCGCGGCAGGGTCGGGGTGCCCGCATTTACCCCGAGAAGATGGCCCCCGCGCCAGGGACGCGCCTGGAGTGGTTCTGGTGGGGGCTGACGGCCCAGATCGAGGGCTTCGCGGCGTTGGACGGGGATCGGCAGATCGAGGCTCACGTGCGGCGCATCGCGGAGGCGGTCGCCCGGGGCGACCGGCAGCTCACGCGGGACCTGCTGGTGCTGGTGGCAAAGACCGTAGGGCTAGGCTTGGGACTACCGGCGAGGTTGGGGTTGCTCGGGGCCGTAGGTGCCTTGGTAGCGGCGATAGCTGATAGCTCGCTCGATGTCGTTGACTTGCTTCGGTCGGTACCGGAGGTGGCTCGGTCAAAGCGCAGTTTGCTTGACGCCGAGCTGCGGCGCAGGGGCGGGGATGAGTTCTCAGTGACACTCCTGCAGGAGGCTAAGGAGGCAGCGGACAGGGACGGGCGGGTGCTCGGCCTAGTGTCAACGGTGCTGCCGATGCTGATCGCGGTCGAGGCCGCGCAGTTCCTGGATGGGATTACGATCAGGCTGCTGCGGGGACTGGCGAACGAGCAGCGGGCCACCGGGCTGATCGTGCTGATGGTGGATTCCGATCAGCTCAGTGGCGATGCGTCTGGTGTGCCCGAGGAGACGCTGGGCGATTGGCTGAGCTCCGAGGAGCGGGAGCAGCGCCTGACCCGGATCCGGCTGGGCCGGTTGCCGGATCAGGAGCTGACTGAGATCGCCATCGGAGAGCTGGGTGCTGGCCTGGATCCGGTGATGCTGGCCCGCGTTGTGGAGTATGCCGGGGGGGTGCCCGGCGTACTGTGTGAGCTGCTGGACGCGCCAGCCGTCGCCGGGGCCCTGCGTGGTGGTGGGGAGGGCCCCGATGACCTGGCCGTCATCCCCCGGCTGGATGGGGTGCAGGCCGCACTCCGGGCCGCGACGGCCTCCACCCGCCGCGCCCTGGCTGTCGCGAGCGTGCACGGGATGAGGACGGTGCGCGAGTGGCTTGCCGGCCCGAGCCCTACCACGGGGGCCCGCGCCCCGGCGGGCGACCTTAGAGCCATGCGCGGCGCGCTCGATGACGCGATCGGGTCTGGGTGGCTGCGGCAGCGGCCGGGCACACAGATCGTCGAGTTCGCCTCGCCTCAGCTGCTGCAGGTCTGCCGGGCAGAGCAGGTGCGGGAGGATCCCGCCGTGATCCGCGCAGCGCGCGAAGCACTGCTTTCCGCCAAGGTGACGGCTCACGCCGACCACAGCTGGGATGACCTGGACTGGGACGTGCGCGAGTCACTTCTTGCCAGCGTGGTCGGGAAAGACCCCGATGCGCCCCTGATGGACGCCGCCCACGCGGAACTAGCGGCCGAGCTGTTTACGCTGCGCCGGGCGACCGGGCGGGACGCCACCACCAGGGAGCTGCTGGCGGCCATCACGGACCGGCTAGCCGCCCAGCGAGCGCCGGCAGGAGTACTGATAGTTGCAACCGCCGAGGCGTTGTTCGACGCAGGGCTACAAGACAAAGCATTCCAGCTCCTTGGTGACGAATTCGCCCGTCTGCAGGGGGAGTTCGGGGATGACGACACGCAGACCTTGTCTGCGCTGCACAATCTCGCTGCCGCCTACGGCGCTGCCGCCGCGGCGGCGCACGGTCACCCAAAGGCCGAGCCCTTGTACCAGACGGGACTGACCCTCTACAACAAGCTCCTTGACCACCGTGTGACGGCCTACGAGAAGCTCCTTGACCGCCGTGTAACGGCGCTGGAGGCCGCCGCTGCCGGGAAGCTGGTGATCTCTACTCGGGACCAATACGCCGGGCTGCTGGCCGCCTGCTACCGCTACCAGGAGGCCATCGCGCAGGGCCAAGTCCTTTTGGGCGAGCAGCGTTCCGCTCTTGGCTCCGACGATCCCGACACCCTGCACACCCGAGCCAACCTCGCCTACTGGCGCGGTCAGGCTGGGGACCCGGCGGGGGCCGCTGGGGCGGCGGAGGAGCTGCTCGCCGACCAGCTGCGCGTGCTCGGGCCCGACCACCCCAACACCCTGAAAAACCGGGTCAACATCGCCGCCTGGCGCGGTCGGGTGGGGGATCCGGCGGCAGCAGCTCGCGACTACGAACAGCTAGTTGCTGACTACATACGGGTGCAGGGCTCCGACGATCCGGACACCTTGACCGCCCGTGCCAACCTCGCCTACTGGCGCGGTCAGGCGGGGGACCCAGCGGCAGCAGCCCGCGGTTATGAGGAGGTGCTCGCCGGCCGGCTGCGCGTGCTCGGCCCGGACGACCTCGACACCCTGGGAACCCGGATCAACCTAGCCTTCTGGCGCGGTCAGGCCGGGGACCCGGCGGGGGCCAAAGTGGCCGCGGAGGAGCTGCTCGCCGACCAGCTGCGCGTCCTCGGCCCCGACCACCCCAACAC
>Ga0318496_10000426_pt1 | contig 14488 bp, 10 predicted proteins | sample GRESIP109b1f22_FD_203296 | JGI IMG/M metagenome (GOLD analysis project Ga0318496, IMG submission 203296) | Tropical soil microbial communities from Luquillo Experimental Forest, Puerto Rico - GRE.SIPMG.109b1f22 | ecosystem: Environmental > Terrestrial > Soil > Tropical forest > Bulk soil... | reverse complement strand
CAGGCGAACGTGGCCAGCCGGTTGCGCATCCGCGCGTATCCGGCCGCGATGTGCACCATGGCCTGCTCGTTGCGGGCCTGGTAGTAGCGCAGCGCGCCGGGGGTCGTCAGCTCGGCCTCGAGCAGCGCCTGGCCGAGGCCGGCCAGGTTGCCGTGACCGAAGATGCCGAAGCAGCCGGCGAACAGCGGCTGCTCGGTGCCGTCGCGCTCGGAGTGCTGCGCGGCCAGGAACCGCACGAGCGCCTGCGCCACGGTGAGCCGCACCGGCTCCTCGCCGTTCACCGGGCACCGCCCGGCGGCGGGGCGGGCGCGGTCAGCCGCGGGTCGGCCGGCTGGTCCCGCCACGTGCCGCGCACCCAGGTGTGGGCCGGGTCGTCGCAGGCCAGCCAGGCCCGCTCGGCCCCGGGCCCGGCCATCACGTTCAGGTAGTACATGTCATATCCGGGTGCGGCCATCGACGGTCCGTGCCAGCCGTGCGGGATCAGCACCACGTCGCCCGCCCGGACCTCGGCCAGCAGGTCCAGCGGCCGGTCAGGGGTTCCGTACACGCGCTGGAAGCCGAAGCCCGGTCCCGCCGGGCCCGGGGCGATCTCGAAGTAGTAGATCTCCTCCAGCACGCTCTCGCCCGGCCTCTCTTCGTCGTGCTTGTGCGGCGGGTAGGAGGACCAGTTACCCGCCGGGGTGATCACCTCGCACGCGATCAGCCGGTCGGCCGGGAACGCGCCGGGCATGCAGAAGTTGCTGACCCGCCGCGAGCAGCTGCCCGCGCCGCGCAGCTCGACCGGGACGCCGGACGCCGGCCCGTAGCGCGGTGCGAGGCGCCGGCCCGCCCGGGCCGCCGGGAGCGCGAAATGCCCCCCGGCCTCGCTCGATACCCGGGCCGAGGCGTCCCGCGGCAGGTAGGCGAAGTCGCTGACGCCGGCGAAGACGCCAGGCCGGCCGGCCAGCTCGAAGCGCTCCCCGTCGCACTCCACCACGCAAGATCCGGCCAGCGGGAGCACCACGACCTCGTCCGCGGCGGTGCTGAACGCCAGCGACCCGCCGGGCGGCAGGTCCAGGATGCGCAGGCCGCAGTGCGTCCAGCCGGCCTGCTCCGGGGTGACGCGAGCCCGCCACGGCCTGTCGGCCAGGGCGGCGGCGGTCAGGTGGAGGCCGTCACTCGCCGGGGCCGCGGCACTCATGTGCGCACCTCCTCCCGCGACGCTCACAGCAGGCTAACGGCGGTGTCGACGGCGGCGGCGACGTCCCCGTCGGCCGGGTAGAGCAACGACCGGCCGGCCATCAGGCCCATGACGTTGGGCAGCCGCAGGGCCTTCTGCCAGCCCGCGAAGGCCAGCTCCGGGTCGTCGGGCACCTCGCCGCCCAGCAGGACGGCGGGCAGGGTGGAGGCGGACATCACCCGCTCCATGTCCGCCACGACGGGCACCTTGAGCCAGGTGTAGGCCGACGTCGTGCCCAGCCCGGAGGCGATGGTGAGGGCACGGATCATCGCCTCCGGCGACAGGTCGTTGCTGACCCGGCCGTCCGCGCGGTGGGTGATGAACGGCTCGACCATGGCCATGAGCTTGCGCCCGGCCAGGTCGGACACGGCCTGGGCACACGCCTCCAGCGTGGCCGCCGTCGCCGGGTCGTCGGGGTCGATCCGGAGCAGCATCTTGCCGCCGTCGAAGCCCATCCGCGCGATCGCCGCGGCGTCGTATCCGGTGAAGCGGTCGTCCATCTCGAAGACGGTCTCGGCCAGGCCGCCGCGGTTCATCGAGCCGATGACCACCTTGCCCTCCAGGGCGCCGAGCAGCAGCAGGTCCTCGAGTATGTCGGCGGTGCCGAGCACGCCGCCGACGCCGGGCCGGCCCAGGGCCACGCAGATCCGCTCCAGCAGCCCGGCGCGGTCGGCCATGGCGAGCATCCGGCGGCCGGCCCGCAGCGCGCCCCGGGCCGGGTGATCGGCCGCCACGATCACCAGCCGGCCGCCGGGCCCGACCACGGAGGGGGCCCGGGCCCGCTTGGCCGCCGCCTGCGCCACCAGTTCCGGCCGCAGCGCGCGGGTCTTGATGACCTCGGCCAGCCGGTCAGCGAACATCGCTCATCCGGGCCAGCAGGGCCTCGACCTCGGCCGCCTCGGGCATGGCGTCGGAGCAGGCGAGCCGGGAGGCCACGATCGCGCCGGCCGCGTTGGCGAACCGCATGACGGCGGCGGTGTCCCACCCGGCCAGCAGGCCGTGGCACAGGGCCCCGCCGAACGCATCGCCGGCCCCGATGCCGTTGACGACCTGCACCGGGACCGGCGGCGTCTCGGTCTCGCCCTTCTCGTCCACGGCCAGCACGCCGCCCGGGCCCTGCTTGACCACGGCCAGGCCGATACCGCGCGCGAGCAGTTCGGCCGCGGCGCGCCGGGGGTCGCGCTCCGCCACCGCCATCTCGCACTCGTCGAGGTTGCCGACCGCGACGGTGACCTGGGCCAGGGCCGGGCCCACCGCGCGCCGGGCCTCCTGGACCGAGGGCCAGAACGAGGGCCGGTAGTCCAGATCAAGCACGGTCACCCCGGACCTGGCGCGTGCTTCCAGCGCGGCCAGCGTCGCCGAGCGGCTGGGCTCGGCGGACAGCCCGGTCGCGGTGACCCAGAACACCCGGGCCCGGCGGATCGCGTCGTAGTCCAGCTCGTCGGCCCGGATCTCCAGGTCCGGCGCCTTCGGGTAGCGGTAGAAGTAGATCGGGAAGTCGTCCGGCGGGAAAATCTCGCAGAACGTCACCGGGGTGGGCAGCCCGGGCACCGGGGTGACGTAGCGGTCGTCCACCCCGTAGCCCGCCAGCGCCTGGTGGACGAACCGGCCGAACGGGTCCGCCCCGGTCCGCGTGATCACCGCGGCGCGGTGGCCGAGCCGGGCCGCGGCCACCGCCACGTTGGTGGCGCTGCCGCCGAGGTACTTGCCGAAGGAGGTCACGTCCTCCAGCCGGGTGCCGACCTGCAGCGGGTAGACATCGACGCCGACCCGGCCCATGGTCAGCACGTCCAGCCCGGTGGTCATGCCGCCTATCCGGTGGTGAGCAGGAAGTCCAGGCACGTCCCGTCCTCGGCGATGTCCACCACCGCGCCGCGCAGCACGCCCGACGAGTAGTCACTGCCGGGATTGACGCACAGCGTCCGGCCGATCTTCTGTGCTCCGCGTGACTCGTGGATGTGACCGTGCAGCCCGACCACCGGCTGGTAACGCCCGATGGCCTCGCGGACCGCGTGGCTGCCCACCGGCACGATGCTCGGCCGGCCGCCGCGGATCACGGGCTTGAGCGTGGCGTCGAGCTCGGGCGCGTCGTCGAGCCCCGACGCGTAGGGCGGGCAGTGCAGGTTGAGGATGCAGCTTCTCCCCTCCGGAAGCTGATCCATCATCTCGCTGATCTGCTTGCCCAGCTCGTCTTCGGTGCACTCCCGTTCGGTGTTCCACGGCGTGGTGGGGACGACGCCGAGGCTGGCCATGGTGACCGGCCCGAGGTCGCACAGCTCGAGTTCCGGGCATTCGACCCGGGGGTGCGCCGCCAGCACCGCGTCGGCGTCCACCGGGTCGTCGTTGCCGGGCGTGATGATGCACCGCACCGCGGGGTCGAGGCGCTCCGCGGCCAGGTCGCACCAGGCCTGCATCCGGGCCGAGATCTCCTGGCGGAACAGCCGGTCCAGCGCGTCGGGATCGTCGTTCAGCCGGGCCACCTCGTCGGCCTCCATCCGCACGGGATAGAAGCCGGCCCGGTTGACCTCGCTGGCCAGCCGGTCCCACTCCGCGGCCGGCACGGTCACGTTCTCGCCGTGGATCTGCGCGCTCAGCATCCCGTCCTGGCCGAGCACGGGGACCAGTCCCTTCCCGGCGAAGTCCCCGCCCAGGATGATGACATCGGCCTGGTAGACCTTGGCGGCGGCCAGGAACTTGCGGAAGCAGGTGTCCGAGCCGTGCAGGTCGGTGGCGAAGTAAATGCGCAGCGCGCGCGCCTTCTTTTCGCGTTTCCGGCGGGATCCGAGCATGGGCTATTCCGGCGGGAGCTCGTGCATGGCCATGCTCAGGTCGAGCGAGTCGCGCTGCCGCCGGACCGAGCGGGCGACCGCGTAGATCACCGGCCCGGCGCCCAGCACGATCACCAGCGTGAGGATCGACTCCCAGCTGAACTTCCCGTACACGCTGGAGTGCGCCACGAGCAGGTACACGGTGAACAGCGCCAGCACGGTGGTCGCGCCGCCGACCCACGCGACCTTGCGCAGGAACGCCTTGCGCGCACCCTCCTCCGCCCCCGGCGTGTCGATCAGCTCCGGCCTGCGCAGCGGCAAGAACAGCGCGGCCACGCCGCCGGCCAGCAGGATCAGCGCGAAGAACAGGCTCTGCAGGGCCACGATGCTGCCCAGGGCGACCAGGCTGGTGAGGAAGCAGAACGCGATGCCGATGACCAGCACGACGCCGATGGCGACGTTCGGCGCGTGGTTGCGGTCGCCGACCTTGGCCACGCCGACCGGCAGCAGCCGGTCGAAGGCCTGGGCGAACAGCACGCGCGTGGTGACGGTCAGGAACGCCAGGTTGACCGCGATCTCGGCCAGCGGGACCGCGGTCGCGAACAGGATCCTGGCGATCGGGTTGCTGGTCAGGATCATGCCGTAGCCCAGCCCGCCGGAGACCGAGCCCAGGCTGGTGATCTTCCCGTACGCCGTCGGGTTGATCACGCCGAGGTTGGCCTGCGCCTGCATGAAGGTCAGGCCCGCCCGGTCGCGCAGCAGGGCCCAGACGCCGACCCAGAGGATCACGAGCAGGACGATGCTGATCGTCGAGGCGTACAGGTAGGTCCGGCCGGGCCGGCGCAGCTCGCCGCCGACGTAGTAGGAGTACAGCACGCCGTTGTAGTTGAGCACCATGAACGGGATGATCGCTATCGCCGACGCGATCGACGTGCCGAACAGGACGCCGTTCGCGTGCGCGACCGAGATCATCGACTGGTAGGCGGCCGGGTGGCCGCTGTAGCTGCCGAATGTGCTCACGAAGGTGCTGTGGGAGGTGCCCGCCAGGATGCCGATGAGCACGAGGAACGCCACGACCTGCAAGACGATGAGCCAGAAGATGATCCGGGCCACGATCTTGACCCGGAACAGCCCCAGCGCCGCGACGATCAGCATGACCACGACGCTCAGCCAGGCGATGGCCCAGTTGCTGGTCAGGTGGTTGCCGGCGTTCGCGATGGCCGTGCTGTGGAAGACCAGGCCGAGGCCGGTCAGCATGAACGGGGTGAACTGCGCGGCGAAGTGCGCGTTGGTGGACAGGACGTAGGTGAAGACGACGGCGATCCCGAGGCCGGCCATGGCCCCGATCGCCGGGGACACGATCCGGGACAGGTAGACGTACTCGCCGCCCGCCCGGGGCACCGCCCGGAGCAGGTAGCGGTAGGCGAACATGGCCACCAGCCAGATCACCGCGGCCGCCACCAGCGGCAGGTACATGTCGGACTTGGCGAAGTCCGTCAGCCCGGCGTTGAAGTTGATGAACGTGTTGACGACGGCGACCGACGCCAGCGAGATGCCCGTCGCGGCCGGGATCCCGAGTTCCCGGACCAGGCCGGAGGTCTGCCGTACGAACAGGCGCGTGGACTCGACGCCCGTTCCTCTGCCCGGCCCCTTTACTGCCTCACTGCTTGCCACTGGCCTACCTCCGCTCTCGGCGCACCAGGACGAGGGATCAGTGCAGGGCCGTAACGGTGCCTCGGCGGCAGCCGTCCGGTCCTCAGGCTGCCACCATGGTTAAGCCCTGACAAGAAATTGTCAATATCTATGGACATACTGTCTTCCCAGCCCCGCTCCCCGCGGCGAGCCGCCGGACCTCGTCATTTTTCATCCGGGCGCAGCGAGGCGTCCGCCATCCGCCCGCTGGCGCTCCACCGGGCGTCCAGGTCGGCCAGCAGGCGCAGCAGCTCCTCGGTGTGCTCGCTGATCCAGCGCAGCCGCACCGGGATGACCCGCTCGGCCAGCTCGCCCTCAGTGGCGTGCTGGTCGACCAGCGCGCCGCCCTGCTCGTCGGGGAACGCGATCGCGTTCAGGGTCCGGATCACGCGCCGCTGGAGGTACTCGTCGGCCGGCAGGACCCGGACCGTGCGGCTGCCGAAGTAGGCCCGGCCGTGCCGGTCGCGGGCGGTCACGGTCAGCGTGAGCCACCGCTCGTCCTCGGCCGAGCGGGTGACCAGCTGGCGGCCCTCGGCGCGGGCCGGCTGGCCGCCGCGGACCTGCCATTCGATCGCCGTGAGGTCCTGCCCGGCGACCTGGTCACCGTCGACGTACCAGGTCACGTCGCGGCCGGGGGCGATCATGTCGCCCTCGCCCACGTACTCGTCCTCCGGGCAGACCGGGCCGTGGATGCGCAGCGCGCGGTGCGCGAGCCGGCTCACCACGTTGGCGGTGATCTGGCCGATGCCCGGGTCGGTCTCCAGCGCCAGCGGCCAGTCGGTGGTGCCGACCGAGAACACCATGCCCCCGGACGGCGCGGTGCGCAGCAGCATGGCCGCGTTCGCCTCGTCGTATCCGGCCACCCAGCCGGCCGGCAGGCTGGCCAGCGCGAGCAGGACCCGCCCCGCGCCGAGCCCCTTGCGGTACTCGCCGAGCCGGGGCGGATCCGACCGTCGCTCCAGCCGGACGCCGTCGGTCTCGTACCCGATGACCGGGGTGGCCTCGCCGCCGGTGATCCCGCCGGGCGGGAACTCGACGCCGTCGAAGGCCCAGTGCGTGCCCACGACCGCCCGGTAGCCGGTGACGGCGCGGCGGCCGTCCCACCAGCCGCCGCCCCACGCCGGGCTGGACATGGTGAGCCAGTCCTCCGGGTCGCTGGCCGGCCACAGCGCCCCCGGCCGGTTCGGGCCGGTGCCCTCCGGCCCTCCCCGGTTCATCTTCGGGCAGAACAGCCGGTCGCCAGACGGCGAGAACTCGATCTCGAAGCAGGCGGTGTCGCCGGTGAAGAAGCAGACGTTGCCGCCGCGGTCCACGAAGCGCAGCACCCGCTCGCGCATGGCCGGCGACCAGTACTCGTCGTGCCCGCCGCTGATCAGCAGCCCGTCGGCGGCCAGCAGGTCCTGGTCGTAGTGCAGGTCGTAGTCGGTGCAGTAGCTGACCTGATAGCCGCGGCGTTCCAGCCAGCTCACGAACGGGGCGTCCCAGTGCGCGAACACCTGCCGCCGCGACGACCGCAGGTACGCGTCCGGCGCGTCGCCCTCCATCACCCGGCCGCCGACGCCCGCGTTGCCCGGCCGCTGCAGGCTGCCGACGTACCCCTGCGCGGTCCAGTCCCTGGCCCACAGGGCGCTCGCGTACAGGCTGGCCCCGCCGATCTGGTTGTAGGCGGTGTACGTCGCGGTCGGCAGCTTGTACCAGATGACGCGCTCCCCCGGCCCGGGCGCGGTCCGCCGGAGGACGAACAGGCAGGCATCCTTCCGGTTCGCGACCTCAGGTCCGGCCGGGACCGGCTCGGGCTCGCCGTCCGGCCGCAGCGGCACCGCCGCGGCCAGGTACACCCCGTCCGCGAGGTCGTCGCCGAGCTCGATCGGGTAGGCCGGCCAGCCCCAGGCCTCGTCGGGGCGGCCCAGCGGCAGGCTCAGGCCAGCCAGCGCCCCGGCCTGGCTGGCCACCTCCGTCACCGTAGCGCCGTACCGGAACAGCCGCACGCCGAATCGCTCATGCTCGGTCGAAACATGCAATTGCAGGCCGGCCCCCGCACCTACCGTGACGGGCCATGCATAACAGGAGGTCACGAGCCGGGCTCCCCCTTCGGGTCGGGATGCGTTTCCGGGTAGTGGCAGGCCACCCGGTGCGAGCCGTCGATCTGCAGCAACGGCGGCTCCTCCGCCGCGCAGCGTTCGGTCGCTTTCCAGCAACGGGTACGGAAGCGGCAGCCCGAGGGCGGGCTGATCGCGCTGGGCAGCTCGCCGCGCAGCAGGATCCGCTGCCGGGCGCGCGCCTGCGCCGGGTCCGGCACCGGGACGGCGGACAGCAGGGCGGCCGTGTAGGGGTGCGCCGGGCGCTCGCAGACGTCGTCGGCGGGCCCCTCCTCGACGATGAGCCCGAGGTGCATGACCGCGATCTCGTCGGCGACCTGGCGCATCACCGCCAGGTCGTGCGAGATGAACAGGTAGGCCAGGCTCTGCTCGCGCTGCAGGTCGCGCAGGAGATTGAGGATGCTGGCCTGGATGCTGACGTCCAGCGCGGAGACCGGCTCATCCAGGATCATCACGTGCGGCCGCAGCGCCAGCGCCCGGGCGATGCCGATGCGCTGCCGCTGCCCGCCGGAGAACTCGCCGGGGAAGCGGACGGCGGAGTCCGGGTCGAGGCCGACGTTCTCCAGCAGCTCGCGGACCCGGGGCGCCCGGTCGGGAATCTTGTGCACGATCAGCGGCTCGCCGACGATCTCCCCCACCGAGAGCCTCGGGTTCAGCGAGGAGTACGGGTCCTGGAAGACCATCTGCAGGTCCCGGCGCAGCGGCCGGAGCGCGGCGTCGCCCAGCCCGGTGAGCTCGGTGCCGTTGAGCTTGATGCTGCCCGAGGTCGGCGGTTCCAGCCGCATGAGCAGCCGGGCCAGGGTGGACTTGCCGCAGCCCGACTCGCCGACCAGGCCCAGGCACCGGCCGGACCGCAGGTCCAGGCTGACCCCGCTGACCGCGTGCACGATGGCGTGGGAGCGGATCCGGTTGCCGCGGACCCGGTATTCCTTCGTGAGGTCACGCACGGTGAGCACCACCCCGTCCGGCCCCGGCGCCGCGCCGGGGACGGCCCGCAGCACGCCGTGGCCGTTGGCGCTCTTGGTGCCGTCCGGCTGCCAGGCCCGCCGGATCAGGCCCGACCGCGGCTCCCCCGGCGCCGGCGCGGCCTGCGCAGCGAAGTGGCACGCGGCCAGGTGGCCCGGAGCCACGGGGAGCAGCGGCGGGTCGGCCGCGCACGGCTCGGCGGCGAGCGGGCAGCGCGGGGCGAACGCGCAGCCGGCGCCGTACCCCATCCCGGTCGGCGGGGTGCCGGGGATGGCCGCCAGCCGCTCGGTGCGCCGCCCGATCGGCGGCAGCGACGCCAGCAGCCCGGAGGTATAGGGCACCCGGGGGTCATCGAACACGTCCCGGGCGGAGCCGATCTCGACCGCCTTGCCCGCGTACATGACCAGCATGTGGTCGGCCACCTCGGCGATCACGCCGAGGTCGTGGCTGATCAGGATCAGCGCGGCGCCCGTCTGGTCCCGGATCGTGCGCAGGGTCTCCAGGATCAGCGCCTGGACGGTCACGTCCAGGGCCGTGGTCGGCTCATCGGCGATGATCAGCTGCGGCGAGTTCGCGATCGCCATCGCGATGACCACCCGCTGGCGCATGCCGCCGGACAGCTCGTGCGGGTACCGGCCGGCCAGCTGCGCGGGCTGCGGCAGGCCGACCTCCCCGAGCAGCTCCACCGCCCGCCGCCAGGCCTGCGACTTGCTCACCCGCTGGTGCAGCCGGATGCACTCGGCGACCTGCCACCCGGCCGTGAACATCGGGTTCAGCGCGGTTAGCGGGTCCTGGAACACCATGCTGATCCGGGCGCCGCGGATCGACCGCCACTGGGCCGGCGAGCCGCCCAGCAGCTCCCGCCCGTCCAGCCGGATCGACCCGCTGACCTGCGCCGACTCCGGCAGCAGGCCCATGGCGGCCAGGGCGAGCATGGTCTTGCCCGACCCGGACTCGCCGACCACCCCCAGCGTGTCCCGGACGTCCAGGGAGAAGGTGACGCCGCGGACCGCCTCGATCAGCCCGGACTCGGTCGGGATGCTGATCCGCAGGTCGGTGACCTCCAGCAGGGGCACGGCGTACGGGCGCGAGTCCCCGTCCGCCATGCTGCCCTCCGCCGGATCCGAGCGGGGCTCGCGGCCGGCGCCGCGAGCCCCGGTCCGGGAGCCGCCGGGAGGGCTGCCGGACCGGGGGTCACTCGTCTGCGGCCCGGTGCGGCGCGATGCTGTCACCAGGTTGACCTGCCCGCTGCTACTTGACGTACAGGGTGTTGTAGTTGATCGCGTCCATGGCCACGCTGTAGACGTACCCGCCGACCCGGGTGGACACGAAGTCGAACCAGCGCGCGTTGAAGATCGGCGCGTAGGGCGCTACCTGGTACATCAGGTTCTTGTCGAGCTGCTGGTACAGCTGCGCCCGGTGGGTGCCCAGGGCCGCAGCGGCGGCATCGAACTGCGGGATGAACGCCTTGTCGCCGAACCGGGTCAGGTTCGGCGGCGCGTTCGGCGTCGCCGGGTCCATGCCGGTGTTGATCAGCGCCTCGGCGTCGGGGAAGTCGAGCGACCACGGCTCGATGCCCATCGGGGTGTGGCTGGCCGGGTTGCTGATGTAGGAGCTGTTGACGCTGTTCGGCGTGCCGACGACCGTGACGTTGATCCCGATCGTCGCCAGGTTGGCCTTGATCACCTGGCCCATGTTCATGAAGCCCGGCGCGTCGTTCTGCGTCCGCAGCGACGTGCTGATCGGCAGCTTCACGCCCGACTCCTGCATCAGCTTCTTCGCCATCGTCAGGTCGGGCGTGACCGGGTACGCGGAGTAGCGCGCGTACCCGAGCGCCCCGGGCACCATGATCTGGCTCGAAACCGACCCGACCAGCGGCCCGCCCCACTGCTCCTCGATCGCGGTCCGGTTGATCGCGTAGTTGACCGCCTTGCGGACGTCAATGTTGTTGAACGGCGCCACCTCGTTGTTCAGGAACAGGTAGGTGGTCTCCGGGCGCGGCGACTGGTGCACCTGGCTGGCCAGGGAGGCGTTGTGTGACAGCCGGATGATGTCGGCCGTGGCCAGGTTCGAGGTCTGGAAGTCCAGCTGGCCGGCCTGGATCTCCAGCGCCGCCTGGCTGGCCTGCACGCCGATGTTGAACACGTACTTCGCGACGTGACCGCGCACGCCGAGCGCCTGGTCGTAGTTCTTGTTGAAGACCATCACGATCTGCCGGCTCGGCTCGTACGACTGCAGCCTGTACGGGCCGCTGGCGTAGTTCGTCTCCAGCGTGCCGCTCTCCTGCGGCTTCATGGTGGTCCCGTTCGGCACCGGGCAGGTGGTCGGCAGCGCGGTCTTGTACAAGAACGCGCCGTCCGGCGCGGTCAGGTGGAAGGTCACGGTGTTGGTCGTCGCGACGATGCCCGGGAGGGTCTTCGACTTGCCCGCCAGGTACGCGGGCGCGCCGATGACGTTGGTGAAGTAGTAGCCGGTCCCGGTGTCGATCGCCGGGTTCATCAGCCGCATGAACGTGTACTTGATGTCCTGGCCGGTGATCGCCTTGCCGTCGGAGAACTTGGCGCCGGGCCGGAGCGTGTACGTGTAGGTCAGGCCGTTGCTGCTGATGACGGGCATGCTCGCGGTGCCGGCGGTCAGCTGGGTGCCCGCCGCGTCGGGCCTGTCGGCGTACCGCACCAGGGTGGTGCACATCGCGTTGGCCAGGCCCCAGGTCACCGCGAAGTACCAGCGGTTGGGGTCCATGGTGTCGATGGCACCCGAGGACATCGCCCCGGTCAGGGTGCCGCTCGCGACGCCCGCCTTGGGCGCGCCCGCCGTGGTGCTCCCCGAAGGAGCCGAGCTGGCGGTGCTACCGGAGGAACACGCCGCCAGCAGGGCCGCCACGGCCGCCAGGGCCACGGCGCCCACCGCTGCTCTCACCCGGCGCGGGTGACCTGTTGAGTGCGCCATTACCTTCTCCGATCGTTGCTGGGTTGCTGCGCGGCTAAGGGGATGTGGGCCGGGCCCGCGCCGGGGCACGGGCCGGGCTAGGCGTCGGGGACATGACGGATCCTCGGGTCAAGCCCCATGTGCGCGATGTCGACGACCGTGTTCGCGACCACGGCGATCACGGCGGCGACGATGATCACGGCGGTGATCACCGGGTAGTCCAGGTTCTCGATCGCGCTCAGGCCGGTGTAGCCGATCCCCGGGATGGCGAACACCGTCTCGACGAAGAACACGCCGGTGAGCGCGGTGGCGATGTCGGCGCCGAGCAGCACGGTGACGGACGGGGTCACGTTCCGGCCGACGTGGCGGACCAGGACCCGCTGCGTGGAGGCGCCCTTGGCCTTGGCGGTCCTGGTGTAGTCCTCCCCCAGCTGCTCTGCGGTCAGCGTGCGGATGAACCGGATGTAGACGGCCGCGAACCCGATGGCGAGCGTGATGCACGGCAGGATCAGGTGGTACGCCCACTGCACCGGGTCCGTGCCGAAGTCGACGTAGCCCCCGATCGGGAACAGCTTGGTGCCGACCGGCAGGATCGGCAGGCCGAACAGCTTGCCCTGGGTCGGCTGGTAGCCGAGCAGGTACGCGATCACCGGGGCCAGCCAGAACACCGGTATGGACATGCCCAGGATGGCCAGGGTCCGGCCGGCCACGTCGCCGAACGACCGCGGCCGCAGGCCGCCGTACGCCCCGACCGGTATGGCGATGGCGAGCCAGATCAGCGCCGCGCCCAGCACCAGGGAGGCCGTGGCCCGCATGGCCGGCCACACGATCTGCGACACCGGCCGCTGCTGGACGTAGGAGAATCCGAGGTTCCCGTGCAGCAGGTTCCCCAGGAAGATCAGGTACTGCTTCCAGTAGGGCTGGTCGAGGCCGAGATTCTTGGCCACCAGCGCGATCTGCTCCGGCGTGGCGGTCTTGCCGGCGATCCGCTGGGCGGGCGACGCCCCGGTGAACCGGGCGATCACGTAGAACAGCAGGAAGGCCAGCAGGGTGACCACGAGGATCTGGACGAGCGCGCCCAGGACCCTGGTTCCGGCCAGCCGGGTCACCGGCCCCTCCTCGGGTCGAGCGCGTCCCTGATCCCGTCGCCGAGCAGGTTGAACGCGAGCATCGTGAAGACCAGCGCCAGCCCGGGCACCAGCGCCAGGGCGATGTCGGTCTGGTACATGCCGGACGTGACCGCGTCCGAGAGCATCCCGCCCCAGCTCGGCGTCGGCGGCGGCACGCCCACGCCGAGGTAGGACAGGCCCGCCTCGAACAGGATGTTGGCCGCGATGATCGACGTGGCGTAGACCAGCAGCGGCCCCCACACCTGCGGCAGCAGGTGCACCGTGAGCAGCCGCCGGGGCCGGGCGCCCAGCGCCCGGGCCGCGGCGACGAAGGTCATCTTCGTCGTGGAGACCGTGGCGCTGCGCACGATCCTGGCCGGGTAGTACCAGGTGAACAGCGCAATGATGATCACCACGTTGAGCAGCCCGGGCCCGATGACCACGGCCAGCCCGACCCCGAGCAGCACGTTGGGGAACGCCATCGCGGTCTCGGTCATCCGGCTGACCACCGCGTCCACCCAGCCGCCCCGCCAGCCGGCCAGCAGCCCCAGCGATACGCCGATCACCAGCGCCAGCGCCGTCGCCGAGGTGGCCACGAGCAGCGAGATCCGCGCTCCGTAGAGCACCCGGACGAACTGGTCCCGGCCGAGCTGGTCGGCACCGAGGATGAACAGGCTGCCGTGCGGATCCTCCGCCGTGCCGGCCGCGTTGAGGGTGCGCGACATGACGCCGATCGGCTGGCCGTCCGGGTAGAGCGCGTTCGGGACCTGCTCGGTCGGCGAGTGCCCGGTGAGCTTGGCCGCGAGCGGGGCCCCGATCAGGGCCGCGAGCACCAGGAGCAGCAGCAGGCAGGCCGCGAAGACCGAGGCCGGATCCCGGCGCAGCCGCCGCAGCGCGGTCACGCGCAGGCCAGCGGGCCTGGAGCCGGCCGGCTGGCCCGCGCCGAGCTCCACCCGGTTGTCGATGGTCATCGCTGCCCGCCCCGCCGCGCTGCGAACCCATCAGCGGCCACCAGATCACCTCACTTGGCCTGGCCAAGCTGCGCATGTGCCGCTACCGTCCCCCGACTCGAGCGAGTATGTCAATACCTACCGACATTTTGTGACGCAGTTGAGTCGTCGGCCCATCGGGGCGAGCAAAATCCCAGCTCAGCCCGGTATTAAGTGCCTCTTGTTAGAACAAGTTCTTGACTGGTGTATGTGACAAGGGTAGACATCGCTTAGGCCGGGCGTCGTCTGACGCCCGGTGCGCCCCCCGTCCCCGGATGCGGAGGCACTACGTGCGGGACGAGCAGCGTCGCACCATCAGCGCGGCACGGACGCGCGATCCGGCGGCCGTGGCGACGGCTGCCGCACGGCGCAGGCGGCGCCCCTGGCTCGGTCCGTCCGGGAAGCTCGTGATCATCGCCGCCGACCATCCGGCGCGCGGCTCGCTCGGGGCCGGCGACCGGCCGATGGCCATGGCCAGCCGGTACGACCTGCTCGACCGGATCCTGGTCGCGCTGGGCCGCCCGGGGGTCGACGGCGTGCTCGGCACGCCGGACGTCCTCGAGGACCTGCTGCTGCTCGGTGCCCTGGACGGCCGGCTGGCCATCGGCTCGATGAACCGGTCGGGGCTGCCCGGGTCGGTCTTCGAGATCGACGACCGGTTCACCGCTTACAGTGCCGCCGCGGTGGCCGCCGGCCACCTCGACGGCGGCAAGATGCT
>Ga0318496_10000423_pt1 | contig 14530 bp, 8 predicted proteins | sample GRESIP109b1f22_FD_203296 | JGI IMG/M metagenome (GOLD analysis project Ga0318496, IMG submission 203296) | Tropical soil microbial communities from Luquillo Experimental Forest, Puerto Rico - GRE.SIPMG.109b1f22 | ecosystem: Environmental > Terrestrial > Soil > Tropical forest > Bulk soil... | reverse complement strand
TCCCGGCATCACTGTCCCGGCATCACCGTCCCGGCATCACTGTCCCGGCATCACCGTCTCGACGTCAGCGCTCGGGCGGGAATCCGAACCTGGTGACAAGCCCGGGATCGCCGAACACCACGATGCGGGCGATGCCGGTCGCGGTCACGGTGAGCACGGCCAGGCCGAACGCCCGGTGCACGCCGTCGGCTCCGCGCAGGTACACGGCCGCGGCGGGCTGCCCGTTGGCGGCAGTGGCCGCCATCTGCCAGTCGCCCGGGGCACCGAAGAACTGCCTGACGTAGCGCATGCAGGTATCGCGGCCGGAGAACCAGGTCAGGGTACCGACCGGCTCCAGCGCCGCGTCCTTGCGCAGCACCCGTTCCAGCGCGGCCGGGTCGGCGTTCTGGAAGGCCGCGATGTAGGCCTCGAGCAGGGCCCTGGCCTCGGGCTCGGCGGGCTCGCTGACCTCCTCGGGAGAAGGTGCCACCTGTTCCAGCCGCGCCCGGGCCCGCTGCAGCGTGCTCTTGACCGCGACGGTGCTGGTGCCGAGCATGGCGGCGACCTCGGCGGCCGGGAAGGCCAGCACGTCACGCAGGATGAGCACGGCCCGCTGCCGGGCGGGCAGGTACTGCAGGCAGGCGATCAGGCCGAGGCGCAGGCTCTCGCGCGCCACCGCGATGGCCGCGGGATCCTCGGCCGGCCCGGTGACCAGCGCGTCCGGGACGGGCCCGAGCCAGCTGACCTCAGGCCCGGGGATCACGGGCGCGGCGGCCGGGTCGTCGCTGGGCGCGCCCAGCCCGGACGGGAGCGCGCGGCGGCCCCGCTGCTCCAGCGCGGTCAGGCAGGCGTTGGTGGCGATCCGGTACAGCCAGACCCGCAGCGACGACCGGCCTTCGAAGCTGGCGTGCGACCGCCAGGCCCGCAGGTAGGTCTCCTGGACCAGATCCTCGGCGTCGTCCAGCGAGCCGAGCATCCGGTAGCAGTGCGCCAGCAGTTCCCGCCGGAATGGCTCGGTGTCGCGGGCGAACTCGTCCCGGTGCGGTATGGTCTCCGCCTGTCGCGGCATCGTCGGCCTCCTCCTAGTCCTACCCAGTGCAGACCGCCGGCCGCACGGAAAGGAATCGCTCAGCCCGGACCGAAGAGTCAGGAATGCTGGAGCGACCGCCCAGCCAGCCTGCAGCCGTCTCGGTTAGGTTCGGACAGGACACGCGGGACGGGGGCCGGATGGCACGGGACGGCAGATGCGGCGGCAGGAAGGGCTTGAAACGTGTTTGACAAGGTGATCATCACGTACCGGGGCGCCAGGTACGAGATCGGGCGCGGCTCGGGCTTCTACGGCGTGTGGACGACCGGAGCGCCGAGGTCCCAGCCGCTCGAGCGATGGCCGGAGACGCCCGAGGGCTGGTCGGCCGCGTGGGCCCGGTTCGCGAGCATCGAGGCGCCGGGCACGATCGTCCCGGTGGGCCGGAATACCCCCCCGGTTGCGCCCGCCGCACCACGGGAGGGCGAGATTCCGGGCCCGTTCGGCGAAAATACCGCCCCGCCTGGTGAAACGGGCGAGACCGTGGTGACCCCGGCCGGCGCCGTCCCTTACACCCCGTACGGCCAGTACACCGGCCACTCCGTCCCGGCGCGCAGCGGGAAGGCTACCCGGATCACCGCGGCGGCGCTGCTCGGCGCGGGGGTCATCCTGGGGGTCGCTGGGCTCTTCCCCTCCTACATCGGCACCGCCAGCCTGGCCGAGCAGGCCGACCAGGTCATCCCGCACGCCATCTACCTGGCCGTCTGGACCGCGAGCGCCGTGCTCGTCCTGCTCGGCGGCACGCGCCTGCGGCTCGGCGCGCTGCTCAGCCTGGGGCTGAGCGCGGTCACGTTCGGCCTGTTCTTCGCCGACGCGGGCGTGGCCATTTCCGCGGCGGGCAGCCCCGGCGGCGGCGCGGGCCTCGTGCTGTCCTTCATCGGCTGGCTCGCCTGCGCGGCGGGATCGGTGGTCGCGTTCCTGGCCGGCCCGGCCGGCGGGCCGGCCACGGGCGTCCAGCCGGACAGGCTGGCGCGACCGCGCGGAGCCGCGCTCGGTCCCGCCGTGCTGACGGTGCTGGCCGGCCTCGGGGTGGCCGCCGCTTTCGCCCCGGCGTGGGACAGCTTTACGCTGCGCACGGCCGCCGGGCAGGTGCAGACGCTGACCGCGGGCAACGCCTTTTCCAACCCCGGCCTGGTGATCTTCGGGGACGTGGCCGTGATGATCGCGCTCGCGGCGGCCGTCATCGCGGCCGCTCTCTGGCGCCCGGCCCGGCACGGCGCGATGCTGCTGGCCGGGGCCACGATCCCGATGGCGGCGCAGGCCATCTCGGCGCTCGTGCAGGTCAGCGAGACTCCCAAGCCTACCCAGTTCGGCATCTCGTCGCCGCAGGCCTCGCAGCTCGGGCTCACGATCAGCGCGGGCCTCACGCCGGCGTTCTGGATCTACTTCGTATTCCTCGTCGCGCTGATCGTCTCGTGCGCGTGGATGTTCTTCACACCGAGCCCCGTCCCGGTGCCGCCGGGCGACGGCTACGGCCCGCGGCCCGACGACCTCGCTGGCCCGGAGCCGACCGGCGGCGCCGGCCAGGAGCCGACTGACACCACGGCCACGGTCACGGCCGCGGCCGGGGCGACCGGGGCGGCCGGGCCGGCCGGGACGCGCGAGGGGGACGGCCCGGCCGCCTGACCACGCGGGGTTGCGCCCGCCCGCCGGTAAGCGCTACAAAGAGATGCCGGGTATTGATTTTCTTGTCGAATATCCGGCGGGCCGGGCGGGCGTGGTCCCCGACGGCAGGCGGCGTCGGAGGGCCCCGAACATGGTCACGGATACCGGAATCCAGGAGCCGTTGTTCGCGGTGCCGCGCGTCACCGCCGCGGATGAGGACGGCGCCCTGGTCATCCGCTCGGCCGAGCCGCTGGCCGGTTACCCGGCGACCGTGATGCACAGCGTGCGGGCCTGGGCCGCCGCCGACCCCGGACATCCGATGGTGGCCGAGCGTGCCGCCGGCGGCGGCTGGCGGACCTGCGACTACGGCGAGGCGCTGGCCGCCGCGGAGGCCATTGGCCAGGGGCTGCTCGACCGCGGGCTCGGTCCTGGGCGGCCGCTGCTCGTGCTGTCCGGCAACAGCGTGGACCACCTGCTGGTCACCCTGGGCGGGATGGCTGCCGGCGTCCCGGTGGCGCCGGTCAGCGTGGCGTACTCGCTGCAGAGCCACGACCACGCCCGGATCCGCGCGATCACCGGGATGATCCGCCCGGGCGCGGTCTTCGCCGACGACGCGGCGCGGTTCGCGGCGGCGCTGGACGCGGTCGCCGCGGTGCCAGCCATCGTGCGGACCGGGTCCCGGCCGGGAGCGGAACGGCTCGAGGACCTCATGGCCACCGTGCCCGGCCCGGCCGTCGCCGCCGCCTCCGCCGCGGTGACCGGCGACTCGATCGCGAAGATCCTGTTCACCTCCGGCTCGACCGGCGCCCCGAAGGGCGTGCTCAACACCCACCGGATGCTCGCCGCCAACCAGCAGATGATCCGGCAGGCCTGGCCGTTCCTGCGCACCGAGCGACCGGTGATCGTCGACTGGCTGCCGTGGAGCCACACGTTCGGCGGTAACCACAACGTGAACATGACGCTCACCGCGGGCGGCACGCTCTACATCGACGCCGGGCGGCCCGCGCCCGGGATGTTCGCGCAGAGCATCGCGAACCTCGCCGACGTCCCGCCGACCATCTACTTCAACGTCCCGGCCGGGTACGCCCAGCTCGTGCCGGCGCTGGAAGCCGACGCCGCGTTCGCCGCCCGCTTCTTCTCCCGGATCCGGCTGATGTTCAACGCGGCGGCGGCGCTGCCGGCCGCGCTGCGCCAGCGGCTGGGGGACCTCGCCGTGCGGACGGCCGGGCGCCCCGTCCCGGTGACCGGCTCCTGGGGGGCGACGGAGACCGCCCCGGCGGTGACCAGCGCGCACTTCGACTTCGCCGACGCCCGCTGCATCGGCGTCCCGCTGCCGGGCGCCGCGGTCAAGCTGGTCCCCGCCGAGGGCGCGTACGAGATCCTGGTGAAGGGCCCGATGGTCACTCCCGGGTACTTCGAACGGCCTGATCTCACCGCCGCGGCGTTCGACGCCCAGGGTTACTACCGCACCGGTGACGCCGTCGGCCTGGCCGATCCGGACGACCTGAACGCCGGGCTGGTGTTCCGGGGCCGGATCGCGGAGGACTTCAAGCTCGGTACCGGTACGTTCGTCCGGGTCGGCGCGGTCCGCACCGCCCTGCTTTCCGCCGCCCCGCTGCTGGCCGACGCGGTGATCGCGGGCGAGGACCGCGCGTCGGTGTGCGCGCTGGCCTGGCTGAACGCGGCCGAGGCGGCCAAGCTGCTCGGCCAGGAGCCGCACGCCGAGGGGGACCTGATCACCGACGAGACCATCCGCGCGGAACTCGCCCGGGCGCTGGCCGGACACAATGCCGAGGCGGGATCGGCGGCCCGGATCGAGCGGCTGCTGGTGCTGGCCCGCCCGGCCGACCTTGACGCGGGCGAGATCACCGACAAGGGTTACGTCAATCAGCGCCGGGTCCTCGCCAACCGCGCCGCGCTGGTCGAGTTGCTCTACGCCGAGCCGGTGCCGGCCGGGGTCGTCGTGGCGGAAAGGACGGCGTGATGCGCCAGCAGAGCATGATGCGGCGGCAGGGCAGCCCGAAGGCCGTCACGGCCCGCCCGCTGAGCCGGGGCGCGGTCGCGCTCGGCACGGTGGCGGCCCGGGCGTGGTCGCTGCCGCCGCGGCGGAACCGGGTCATGGTGGAGCGAGACGTCGAGGTGCCGATGTCGGACGGCACGGTACTACTGGCCACCCACTACATCCCGGTCAGCGTGGCGTCGGCGGCCACCGTGCTGATCCGCTGCCCGTACGGCCGCAGTGGCCTGTTCGCCCTGCAGTGCGCGCAGATCTTCGCCGAGCGCGGCTACCACGTGCTGCTGCAGAGCGTGCGCGGCACGTTCGGGTCCGGCGGGGACTTCGAGCCGATGCGGCACGAGATCGCGGACGGCCAGGACACCGTGGCGTGGCTGCGCCAGCAGAGCTGGTTTGAGGGCCGGCTGGCCACCTACGGCCCCAGCTACCTCGGCTTCGTGCAGTGGGCGCTGGCCATGGACCCGCCGCCGGAACTGGTCGCCGCCGTGGTGCACGTCGGTCCGCACGACTGGTCCCGGACCGCGTACCGCAACGGCGCCTTCGACCTGTACAACTACGTCATGTGGAGCGACCTGGTCGCGCACCAGGAGAGCATCGGGATGCTGCGCGCGATGACGCGCATGACCACGGCCGACCGGCGGCTGCGCCCGGTGGTCGACCGGCTGCCGGTCGCGGCCGGCTATCGCGACCTGCTCGGCCGCGAGCCGGCCTGGCCGGAGAGGTGGCTGGAGCACCCGCAGGCCACCGACCCGTTCTGGGGGCCGCTGCAGTGCGGCGCCGCGCTGGAGCGGATCACCGTCCCGGTCCTGCTGGTGGGCGGCTGGCACGACCTGTTCATCGAGCAGACCCTCGAGCAGTACCGCACGCTCGCCGCCCGGGGCGTGCCCACCCGGCTGCTCGTCGGCCCGTGGGCCCACCTGGACCTCAACGCCCAGGGCACCGTCGCGCTCACCGAGAGCCTGGCCTGGCTGGACCGCTACGCCGGGCTGGCCCCTAACAGCCGGACGGGTTCCCGGCCGGCCGCCCCGCCGGACCACCCGGTGCGCATCTGGGTCGGCGGCGAGGGCGCGGGGGAGTGGCGCGAGATCGGCGGCTGGCCGCCGCCCGGCGCCGCCGAGCAGCGCTGGTACCTGGGCCCGCAGGGCTCGCTCGGCACCGCGGAGCCGGCCGCGGACGTGGCGGCCGCCGGCTTCCGCTACGACCCGGCCGACCCCACGCCGTCGCCTGGCGGCGCGATCATGGCCACGAACGCGGGGAGCCGGGACAACGGGGATGTCGAGCGCCGGCTGGACGTGCTGGTGTTCAGCAGCGCCCCGCTGGACGAGCCGGTCGAGGTCATCGGCGAGGTCGCGGCCGAGGTGTCCGTCACCCGCGACAACCCGTTCGCGGACCTGTTCGTCCGGCTGTGCGACGTGGACCCGCGCGGCCGGTCGCACAACGTCTGCGACGGCATCGTGCGGCTCACCGAGGCCGACCCGCTGACCGGGACGGTCCGGGTGAGCCTGCTCGGCACGGCGCACCGGTTCGGCCGCGGGCACCGGATCAGGCTTCAGGTCGCCGGGGGAGCCCACCCGCGCTTCGCCCGCAACCCGGGCACCGGACAGGTCGACGCGACCGCCGCCGACCTCGTGCCGACGCAGTACGACATCGGCCTGGACGCGGCGCACCCATCGGTGCTGCTGCTGCCCGTCGCGGCGGGCGGGGCCAACCCGGGCTGACCCGGGGTTAACCCTGGAAGTACCGCACCTGCTCGTCGTGCATGACCCGCATCCATTCCGGGTTGTCCTTGGTCAGCCGCGGATCACCGGCCGGCTTGCCGCTCGTGATGGCTTCCAGGTAGGCGTCGTCCAGGGCGAGCCGCCTGCGCAGTTCGCCGGCGTCCCCGGCATGCCCGTGGCCAGGCACTACCTGGCGGACGCCGGGTACGGACGCCAGCCGCTCCATCCCGGTGCGGTAGTCGCCGAGCGGATCGGCCGCGAGGATGTCGAGCAGCGGTATCTCCACGTCGGAGCACATGTCCCCGGCGATCAGAACGCCGCTCTCCGGCAGGAACACCGCGCCGTGGCCGGGCGCGTGCCCGTCGTGCACGATCAGCCGGGCCTCCGGCCCGTCCCACGGGATGGCGGAAGCGTCCAGTGATCGCATCCGCCCGACCAGGGAAAGGTCGTGGCCGGGCGCGGAATTCCTGACCCCTTCGAGGATGCCGTCGCGTTCGGTCCTAGCCGTGGCGACGGCGGCTGGCGCGGCGTACCTGGGCGCGTCGCCGAGTTCCCGGCTCCACAGCACGTGGTCCCAGTGCGGATGGGTCGACCAGCCGGCCACGGGCCGCAGCCCCCTGGCGGCCAGGCCGGCGGCCAGCCCGGCCAGGTCGGCCACCGTCACGGCCGGGTCGATGACCAGGCAGCCTCCGGAGGAGCCGACCACTACCGTGCTCGTGGTCAGCGCGTAGGAACTGGTCGCGACGAGCACCCCGGGCGCGACCTCGGTCAAGCTCCGCACCGAACCGGTATACCACCTAGCGGACCGTCCTGACACCGGCCATGGGCGCGGCGACGAGACGCCGGTACGGCCGGGCCATCGGCCATCGGCGGTCCTCGAGCACGGTGTCGGCGTCGAACTGGCCGAGGCTCTGGATCAGCCTGGCCACCAGGCCGGTCCACCCGGTCTGATGTGAGGCGCCGAGCCCGGCCCCGTTGTCGCCGTGGAAGTACTCGTAGAAGAGGACCAGGTCACGCCAGTGCGGATCCTCCTGGAACATCGGCGTTCCGCCGTAGACAGGACGCCGCCCGTCAGCGTCCCGCAGGAACGTCCCGGCGAGGCGCCGCGCCAGCTCCATGGCCACCTCGAACAGCGTCATCATGGTGCCGGAGCCGGTCGGGCACTCCACCGTCAGGTCGTTGCCGTAGTACCGGTAGTGCGTGATCAGGGCGCGGATCAAGAGCAGGTTGACCGGGAACCAGACCGGCCCGCGCCAGTTGGAGTTCCCGCCGAACATGCCGCTGGTCGACTCGGCCGGCTCGTACTGCACCCGATGCTCGGCGCCGTGGACATCGAAGGTGTACGGGTGTTCGAGGTGCCAGCGCGAGATGGAGCGGATCCCGTGCGGGCCAAGGAAACGCTCCTCGTCCAGCATCCGGGCCAGGATGCGCCGAAGCTTGTCCTCGTTGACCAGGGACAAGATGCGCCGGCCGTGGATGCCGGGCACCAGCGGATCGGCGATGTTGGCCAGCAGGTCCCGGTTGCGCTCCAGGAAGGTGCGCACCTGCCCGGCGATCTGCGGATAGCTCTCGATGACGTCAGCCTCGATCACCGTGGTGGCGCAGATGGGCAGTAGGCCTACCAGCGAGCGCACCTTGAGCCTGGTACCCGTTCCGTCGGGAAGGCGGAGCACGTCGTAGAAGAAGCCGTCCTCCTCGTCCCACATCTCATCGGGGTGCTCGCCGATCGGGTCCACGGCGGCCGCGATCCAGAAGAAATGCTCGACGAACTTGAGCACGAACCCCTCGTAGGTCTCGTCGCGCTCCAGCAGGCCCAGAGCCAGCTCGAGCATGTTCTGGCTGAACATCGCCATCCAGGCCGTGCCGTCCGCCTGCTCCAGCCGGCCGCCGGTGGGCAGGGCCGCGCTGCGGTCGAACACGCCGATGTTGTCCAGACCGAGGAAGCCGCCTTCGAACACGTTGCGGCCGCCGACGTCCTTGCGGTTCACCCACCAGGTGAAGTTCAGCAGCAGCCTGGCGAAGCTCTCCTGGAGGAACGAAAGGTCAACCTGGCCGAGGCCGGCCTCCAGGTTCTCGAGGAACAACGTGGCGAAGGCGTGCACCGGCGGGTTCACGTCGCCGAAGTTCCACTCGTAGGCTGGCATCTGGCCGGACGAGTGGAGGTATTCCTGGGACAGCATCAGATCGAGCTGGCTCTTGGCGAAATCGGGGTCCACCATAGCCAGCGGGATGCAATGGAACGCCAGGTCCCAGGCGGCGTACCACGGGTACTCCCACTTGTCGGGCATCGACACGACATCGTGATTGAACATGTGGAACCACGACTCGTTGCGGGTCCCCCGGCGGGCAGGCGCCCGCAGCGGGTGGACGTTGCGTTCCCGCAGCCAGCGGTCCACGTCGAAGTAGTAGCACTGCTTGGACCACAGCATCCCGGCCAGGGCCTGGCGCATGACCGACTTCGCGTCATCGCTCACCGCCGGCGGGGTGATGGCGTCGTAGAACTCGTCCGCTTCGGCCCGCCGCCCGGCGATGAGCTCGTCCGCGCCGGCGAACGGCTCCGCGACCTGTTCCGGGGCCTGGCGGGTGAGCCGCACCGTCACCGCCGCCTGCCCGCCGGGCGGCAGCACGAGCCGGACCCGCGCCGCCACCTTGGTGCCCTCACCGCCGGGATTCACGGTGTCCGTGCCGTGCAGGACGTGGTCGCCTATGCCGTCCTTGGGGAAGCGCGTCGCAGGCTCGGCGCCGAACACCCGCGCCGTGTTCGTCTCGTTCTCGCAGAACAGCAGGTCCGCTCCGGGTTCGGCGTAGAGGTAGAACACGCCGAGCCGATGATGCTCGGCCCGGACCACCGGATGCGCCGACGCGAGCCCGGAGACGTGGGCCAGCGTGGGCCTACCCTCACCGTCCGGCCATGACCAGGTGTTACGGAACCACAGCGTGGGCAGCACGTGCAACGCGGCTTCCTGCGAGGAGCGGTTGTGCACGGTGACGCGGCACAGGATGTCCTCGGGCGCGGCCTTGGCGTACTCCACCTCGACGTCGAAATACCGGTCCTCGCCGAACACGCCCGTGTCCACGAGCTCGTACTCGAATTCGTGCCGTGACCGGCTCCGGTTCACCGTCACCAGGTCGTTGTAGGGGAATTCGGCCTGAGGGTACTTGTAGAGGTAGCGCTGGTAGCTGTGCGTGGGCAGGTTGTCGACGTAGAAGTAGTACTCCTTGACGTCCTCACCGTGGTTGCCCTCGGCGTTCGTCAAGCCGAACAGCCGCTCCTTCAAGATCGGGTCGCGCTCGTTCCACAGCGCCAGGGCCAGGCATAGCCGCTGCTTGTCGTCGCTGACGCCAGCGATGCCGTCCTCGCCCCACCGGTAGGCGCGAGACCGCGCCTGGTCGTGACTGAAATACGACCAGGCGTCTCCGTTGTCGCTGTAATCCTCCCGGACCGTGCCCCACTGGCGCTCGCTGAGGTAGGGCCCCCAGGCCCGCCACGGAACGCCCGTCCTGGCCTCCTGCAACCGCCGTTCCTCAGCCGTGAGCGAGGACGGATCGGGCACGGCGGGCTGGTCGTGGTCGCGTCGCTCGGACATGCTTTTCCCTGCCCCCATCGTCGCTAACTTGAGCGGTCAGCTGCACTTCGAATTGGACGCGTCCATGAAGCTCTTGACCGAGCTCACCACGGTGGCCGCCTCACAAGAGCTGGCTTATCAGCGATTCGAGGCCGCGTCCTCACCCCACGCAGGTGATCTACCGGCGCGAAGCCTCACGGGGCGAGCCGCACCGGCAGCGACTCCAGGCCGTGGATGAGCGTACTCGGCCGCCAGCGCAGCGAGGTCGCCGGTACCGCGAGCCGGATCGAGCCGAACCTCGCCAGCAGGCCGGAGAAGGCGATCTCGGCCTCCAGCCGCGCCAGCGGCGCGCCCAGGCAGTAGTGGATGCCGTGGCCGAACGCCAGGTGCCCGGCGCCGTCCCGGCCGAGGTCCAGCCGGTCCGGGTCGCCGAACCGAGCGGGATCCCGGTTCGCGCCGCTCAGCGCGACGAGCACCGGGTCGCCCCGGCTGATGCGCACGCCACCGATCTCGACCGGCTCGGTCGCGCACCGGAAGGTCGCGTTGTTGACCGGGTTCACGTACCGCAGCAGTTCCTCCACCGCGCCGCCGATCAGCGCCGGGTCGGCCCGCAGCCGGGCGAGCTCGGCCGGGTTGAGCAGCAGCGCGAGCAGGCCGCTGGCGATCAGGTTGACCGTGGTCTCGTGCCCGGCCACCAGCAGCAGGAACGCCATCGACAGCAGTTCGTTCTCGCTGAGCCTGTCCCCTTCGTCCCGCGCCGCGATCAGGGCCGACAGCACATCGTCGCGGGGCTCGTCCCGCTTGGCCGCCAGCAGCGCCGTGAAGTAACGGAGCATCGCGGTGGCGTGCGCCTGGAACACCTCGGGGGCGGAGGTGTCCGACACGATCGTGGCCGACCAGGTGCGGAAGTCGTCCCGGTCGGCGGCCGGCACGCCGAGCAGCTCGCAGATCACGGTGATCGGCAGCGGGAAAGCGAACGACGCGAGCAGATCTACCTCGGGCCGGTCCCTCTGCGCCGACATGTCGTCGAGCAGCCCCGCGGCGATGGCGGTGATCCGCGGCCTGAGCCGCTCGACCCGGCGCGCGGTGAAGGCCTTGTTCACCAGCTTGCGCAGCCGTTCGTGGTCCGGCGGGTCGCTATTGAGCATGTGCAGGTCGAGCGAGGCGAAGATCGAGTCGGGCTCGGGGTGCCAGCCCGGCACGTGCTTGCTCAGCCGCGGATCGGCCAGCGCGGCGCGCGCCTCGGCGTACCCGGTGATCAGCCACACGGGCGCCCCGCCGGGCATGATCACCGGCGTGACCGGGCGCTGGGCCCGCAGCCGGGCGTGCACCGAGTACGGGTCCTGGAAATAGTCGGCGCCGAGGTGTTCCACGGCTAGATCCGGCGCGCTCATGTGTCCCCTCGTCAGCTCAGCGAGCCCCCCGGCCCCCGTGGCCCTCGGTAGCCAGATTAAGTAATAACTCGACTGTTGTAAAGGGAACGCCCGGGCCGCTCTGCGGTGCGCCGGCCCGCCGCGCCCGGTACAGCGCGGACGGCCACCAGTTCCACCGCCCGATCAGCACCACCGCCGACGGTACGAGCAGCGTCCTGACCAGGAACGTGTCCATCAGCACGCCGAGCGCGAGGCCGACGCCGACGTTCACGATCGTCCGGACGTTCTGCGCCCCGGCGCTGCCGGACCCCACGATCGCCAGCACCCCGAACGTCCCGGCCAGCACCAGCCCGGCCGAGGTCACCGTCGTGCCGGTGACGCTGAGCGCCCGGCCTACCGCATCGCGCAGCGGCAGGCGCTGGGCCTCTTCCCTGATCCGCGTCATGACCAGGATGTTGTAGTCCTCGCCCAGCGCCAGCAGGAACACGAACAGCAGGAACGGCAGGATGAACGTCAGCCCCGGCTGGCCCGCGACGTTGACGAACAGCAGCACGGTCAGCCCGAGGGCGGCGAAGTAGGAGAGCACCACCGAGGCGATCAGGTACAGCGGTGCGATCAGCGATCGCAGCACCAGCGCGAGCAGCACCGCGATGACGGCGATGGCGATCGGGATGACCGTCCACAGGTCGCCGTCGGACAGCTGGGCGACGTCGTAGGTGAACGCCGCCTGCCCGGTGACCCCGGAGGCCTGTGCGCCGGCCGCCCGCGCCGCGCGGCCGGCCGCGGCCCGGACGGCGGGCACCGCCTGCGCGGCCGCGGTGCTGGCCGGGCTCCCGGCCGCCAGCGAGGTCGCGAACGAGATCGTGCGCCCGTCGGCGCTCACGTACGAGCCGCTGGCCCGGTAGGACTGGTACGCGGCCAGCTCGGCCGGCCGGAGCCGGGCCGCCGCCGCGGCCGTCATCGCCCGCGGCGGGCCGAAGGCGGCGTACAGCGCGGCGTACTGCTCCGCCGTCAGCGCCGTGCCGTTGGCGTTCAGCGGCCCGGACACCGAGGTGAACACGGGTTCGGCGGCCAGCTGCCGCCCGGCGGCGGCTACCGAGGCCGGGGCCGCCCAGGCGGGCTGGCGCAGGCGCAGCACGATGATCGTCGGGTTGGCCGCCGTCTGCGGGAAGTGCCTGGCCAGCAACGCGTCACCGCGAGCGGAGTCGCTGCCGGCCGGCGCGGTGGCCGGGCCGCCGAAACCGGCGGCCAGGTAGCTCGCCGAGGCCAGCGCGAGCCCGCAGAACACCACCAGGCCGGCGGCCAGCGTCGCCACCGGACGGCGCACGATCCGGGCGCAGGCCGCTCCCCACCACCCGGCCCGGCCGCCGCCCGGCTTGACCGAGGACGGCCAGAACGCCGCCGGCCCGCAGATCGCGAGCAGCGCGGGCAGCAGGGTGAGTCCGGCGATGAGCATCAGCGCGATCGCGATGGCCAGCGGCGCGGCCAGGCCGGAGTACAGGCTGAAGGAGGCCGCGGCCAGCGACAGCAGCGCGGCGATGAGGACGCCCGCGGAGAACGTGATCGTCTCGCCGACCCGCGCCACCGAGCGGGTGATCGCCTCGTGGCAGGCCAGCCCGGCCCGCATTTCCTCCCGTACCCGGAACATCAGGAACAGGGCGTAGTCGGTGCCCGCGCCGAGCACCAGCACGATCAGCAGCAGCGAGGCGATCTGGGACACGCCCAAGCCGTGCACCGCGGCCTCGGCGGTGAGCCGCTCGGCGACCAGCACCACGATCAGGGCGGGCAGGACGGCGATCAGCGGCGCCAGCGCCGAGCGGAACACCGCGATCAGCAGGGCGATCACGAAGATGATCGAGAACCACTGAACCTGCCCGCCGGTCTTGGTCGAGGTCGCGTTGTTATCCACCCGGGTCGCCACCGTCCCGGCGGTGTGCGCCACGAGCCCGGCAGGCAGTGCCGTCGTGCGGATGACGTCGCGCAGCCCGGCCACCAGGCTGGCCTGCTGGGCGGTGGCGAGCCCGCCGGACTGGGCCAGCGCGGCCAGCACGGTAAGCTGCTCGGCCCGGGCGTCGGCAGACTGCCCGGCATCCCGCACTCCCGCGACCCGGCCGACCCGCGACAGGGCGCCCGACAAGCGCGCGATGGCCAGCTGGTCGGCGCTGATCAGCGGGCCGCCCGAGGTCGCGGCCACTACCGTCACCGCGGTCAGCGTGGCCCCCTGCAGCGGCGAGGCCAGCCGGGCCGCCTGCTGGCTGGGCGCGCTGGCAGGCAGGAACGAGGTGTTGTCGCTCTGCGTCACGCTCGACAGCGACGGCAGCAGCGCCATGGCCGCGACTACCCCGGCCACCCAGGCCAGCACGATGGCCCAGCGGAAGCGGACGGCCAGCCTCCCGGCCGCGGCGAAGAAGGTACCCACGAAGGCCATCGTGGCCGGCCGCGGTGCGGCTCCGTTAGACCCGCGGGAGCGTAAAGTTGCTTCGTGGCAGATCCGCACGGACCCGGAACCTACCGGCCGGCGCCGGGCGAGGTTCCCGAATCCCCAGGGGTCTACAGGTTCCGCGACCAGCGTGGCCGGGTTATCTACGTCGGCAAGGCCAAGTCGCTCCGGCAGCGGCTCAATCAATACTTCGCCGACTTCGCCAGCCTGCACCCGCGCACCCAGATGATGCTGCAGACGGCCGCGGGCGTCGAGTGGACCGTGGTCGGCACCGAGGTCGAGGCGCTCCAGCTCGAGTACTCCTGGATCAAGGAGTTCGACCCCAGGTTCAACATCAAGTACCGGGACGACAAGAGCTACCCCTACCTGGCCGTCACCATGGGGGAGGAGTACCCGCGGGTCCAGGTCATGCGCGGCGCCAAGCGCAAGGGCACCAGGTACTTCGGCCCGTACAGCCACGCCTGGGCCATCCGCGACACGGTGGACACGCTGCTCAGGGTGTTCCCGGTGCGCACCTGCTCGGCGGGAGTGTTCAAGCGGTCCGGCCAGATCGGCCGCCCCTGCCTGCTCGGTTACATCGGCAAGTGCTCCGCGCCGTGCGTCAAGCGGATCAGCGCCGAGGACCACCGCCGCCTGGCCGAGGACTTCTGCGACTTCATGGCCGGGCAGACCAGCCGGTTCGCCAGCCGCCTCGAGGCCGAGATGAAGCAGGCCGCGCGCGAGGAGGAGTTCGAGCGCGCCGCGCGGCTCC
>Ga0318496_10000422_pt1 | contig 14532 bp, 11 predicted proteins | sample GRESIP109b1f22_FD_203296 | JGI IMG/M metagenome (GOLD analysis project Ga0318496, IMG submission 203296) | Tropical soil microbial communities from Luquillo Experimental Forest, Puerto Rico - GRE.SIPMG.109b1f22 | ecosystem: Environmental > Terrestrial > Soil > Tropical forest > Bulk soil... | reverse complement strand
AGCGCGCTCTCCGCGTCGCTCCACTGGAGATCGTCGATCCAGAGGATCACGGGCGCGCGGCGCCGGAGGTTCGCGAGCAGCTCGCCGAACGCGGCGATCGCGCGGAGGCGCACGAGCGTCGGCTCCGCCTCGACCTCTTCGACCGGCGCGCGGGAGACGACCCTGGCCTGGCGCAGCCCCGGGAACAGGATCGTGAGCTCGGCGAGGTGGCGCGGGAGCAGCGCGCGCGCCTTGGCGGGAGGGAGCGCGTCGAGCAGGCCGACCACGTCGTCCACGAGCCCGTCGACGGCCTTGTAGGGCATCGACTCGCGCTCGCGGCAGGTGCAGCACAGCGCCAGCGCGCCGCGGTCGCGCGCGCTCGCCACGAACGCGGCCGCGAGCGACGTCTTCCCGATCCCCGACGGCCCGACGAGCAGGGCGATCGTGGGCCGGCCCGAGGCGGCGGCCTGGAACGCCCCCTCGAGCGCGGCCAGCTCCGGCTCGCGACCGACGGGCGCCCGGCGCGGGACCGGGGGTACGGCGGCGCCGGCCGGGGGCGCCGAGAGGGGCCCGATGCGCCCCAGGACCTCCCGTCCGCGCGGGCGATCCTCCGGCCTCGGCGCGAGCAGCTCGAGGCAAAGGCGAGCGAGGTCCTCGGGCGCTCCCAGGAGCGCGTCCGGCCGCGTCCGGGCGGAGGGGAACTCGCCCGTGAGCGCGCGGTGGAGGACGACGCCGAAGGCGTACCAGTCGGCGGCCTCCGTCAATGACTCCCCGAGTCGCTGCTCGGGCGCCATGTAGCCCGGCGTGCCCCCGACGTGCTCGTGCGGCGCGGCGACGCCGATCGGGCGCGCGAGGCCGAAGTCCAGCAGGACGACGCGGTCGTCGCGTCGCGCGATCAGGAAGTTCGACGGCTTGAGATCCGAGTGGAGCATGCCCGCGTCGTGGAGCGCCTGCAGGGCGACGGCGAGCTGGCTGAACACCCGGCGGATCCCCTCCCAGCGTGCGCCGTCGGGGGTCCGGTCGAGGAGCTCGGACAGCGTGACGCCGTCGACGAGGTCCATCGAGAAGAACCAGTCGACGCCGTCGGAGAACAGCTCGTGGAGCCGGACGAGGTTCGGGTGCACCAGCTCCGCGACGGAGCGGAACTCGCGCTTGAGCTGCGAGATCGACTGCGGCGTGAGCCGGCCGAGCAGCTTCACCGCGACGCGGTCCTGCCGGACGCGATCGCGCGCGGCGAACACCCGCCCCATTCCACCCGCGCCGAGCTGCGCCTCGATCTCGAAACGATCCGCGAGCAGGACCCCCGGTCGGACGCGCCCGGGCGACTCCTCGACCCCTTCGGTCTCCGGAATGGCGGCGAGGCGCCGCAGGAGATCGTCGAGCGATCGCGGCTTCGATGCGCCCATTCGACCACCTCTATCCCTTGCGAGGCCGGGGAGCGCCACCACGTCGGGCCACCTCGCGGCGCGCGGGCTCGGGAGTGTAGCCCGTAAGGGGGAACCCGACAAGGGGAGACTAGGGGCCGGCACAGAACAGATTCCCGGCGGCGGCCCGGGGCGAGCGCCGGACGTCACATCGGGCGGGGTGGGCGATCTAGCGGAGGTCGCCGCGAGCGCTCCGCGCGATCCGCACGGAACGCCCGTACCACGGCGAGGGGGCCGGAGGTCCGATGGAGCACCAGGAGGTCGGCGCGGGCGAGAGCGGCGCGCCGCTCGACGCGCAGGTGATCGTCGTCGGCAGCGGGTTCGGCGGCGCCGTGACGGCGTGCCGGCTGGCGCAGGCCGGCTTCGACGTGCTCGTCCTCGAGCGCGGCCGGCGCTACGAGTCGAACGACTTCCCGGCCCTGCCCGTCGCCCCGGCGCTCCTGCCCGATCTCCAGCGCTGGACCTGGCAGCGCGGTCAGGGCCTCTGGGACGTGGTCGACCTGGACGAGATCGTGAGCGTGCAGGCGGCGGGCTACGGGGGCGGCTCGCTCATCTACGCGAACGTGCACCTGCGCCCTCCCGGGGAGATCTTCGACGACGGGTGGCCCGCGGCGTATCGCGGCGGACGCGCGCTCGACAAGTTCTACGATCTCGCGGGGCACATGCTCGAGGTGGAGCCGGTGAGCGCGCATCCGGAGCTCCAGCGCACGCTCGTGAAATCGGACCAGCTCTGTCGGGCCGCCAGCCACCTCGGGCGCGACGCGTTCCATCCGCCGCTCGCGATCCGCTACGCCGACGGGCCGAACCTGCACGGCGTCGCGCAGCAGGCGTGCAACGGCTGCGGCAACTGCTGCACCGGCTGCCCACACGGCGCGAAGAACACCCTCGACGCGAACTACCTCGCGGTCGCGGAGCGGCACGGGGCGCGGGCCGCGACCCAGTGCGAGGTGATCGGGCTTCGCCACCTCGGGCCCGCCGGCTGGGAGGCGCGCTGCCTCGATCACCTCCGCGCGGCCGAGGTGACCCTGCGCGCGAGGCACGTCTTCCTGTGCGCCGGCTCGATCCACTCGACGCGGCTGCTCGCGCGCGCGCACCTGCCGGAGTCGGCGCGCGCGACCCAGCGGCTCGTCGGGACCGGCTACTTCCCCGGGGGAGACGCGATCGGCCTCGTCTACGACACCGCGCACGAGCAGTTCCCGTCCCACGGGCCCACGATCACGACCGCCGTCGCCCACTGGGACGCCGAGGCCCCGGGGTCGTTCTTCCTCGTCGAGGACGGCGGCTACGGGAGCGCGCTCGAGCGGATCATGGGGCTCCTGCGCGCGCCCGCGTGGGTCGGCCGTAACCGGCTCTCCGTCGCGGGGAAGGGCGCGGTCGCGCCGAGCCCGATCCCCGCGCCGCAGGGCGCGCCGCCCGCGCCGGGCGGCGGCGTCCCGTCGCCCGTCGACGCCCTGGTCGACGCGCTCGCGCGCGGGGCGTTCCGGCCCGCCGTCTCCACGGAGGTGCGCCGGGCGTTCGACGCGTTCGTGGGCGAGCTCGAGACGCCGCTCCTCTTCCCGGCGGTGGTGGACGCGACGCTCGGGCGCGCGCTCCGCGAGCGGTACGCGCGGACGTGGCTCGTGAACCGGCTCGATCCCGACGGACCGCTCCTCCGGTTCGTGACGCGCGCGGTGAAGTGGCTGGCGTACGGCGCCTTCGGGGACCCTCGGCGTCTGGCCGGCCATGCCCTCCGCGCGATGCTCGCGCTCGGCGACCTGCCGCGCGCCGAGATCGCGCGGCAGGTGCTCGGCGTCGACGCCGCCGGCGCGGAGCGGCGCGCCATGTTCCTGTGCATGGGGCGCGACGCGGCCGCCGGAGTGCTCCAGTACGACGCGCGCCGCGACCGCCTCGTCGCCGATCTCGACCTCTTCACGCTCGCCCCCGGCTACGCGCGCGAGGAGCGGCTCATGACCGATCTCGCCCGGGCGCTCGGGGGCGAGCTGCGCACTAACCCGGCCTGGACGTTCCTCGGCAAGCCCATCACGGTCCACAACCAGGGCGGCTGCCGGATGAGCGACTCTCCCACGGAGGGCGTGACGACCGACGAGGGCGCGGTCAGGGGCTGTGACGGACTGTACGTGTGCGACGGGGCGCTCCTGTGCGGCTCCGTCGGGGCGAACCCCTCGGCCACCATCCTGGCGATCGCGGAGCGCAACGCGCTCGCGTTCATCCGCAGGCACAGGGCGCCGAGCTGGCCCGACGGCGACGCGTCGGCGGGCGCCGCGGAGTACCGGCGGCACCGCCAGGGCGCCGCGGCCTGGGCGGCGCGGGCGAGCGCCGGCGGGTGGAGCCTCGCCCCCCCGCGCGCGCCGTCCGTCGCGCTCGGCGCGCGCCCGCTCGGGATCCGGTTCCACGAGGTGATGCAGGGCTACCACGAGCCGACGACCGAGCGTCCGCGCGACGACGGGCGCTACCGCGAGCACGAGACGGCCGGTTGCCCGGAGTACCCGCTGCGGCTCGATCTCGACGTGGAGGTCGAGGACCTCGCCGCGTTCTTCCAGGACGAGCGGCACCGGATGCGGCTCACCGGGACCGTCTCGGCGCGCCTGCCCGGCGCGCGGGCCCTGGAGCGCTGCTCGGCGCGGGGCTCGCTCGAGCTCATGGTGCCCCGCTTCAAGCCGCACGCGATCGCGCCGGACGACGCCGCGCGCCGGCACGCCCAGGCGGCGGCCGCGCGCCGGCCGTACACGGCGCGGCGAGGGCCCCCGGGCGGCGCCCGGGAGCGCTTCATGAAGTACGAGCTCGAGTTCCGCGATGGCGCCGGGCGGGCCTGGCGGCTGCGCGGCTTCAAGCGGATCTCCCGCGAGCAGCGCGTCGACGCCTGGCGCGCGACCTCGTCGCTCTTCTGCCAGCTCCACGGACCGTTCCCGCCCGGCGACGCGCCGCAGGGGCGCCACGCGCTCGCCGCCGCGGGCGTCGTGCACGTCGACCTCACCTCCTTCCTGTTCCAGCAGCTCCCGTCGGTCGAGGTGACGGGCACGGACGATCCGGCGCGGAGGACGTGGGCGCTCGCCGCGTTCTCGGCGTTCTTCTTCGGGACGCTCCAGCGCATCTACGTGCCCGGGCTCGGCCCGGCCCTCGACGCCGTGCTCCGCGCGCAGCTCGGCGACGCGCGCCCCCGGCCCGTGTGAACGGAAGGTGAATGTCATGGACGCCGCGCATGCGATCGACGACGCCGACGAGACCATCCCGGTCGCGGTCGGCACCCGCCCGTTCGAGCTGACGCTCCGGCTCCGGCGCTACGGCGCGCGCGGGCGCGCCGGCGCCGTCCTGCTCCTCCACGGCGCCAACACGAGCAGCGAGACGTTCCGCCAGCCCGGGGGTGGCCTGGTGCGCTACCTCGCCGAGCGCGGCTTCCAGGTGTGGCTGCTCGACTGGCGCGGGAGCCCGCACGTGGTCGAGGCGCTCCCGCGGAAGTGGCTCGGCGGGTCGGCCATCGAGGAGATCCGTCACTACACCGTCGACGACGTCGCGCGCGAGGACCTGCCGGGCGCGGTCCGGGAGATCCGTGCGCGGATCGGACCTGGCGAACGGCTCTCGATCCTCGGCCACTGCGTCGGGGCGGGCTCGCTCGCCATCGCCATCGCGGAGGGGCGGCTCGAGCCGTTCGACGTGAAGCGAGTCGTCCTCTCGACGCTCGGCCTGTTCTACGAGGTGCCCTGGAGCGGGTGGATCAAGGCCGAGGACTTCGTGCTCGAGCGCGTGCTGCACAACGCGCCCGAGTGCGGCGGCGTCTCGCCGCGCAGCGCCGCCGGCCGGGTCCCGCGCGCCTGGCCCTGGCCGCACGACCTGGAGCGCGCCGAGGAGCACTGGCCGCAGGCGTGGCTGCCGGACGGCGGCGGCCGCGGCGGGGAGCTGCTGCACCGTCTGGCGTTCATGATCGGCCAGCCGTACGCGCCCGAGCGGCTCGATCCGCGCCTGCGCGAGGCGGAGATCGAGCCGATCTTCGGGCCGCTGCACATGGGCCTCTACCTGCACCTCGGCCAGATGGTGCGCCGCGGGTTCGCCGCGCCGTTCGACGCGCCCGACGTCATCGACCGCACGCGCCTCGACGGCGCCGGGCGGCGCCCCGCCTCCGCGGGCGCCCTCCAGCGCTACCTCGACCCGCGGCGCTTCCGCGGCCTCGAGACGACGCTCCTCTGCGCCGCGGCGAACCAGGTGTGGCACCGCGACGCCGTCGATCTCATGTACGAGTGGCTCCGCAATGCTGGCGCACTCACCGTGAAACGAGTATTCCCGGGCTACAACATCCAGGAGCTGCTCTGGGGGGCGCGGGCGGAGCGCGAGGTGTACCCGGAGATCCTGCGGGGGTTGTAAGCGCCCCCTCGCTCCCGGTCAGCGGACGATCTCGCCCCTTGAGGGCTTCGCTTGCCGAGCGCCGCGCCGGCAATGAGCCGCCGGCAGAGGAGGATCCCATGGCGAAGGCGATCGTGAAGAGGTTCTCGGCGGCGGACGAGACGCGCCCGTTCCGCGGGCACGGCCACGTGGACGTGCTCAAGATCGGGGACGGCACCGTGATGCGCGGCGTGTTCGAGCCGGGCTGGAAGTGGTCGGCGGACGTGAAGCCGATCGCGGGGACGGAGACGTGCCAGGTGCTTCACTCGGGGTACGTGCTCTCCGGGCGGATGCACATCGTGATGGACGAGGGGCAGGAGGTGGACGTCGGGCCCGGCGACTACGTGCTGTGCCCACCGGGACACGACGCCTGGACGGTCGGCGACGAGCCCTGCGTGATGCTGGACGTCGCCGGCGCGGGGACCTACGCGCGCGCCTCGCCTGGCGCGGGGGCCCGGCCCGCCCAGCCGAGCGCGCACTGACGTGCGGTGATCCGGCCGCCCCGGCTTAACCTGCGCCGGGGCGCCGGGTCTCTCCGCACGGCATGATCGACGCCGTCCGCCGCTTCTCCCCGGCCGCGCTCCTCCTCGCCGCGTGCGCGACGTCGCGACCCGCTCCGCCGCCACCGCCCCCGCAGGCGCCGGTGGCCCGACCCTCGGCGATGCTCCCGAGATCGTCGATCGCGGCCGTGATCGCGCACCGTGCCGAGCTCCGGCTCGACGACGGCCAGGTCGGCCGGCTCCAGGAGCTCGACGACGATCTGAATCGGCAGCGCGACCGGCTCGGCGCGCCGGCGCCGCGCCCTGCGGCGGCCCGCGACGCGGGGGCGGTCGCGCCGCCCGGCGCGCCGTCGCCCGCGGACGACGCTCGGCCCGCCGGCACCGCGGGTCACCGCGGCGGCGGTCGCCACGGGCGCCGCGAGAAGGGCGCCGACGCGCCGGCGCCGGTAGACCGCGAGAGCGCCTGGAACGACGCCGACACGGCGTCCTATCTCCGCGCCGAGGCGGTCCTCCGCCCCGAGCAGCGCGACGCGGCCCGGGAGATCGCGGAGCGCTACCGCGAGGCGCTCTACGACGCGCGCGCGGCGGAGCGGCCGGGCGTGAGCGGCCGGTGAGGACCGGGGCAACGCGGTCGGGCGTCCGCGGTCGGCGTCATTCACTAACCGTTCACGTGCCGCGCGCCGGCGCTCGGCTTGCCGGCGAGGCCCCCTCGCGCAGGAGGTCGCGCCCGCCCGAAACGACCTCCTCCTCGTGCACGTGGGCCTCGACGAGCGCCTCGTCCCGACCGCCCGGCTCGTCCTCCTCCAGCGATCGGGCCGCCTCCGCTCCGGCCATGTGGATCGCGAGCTCCGGGACCGGAAACGGTATCCCCGCGCCGACGAGCGCCTCCTTCACGGCCTGGCGGGCGCGGCTCTCGACGTCGAGGAACCTCGCCTCGTGCTGGTCGGCCCAGGCGTAGAAGACGACCCGCACCAGGTCCGCCTGTACCGTCAGCACGCGCATGAACGGGCGCGGCTCCCGGAGGAGCCCTGGCAGGGAGAGCAGGGTCTCGCGCCCCACGGCCCGGACGCGGGGCAGATCGGCCGAGAGCGCCACGTCGATCGGGAAGTGGAGCCGGCGCTCGCGGTACCGCTCGAAGTTGAGGATGGGCTTCTGGAGGAGGCTCACGTTCGGGATCCGCAGGTGCTGCCCGTCGTACGTCACGAGGATCGTCTCCCGTGGCGTGACGCGGACCACCCTGCCCGTGTGCTCGCCGATCTGCACGTCGTCGCCCGAGGCGAAGGGCGGGTTGAGCCCGATCATGAAGCCGGGGAGAAAGTTCGCGACGACGTCCCTGAACGCGAGGCCGGCGACGACGCCGAGGAGACCGAGCGCGCCCACCACCTTCCCGACGAACGTGATCAGGCCCAGCAGGTCGAGCGCCAGGACGAGCCCGGTGACGAGCAGCACCGCGCGCAGCGCGACGCGCACGATGCTCGTGGCGAGCTCGCTCAGGTGGAGGAGACGGAACGGCCACCGTTCGACCCATTTCGCGAGGAGGGCGAAGGCGACGAACGCGGCGAGCGCGACCCCGAGGACGGGGAGGAACCCGAGCGTTCGCGCCAAGTAGCCCTTCACCTTCGTCCACGTCGGGGTGAGCCGGCCCCGCACGTCCGTGGCGACGTGCAGGTCGTTCCGGACGAGGACCACCCCTTCGACGCGCCCGGCGAGGTCGGTCGCCTGCTCGTGGAGGGCGAGGCTGCCCGCGTGCCCGGCGAGACGGACCACCCCGCTCCGCACCTCGACCTGGAGCTCCTCGAACCCGCCCACCGCGCGGAGGATCCCCTCGATGCGGCGCTGGATTGCGTCGTCCGGCGGGGGGTTCACGGTGACGGACGGTGCGCGTCGCTCGGCAGCCTGGCCGGCCGGTGCCGCCGGCCCGGCCAGGGCGGGGAGGACCAGCGCCAGCATCGCGCCGCAGATCCGCGCCGCCGACCCCTGGCGGGAGGAGCCCTGTCTGCAGGTCGGCGCGCCGCGATCCACGGGTCGGAGTTAGCCACGGGAGAGCGCCTCCGCCGCCTCCGCGCGAGGCATAGACTCTGCCCGTGGCGCACCACGTCCTCCTCGTCCCGGGCTTCTTCGGCTTCACGAGCGCCGGCGACTTCACCTACTTCGGGCACGTGCGCGACGTGCTCGCCGAGGTCGGTCCCCCGGCCGGCGTCGACGGCGAGATCCGCCTCGTCCGGACCGATCCGACCGCGAGCCTGCGCAGCCGTGCCGCGCGCGTGGCGGAGGCCATCCGCGAGGTGCTCGACGGCCCCGGCGGCGAGGTGTCGCTCGTCGGCCACAGCTCGGGCGGCCTCGACGCGCGCCTCGCGGTGTCGCCCGCGGTGTCGCTCCCGACCGACGTGGACGTGGAGCGCTGCGCCCGCGCGGTCCGCGCCGTCGTGACCGTCGCCTCGCCGCACCATGGCACGCCGACGGCCCACTTCTTCAGCAACCTGCTCGGGCAGCAGGTCCTGAAGCTGCTCTCGATCTGCACCATCTACTCGCTCAGGGCAGGGCGCCTGCCGCTCGGCATCCTGTTGCGGATGGTGAAGCTCATCCGGAGCCCCGGCAGGAAGCCCGAGGGCGTCGTGGCCCAGATCTTCGCCGATCTGCTGGCCGACTTCTCGATCAGCCGGCGCCGCTCCATCGAGGACTTCTTCCGGTCGATCTCCGGGGACCAGGACCTCGTCGCCCAGATCACGCCGGCGGCGATGGACCTGTTCAACGCGTCCACGCAGGATCGCCCGGGCGTGCGCTACGGCTGCGTCGTCACCCGGGCGCGTCCGCCGGGCATCACGTCGGCGCTCCGCGTCGGGCTCGGCGTGTACGCGCAGGCGACGCACGCGGTCTACGTGGCGCTCCACCGGATCAGCGGCCGGACGCCCGAGCCGCGCGCCCGGCTCCTCTCGCCGGCGGAGGCGGACGAGCTCCGCGAGGCGTTCCACAAGCCCGTCGGCCCCGAGGCGAACGACGGCATCGTGCCGACCGCGAGCCAGCTCTGGGGGGAGCCGATCGCCGGGGCGTGGGCCGACCACCTCGACGTCATCGGCCACTTCGACCACCCCACGCACGTCCCACCCCACTTCGACTGGCTCGCCTCCGGGACCGGGTTCACGCGTCCCCAGTTCGAGCGGCTCTGGAGCGACGTGGCCGCCTGGTTGGGGACCCCGAGGAGCGGCCCGGAGCCGTCGGCCGGTGGGCGAGGCGGCGAGCGGGAGGGGGCGGTGAGGGCGAGCGAGCGCGGAGCGACGGTGGCCAGCATTCTCTGAGCGTCCGTGGGTCCGTCGCGATCCTCGATCCGGAGGTGGTCCGTGGGTGCAACCCTGTCGGCGGAGGAGCTCCAGGAGTCGCTGCAGCGCTTCACCACGCAGTTCGCCGATCGCATCACGCAGGCGATGGACGAGCTCGAGCGCGCGTCGCCGCCGGGTGTGCGCGACGAGGCCCTGCGCAAGAACCTGCTCTACGTGTCCTCGGCGCTGGAGATCGCGACGGGGCCCGATCCCGAGGTGAACCTCCTCGATATGACCGTCTTCGTCCGCCTCAGCCGGACGGCGCTGGAGGGCCACTGGATCCCCCTGTTCTACCGGGAGAAGGGGGCCGAGCTGGCCGAGGTGTTCGCGCGATCCGAGCGTGAGCTCGCGGGCCTCGCCGAGCAGGCGCTCACCGCCCCGCAGCGCGCGGAGCTCGCCGGCATCGTGGACGCGTGGCTCGCCGACAACCCGGGCCAGTTCCGGGTCGAGGGGATCCGCCTCGCGGACTTCGCGACGACGGCGGGCAGCGCGGCGGCGGAGCGCGGCGTCAAGACCAAGGGGCTGCTGTCCAGCGTGACGACGGCATCTCGCGCTGCGAACCAGGCGCTGCTCCTCACCGAGCGCGCGCTCTTCCTCGCTCACCGCATGCCGTTCCTCTGGCGGTTGCAGGCCCGGGTCGCCGCCCGGGACATGACGGCGGATGCCGTCGCCCAGCTCGTCGGGGGACCCGACGCGCCCGTCGCGAGGATCGCCCGGCGAGCTCGACACCTCGCCGGCCGCGGGGCGATGTTCCTCGGGGTGCTCGCGGGGATCGTCATGCTCCCCCGCCTGCTCGGCCTGCGCGCCCGCGGGTGATCCGCGCGATCAGACGGTGCGTGGCCGGCCGGAGCCCGGGGGCCCCTCCGCTCGCCGACCGGCGCGGCCTCGCCGCCGCCGGAGCCAGAGCGCGCCGAGCCCCGCGACGAGCGCGACGACCGCCGCCGCGACGAGGGCGGGCCCGAGGTCGTGCTCGAAGAGCGAGTCGCCGAGGAGGACCAGGGCGGCGGCGTACGCGCCGGTGACCAGCATCGAGACGCCGAGGAAGGTGGGGAAGGGGACGCCCGCCGCCGCGAGACCGTAGTTCTTGACGAACGCCGGGAGCCCGGGCGTGAGCTTCACCATCAGCGTGAAGCGGAGGGCGTTCCGCCCCGCCTCCCCGAAGTCCGGGAGCTCGCGGCCGAAGCGGCGCAGCAGCGACTCGAGCCACCGCCTCATCCTGCCGCGCGCGATCCCGTAGCTCATCGTCAGGGCGGCGGCGAGCGCGAGCCCGGAGCCGATGAGCCCGACCGCAGCGCCGAAGGTGGCGCCCGCGACGACGAACAGGGGCGTCACGGGGATCCCGATCACGGTCAGGAGCGCCATCGCCGTGAAGTACCGCACCGGCGAGGCCTGTCGCATCCACGCGAGGACGGCGTCATGATCCCACACCCGCCAGACGAGGAGCGCGAGCCCGGCCAGGGCGGCCACCGTCAGTGCACGCCTCATCGACCCCGCCGACGCACGGTGATTTCGCGCTGGTGAGGAGGGATCACCACGGGGAGCGCGCATGGGCGGCGAGGCGCCGCCCGCCCGGGATGGCCATCATCAAGCCTGCGCCGTCCCTGGGAGCGCGCTCCCGGGGCGTGGAGGGTGACGAGTCGCCATGGAACCGCCGAGTGAGGGGGCCGCGAGCGAGAGCCGCGCGACGGGCGCCGCGTCAATGCGCCGGCGCGGCGGGTCGCGATGTGGTGGCGACGCCGCCGAGAGAGAGGAGGAGGTGCGACTTCGCGGCGGCGAACTCCTGGTCGCTGAGCTCGCCCTGGGTGTGGAGCGCCGAGAGCTTCGCGATCTGATCGGCGGCGAGGCTCTTCTCGTACGCCTCCCGCGCGGCGGCCTGCGCGCGGGCGATCTCCTGCGGGACCTCACGCGGGCGGAAGAGCAGGTACAGGAACGTCCCGAACCAGGGGACGGCGAGCACCACGACGAACCAGATGGCCTTTGCCCAGCCCGAGAGATCGTTGCGGCGAAAGATGTCGAACACGGCGAACGCCCACGCGATGGTCAGCGGGACGAGGACGAAGAGGACCCAGAACGTCTGCCACACGCGCATGATTGCCTCCCAAGCGGCTCGGCTGCTGAGATCGAAGGCTCACGCTCGAGGTGAGGGCGGCCGCGTGACGACACGATGCGTCCCCGCGCGTCGCTTCGCTCATGCGCCCGGCCGCTCGACGCCGGGCGGTGCGAGAGCCCGGCCCACGGCCTCACGAGCGAGGGGGGTGCTCGCGGTCGCGCCGAGGAAGGGGCGCTCGCGTCCGCCGCGTCAGCGCCGCGCGCGCAGCGGATCGCTGTGATCGCGGGCCCCATCGTTCATAGCGTAGGGCTACCTGCGCGGAGCGAGCCGTGATGGACCTGACCATCAAGCCCAAGGAAGGCTGCCGCTTCGACCTGGTCGCGATGGGCGAGGTCATGCTTCGCCTCGACCCCGGCGACATGCGCGTCACCACCGCCCGCACCTTCCAGGCTTGGGAGGGCGGAGGGGAGTACAACGTGGCGCGCGGCCTGAAGCGCTGCTTCGGGATGGACACGGCGGTGGTCACCGCGCTCGTGGACAACCCGGTGGGTCGGCTCATCCAGGATTGCGTCTACCAGGGCGGCGTGGACCAGTCCTACGTGCGCTGGGTCCCGTACGACGGGATCGGGCGAACCGTGCGGAACGGGCTCAACTTCACCGAGCGCGGCTTCGGGATCCGGGGTGCGCACGGCTGCTCCGACCGAGGTCACACCGCGGCGAGCCAGATCCAGCCGGGGGACTTCGACTGGCAGCGGATCTTCGGACACGATGGGACGAGGTGGTTCCACACCGGCGGGATCTTCGCGGCGCTCTCCGGCAGCACCGCCGCGACCGTCGAGGCGGCGATGCGGGCGGCCAAGCAGCATGGCGTCGTCGTGTCCTACGATCTCAACTACCGCGAGTCCCTCGGGAGCGGAATCGGCGGCCAGGCGCGCGCGCGCGAGGTCAACCGCGCGCTGGCCAAGTACGTCGACGTGATGATCGGCAACGAGGAGGACTTCACCGCCGCGCTCGGCTTCGAGGTCGAGCGCCTCGACGAGGGCTTCTCGAACCTGGAGGTGGCCTCGTACCAGAAGATGATCGAGGTCGCGTCGAAGGCTTACCCGAACTGGTCGGTGGTCGCCACCACGCTGCGGCGCGCCCGGACCGCGAGCCGCAACGACTGGGGCGCGCTCTGCTACGAGGGCGGCCATCTTCACGAGGCGCCCGATCGACCGGACCTCGAGGTCTTCGACCGCGTGGGCGGGGGCGACTCGTTCGCCTCGGGCCTGATCTTCGGCTTCCTCTCCGGCCACGGCGCGCAGTGGGCCGTGGAGTGCGGCGCGGCTCACGGTGCGCTGGCCATGACGACGCCGGGCGACTTCACCATGGTGACGCTGCCCGAGGTGGAGAAGGCGATGAAGGGAAAGGGGATCCGGGTGGAGCGATGAAGACCATGCGGCAGAGCGGGATCCTCGAAAGGATCCTGCGCACCGGCATCGTACCGGTGGTCCGGGCGCCCTCCGCCGAGGAGGCGGTCCGAGTCGTCGACGCGATCCGGTCCGGCGGGATCGACGTCATCGAGCTGACCATGACGGTGCCGGACGCGGTCGAGGTGATCCGCGACGTCGCCGGTCGGCTTGGCGAGGACGTGGTCGTGGGCGCCGGGACGGTGCTCGACGCTGAGACGGCGCGCGCGTGCATGCTCGCGGGCGCCCGCTTCGTGGTGAGCCCCATCTTCGACGCAGCGACCATCGCGTGTTGCCGCACGTACGGCGTCCCCGCCGTGGCGGGCGCGCTCACGCCCACGGAGGTGGTGCGCGCCTGGCAGGCGGGCGCGGCCATGGTGAAGGTGTTTCCGTGCAGCGCGGTCGGTGGAGCGAGCTACATCCGGGCCCTCAAGGCGGTGCTCCCGCAGATCGATCTCGTCCCGACCGGTGGCGTCTCGCTCGACACCGTGGAGGACTTCATCCGCTCCGGCGCCAGCGCGGTGGCGGCAGGGGCCGACCTGGTGGACGTGGCCGCCGTCAGGGCGGGCAATCCCGGGGCGGTCGCGGAGCGGGCACGGCTTTACCTGCAGGCGATCGACCGGGCGAGGTCGCGGCGGCATCCCGAACCCTGAGGAGTCCCATGTTGAAGAGGGTGAGGGTCTCCGCGAGCGGCACCGCGTCGCCAAAGGGACGCTCGAGGTGGTCAAGCATGGCCACTTGCGCCTTCGGTGGCCTGGTGGGCGGGTTGGCTGGGGCCGTCTTCGTCGTCGCTGTGACCCTGGCGCTCAAGGAGACGATGGATTCCGTCTCCAGCCAGGCCACCTGGGTTCTCATCGTGGCGCCGCTGCTCGGGCTGGCGCTCGCGGTGCTGGTGCTACAGGGGGTCGGTCAGACGCTCGCACCGGGAGCGACGCCGCCGCGCGCGGGTCGATGGGCGCTCGCGTGGAGAGCCTTTCCGCCTCGCGCCGTCCGGGCCGACATCACCGGCGACGTCGTGGACACCGCAGGCGAGGAGGAGCGCTTCAACTGGCGCCTGGCGCCGATTCGCGCGGTGGCCATCTTCTGCACCGTTGGCCTTGGCGGGGCCATGGGGACCGAGGCGCCGGCAGCGTACCTCGGCACCGCCGTCGGGGCGTGCCTCGGGGATCGCGGTCGCTGGTGGCGCAAGCTCCTGCGGCCTGCTGCCCTCGCTGGCGGCGCAGCGGGCGTGGCTGCTCTGATGGGGATCGCCCTGGTAGGCACGGCGTACATGCTGGAGCTGGGCCGGCGGCACCGCGCTCCACTCACCGCCGAACGCGTGATCGCAGCGCTCATCGGTGGATTCGTCGGGTGGGGGACCAACATCGCATTCAGGCTCGACCTGATACGCCTGATCGTGCCCAAGGAGCCGCCTGCCAACCTCTCTCAAGGGGTGAAGAC
>Ga0318496_10000417_pt1 | contig 14604 bp, 17 predicted proteins | sample GRESIP109b1f22_FD_203296 | JGI IMG/M metagenome (GOLD analysis project Ga0318496, IMG submission 203296) | Tropical soil microbial communities from Luquillo Experimental Forest, Puerto Rico - GRE.SIPMG.109b1f22 | ecosystem: Environmental > Terrestrial > Soil > Tropical forest > Bulk soil... | reverse complement strand
GTCGGCGACCTGGCCGGTCAGCGGCGGATGACGGCGCACCGCTAGTGCGATGTTGGTCAGCGGCCCGGTCGCGACCAGGGTCACCTCGCCCGGTGTCGCAGTGATCTTCTCGATGAGGAAGTCCACCGCGTGCGCATCCGCCGGCTTGCCGTGGGGCGCGGGGAGGCTGGCGGACCCGAGCCCGGACTCGCCGTGCACATCGCGGGCGTCGGCGAAGGGCCGCAGCAGCGGTGCCGGGCTGCCCGCGGCGACCGGCACGCCGGGCCGGCCGAGGAACTCCAGCACGGCCAGCGCGTTGGCGGTCGTCCGGTCCAGGCCGACATTGCCCGCCACCGTGGTGACGCCGCACAGCTCGAGGCCGGGGTGCCCGCAGGCAAAGGCGATCGCGAACGCGTCATCGATGCCTGGATCGCAGTCGAGGATGACCTTCCTGGGCACCGTGCCGGCCGGTCCGCTCACGCTGCCCGATTGTATCGCCGGCGCGGGCCCGCCGGCAGTGCGTGCCGGGCGCCAGGGGTCAGCCGGTGGCGTGCAGCCAGCGGACCGGCGCGCCGTCGGCGGCGCACCGGAACGGTTCAAGCTCGCAGTCCCACGGCTCGCCGAGCAGCCGGGAAAGCTCCTCGGCCAGCGCGTCCGCGGCGTCCTGCCCCTCGGCACCGCCTTGCCCGAGCCGCGCGACGCAGGACGAGGCGGCCGCCACCGTCAGCGCCGCCCGGAGCCGGTTCTCCGGCACCAGGATGTCGCCGTTGGCCATGGTGACAGCAGAGAACACGCCGAGCGCCGGAGTGTAGCTGAACCGCATGGCGTCGCAGCCGGGGCTGGCTTCCTCGGTGACCTCGAAGCGCAGCCGGTTCCACCCGGCCAGCGCGGACGTGATCTGCCCCGCCGTGCCGGGCGGGCCCTGCCAGTCCAGCTCGGCCCGCATCATGCCGGGCGCGGCGGGCTGGCCTACCCAGGGCATGCTGACTGGCACGCCAAGTGCCCCGGCCACCGCCCATTCCACATGAGGACTGAGCGCCGGGGGCGCGGAATGTATGTGCAGAACGCCGCGAACGGTCACCCTGGCCTCCCTGCGTGCGGACGAGGTGCGTCTTCCCCAACGACCTCGGATCCGCCGCCGCGGGCCCGGATATCCAGCTGTCGCGACAAGCTGCCGCTAGCACTCCTCTTCGGATTCTGCCTCACAAGCACGGCCCGGCGCCAGCCCTTAGCGCGTGTCGCGCCGTCGTGATGTAGTGGATGCGTGGAAGCCAGCGCGGGCACGGCCGGGACCGCCGCCGCATCCGGGCGGCTCACCGGGCGCGACGTCGGCGCCCTGCTGTTCGTCGCCGACATGTACGCCGTGCAGCTCGACCAGCTCGCCGTCGTCCTCGGTGTCACCGAGGCCCGCGCCCGCGCCATCACGCTGGCCTGGCGGCGGGCCCGCTACGCCGAATCCGCCAGGATCGGGCCGGGCCGCGCCTGGGTCTGGCTGACCCGGGCCGGGCTGGCTGCCTGCGGCCTGCCCTACACCGCCGCCGCGCCGGCATTATCGCGGCTGGCGCACCTGCGCGCGGTGACCTCGGTGCGGCTGGCCCTGGAGGCGGTCCCCGGGTATGCCGCCGCGGGAGCATTCTGGCGCGGCGAGCGCCGGCTGCGGGCCCGGGCCGGCGGCCGGGTCGGCTTACGCGAGCACATCCCGGACGGCGAGGTGCACTGGCCGGACGGCGCCCCGGTCACCTTCGCCGGCGAGTGCTGGGCGATCGAAGCCGAGCTGACCGCGAAAACGGCGGCCAGGACCGCCGCCATCATGCGGGAGATCCTCACCAGGACCGGGGACTACGGCTGCGCGGCCGACCAGGCCCGGGTGCCGGGTGCGCCGCCGCGCCATGCCCGGGTGGTCTACCTGTGCTCCGCCGCCGCCCGCCCGACGGTGACCCGGGCCCGGGCGTTGGTAGGCGACGCCGCGGGCCGGGAGGAGATCCGCGGCCTGCCGCCGGGGGCGGGCCTCGGCGGCCCGGCGGGCCGGTCCGGGGGGCGGTCCGGGTGATCGGGCGCCACCTGGGCGTGCGCGCGCTGTCTGCGGCGCTGCGCGGGGCGGCCAGGCTGGCCCGGATCGCCCTGGTCGCAGTGCTGGTCGTCGCGGCCGCGCCGGTCTCCCTGGTGGCCGCGCTGGCGGTGACGCTGGCCTGGCTGCGTGGCTGGCCGCCGCGGCGGCTGTACTGGGCGGCACTGGCCTGCCTGCCGATGGTGGCGGCCTGGCTGGCGGCCGTCGCGGTGGCCGCCGGGTCGGCCGGGCAGGTCGCCGCCGCGCCCTACGACGCCTGGCTGTCCGCCTGGCACCAGGCGGGAGCGGGCGCGGTGGCCCTCGGTGCCATCATCGTGGCCCCGGCCGCGATCCCGCTCGGCCTTGCCGTGGGCGGGCTGGTGTGGTCGCGGCGGCTCTACACGATGGAAACCGGGACCGGCGGGATCTTCCCCACCTCCCCGGCCGCCTTCCAGGCGCGCCAGTGGCGGCGCCAGGTCCGCACCGCCCGGGCCCGGATCGCCGCGCCTGGCTCGGTGCCGCTGCTGTCCCGGCGCGGGGCCATCGTGGCGGGCGCGGTCATCCGCGCGGCCGGGCACCCGGGCGCGGACCTGGCGGCGGTTCCGTACCAGCGGCTGCGTTCCCATCAGGTGGTCATCGGCACGACGGGGACAGGCAAGACCACTCTGCTGCTCCGGCTGTGGGCCGGGTTCCTCGCCCGCGGGCTGCAGCTGCACGCGGCGGGCGGCGGGCGCCGGCCGCTCCTGGTGGTGCTGGACTGCAAGGGCGGCGCCGACTCGCGGCGCATCGCGGACCGGGTCCGCCGGGTGCTCCGCGATGCGGGAGCGCGGTCCACCGCGGTGTGGCCCGACGAGGCCAGCGTGTCGCTGTGGGACCTGCCGCCGGGCCAGCTGACCAGCACGTTGGTGGACCTGATCGAGCACGGGACGGGGGGCGCGGCCTACTACGCCGACGTGATGGAGGCGATCGTCGCGCTGGCGGTGGGCGCGCCCGGCGGCCCGCCCGCCAGCGCGGGCGATTTCCTGGCCAGGCTGGACGCCGGCTGGCTCGGCCTCGCCTACGCCGCGCCCGGGCACGGCGACGAGGTGGCGCTGCTCAGGTCCGCCGCCCGGCACGTCACCGACATCGCGCTGCGGTTCCGTACCCTGTTCCGGCGGCTGGGCCCGGGGCTGGACGGAGCGGGCGGCTTCGGCGACGCCGACGCCTGGTACTGCATCCTGGAGGGAACCGCCGACGTGACGGCTGCCGAGGCGCAGGCGCGCGTGCTGGTGGACCTGCTGGCTCACTACGCCGCGCACGGCCCGGGCGCCGACCGGGAGATCCTGCTCGCCGTGGATGAATTCAGCGCGGTCGCCCGGCGGCTGCCGATCTGGCAGCTTTACGAGCGGGCCCGCTCGCTCGGCCTGGCGGTGCAGGTTTCGGCCCAGTCCTGGCAGGGCCTGGCTCCCGACGAGGACGACAGGTACCGGCTCGCCGCGACCGCGGACGGCGGCATCTGGCTGCTGCGCACCCCCCATCCCGAGCCAGTCACCGCCCTGGCCGGGGCACGGCCGGCGCTGGACACCAGCCGGCGCCTGCTCGGCGTGGCGCGGTGGGGCCGCGAGGGCTCCTCCCGGGTCCGGGAGGAGCCGGTGGCCGACCCGGAGCTCATCCGCCGCCTCGGCGTCGGCCAGGTCGCCTACATTTACCGGGGCGGGGTGACCTTCGTGCAGGTCAAGCGGCTGCTTGCGGCACCGGCCGCGCTGGCCACGCCGCCGCTGGCCGGCCTGGCGCCGGTCCCCGCCGCGGCGGCCGCCGAGCATGGCGGCTGGCCGGCCACGGCCGGGACCGCCGCGGCGGACGTCACCGCACTGCTGGACGAGGCGTTCGGCGCCGAGCCCGGCTGAGCCTGGACCCGGGCCCAGCCGGACGGCCACGACCGGACTGCCACGACGACCGGTACCGCCGCCAAAACCGGGCACGGGCCCGCGCGACTCGGCATCATAGTGACTGGCCGCAGGTCCAGGGGAGGCGCGATCATGGCTGTGCAGCCGGCGCTGGAGCCACTACGCCGGTGGGATCCGGAGCGCATCGGCCCGTACGTTCTGCTGGGCCGCCTCGGCGCCGGCGCGATGGGCCAGGTCTTGCTGGGCAGGTCCACCGCGGGCCGGCTGGTGGCCGTCAAGACGATCAAGATCGAGTTCGCCGAGGAGGCCTGGTTCCGGGCCCGGTTCGCCCGCGAGGTAGCGGCGGCCCGGCGGGTCAGCGGGGCATTCACCGCGGCCGTCGTGGCGGCCGACGCCGACGCCGACGTGCTGGGCCGGGGTGCGGGCACGGAGCGCGCCCGGGGGGTTCGCTCCCGGCGCGCTCCCCGGGGGGCCTGCAGGCCCGGCTGACCGTGCCTCGCCCCGGGCCGTTCTGGTCCGGGCGGCCTTCGTACACTCGGCGGGGAACCGAGGGCAGGGAAACCGATGAGGCCAGCGCGGCGCGACCCGTTCACGGTGTTAGGGCTGCCGGCCAGCGCCGGCCTGACCGATGACGAGGTCCGGGCCGCGTGGCGCCGGGTGGCCGCCGCGACCCACCCGGACCGGGACGACGGCGGGGATGCCGCCCGGTTCGCCGCGGCGGCGGCCGCCTACACCACCTTGCGGACGAACTTCGGCCGCGCCGAGGCACTGGCCGACCTGGCCCGTCCCGCCGGACCGGGCCGCCGGCGGGCCCGGAGCCGCTGGGCATCGACCGGCTCCGGGCCGCACCGCTGGCGGCCGGCCGCCGCTGGGGAGAGACGGCGACGGCGGCCGGCCGCCGGTCTAGTTGCCGGCCGGTGGTGGTCGCGGGTGCGGCGGGGCCGCCCGGGCCGGCTCGCGCTGCGGGTTGCCGCCGCTGCGGCGGTGAGCGCGGGCGTGGCGCTGGTGGCCGGCCCGCAGCCGGCCACGCCCGCCCTCATCACCGGGGCAGCGACCTGGCTGGCCCTGACCGCCCGCCACGACCTGGCCCCGCCGGATTGACCGCGCCATGACCCGTTAGGGAGCCGGCGGGAGGTGGACGCCGAAGTGCGGAGGCAGTGCCCGTTCCAGCGCCGTGGGCGCCGACCATGACCCCGCCCGGGCCCCGCCCGCCGGGGGTGGGCCGGGCGGCGGCCGCCCCCGCGGCCGCTAGGGGCTTCGCCGGGCCCCCCGAGGCGGCCGTTCCGGCCCCGGCCACGGCGGTGCCGCAGGCGGCGAGGCCGCAGGCGGCGAGCCCGGCCATGAGACCCGCGGCGCTGCCGCCCAGCGCCGCCCGCCTGGCCGCGCTGCCCGGCTTGCCCAGCGTTCTCATCGCGACTCCCTTCCGCTCCGGGGGCATTCCGGGCCGCCCCGGTTTCGCCGCCCCGCCCACGCCGGGCGAATCCGCGGGGCCGGCCTGGCCGCCCGGGGCCGGCCCCGCGGTCCCCGGGGGGGCCCGGGCCTGATGCGCTCCGCGCCCGCCGGTTCCGGTGCTGGTGCGGGCCGGCCCGGCTGCGCATGGCCTGCCCGCACACCCTTTGACGGGCCACGGGGCCGTCTGGTTCCGGCGGCCGGCCACGGGTCGCGATCATGGATTGCCGCGGCGCGCCGCGGCCGTGTCGCGGCGATGGAGCGGGAGGGTCAGCCCGGCCCCGGGCCGGTGGCCACCGGGCGGGCCGGATCCGCGACCCAGTTGGACCAGGAGCCGACATAGAGCGACGCCGTGATGCCCGCCAGTTCGAGCGCCAGCACCTCGTGCGCCGCGGTCACCCCGGAGCCGCAGTAGACGCCCACCTTCCCGGCACCGGCCGCCGCGCCCAGGGTGGCGAACCGGGCCCGCAGCCCGGCCGCGGGCAGGAACCTGCCATCCGGGCCGACGTTGGCCGTGGTGGGCGCGCTCAGCGCGCCCGGGATGTGCCCGGCAACCGGGTCCACCGGTTCCCGCTCGCCCCGGTAGCGCTCCCGGGCGCGGGCATCCAGCAGGGCGCCATGCCGGGCCAGGCCGGCCGCCGCGTCCGCGTCGAGCAGCGGCATGTGCCCGGGCCTTGCGGTGAAGTCCCCGCCTGCCGCGGCCGGGCTGTCCCCCGTGGCCACCTGGCCGCCCGCCGCCGTCCAGGCCCGGAACCCCCCGTCGAGGACCCTGCAGTACCTGTGCCCGAAATAACGCAGCAGCCACCAGGCCCGGGCCGCCGCGGTAGTGTCGGCCTGGTCGTACACGACCACGGCCCCGTCGTCGCGGACCCCGGCCCGGCGCATCGCCGCCTCGAACCGGGCGGCCGGTGGCAGCGGGTGCCGGCCCTCCGGGCCCGGCTCCGCGGCCAGGTCTGTGGGCAGGTCCACGAACACCGAGCGCGGCAGGTGCCCGGCCCGGTAGGCGTCGATGCCCGGCGGCCCGCCGAGCCGCCATCGGACATCCAGCAGCACCGGCGGGGCCGGGCCGGCCAGCGCCCGGGCGAGCGCGCTCACGTCGGTCAGCGGGTAGGCCCGGCCTTCTGGTGGCTCCATCACAGGCACCTCTCCATCGCGGCTTGCCGGGCAACGCCGGAATCACGGGGAGACATCATAATGACGGTTATCACCCCGGGCGGGTCACAGGGCGGGCAGCCGCAGCAGGGGGACGAGCTGGTCGGCCGACGTGAGCGATCCGTGCATGCCTATCAGCGAGGACTCCAGCGGCTCGGCCCGGGTGGCGACGATCGCGAACGGGCCCACCGGGGCGGCCACCACGTCGCCAATCCGGGCGGCCAGCGCGTCGCGCACCGGGCCAAACCAGCCGGCCGCGACCGCCTCGTCCCGGGGCAGCACCCAGGCCCGGTCACCGATGACCTCGGCCCACGCCGCGGCGACGTCGGCGGCGGCGCCTGGCCTGGCGTACACGTGCCTGGCCCGCGGCTCGCCGCCGAGCAGCGCTACCCCGTCCCGCAGCTCGGGCAGCCTGTCCACGTCGATCCGGTCCTCCGGCCCCACATCGACCATTCCGTGGTCGGCGGTCACATACAGCGGCGTCCCGGCGGGCAGCGCCGCCGCGAGCTGCTCGGCCAGCTTGTCCACGTGGCCCAGATGATAACGCCAGGCGTCCGACGATGCGCCGAAGGTGTGCCCGGTGCCGTCAAGCTGGCCGTGGTACACGGTGACCAGGGTGCGGTCGGCGCCCTTCAGCGCCTCCGCGGCCTGCGCCACCAGGGCACCCATGCTGTCCGCGGGCCGGTACTCGGTGCCGCGCATGACCGCCGCCGACAGGCCGGTCCGCTCCAGCGCGGACGCCGCCACCCGGTAGGTGGGCACGCCCGCCCCGGCGGCCCGCTCATAGACCGTGCTGCCCGGCTGCCAGCCGCGCGGGTCGACGGAGCTGTCCCACCGCAGGCCGTTCAGCAGCTTGTTCTTGCCCGGAATGGCGACCTGGTAGCCGAGCATGCCGTGCTGGCCCGGCGCGCGGCCGGTGCCCAGCGAGCTCAGGCTGGTCACGGTGGTCGCCGGGAACCCGGCGGTCAGCGGTGCGCCGTTGACCGCCAGCTCGGACAGGAACGGCGCGCTGGCCGGCTGGTCACGCAGCAGCTCCCAGCCCAGCCCGTCCACCACGAGCAGGCAGGCGCGGACGGTGGCCGGCAGGCCCAGCGGGTTGGCCTCGCCGGCGACTCCCAGGGAGGCGAGCAGCGAGGAGGCGAGATCCGGCAGGGTGGACTCGCCGTAGTGCGGCAGGACCGGTACTACGGCAGGCTCGGCTCGCATTCGCCCCCCCGTCAGTGGCGCGGGTGAGCGGTCGCCTCGGCCAGCGCAGTCGAGAAATCCAGCACCTGCCGCACCGCGTCCGCGCCGTCGGCCGCCTCGCTGACCCGCAGCGCCAGGTCATCGGCGGTAATGGTGCCGCTGTAGCCGTGGTCTGCCTCGCAGTTCTCGTCCACGCACTGGGCCGGCTCGAGCTCGACCCGGGACAGCACGTTCCAGCCGATGGTCAGGACCACCTCGCTCGGCATGGTGACGCCGGGCACATAGGACGCGGGGTCGGGCACCACCCTGGTCACGGCCACCGAGGAGATGCGGGAGAACCGGACCGCCTCGGTCGTGGTCTCGGCCTGCGGGCGGTCTCCCGGCTCCTCGGCCGGGTGCTCGTCGGTGTGCGAGTGCACCAGCCGGGTCGGGGTCAGCACCAGGACGGTCATATGGCGGCGGACTTCCATGGCCGGGTCGAAGACCGCGTCGTGGTGCACCACGTAGGAGACGACGGGCTCGGAGCCGAGAGCGGAAAGCACCGCGTCGGCGACCAGCCCCGGGTAGTAGCCGCTTCGCTCGATCGCAGACCGCAGTCCGCCCGCCATCGCTCGGATATCCCTCATGCCTCCATCCTGCACTGTTCCCCGCCCTGCGCTGGCCCCGCCGACAAAACGCCCGGGCCGCGGGACGCCGAGCCCGCCTAGAACGCCCCGGCGCGGACAGGTTCGGGCAGGCCAGGCGGTGTCATGCCAGTCACCTGGACGACTGACTCATCGCCGGGCTCCGGCAGGGAGATCGCGCCCGCGCCCGCACTCGGCCGCGGCCTGCGGGGGGACGCGCTGCCAGCCCCGCCCCCGCGGCCCCGGTAGACGAGGAGTCCATTGACCGGATCGGGGACCGCGTCCAGTGCCGCCTGCACCAGGGCCAGGCTCCGGAATGCCTCCCATTCGGCGTCGGTGCCGAACTCCACCTCGAACACCACGCCCCACCGGTGCTCGTGCCACTCCCAGCTGGTTGCACGGTGGGACAGCGCCGATTCGATCAGGGGGCTGGAATAGGTGTCCTGCCACCGCCGCGCGGAGAACTCGCCGTGGAAGACCTCAATAGACCACCAACCGGCCATACCCTGACGATAGGCGCTTACCGGCTGAAAGGCACGTCGGCGGGGGCGGAAGATTCCCAGCCTTCTTTGAGGTGATCACTGCTGAATGCTTACCGGACTTGGCTGGTCCCCTCAGAGTTCTTGCTTAGGTTTGCCACCATGCGCAGCCACCGCCTGGTCTCCTGTCTCGTCGCCACCGGCGGCCTTATGGCCGGCCTGCTGGCCGCCTGCACCGCGGCGCCGCAGGTGACGGGCTGCGGGTGCCGGGGATCGTCATCTCCCCCTTCGCCAAGAAGGGGTACATCGACCACCAGACCCTCAGCAGCGACGCCTACCTGACGATCATCGAGGACGACTTCCTCGGTGGCGCCCGGCTCAACCCGAAGACCGATGGCCGCCCCGACCCCCGCCCCGACATCCGTGAGAACGCGCCACAGCTGGGCAACCTGCTCAACGACTTCAACTTCAGTCTGCCGCCGCGCAAGCCGTTCCTGCTGCCCACCAACCCGGCGACCGACTCCCAAGCGATCCCGGCCTACTTCCGCGGCAAGCCACCGTGCAACGGGTGCACCACGGTCCCGCCGTACTCCCCCGAGAGGCCGGCCAGCCCGCGCGCGTAACCCCCGCCGGGGTCAGCGCGCCGCGGCCGCCAGCGCCGCCGCGATCCGCCGCGCATAGTCCGCGGCCTCCTCGTCGCTGGCGTAACGCTGCCGCGGCCAGAAGAACCCGCGCAGCCCGTCCCCCTTCGTCCGCGGCACCACGTGCACGTGCAGGTGGGGCACGCTCTGGCTGACCACGTTGTTGAGGGCGACGAAGGTGCCCTGCGCGCCGAGCGCGGCCGGCACGGCCGCCGACAGCAGCCGCACCGGCTCGAACAGCGGCCCGACTTCGGCCGGCGGCAGGTCGGCGAGCGTCTCGTAGTGCTGCCGCGGCACGACCAGGACATGGCCTTTGAACACCGGCCTGGCGTCAAGGAACGCCACCACGGCCGGGTCCTCGAACACCAGGTGCGCGGGCACCTCGCCCGCCACGATCCGGCAGAAGACACAGTCGGTCACTGATGCACCCTTCTGGCCCGACAGAGCGACCCAGGTGGCCTGGACGTCGCCCGCGAGGATGACGGCAGCGTACCCGCGAGGATGACGCCCAGGCGGCCGCGCCGATCTACGCTGGACGCGTGTCTGCCCTGTACGCCTGGGTGCGCCGGCACCCGATGCTGGTGGACAGCGTGCTCGCGGCCGCGCTGCTGATCGCCGGGGTCGGGCCGGCCTTCGCCAAGGGCGTGTACGAGGGCATTCCCGTGGCGTTCGGCCTCACCGTGCCGATTGTGTTCCGCCGCAAGCACCCGGTCGGCGCCTACTACACCGCCGTCGCCGCCGGCGGGCTCCAGGTCGCACTGGGCGTCCGCCCGGCCGCCACCGACGCGGCCATCCTCATCCTGTTGTACACGCTGGCCGCCTACACCCCGCGGCGCACCTCGGGCTGCGGACTGGCCGTCTGCCTGGCCGGGTCGGCGGCAGGCATCCTCCGCTGGGTCAGCCTGGTCAACCACAGCTTGCTGGAATGGCTGACTGTCGGCGCCATGCTGTTTGCCGGGCCGGCGCTGCTGGCCTGGGTACTCGGTGACTCGATGCGCTACCGCCGCGCGCACTACGCGAGCCTGGAGGACCGGGCCGCCCGGCTGGAGCGGGAACGGGACGCCCAGGCGCAGATCGCCGCCGCCGCCGAGCGGGCCAGGATCGCCCGAGAGCTGCACGACGTGGTCGCGCACAACGTCAGCGTCATGGTGGTGCAGGCCGACGGCGCCTCGTATGCGCTCGGCACCGACCCGGACCGGGCCAGGGAGGCGCTGGCCGCCATCTCCGCCACCGGCCGCCAGGCCCTCGCCGAGATGCGCAGGCTGCTCGGCGTGCTGCGCCGAGAGGAGGAGGGCGGCAGCTCCGGGCGGGCACCGCAACCTGGCATCGGCGAGCTGGGCGAGCTGCTGGACCAGGCACGCAGCGCCGGGCTGCCGGTGTCGTTTACCGTCGCGGGTGAACCGCGGCCGGTGCCCAGCGGTGCCGCCCTGGCCGCCTACCGGATCGTGCAGGAGTCCCTCACCAACACCCGCAAGCATGCGGGCCAGGTCTCGTCCGCGTCGGTCGTGCTCGGCTACTCGCCGGACTCGCTGGTGCTGACGATCAGCGACGACGGCCGGGGCGACCTGGGCGGCAGCGCGATGCCCGGGGCACCGGGGCACGGCCTGACCGGCATGCGCGAGCGGGTGGCCATGTACGGCGGCTCGGTCACCGCGGGGCCCCGGGCCGGCGGCGGCTTCGAGGTGGTGGCCGTTCTGCCGCTCACGCCGGCGCGGGCAGGCGCCGCATGAGCATCCGCATCCTGCTCGTCGACGACCAGGAACTGGTGCGCGCGGGCTTCCGCATGGTGCTCGACGCCCAGCCCGACATGTCGGTGGTCGGCGAGGCCGGGGACGGCGCCGCTGCGCTGCAGCTGCTGCGCGCGGTCACCGCCGACGTGGTGGTGATGGACGTGCGGATGCCGCGCCTCGACGGGATCGAGGCGACCCGGCGCATCTGCCAGGCCGGCGAGCGGCCGCGGGTGCTCATGCTGACCACATTCGACCTCGACGAGTACGCCTACGCGGCGCTGAAGGCGGGCGCCAGCGGGTTCCTGCTTAAGGACGTGCCGCCGGAGGAACTGCTGTTCGGCATCCGGGCGGTGCACTCCGGCGACGCGGTGGTGGCCCCGTCCACGACCCGGCGCCTGATCGACCGGTTCGCCCCGCTGTTCCCCGCCGGCGACGGCCCGGCACCGCCCAGCCTGAGCTGCCTGACCAGCCGCGAGCGCGAGGTGCTCGCCCATGTGGCCCAGGGCCTGTCCAACGCCGAGATCGCCGCGCGGCTGTTCGTATCGGAAGCCACGGTGAAGACCCACGTCGGCCGGGTGCTGGCCAAGCTCGGCCTGCGCGACCGCGTGCAGGCCGTGGTCTTCGCCTACGAGACCGGCCTGGTCAAGGCGCGCGGCCCCGCGTAGGGCGGCCTGGGAAGCCGCTGGGGCGAACCCGGGGCGGTCAGGACTTGCCCGCGGTGGCGCGGCGCAGCGACCAGCCGAGCGCGGCGATCACCGCGGCCGGCAGCAGCCACCAGGCGTTCACCGAGGCGGCGTGCACCAGCAGGGCGGTCAGCGCCAGGGCCACCGCAACCACCGCCGCGCCGCGCCAATCGTCGCCGATCACGAAGTCGTACCAGAACGCCCCGAACGAGCGCAGCCACCTGCTCATGCGGCACTGCTTTCCACCGCCGGCGCCGCGGCACGGGCCGCCGCGCGCCTCCGGCGCAGCAGGGCCACGTAGCCGACCGCGACCAGGGCGGTCACCGGGACGATGGCCAGCAGCGCCGCGTCGTTGCCGGGCCAGGAGACGCCCGCGCCCTCCGCGCCCCAGAACACCCCGAACGAGGTCAGCATGATGCCGACCGCGAACTTCAGGGTGTTCTCCGGCACCCGCGACAACGGGGCCCGCACCACGATCCCGGTGACCGCGACCACCAGCACCGCGGCGACCGCGGCCGCCGCGGCAACGCCGAGGTTGCCCGCGTTGTCGCCAAAGGTGATGGCGATGAACACCACCTCCAGGCCCTCGAGCAGCACGCCCTTGAACGAGAGCGTGAAGGCGTACCAGTCCCGTACCCCGCGCCGCGGCCCGCTGGCGGCGGCGTTCGCCGCGGCGACCTGCCGTGCGTAGATGGCCGCCTCGTCGTGCAGGTCCTTGTAGCCGGACGCGCGCAGGATGGCCTTGCGCAGCCATTGCAGGCCGAACACGGCCAGCAGCGCGCCGACGATCAGCCGCAGCCCGGTCAGCGGCACCAGGGTGAGGGCCGGCCCGAGCACCGCGACCGTGGCGGCCAGCACGACCAGGGCCGCGGCCATCCCCTGGAAGGTGGACCGCCATTCGCGGGTCAGGCCCGCGGCGAGCACGATGGTGAGCGCTTCGACGGCTTCCACCGCGCAGGCGACGAAAACGGTGAGGGCCAGGGGCAGGGCGTTCACGCGGCCTCCAGCGGGGCGCGGGTTGGCGGGACCGGCCGGGGTCGTGCATCTGGGAGAATGCGGCTGTGTCCGAGGATCATCAGCCGGCCGGTGCGGGCTGGCTGCTGCTCGTCTACCGTGTGCCGTCCGAGCCGAGCAGGCTGCGATCGGCGGTGTGGCGGCGGCTGAAGAGCCTGGGCGCGATCTACCTGCAGAACTCGGCGGCGGCCCTGCCGGCGGGCCTGGGCGCGGAGCGCGCGCTGCGCAAGCTGCGCAGCGAGATCCTCGACATGGGCGGGACTGCCGTGCTGCTGTCGTGCGCGGTCCTGGCCGGTGCCCAGGACGTGCACATGGCGTTCCAGGCGGCCAGGGACGACGAGTACGAGGAGATCGTCGACCGCTGCCAGGACTTCCTGGCGCAGGTGCAGAAGGAGCATGTGGCCGGCCACTACACCTTCGCGGAACTGGAGGAGAACGAGGTCGACCTGGAGAAGCTGCAGAAGTGGTTCGCCCGGGTCCGGCAGCGCGACGTGTTCGGGGCGGCCGGCCGGCAGGCCGCGGAGCAGGCACTGGAACGGTGCGGCCAGTCGCTGGAGGAGTACGCGGCCCGGGTCTACGCCGAAGAAGCCGACGGTCACTGAGCGCGCACCTCCTTCGCGTCGCACCGGCATGTCCCGCCGTGCCTGCCCCCGGCTCTCATGATAACTGTCATCAGCAGCTAAATCTAACGGTTGTTACGCCGGAGTTGTAGCCGCCGATTCGCTCGATGCGCGTCACCTGGGGCCGCACCATCCATCGTTGCCCAACCCTTAGCCGGTTATTCACCTGACGGCTTGTGTGGCGATTCAATGACTCAGCACGCTTCGGAGGGGTATGCCGAACGTGCCCGCCCGGGCGCGTGCGGCGCGAGATCACCTGCCCAGGGAGAGGGGAAGGGAGTCCGCATGAAGAAGCTCGTCCACCCGGCGGTGGCCGTCGGCGCCGTGGCCGCCGTCACCGTCATGGTGACCGCGGCGGCCGCGGGCAGCACGCCACGCACCGTCTGGTCCCCGCCGACGACCACGCCGATCAAGCACGTCGTGGTGATCATCGGGGAGAACCACAGCTTCGACAACGTGTTCGCGACCTACCAGCCGCCAGGCACGCAGAAGATCCGGAATCTGCGCTCCGAGGGGATCGTCACCGCGAGCGGAGGCGCGGGGCCCAGCTACTCCAACGCGGAGCAGCTGCAGGCGACAAACACCTCGACCTACAGCCTGAACCCGACGATCGCCGGCCCGTACGCGCTGCTGCCGCAACCCAACACCACATACGTGTCACCGGCGTGCGACGGCCTGCCAGGGAACAGCCCCGACACGCGGTTCCCCGCCAACCTGGCAACCGGGCCGTTCCAGATCACCGACTACGTGCCCTACTTCGACAGCCACCAGGAGTACTCAAGCTTCGGGCAGTGTGAGCTCTTCGGCGCCTACGTGGGCGACCCGATCCACCGCTTCTACCAGATGTGGCAGCAGACCGCGCAGCCCGGCGACCACCTGCAGACCTGGGTGGCCAACACCGCCGGCGACGACAACGGCGCCAACCCGCCCGCGCCCATCTTCCAGGGCGGGCTGTCCATGGGCTACTACAACATGGCCGAGGGCGACGCCCCGATCTTCAGGAACATCGCCCAGCACTACGCCATCAGCGACAACTACCACCAGGCGGTGCAGGGCGGCACCGGCGCGAACCACATCGCGCTCGGCACCGGTTTCGCCGCCTCCTACCAGGACACC
>Ga0318496_10000414_pt1 | contig 14656 bp, 13 predicted proteins | sample GRESIP109b1f22_FD_203296 | JGI IMG/M metagenome (GOLD analysis project Ga0318496, IMG submission 203296) | Tropical soil microbial communities from Luquillo Experimental Forest, Puerto Rico - GRE.SIPMG.109b1f22 | ecosystem: Environmental > Terrestrial > Soil > Tropical forest > Bulk soil... | reverse complement strand
GCGACGCCGAACTAGGCCGAGTCCGAGCCCGAGGCCGGCATTCTTTCGGGCGCGGGCTCGGGCGCGTTCACGGCCTGCGCTACATCCGGCTCGCGGCGGGCTCCACTGGCGCCGGCGTCTTCGCCGTCGCGGTCGCGTTTCCGGGGATGAGCCGCTCGAGGCCCTGGTCGAGCAGGAAGTGGCGGATCTTGGCGGCGGGGGCGACGAAGGTCTCGCCCGGCATCGGCACGTCGAGCGCGTAACCCTCGTCCTTGCCGAACGCGACGCGCGCGGTGCGGTAGCCCTCGACGAGCCCCACCAGCCTCCCCGCCGGGACGTCGAACACGCCCGCGCCCGAGCTGCCGTACCCGATCGCCGCGTCGGTCTTGAGCGACCTCGGCCGTCCCGCGGTCGCGGCCGACTCGGCGTGCTCGTACTCCACCTGCGAGACGATGCCGGCCGCGACCGAGAGGCCCTTCCCGAACGGCGCACCGATCACGACCAGGTCGTCCCCCAGCTCGAGCGCGTCGGTCGCGGCGAGCGGCGTCACCGGGATCGCCGCGCCCCGCACCGCCACTACCGCGACGTCGAGATCCGGGACGCGGCCACGGGCCACGACCTTCCCGGCGAGCGGCTGATCCACGCCGGCGACGAGGATACGGAGCTCGATCGGCTGCTTCCACGCGGGGTTCGGCTCGACCACGTGCGCATTCGTGAGGACATAGGTCTCGTCGCCGTCTCGGGCGAAGGCGACGCCGGACGCGCTGCGCAACACCTCGCGCCCGATCGCCAGCTGGATCCGGACCGCGCTCGGGAACACCTTCTGCACCGTGGCGGCGCGCGGGTTGCTTGCATGCGCGACGCCGATCCCAGGCGCCACGGTGAGGAGGACCGCGGTCAAGACCGCGGCCGCGACAGCGAGGAGTCGGTTCATGCGCACGCCGGGGGAACCGGGGACGAGGGAACCACTATTCCGAGGGCTGCCGGTGGAACTTCCGACGATCGGCCGGACCCCTGCTAGGCTGCACCGCCGATGGCGCGCGCGATGACGCAGATCTTCGGGGCGGCACAGGCGGCGCTCGACCGCTCGCGCCGTTTCCGAGCCACCGACCTCGCGCTCGTCGCGGCGGTCCCGGCCGCGGTGTTCGCGGTCGTGCGGCTGGCGCAGCAGTGGACGGGCACGCTGCGGCCCACTACCGAGATCGACCTGTCGCTGCGGGCGCTGCCCGGCTACGCGGCGCTGTCGCTGTCGCGCGGGCTCGCCGCGTACGCGCTCTCGCTCGGGTTCACGCTCGTGTACGGGTACTGGGCGGCCAAGGACCGCGTGGCGGAGCGCGTCCTCATCCCGGCGCTCGACATCCTCCAGAGCATCCCCGTCCTGAGCTTCATGCCCGGGCTCGTGCTCGGCCTGGTGGCGCTCTTCCCACACTCGAACGCCGGCCTCGAGCTCGCCTCGGTCATCATGATCTTCACCGGGCAGGCGTGGAACATGACGTTCAGCTTCTACCACGCGCTGCGCTCGATCCCCCGCGACCTCACCGAGGTCGCGACGCTGAACCGCTTCGGCTGGTGGCAGCGTTTCCGATGGGTGGAGCTGCCCTTCAGCGCGATCGGACTCGTCTGGAACAGCATGATGAGCATGGCCGGCGGGTGGTTCTTCCTCATGGTGAGCGAGGCCTTCGTGCTCGGAGACCACGACTTCCGGCTGCCCGGCCTCGGGGCCTACATGAGCGTCGCGGTGGCGCGCGGCGATGGGCGCGCGATGGCCGCGGCGGTCGCGGCGATGACGCTCATGATCGTCGCGCTCGACCAGCTCCTGTGGCGGCCGGTGGTGGTCTGGGCGCAGAAGTTCCGCGTCGAGGAGAGCGGCCAGACCGAGGCGATGGAGTCGTGGTTCCTCGACGTGCTCCGGCGCTCGCGGATCCTCCCGTGGCTCGGCGCGCGCGCGCACGCGCTGGGGGCGCTGCCGAGCGAGTGGCTCCGGCGCCGCGCCGAGGCCGCGCGGGCGCACCCGCCCCGCCCCCACTCGCGCACGGCGAACCGAGCCTCGGCCCTCCTCTTCGCGGCCCTGCTGGCGCTCCTCGCCGCCGGGGCGGTGGGGCTCGTGCACCTGCTCCGGCCGATCGGCGGGTCGACCTGGCTCTCCATCGCGGGCGCAGCGGTGCTCACCCTCCTGCGCGTCCTCGCCGCGACCGCGCTCGGGACCGCCTGGGCGCTCCCGGCAGGGCTCGCCATCGGCCTGTCGCCGCGCCTCTCGCGCGTCCTGCAGCCGATCGTCCAGGTGGTGGCCTCGTTCCCGGCGCCGATGCTCTTCCCGGCCGTCGTGGCGGTGCTGACGGCGGCCGGCGTCGGACTCGGAACGGGCAGCGTCGTCCTCATGCTGCTCGGGACGCAATGGTACGTCCTGTTCAACGTCGTGGCCGGCGCGACCGCCATCCCGGCCGACCTCCGCGAGGCGGCGCGGCTCTACCGGATGCCGCTGTGGCAGAGGTTCCGGGCGCTCTACCTCCCGGCGGTGTTCCCCTACCTCGTGACCGGGTGGGTCACCGCCGCCGGTGGCGCCTGGAACGCCAGCATCGTCTCCGAGTACGTCGCGTTCCGGGGGACCGTGCTCTCCACGCACGGGCTCGGGGCGCGCATCAGCCTGGCCGCCAGCGCCGGTGACTTCTCCGCCCTGGCGGCCTCCTCGACCGTCATGGCGCTCATGGTCGTCCTCTTCAACCGCGTCGTCTGGCGGCGGCTGCACCGCGTCGCCGAAGAACGCTTCTCCCTCGCCCGTTAGGACCCGCCCATGGCGTACCCCGTCCTCGCCCGCACCCCCGTCGCACCGGTCCTGTGCGAGCTGCGCCAAGTCGACAAGGAGTTCCCGCAGGCGAACGGGCCGGCGCTGCGCGTCCTGCAGGACATCTCGATGGCGATCCGCCCGCGCGAGGTCGTCGCCCTGCTCGGGCCCTCCGGCTGCGGCAAGTCCACCATCCTGCGCATCCTCGCCGGCCTCACCGCGCCGACCCGCGGCACGGCGCTGTACCACGGCGAGCCGCTCCGGGACCTCAACCCCGGCGTCGGGTTCGTCTTCCAGAGCTTCGCGCTCTACCCGTGGATGACCGTGAGCGAGAACGTGGAGGCGGTACTCGTCGCGAAGGGCCTGCCGCGCGCGGAGGTGCGGGAGCGCGCCGCGCGTGCCATCCGCACCGTCGGGCTGGCGGGGTTCGAGGAGGCGTTCCCGCGCGAGCTCTCCGGCGGCATGAAGCAGCGGGTGGGGATGGCGCGCGCCTTCTCGCTCGACCCCGAGCTGCTCTTCATGGACGAGCCCTTCAGCCAGGTGGACGCGCTCACCGCCGAGAGCCTCCGGGCCGAGGTCCTCGACATCTGGGCTTCGCAGGACAAGAACCCCTCCTCGATCGTGATGGTGAGCCACGACATCAAGGAGGTCGTCTACATGGCCGACCGGATCGTGCTGCTGGACGCCAACCCGGGCCGGGTGCGCACCGTGGTGGAGAACGGGCTCCCGCGGCCGCGCGACTATCGCTCCCCGGGCCTGCTCCAGCTCGTCGATCGCCTGCACGACATCATCACCGGCATGGAGATGCCGGACGTCCCCGCGCCGGCCGCCCCCACCTTCGAGACCATCCCGGTGGCCCGGACCAGCGAGATCATCGGCCTCCTCGAATACCTCGACGCGCGCGGCGGGAAGGAAGACGTGTTCCGGATCGCCTCCGACACGAACCGCGAATACGGCCGGCTCATCACCGTGGTGAACGCCGCGGAGCTCCTCGAGCTCGTCGATACCCCGCGGCGCACGGTGGTCCTGTCGCCGGAGGGCCTCCGCTTCGTCCGCGCCAGCCCGGCCGAGCGCAAGGTGCTCTGGCGCGACAGGCTCCTCGAGCTGCAGCTGTTCCGCCAGGTCAAGGCGGCGCTCGACCAGGAGCCGGACCATCGGCTCTCGCGCGAGTTCGTCCTGGAGCTGATTGCGCTCAACATGCCGAACGAGAGCTCCGAGGATCTCTTCGAGGTCTTCGTGAGCTGGTCGCGCTTCGGCGATCTCTTCTCGTACGAAGAGGACACCGAGACGGTGGCACTCCAGCACTAGGATGGCGGATCGGGCGGTGTCACCCACGCACCTACCGGACGCGCGCGCCGCCTGGTTTCTCCCGGTCCGGCCGCACCCGTAGTACCCTCGGCGCCGTGGAGAAGCTCTCGCCCGACACGATCGTCGGGATCGACCTCGGAACCACCAACTCGTGCGCCGCCGTCGCCACCGGCGACGGCCAGGCGAAGCTCATCCCGTACCGTGGGGGCGAGTTCACCATCCCCTCGATCTTCGCGATCGACGACAAGGGCCGCGAGCTCATCGGGCACGAGGCGAAGCGCCAGTGGCAGCTCAACCCGCGCAACACGCTCTACGCCACGAAGCGGCTCATCGGCCGCTCACCCAGGGACGAGGTGGTGGACACCGTGCAGCGCTCGGTCCAGTACCGGCTGCACAGCGGGGCCCGCAACGACGTCGAGCTCGACTGCCACGGCCGCACGTTCCAGGTGCAGGACGTGGCGGCGAAGCTGCTCGCCAAGATCCGCGACGTCGCGTCCGACCACCTGGGCTTCAAGGTGCGGCGGGCGGTCGTGACGGTGCCCGCCTACTTCACGGACCGGCAGCGCCAGGCCGTGAAGGAGGCCGGCCGGCTCGTCGAGCTCGAGGTGGTGCGCATCATCAACGAGCCCACCGCGGCCGCCCTCGCCTACGGCATCGGCAAGAAGCTGCACGAGCGCGTGCTCGTGTACGATCTCGGCGGCGGCACGTTCGACGTCTCGATCATCGAGATCCGCGACCGGGTCTTCGAGGTGAAGGCCACCGGGGGGGACATCTTCCTCGGCGGCCTCGACTTCGACGACGCCATCATCCGCCACGTGCTCGACGACTTCCGGAAGAAGCACGGCGTCGAGCTCGACTCGGACCCGGTGGCAATGCAGCGGGTGCGGGACCTCGCCGAGCGGACGAAGATCGACCTGTCCGCGCGCGCCGAGGTCCCCTTCTCGATCCCGTTCATCACGATGACGCCGCAGGGGCAGCCCCTCGACTTGGAGCTGCGCTTCTCGCGCGAGCTGCTCGACGAGCTGACACGGGGGCTCGTCCAGCGCACCCTCCACCTGGTCGAGCAGGTGATGGCGGACGCTGGCGTCGAGCCGAAGGACATCGATCAGGTCATGCTGGTGGGCGGCCAGACGCGCATGCCGCTCGTGCAGCAGGCGCTCACCCGATACTTCGAGAAGCCGCCGTCGAAGGGCGTCCACCCCGACGAGGCGGTCGCCATCGGGGCCGCGCTGTACGGCTGGTCGCTGCAGGACTGCTCGGATCTCAAGCTGCAGCTCCTCGACGTCATCCCGATGGCGATCGGGCTCGAGGCCGCCGGCGGCGCCATGCACGTCGTGCTGCCGCGCAACGCGGCCATCCCCAACGCGAAAGCGCTCGCCGCGACGAGCTCGATCGACGGCCAGCGAGAGCTCATGGTCCGGGTCTTCCAGGGGGACCAAGCAGAGGTGGCCGGCAACGAGCTGCTCGGCGAATTCACCTTCAGTGACGTCCGGCCCGCGCCGGCGGGCGCGGTCCGGCTCGAGGTGCTCTTCGAGGTGAACGTCGAGGGCATCCTCACGGTGAGCGCGAGCGATCTCGACAGCGGGAAGCAGATGAAGCGCACGATGCGGGTGGCCCAGAACTGAAGAGCAAGCTCTGATCGGTCACCGCCGCTGCGGCGCCGGCGAGGCCTGCCGCGGTCCGCCGCCCCCGGTCCGCGGAGCGGTCCCGCCACCCTGCGGCGCGTAGGGCCGCGGCACAGGAGCGTAGTGCTGCGGCGCCGGGCCCGGGCCGTACTGACGAGGCGCGGGTGCGTTCTGACGAGGCGCGGGTGCGTTCTGACGTGGCGGGGGTGCGTACTGACGTGGCGCGGAGGGCTGCGCGGCTCCGCCGTGCCAGTTGACTCCCGAGGGGCGCGGCGTCGGCTGCGCGGCCACGCCGGGGCGAGCCGGAGCGACCGCTCCGGCGGATGGGCTGCCCCACGGCCGCGAGGGTGCGGCCGCGTGGGGCCATCCCGCGGGCGAGGGCCTCACATCCGGGCGGTAGATCGAGACGACCCCGGTGCGCGCGGGCGCCGCCATCGCCGCCGGCGAGCCCACCGGCTGGACGCGGACGGGCGCGATGGGGTGTCCGATGGCGCGCTCGACGAGGGGGCGCGCCGGGCCGCCCCAGGCCGGCGCCACCGCGCCGTACGCGGCGGCGCGCGGCGGAGCTGGTCGCGTCCCGCGGTAGATGTTCTGCACGTACGGTCCGCTGTACGCGACCGAGTAGACCGGCACGCCCACGAACCTCTGGCAGGGCACGAAGCTCCACCACGAAAACGCGACGGGGTAGCTCGAGACGTACACCGAGAAGCCCGGCGCGAGCGGCGCCCAACCGATGTACTCGGGCCCGTATCGCCACGTCACCCAGGCCGGCGCCCACTGGTAGCCCGGCACCCAGATCCACCCGTAGTACGGGTCATGGGCCCAGCGGCCGTAGTGGTAGGTCGCCCATCCCCACGACTCGTCGGAGACCCACAGCCAGCCTTCATCCGTCCACTCCCAACGGCCGTAGTAGTAGGGGCGCCACCCGGCGGCGACGTGCAGCGGTCGCCATACGTACCCGTAAGGGCCGACGCTGACCCACTCCCCGTAGGGCGCCAGCCCATCGCGGAAGGTGTCGAACGTGACGCCGGGACCCGACGCTCCCATGTCGACGTTCACGTCGACGCGCGCGCCATTCTCGTCGGGCGGTGGCGCCTCGGGCCGGTACGTGTCGTCCCACGCGGGCCCATCCTCGCCCTGGCCGTCGTAGCCGTCGACCTGGGCGAAGGCGGGCACCGCGAGGGCAGCGAGGCCGAGCGCGAGCGCGACGTGGCGGGTCATGCGTCCAGTTCCTCCGAGGTTCCGCTCGATGAGACGCTCGGCGGTCCCTCTTCCTTCACCTGGGCGCATAGCAAGGCCGGTGCCGTCCGGAGCAACTGAATATTACAACGCTTTTAGGCTGATGGCCGTGAAGGAGGGCCACAGTGTGAGGCGGATCCTGGGGGCGCTTTCCGAGCGGCGGGGTCCTGCGGTGACGCTCCGGATCGGGCGGGGAAGCGGTTCCTGTACTGGTGACCGGTTCCTGTAGGCGACCGAATGCCTGCGCGGCCGCTTGCGCGGCCTTGCTATCAGGCGAGCTTCTTTTCCTTCTCGAACGAGAGCAGCGGCGGCTCCTTGTTCAGGATGACGCCCTCCGTGATCTTGCACTCCTTCACGCCTTCCCGGTACGGGACGTCGTACATGATGTCGAGCATCGCCTGCTCGAGGATCGCGCGGAGCCCGCGCGCGCCCGACTTGCGTCGCATCGCCTCGCGAGCGCACGCGCGCAGCGCCTCGCGCGTGAAGGAGAGCTTCACCTTCTCCATGTCGAAGAGCTTCACGTACTGCTTCGTGAGGGCGTTCTTCGGCTGGGTGAGGATCGTGACGAGGTCGTCCTCGGAAAGGTCCGACAGCGTCGCGACGATCGGGACCCGGCCCACGAACTCGGGGATCATCCCGAACTTGACGAGGTCGGCCGGCTCCACCTTCGCGAGCAGCTCGCCGAGCGAGTACTCCTCCTTCCGCTCGATGCGGGCCCCGAAGCCGAGCCCGCGCACCCCGACCCGACGCCGGATGGCCTGCTCGATCCCGCAGAACGCGCCCCCGACGACGAAGAGGATGTTCGAGGTGTCGACCTGGATGTACTCCTGCTGGTTGTACTTCTTGCCGCCGCGCGGAGTGACGTTGGCGCGCGTGCCCTCGATGATCTTGAGGAGCGCTTGCTGAACGCCTTCGCCGCCCACGTCCCGCGTCGGCGACGGCGTGTCGCCCTTGCGGGCGATCTTGTCGATCTCGTCGATGTAGACGATGCCGCGGGCGGCCTTCTCCACGTCGTAGTCGGCGTTGTGCAGCAGGTTCTGAATGATGTTCTCGACATCCTCGCCCACGTAACCGGCCTCGGTGAGGCTGGTCGCGTCCGCGATCGTGAACGGGACATTGAGGAAGCGCGCCAGCGACTGGGCGAGCAGCGTCTTGCCGGAGCCGGTGGGGCCGATGAGGAGGATGTTGGACTTCTGCAGCTCGACGTCCTCGGCGCCCGGTCGGCCCTGTCCGGGCCTCGCCGGCCGGGCCGGCTTCTTCGAGTAGACGCGCTTGTAGTGGTTGTAGACGGCGACCGACAGGACCTTCTTCGCCCTGTCCTGGCCCACCACGTAATCGTCGAGGAAGCTCTTGATCTCGGCTGGCGTCGGCAGCGAGACGGCGGGACGACCCTCGTCGCGCTCCGCCTCCTCCGCGATGATGTCGTTGCAGAGGCGGATGCACTCGTCGCAGATGTACACCGTCGGGCCGGCGATGAGCTTGCGCACCTCGCGCTGGCCCTTCCCGCAGAAAGAGCAGCTCAAGTTCCCGTGGTGGTGCTCTTTCCGGCTCACGCGTCCCTCGCAGCTGCTGATCTTACACCAAGACTGCCGCCCTCCCCAGTCGGCGCTCCCGTTCGAATATAGCCAGGGTCGTCCTGGGCCGCCTGCCGGCGAACCCGACCGGACCGCGACGGTACCGTGTCGGGAAGCCCGGCTTGGCCGTGCCGCGCCGGCGCGCCGGCGGCAGCTCCGCCGCGCAGGCGAGCGCGGGGTAAGTCCTAGGCCTCGACGAGCTCGCCCAGATCCTCGGCGAGCGCGCGGGCGCGCTCCGCCACGGCGCCGGGCACGCCGTCCTCGGCGGCGCACGCCGAGGCCAAGCGGTGCGCCAGCGCGGCGAGCTTCCGCAGCCGCTCCGATTCGGGCGCCGGCTCCGGTCGGGGCGCCGGACCGTAACGTTCGCTGAGTTGACGGTTCAGCGCGGCCGGCGTCGGCGGGCGCTCCAGGATCTCCTCGCGCAGCTCCCCCCACCCGCTCTCCGGCAGCCGGCCTGCGGCTTCCGCGCGAGAGAGCACCTCGATGACCTCGAACGAGGGGGCGGGCCGCGGGGTGGCCTCGCGCACCAGCGCAGGCTCGTGCCGCTCGATGAAGCCGTAGCTGGCGGTGAGCTTGTCCGCCGTCTGCTTGCGGATGAAGAGCTCCTTCGTACAGTACGCGTCGAAGCTCGCGTACCCCCACTCGCGCCAGATCCCGTCGCGCTTCACCTCCGAAAGCATCCGGCCCAGCTCGACCCAGGACGACTTGAAGCGGCGCGCGCTCTCCAGGACGCGGCGGCGCAGGGACCCCTCGGGCATATCCTCCAGGCGCTCCTGGAGCTTCTGGGCGGTGGCGGTCATCGTGCCGGTTGTAGCGCCGGACCCTGACAGATCGCGTCCCGCCCCGCTCGCAGGGACGCCTACAGCGGCGAGATGCGGAACGAGAGCGACACGACGGGGCGCTGCCCGGGGAACTTGTCGAAGCTCCACTCGCGCAGCCGCGTGAAGAGGCAGTCGCGCAGCGGACCCGACTTGAAGCGCGGCTCGTCGATCCACAGCGCGGCCACTCGCCCGTCGTTGCCGACCGCGAACTCGATGGGGATGTCACCCGCGAACTCCGGGGAGCGCTTCGCCTCGTCCCGGAGGCACGGCGCCAGCGACCCCTGACTGCGCGCCACGACCTCCTGGATCCTGCGCGCGTCGTACTGCGCCAGGACGAGATCGCCACCTTCGGCCGAGCCCGTCGCGGGCCCTGGCCGCGCCGGCCGGGCCGCACCCGGACCGCGCTGCCTAGCGCTGGCGCCCGCCGACTCGGGATGCAGATCGGGGACGGCGATCTCGTCGTCTCCCGCGGTCGCGCGGGCGCCACCCCCCACGCGAGCGGTGGTCACCGCGATGCCGTCGCCCAGGTCGTCGAGCAGCGCGTTGCGCCGCTCCCACCGGCGGGTCGCGAGGAGGAACGCGCCCGTGCCGACGAGCGCGACGAGGAGCAAGATCCCGACCACGAGCACGGCACCCCGCAGCGCGGTGCGCCGCCGCGCGATGCGGGCCGCGCCCGTGACCTCGGCCTCGACGCGCGCCCGCGCCTCGGCCTTGCGGAGGTGGACGAGGAAGCCCGGCACCTCGCGGAGCGAGCGCCAGGTGCCGTCCTCGCCAGCGACCAGCGTGCTGGCGTTGACGCGTCCGTCGAGGAGCAGCTCGACGAGCCGCGCCTCGGGCACCGGGCCATAGACCTGGACGCCGTCCTTGAAGAGCCACTCGCGAGTCGTCGAGATGTCGAGCGCGTCGGGCATGAGGAGAAGATTCGTGCTGGAAGGGCGCGAGGGAAGCGTGCTCAAGTTAGCATGCGATGGAAAAGCGCCGCTACGCGCTGCGCCTCTCCTACGAGGGCGACGCCTTCCGCGGCTGGCAGCGCCAACCTGGGATGATCACGGTGCAAGGGTGTCTCGGGGAGGCGCTCTCCCACCTCGTCGGAGAAGTGCGACTGGACGCCGCCGCTCGCACCGACGCGGGCGTGCACGCGCTCGACCAGGTGGTGACCTTCAGCGCGCGGGCCGCGGTCGAACCGGCGCGGCTGCGCGCCGAGGTGAACGCGCGCACACCCCCCGCGCTCACCTGTCTCGATGCCGCCGTCGCGCCCGCCGCGTTCCACGCGCGCGCCTCGGCGAGGAGCCGCACCTACGTCTACCTCGTCGGCTGGCCGCCGCCCCCCGAGCTCGCGCGCTTCGCCTGGACGCTGCCCGACGCGCGCGGCTTTCCGGACACGCCAGTGCAGCGCCTCGACGTCGCGCGCGCCGCCGACGCCATGGCGAGAGCGGTGGGAGAGCACGACTTCGCGGGGCTGGCCCGGCCAGGCGAGCAGACCGCTCGGCGCGACGTCGATCCGCGCGCCACCGTGCGCACGCTGACGCGCGCCGACGTCGTCGCCGCGGCCGGGTTACCCCTCGCCGCGTTCGTGCTCGAGGGCCACGGCTTCCTGAGGGCGATGGTCCGCAACCTGGTCGGCGTGGCGGTCGCGGCCGGGATCGGCGCGGAGCGCCCGGAGCGCGTCTCCGAGCTCCTGGCGGCCCCGTCCGTCCGATACCGTGGCGTGCGCGCGCCCGGATGGGGACTCACCCTGGCCCGCGTGGCGTATGATCGGAGCCCGTTCCGAAAGGGTTGACCCAAGATCCGCCCGCCGCCGCTGCAGCGCTGCTCAGCGCACCGCGGTCGCGTCCTGATGGACGTGACGGTACTTGGCCAGCAGATCGGCCACCGCCTCGCGGAGGTAGTCCGACTGCCGGATGCGGGTCGTCCGCGCGAGCTGCCGGAGCTGGTCGGCCAGCGGCGGCGGGAGCCGGATCAGCATCGGCTCCAACCTGGAGGTAGCGAGGGCTTCGTTGGACTCGATCGGGTTCGTGAGTGTGTGCAGGTCCATGTAGGCCGTCTCCTTCTTGAGATCACCTTTGCCTACACGCTAGCAGGCGATACCCTTCTGTCAAAAAAAGCCCCCTTGACTTTCGATGTGGGTCTTTTCTTGACAGGTCGCGGTCGCGAGCCACGAACGCTCGCGCCGTGCAGCGCCCGCGCGCGCGGCGGCGCCATTGCGGAGCGCCGCAACGGGCACGAAGCTCGCCGAAACGCGCCATACTCACGGTGAGTCGCGGCGCGAGGACTGTCTGAGGACTGCGGCGCGGCGCCGAAAGGCGACGCGAACCGCAGTTCGAGTTCCGCAGCGCCGCGCCCGAGTCCCGAGTTCGCGCGTTTCGGCCACGCGAACCATGGCGGCGCGGAGCACGGGCGCCGACGCGCGCGCGGGCGCAGAGCGGCACAAGTGGCGCCCAGTCACCGTTTGCCGTGGGCGCGTTCGCCCTTCGACTACACCGCGCAGAGCGCGGCTACGCTCAGGGCGAACGGAAGGAACAGGCCGAGCTCGCCCTACCCCACCACCGGCAGCGCCACCCCTGCGATCTCGTTCATCCGGCCCGAGCGGAACGGCTCGAGATCGAGCACCGCCATCTTGAAGCCGGCGCCGCGGACGGCCTGCGCCAGCTCGGCCCGGCGCGCGAACGCGAGCTCCATCTCTTCTCCCGCGACCTCGACGCGCCCGATGTCGCCGTGGAATCGGACCCGGAAGCTGCGCAGGCCGAGCGCCCGCAGCGCGGCCTCGGCCTGCTCCACCTGCGCCAGGCGCTCCGACGTGACGGCCGTCCCGTAGGGCAGGCGCGACGCGAGGCAGGCCATCTGAGGCTTGTCCCAGGTCGGCAGCCCGTACGCCTCGCTCCAGGCGCGCACCTCGTCCTTGGTGAGGCCCGCCTCGGCCAGCGGCGAGCGCACCGCGCGCTCCTCGGCGGCGCGATGGCCGGGTCGGTGGTCGCGGCGGTCGTCGGCGTTGAAGCCGTCGAGGATGGCGGGGAGGTCGTGGCGGCGCGCCGCCTCCTCGCAGAGCCGATACAGCTCGCTCTTGCACCAGAAGCAGCGATCGGTGCCGTTCGCGGCGTAGCGGGGATCGTCCAGCTCGTGGCTCGTCACCTCGACGTGCCGCGCCCCCAGGCGGCGCGCGAGCGCGCGCGCCTCCTCGCGCTCCGCCTGCGGCACGCTCGGCGAGTGCGCCGTGAGCGCCAGCGCGCCGTCGCCAAGCACCTCGCGGGCGACGGCGAGCACGAAGGTGGAGTCCACCCCGGCGGAGAAGGCAACCACCGCGCCGCGCAGACCGGAGAGTGACGCCTTCATCTGGCGCAGCTTCTCCTCGGACGCGCGCCGCACCTCTTCGAGCGATGTCATGGCGGCGGCAATGTAATCGACCGCGGCCCGGCAGCAAACTGGCCGGCGCTACCGCTTCCGGAGGCGGCGTGGCGCCGGAGCGCGCGCCGCCGTCTTCTTCGACGCCGGACGAGCGACGGGACGCGCGGCCGTCTCCTCGCGCCCGCGCGGCTTCCGCGCGCGCTTGCCGTGCTTGGCCGGCCGAGCTCGCTTCGGTCGCTGCCCGCCGGTGAGCCGCCCGAACTCGACCGGCGCGAGGTACTTGAGGTCGACGAGCGACTGGAAGAGCCGGAGCGCTGCCTCCTCGGTGCGCTCCTGGTCGGAGTGGACCGTTACGTCCGCGTGGGTGGGAGGCTCGTACGGATCGTCGACGCCAGGGACGTTCTTCACCTCGCCCGCCATCGCCTTCTTGTAGGTGGGGTCGCGCCCGAGCAGCACGTCCATGGGGCAGTCGACGAACACCTCGACGAAGCGCCGCGCCTCGCGCCGGAGCGCTTCGCGCGGCTCGCGGTAGGGCGAGAGCGCAGCGCACACGGCGATCACGCCGTGGCGCGAGAGCATCTTCGCCACCTGGCCGACCCGCTTCACGGCGAGGTCGCGATCGTCCTTGCTCGGCCCGAGGCCGACCGTGAGCAGCTCGCCGCGGTCGTCGGCGTCGATGAGCTCGACGGGGCGGCCGATCTGGGACAGCCGCTGGTGCAAGAACCGCGCGAGCGAGGTCTTGCCCGCGCCGGTCATGCCGGTGATCCAGAGGATGAAACCGGTCTGCGCCTGCGGGTCCATGCCATCCTCCGGGCAGTGCCTGGCCGATCGACAGCCGAGCGCAAGGAGTCCAGTATAGCGGCAGGATCCCCATTCCGGCCAGGAAACGGTGACACCCGCGTTCACCGTCAGTTCGCTTCGCCCTCGACGATCGGCCGCAGCGCACCCCCGACCGCGCGATATCGCCGGACCTCCACCGAACGGCCGCGGCGAACGGCGACGATGAGGTGTTCGGCACCCGGCCAGAGCGGATCCCCTCCGCTGAAGGCGTCGGTCACATCGCGCGGCGAGGGCTCGGCCGGCGCGTCGACGTGCGAGTGGAAGAGCGCCAGCACCACCCCGCCTTCCTCGTCGAGCTGCCGCACGACCTTCAGCTGCTCGCCGGCGTCCATCTCGAAGGCGACGCCCGCCTGAGCCGCGGCGACCGCGTTCGGGATCTCGATCGCCTCTACCTCGCCCGTGCCGCGCCGCACGACCAACCCGCAGACCTCGCGGCGCGGGTGCGCCTCCGCGAGCCGCATCACCTGGACGACGGCGTCGCGGGTGATCAGACTCCCCGCCCCTGCCCGCAGGCACACCCGGGCGTGCGGGCGGTAGCGCGCGCCTGCGGCTGGCCGAGGACCAGGTCGATGCGGCGGCCGGTCCGGGCCTGCACGAGCCCGGTGATGATGAGGAGGAGCTCCGTCGCCGCCAGCGCGCCGAGCGCCGCCGCGACCCCCGGGCGCGCCAGCGCGCCGGTGCCGGGGCGCGAGGCGCAGGAGTAGCACGGCGCGCCGACTGGGACCGACACGACCTCGCCGCCATCGCCGTCGGCGAGCGCGACGACGTGCGGCAGCCCCGACACCCGCGCCCGCTCCGCCGCCTCGCGCGCGAGCCCGAGCGACGGCGCGCAGACGAGGACGGCCGTCGGGTCGGCGCCGGTGGCGAACGGACGGACGCGCGCCCAGGGCGCCTGGTCGCGCAGCGCCGCCATCGCCGTGAAGAGGCGCGGCTCGCCCACCTGGTCTGCGCGATAGAGCCACGACGCGGTGTCCTCGGCCGCGACGTCGAGCCCGTCGTCGAGGAGGAGCGACCCCACCCCCGCCTGCGCCAGGTAGACGAGGGCCGGCCCGGCCAGCTCACCCGCGCCCACGACGTGCACGCGCGCGGCGCGCAGGAACTCCTGCGCGGTCGGGCTGAAGCCGGGAAGGATGAGCTGCCGGGCGT
>Ga0318496_10000407_pt1 | contig 14720 bp, 10 predicted proteins | sample GRESIP109b1f22_FD_203296 | JGI IMG/M metagenome (GOLD analysis project Ga0318496, IMG submission 203296) | Tropical soil microbial communities from Luquillo Experimental Forest, Puerto Rico - GRE.SIPMG.109b1f22 | ecosystem: Environmental > Terrestrial > Soil > Tropical forest > Bulk soil... | reverse complement strand
GCCTGGTTGACCTGCTGATGTTCGACGACGACCGGCTGCCGCAGATCTTCGCGGCGGCGAAGACATGCGTGAGCGGAACCTTCCGCAGCGCCCGGGTCGCCGCCCTGCCGCTGGAGGGACGCGGCTGCCTGGCCGAATGGGACGACCGCGACGACCAGCTGGTGGTGCACGTCTCCACCCAGGTCCCGCACCAGGTCCGCTCGGGGATCGCCCAGGCGCTGGACATCCCGGAGCGCGCCGTCCGGGTGATCGCCCCGGACGTCGGCGGCGGGTTCGGGCTGAAGTGCGTGGTGGGCCGTGAGGAGGTGGCCGTGGCGGCGGCCGCGCTGCGGCTGCGGCGGCCGGTGTGCTGGGCCGAGGACCGGCAGGAGAACCTGACCGCCGCCTTCCACGGCCACGAGCAGCGCTACCAGGTAAAGGCCGCTTTCGATGAACAGGGAAGGATCCTCGGCCTGGACGCGGAGATCGACTGCGACACCGGGGCGTACTCGGTGTTCCCGTTCACCTGCGCGGTCGAGCCGCTGATGGCCGCCACCGAACTGCCCGGCGTGTACAAGGTGCCGGCCTACCGGGCCCGCGGCCGGGCCATCGCCACCAACAAGGCCCCGGCCGCGCCGTACCGGGGCGTCTCCCGGCCGCAGATCGTGCTGGTCATGGAGCGCCTGATGGAAAAGGCCGCGGCCGCGCTGTGCCTCGACCCGCTGCAGGTGCGGCGGGTCAACCTGATCGGCCGAGAGGACTTTCCCTACACCGGCGTCAACAAGATCACCTACGACGAGGGCAGCTACCGCGAATCCCTGGACCTGGCGGAGAAGCAGGTGAGCGAGCAGGGCTGGCCAGAAGAACGCGAACGGTTCCGGGAGCGGGGCCGGCGGGCGGGCATCGGTTACGCCTGCTTCTCCGAGCGCACCGCCTACGGCACCCCGGCCATGTCCCAGCGCCGGATGCGGATGACCCCCGGCTACGACACCGCGCTGGTCCGGATGGACCCGACCGGCGAGGTCATCGTCACCACCGGGACCTGCGGGCACGGCCAGGGGCACGAGACCACGTTCGCGCAGATCGTCGCCGACCGCCTGGGCGTCCACCCGGACCAGGTGAAGCTCAAGCAGGGCGACACCGACCTGGCCTCCTACGGCTGGGGCACCTGGGGCAGCCGCTCGGTGGTGATCGGTGGCGGCGCGGCCGGCCGGGCCGCCGGGATCGTCGCCGGCCAGCTGAGGCGGGTAGCGGGCAGCCTCCTCGAGGTCAGCCCGGCCGACATCGAGCTCGCCGGGGGCACGGCCCGGGTCCGGGGCGACGACGCGGCGGCCATCCCCATCCCGGAGCTGGCCAGGCTGGTCCACTTCCAGGCCCACCGGCTGGCCGAGGACCTGCGCTACGCGCTGGAGGCCCGGGCCACGTTCGACCCGCCCGGCACCTTCTCCAACGCCTGCCACGCGGCCATGGTGGTGATCGACCCGGGCACCTACGCGATCCGGCTGCACCGCTACCTGGTGGTCGAGGACTGCGGCGTGGTCATCAACCCGGTGGTGGTCGACGGGCAGGTGCGCGGCGGCGTCACCCAGGGGGTGGCGGCGGCGCTGCTCGAACGGGTCTGCTTCGACGCCGAGGGCCAGCCGGTCAGCGCCACCCTGATGGACTACCTGGCACCCACCGCGGCGGAGATGTGCGCGGTCGACATCGTCCACCTGGAGACACCCTCGCGGTACAGCGAGACCGGCGCGAAGGGGATGGGGGAGGGCGGCACGATCGGCGCCCCGGCCGCCGTACTCAACGCCATCAACGACGCGCTGTCCGGCACGGACGTGCGCTTCGACCACATCCCGGTGCTACCGCACGAACTGAGCGCGCTGTTGTGAAAGACATGCACGAGATCCGCCTCACCGTCAACGGGCGCGCGCACGAGCTGGCCGTCGAGGCCCGGCGGACGCTGGCCGACGTGCTCCGCCACGACCTCGGCTACACCGGCACCCACCTCGGCTGCGAGCACGGCATCTGCGGGGCGTGCACGGTGCTCATGGACGGCGCGCCGGTCCGGGCTTGCCTGGTCTTCGGGGTGCAGGCCGACGGGACCGAGGTGCGCACGGTGGAGGGGCTGGCCGACGGGGAGCAACTGTCCGACCTGCAGCAGGCGTTCAGCGATCATCACGCGCTGCAGTGCGGGTTCTGCACCCCGGGCTTCCTCATGCTCGCCGAGGCCTACCTGGCCGAGAACGGCGACGCCCCGCTCGGAGAGGCCGAAGCCCGCGAGCTCGTCGCCGCCAACCTGTGCCGGTGCACCGGCTACCAGGGCATCGTCGAGGCCATCCTGGCGACCGCGCGTGCTCGGCAGAAACCATGACCGCCATCGGCACCAGGCTGCCGCGCCAGGAAGACCCGCGCCTGCTGCGCGGCCGCGGTCGCTTCGGCGACGACGTTAACGTTCCGGGACAGCTCCACGCCCGGCTCGTTCGGTCCCCTTCCGCCCACGGCCAGATCCGGGTGCTCGACGTCACCGAAGCCAGGAAGGCGCCCGGCGTCGCCGCCGTGGTCACGGCCGGGGACCTGCCGGACCATCACGTCATCCCGGTGCGGCTCGCCATCGCCGGCACCGACCTCAGCGCCTTCCTGCAGCCGGTGCTCGCCCGCGACACCGTCCGCTACGTGGGCGAACCGCTCGCCGTGGTGGTCGGCGACGACCCGTACGCCTGCGAGGACGCCGCCGAGCTGGTCGAGATCGACATCGCCGACCAGCCCCCCGTGCTCGACGCGAGCGGCGCCTTCGACCACGGGAACCAGCCCTGCATCGCGGCCGAACTCACCCGCGGCTACGGCGACACCGACGCGGCCTTCGCCGCCGCCGCGCACGTCGTCCGGATCGAGCTCGCCATCGGCCGGCACAGCGGCGTGCCGCTCGAGCCGCGCTGCCTGCTGGCCGTGCCCGGCCCGGACCGGGGCGAGCTTGCCATCTTCGGCATGACCAAGGTCCCGGTCTGGAACCGGGACCTGCTGGCCGACCTGCTCGGCGTGGACGAGACGCTGATCCGGGTGCACGCGATCGACGCGGGCGGCGGGTTCGGGGTGCGCGGCGAGTTCTACCCCGAGGACTTCCTGATCCCCTGGCTCGCCGTGAAAACCGGCCGCCCGGTCAAGTGGGCCGAGGACCGGACCGAGCACCTGATGGCGGTAAACCACTCCCGGCAGCAGTACCACCGCGTCGCGGCCGCGTTCGACGCCGGCGGCCGGATCCTGGGCCTGACGGACGACATCATCCAGGACAACGGCGCCTACTGCCGCACCCACGGCGTCGCGGTCCCCGAACTCACCGCCGCCATGCTCCCCGGCCCCTACCGCGTGCCCGCCTACCGGGGACGGGTCCGGGTGGTGCTGACCAACAAGACCCCGTGCGGCACGTACCGGGCGCCCGGCCGGTTCGAGGGCACGGCCGCGCGCGAGCACCTGCTCGACGTGGCCGCCGGCCAGCTCGGCATCGACCCGGTCGCCTTGCGCGAGCGGAACCTGCTGACCAGGGCGGAGATGCCGCACCAGCGCCCGATCAGCACCCTCGGCACCGAACTGATCCTGGACACCGGGGACTACCCGGCCCTGCTCGCGGCCGCGGTCGATGAGGCCGGCCGGCTCGGCTACCGCGCCCAGGCCGACGTCGCCCCAGGAAGCCCGGGAATCAGCATCGGAAGCGGCCGCCGCCGCGGCTTCGGGCTGGCCATGTTCGTGGAGAAGAGCGGCCTCGGGCCGCAGGAGACCGCCGACGTGACCGTGACCAGGTCCGGCGCCGTGCACGTCTACTCCGGCGGCACCTCGGTGGGCCAGGGCATCGAGACCGTGCTCGCGCAGATCGCCGCGGACGCGCTCGGCGCGGACCCCGGATCGGTGCGGGTCACCGCCGGGGACACGGCCGCCCAGCCGTTCGGCTCCGGGTCCTGGGCGTCCCGGTCCACGGTGGTGGGCGGCAGCGCGGTGCACCAGGCCGCGACCGCGGTCAGGGGACGGGCCATCGAGCTGGCCGCGCGCATCCTCGAGGCTTCCGAGGAAGATCTGGACCTAACGGACGGGGCGGTCAGCGTCCGCGGCGACCCGGACCCGAAGCGGGCCAGGCTCACCCTGGCCGACATCGCCAGGGCGGCCGCCCCGGCCAGCCGCTACCTCAGAGACGGGGAGCCGGCCGGGCTGTCCGCCCGCCGCCGGTTCGAGGTCTCGCACATGACCTACCCCTACGGCGTGCACGCCGCGGTGGTGGAGGTGGACACCGGGACCGGGCGGGTCCGGGTGCTGCGCTACCTGGTCGCCTACGAGGTAGGCCGCGCGATCAACCCGATGCTGGTGGAGGGGCAGCTGCGCGGCGGCGTGGCCCAGGGCATCGGCGGGGCGCTGTTCGAGGAGTTCCGCTACGACGAGGCCGGCCAGCCGCAGGCGATCACGTTCATCGAGTACCGGCTGCCCACCGCGGCCGAGATCCCGCCGGTGGACGTGCTGCTGCGCCAGGACGCCCCCTCACCGGGCAACCCGCTCGGCGTGATGGGCGCGGGCGAGGGCGGCATCAACGCGGTCGGCGCCGCCGTGGCGAACGCGGTCCGCGACGCGCTGGGCCTGGCCGGCGGCGTCGGCCAGCTGCCGCTCACCCCGGCCCGGGTCTGCGCCCTCGTGTCGGCCGCCGGAGATGCCGCATGACCACCCCGGGCTACGTCAGCAAGACCGACCTGGTCGCCGCCCTCATCCGCGAGCTGGTCATCACCGGCGAGCTGGAGCCGGGGGAGCAACTGCGCCAGCGCGACCTGGCCCAGCGCTTTCACGTCAGCCAGACCCCGGTCCGCGAGGCGATGCGGCGGCTGGAATCGGAAGGGCTGCTGACCTGCGATACCCACCGGGGCTTCACCGTGGCCGCGCCGGACGTGGGCCGGGTCGAGGAGAACTTCCAGATCCGCGCGGCGCTGGAGTCCCTGGGCGCCTCGCTGGCCGCCCGCAAGATCGATCCGGGGGGCCTGCGGCGGCTGCGTGAGCTGAACGAGCAGATGCGCGTGCTCGCCGACGACGATCCGGGCTACGCCGAGCTGAACCGCGAGTTTCACTTCGCCGTCTACGAGTACGCGCACAGCCCGCTGCTGCTGTCGCTGATGCGGCTGCTCTGGGCGTCGCTGCACGGCGGCCCGCGGGTGTCGCGCACGCACGCCGAGTCCGCCCGGCAGCACGACGAGATCCTGGCCGCGCTGGCGGAGGGCGACGCCGACGCCGCCTCCGCTCGGACATATCAGCACATCATGGGCGCAGATCCGGTAAAAGAAGTATCCGGGTAAGGACCGCAGCCAGATCCAGGGAGCCGCGATGCCAGCGATCGTGACCGACGACGGCGTGACGCTGCACGCCGAGGAGGCCGGCCAGGGCGAGCCGCTCCTGTTCGTCCACGAGTTCGCCGGAGACCACCGCAGCTGGGAGCCGCAGATGCGGTTCTTCTCCGCGGCCTACCGCTGCATCACCTATGCGGCCCGCGGCTACCCGCCGTCGGACGTGCCGACCGATCCCGGGGCGTACTCACAGGAGCGCGCGGTCGCGGATGCGATCGCGGTGCTCGACGGCCTCGGGATTGGCCGGGCGCACGTGGTCGGCCTGTCGATGGGCGGCTTCACCGCCCTGCACCTGACGCTCGAGCACCCGGAGCGGGTCCTCTCGGCGGTGGTGGCCGGCGCCGGCTACGGCGCCGAGCCCGAGCGCGCCGACGCCTTCCGCGCCGAATCCGTGCTCACCGCGGCCGCGTTCGCGGCCGAGGGCGCCGCGAAGGTCGCCGAACGGTACGCGATCGGGCCGGCCCGGGTCCAGTTCCAGAACAAGAACCCACGCGGCTGGGCCGAGTTCGCCGCGGCCCTGGCCGGCCACTCCTCGCTGGGCAGCGCCCTGACCATGCGCGGGGTCCAGGCCGCCAGGCCGTCGCTGTACGCGCTGACCGGCGAGCTCGCCACGGTGAGCGTCCCGGTGCTGGTCCTGGTCGGAGACGAGGACGAGGGTTGCCTGGAGCCCGCGCTGATGCTCAAGCGCACCATCCCCACCGCCGGCCTGGCCGTCCTGCCGCGCACCGGCCACACCGCCAACCTGGAAGAACCTGACGTCTTCAACCGCGCCGTCGACGGCTTCCTCAGCAGCGTCGCCCGCGGGGCCTGGCACCCCCGCGACCCCCGGTCCCGCTCGGCCTCCACCACCGGCATGAGCTGACCCTCGCCCTTTAACCGAACGAGCTGGTTCGCCGCCCCGATGGCGGATGAACCGTGATGCCGCCCAGCGCCACCCGGGAATCCGGGGATTTCTCGTCACCAAGACCTCCGGAGGAAGCCCCAGTCTTCAGGTCGGGGAGGAATCCGGCGCCCGCGAAGCAGGGCGAGATAAACATGGCACACCACCGGCGTGCCTGCAGCTTTTTTCGATTATATCTGCGACACTGCGGGAATGAGGACGGCGTACCGGTGTCGGGCATACCCCGACCAGCAGCAGCAAGCGGTGCTGACTCGCACGTTTGGCTGCATCCGGGTGGTGTGGAACCGGACCCTGGCCGCCCGGCACGCCCGCTGGCAGCACCAGCGCGAGGGCACCAGCTACGCCCAGACCGACGCCGCGCTGACCGTGATGAAGCGCGAGCAGGACCTGGCGTTCTTGTCCGAGGTGTCCAGCGTGCCACTGCAGCAGGCGCTCCGGCACCAGCATCATGCATTCCGCGCGTTCTTCGCCCGGCGGGCCCGCCACCCGCGGTTCAAGTCCCGCCGGTCCCGCCAGTCCGCGCACTACACCCGGTCGGCGTTCTCGATGCGCGGCGGCGAGCTGCGGCTGGCGAAGACGAGCGCGCCGCTGTGGTTCGTCTGGTCGTGGCCGGAGGTGGACGTGACCATCCTGAACCCGACGATGGTGGTGGTGTCCCGCGAGCCGGACGGCCGCTGGTACGTGACCTTCGCCATCGACGCCGACGCTCCCGAGCCGCTGGAGCCTGCCGGGCACGCGGTCGGCGTCGACCTCGGCGTGAAGGACTTCGCCGTGACGTCGGACGGAGAGCGGATCGCCAACCCGCGGCACCTGGAGCGCAAGGCGAGGAATCTGGCCCGCTACCAGCGGCGCCTGGCCCGCTGCCGGAAAGGCTCAGCGAACCGGGCCAAGGCCAGGGCGAAGGTCGCCCGGGCCCACCGCAAGGTGCGCGATGCCCGGCGTGATTTCCTGCACCGTGCCAGCACCCGCCTGGCCCGCGACAACGACGTGATCGTGATCGAGGATCTTGTCGTCCGGAACATGGTCCGCAACCGCAAGCTCGCAAAGGCCATCTCGGACTGCGGCTGGGGCGAGTTCCGCCGCCAGCTCGCCTACAAGTGCGAGCGCGCCGGGCGCGACCTGATCGTGATCGACCGCTGGTATCCAAGTTCGAGGACCTGTTCGGCGTGCGGGCACCTGCTCGCGGAACTGAGCTTGTCCACGCGGCGCTGGACGTGCCCCTCGTGCGGCTCCCGGCATGACCGGGACATCAACGCCGCGAAGAACATCCTGGCCGCTGGTCGAGCGGTGACTGCCTGCGGAGCTGGCGTAAGACGTTCCGGGACCTCCCGGGTGCGGCCGGCGGTGAAACAGGAACCCCAGCCGGCGACGGCTGGAATCCCCGTCCTTCAGGGCGGGGAGTAGTCAAAATTCGTAGTCCTGCTTGAACAAATGTCGAACCTGTGCTGCGCTATACCGTGCGGTTCGCATCGTCCTGCACCGTCTCGCAAGGGGTTGACCGGAATGGCAGACGAAGGCCGCGGCACGGAGGTCGCGGTCACCACGGAGCGTTCGGTGTCGACCCCCCATGAACAGGTCAGGCCTACCGGTGACGAGGTGACCACGCCCTCCCTCCGGAGCGGGAACAGCCTCGACGACGCCAGCCAGCCCGGCCCGAGCGTCGGCGGCCGGGACGGCTTCGCCGGCGCGGAACAGGAGCGGCCACGCGCCCCCAACGCCGGACCCTTCACCGAGGACGAGGTCACCGAGTGGATCGGGACCGCCGGCCAGTCCCCGGAGGCCGCGACGCCGCCGGGCGCCGCCGGGCCAGCATCCGCCGCCGCGCCCGACGCCGAACCGGAGTCTGCCAGCTGGCTGGGCGCCGGGATCGCTGCCTTGATCGTGATCCCCGCTCTGATCATCGGGTCGCTGGCCGTTGTTGCGGTCAGGCACCTCACCGGAACGCGGGCGAGCGGTCCGGGTAGCGCGGCATCGGCCCGCCAGGCGGCCGTCCGCGGCGAGGCGGCTGCCTGGATCGCCCAGCAGATAAGCCCGGTCGCGGCGGTGTCCTGCGATCAGGCGATGTGCGCGGCGCTCAGGGCGCGCGGGCTCCCCGCACGCGACCTGCTCGTCCTCGGGTCGCTCTCGCCCGATCCGCGCCACTCCGCCGTCGTCGTCGAGACGGCCGCCGTCCGGGCGCTGTTCGGCACCAGCCTCGACCAGGCCTGGGCCCCGGCCGTCCTCGCGTCTTTCGGTTCCGGGTCCGCAAGTATCACCGTCCGGGTGGTCGCCTCGCACGGGGTCGTCGCGTACCAGACCGCGCTGGCCGGCGACCTGGCCGCCTCGAAGGCGGCCGGCGCCAGGATACTGGCCGACCGGCGGATCAGCGTCACGGCGGCCGCCAGGGCCCAGCTCACCGCGGGCCTAGTCGACCTGCGCCTGCTGTCCGCCCTCACCACCCTGTCCGGGCACCTGCCGGTCAGCCTCGTGAGTTTCGGCAATGCCGGCCCGGATGCGAGCGCGGGCGTCCCGCTCCGCTTCGCCGACCTGAGCCAGGCCAGCCAGGCGGCCGGCCTGACGCAGGCCGCGTACGTGCAATCGGTACGTTCGGTCCTCGGCGGCCTGACGGCCACGTTCCGCCCGGTCAGGATGGTGCCTGTAGTGCTGCCTGGCGGCCAGGCCGTGTTGCGCGTGGAGTTCACCGCGCCGAGCCCGCTCGAGGTGTCAGGGAGCTAAGGTTCCTCACGACCGGGAAACATGTCAGGAGTCGTAGCCCATGCCCGCCGCGTCCAGCGCCCGGAGCCACAGGTTCCTGCGCCCGGACCGGCGGTCGGCCAAGGCCAGGGACCAGCGCGTAGCCTGTACGCCCAGGTAGGCGAGCGGCTCCGGCGGGAACGGCACCGGGCGCGACCGCACCACCTGCAGCTCGGTCAGCCCGGTCCGCTCGCCGCTCAGCAGGTCGAGTATCACCCGCGCGCCGAACCGGCTCGCGCCGACCCCGAGCCCGGTGTACCCGAGCGCGTATGCGACCCGGCCGTGGTGCGCGGTACCGAAGAACGCGCAGAACCGGCTGCAGGTGTCGATCGCACCACCCCAGCGATGGCTGAACCCGATGCCCTCCAGCTGCGGGAACGTGGCGAAGAAGTGCGAGGCGAGCTTGACGAAGGTGGCCGGCCGCTGGTCGTAGGCTCGGCGCACCTCGTGGCCGAAGTGGTAGACGGCGTCGTAGCCGCCCCACAGGATCCGGTTGTCCGCGGTCAGCCGGTAGTAGTGGAACTGGTTGCCGGTGTCACTGACGCCCTGCCGGTTCCGCCAGCCGATCGCGGCCAGCTGCGCCGGGGTGAGCGGGTCGGTAGTCAGCACGTAGTCGTAGACCGGCACGATGAACGGGCGTAGCCGCCTGATCAGGGACGGGAACGCCCCGGCGGCGAGCGCGACCCGCCGGGCCCGCAGCAGGCCGTCTCTGGTCTGCACGGTCACGCCGTCGGAATCGCTGGCCAGGCCGGTGGCAGGCGTGCGCTCGGCGATGCGGACGCCGATCCCCTCGCACGCGGCTGCCAGTCCCCAGGCCAGCCTGGCCGGGTGCACCATGGCGGTGCCGTCCTTGTCCCAGGTGCCGGCCAGGTAGGTGGGGGAGTTCACCTCGGCCCGCACCGCCTCGGCATCCAGGAACGTCACGCGGTAGGAGTTGGCGTTCGCCCGCAGCACGTCGACCTGGTAGGGCTCGGTGGCCACGGCGATGGATCCGGTCCGCTCGAACTCGCAGTCGATGTCGTACCGGCTGACCGCCGCCTCGATCGCGGTCAGGTTCTCCGCGCCGAGGCGCTGCAGGGTGTCGAACTCCGCCGGGAACCTCTCCCGCCCGTTCTCCGCGCCGTGGGTCAGGCTGGCGTCGCAGAAACCGCCGTTGCGGCCGCTGGCCGCCGATCCGATCCTGTTCCCCTCGATCAGCACCACCGACCGCCCGGGGTTGGCCTCCTTGGCCAGCAGCGCGGTCCACAGGCCGCTGAACCCACCGCCGACGACGACTAGATCGCAGGTCAGCTCGCCGCGGACCGGCGGCCGGGCCGCCGGGCGGTCGGGCTGGTCCAGCCAGAACGGCGCGGGCTTGGCCGCCATGACCAGGCGGGTCAGCTCCTGGTGAGGCGGGGCCATCAGACCGCGGCGAAGGCGTCCTCGAGGAGGGACAGGCCCTCGTCGAGCAGGTCATCGCCGATCACGAGCGGCGGCAGGAACCTGATCACGTTGCCGAACGTCCCGCAGGTCAGCGCGACCAGGCCGGCCCGGTGGCAGGCCTTGACGACGGCGGTCGTGGTAGCCGGATCGGGGTCGAGGGTGCCCGGTCGGGTCAGCTCGATCGCCAGCATCGCGCCGCGGCCCCGCACGTCGGCGATGACCGGGTACTTCTCCGCCAGCCCGTGCAGCCGCGGCAGCATGATCTCGCCGATCCGGCGCGCGCGCCCGGCGAGGCCCTCGGCCGCCATGGTCTCGATCGCGCCGAGCGCCGCCGCGCAGGCCACCGGGTTGCCGCCGTAGGTACCGCCGAGGCCGCCCGCGTGCACGGACTCCATGATCTCGGTACGCCCGGTCACCGCGGCCAGCGGGAGCCCGCCCGCGATGCCCTTGGCCGTGGTGACCATGTCCGGCACCACGCCCTCGTGCTCGCACGCGAACCAGTCGCCGGTGCGGCAGAACCCGGTCTGGATCTCGTCGGCGATGAACACGATCCCGTGCTCGCGGCAGAACTCGGCCAGCCCGGGCAGGAACCCGTCGGGCGGCACCACGAACCCGCCCTCGCCCTGGATCGGCTCGATGATCAGGGCGGCCGTGTTGTCCTCGCCGACCTGGGTGTGGATCAGGCTCTTGACCATGGCCAGCGCCTCTGCCGCGCATGCCTCGCGGCCGCCGGGCCAGCGCAGCGGGTAGGCCATCGGCATCCGGTAGATCTCGCCGGCGAACGGGCCGAACTTGTCCTTGTAGGGCATGTTCTTCGCGGTGAGCGCCATGGTGAGGTTGGTGCGCCCGTGGTAGGCGTGGTCGAACGCCACGACGGCCTGCCGCCCGGTAGCGTGCCGGGCGATCTTCACCGCGTTCTCCACCGCCTCCGCGCCGGAGTTGAACAGGGCCGAGCGCTTGTCGTGCGTTCCCGGCGTCCGCCTGGCGAGCTCCTCGCAGACCTCGACGTAGCCCTCGTACGGGGTCACCATGAAGCAGGTATGGGTGAACCTCGCCGCCTGCTCCGCCACCCGTGCGGACACCCGGGGGGCCGCGTTGCCCACGGAGACCACGGCGATCCCGGAGCCGAAGTCGATCAGGGAGTTGCCATCGGCATCCACGAGCACGCCGCCGCCCGCGTCCGTGATGAACACCGGCAGGACGTGGCTGACCCCGCGGGCCACGGCGCGCTCGCGCCGGGCCAGCAACTCGCGCGAGACGGGTCCTGGGATCTCGGTAACAAGGTGCCTCTGCTGTCTCGGGGGGACGACCCCCCCTGTCCCCCCCGCGGGGGCATGCGGAAGTCGGGCGTCGTCACCAGGTACGTGCTCGGTCATAAATCAGACCATAGATCATCTGACTCAACGGCTAAAGCGGAGGTAGCTGTACGCACGGGGCTGGGAGTCTATGGTGGTGACCCGGATACGGGAGAGGACGGATCTCGGACATGCCGGACCTTGAGGAGCCGAACGCGAGAGGGCTGTTCGGCGGCGTTTTCGCCAGGGGTGGCGTCGACGCGGGCGATACCGCGTGGCTGCAGGCGATGCTGGATACCGAGGCCGGGCTGGCCCGGGCCCTCGAGCGGGCCGGGCTGGCGCCGGCTGGGGCGGGCGAGGCGGTCACCATCGCGGCCAGGGCGGACAATTTCAATCCGAACGAACTGGGCGGACTCGCCGCGCTGACCGGGAATCCGGTGCCCGGGCTGGCCCGCGCGCTGGCCCGGCAGGTGCCCCAGACCGCGGTCGGCGCCGTCCATCGCGGCGCCACCAGCCAGGACATCGTGGACACCGCCGCCATGCTGCTGGCCAAGCGGTCCATCGACGTCATGCAGGCGGACCTGGCCCGGGCGGCCGACGCCGCGGCCGGCCTGGCCGTGGCGCACCGGGCCTCGATCATGATCGGCAGGACGCTGCTCCAGCAGGCCGTCCCGGTGACCTTCGGCCTCGTCGCGGCGGGCTGGCTGACCAGCGTGGACGAGGCCCGCGCCGGGCTCGATTCTGTGGGCCCGCGGCTCGCGGTCCAGTTCGGCGGCGCGGCGGGCACGCTCGCCTCGCTGGGCGAGGCCGGCCAGCGGGTCGCCGCTCTGCTCGCCGAGGAACTCGGCCTGGCGGTACCCGTGCTGCCCTGGCACACCGACCGGCTGCGGATCGTCGACCTGGGCGCCGCGCTGGCCCGGGTCGCGGCGGCGCTCGGCAAGATCGCGAGGGACGTCACCCTGCTGGCCCAGTCCGAGGTCGGCGAGGTGAGCGAGGGCAGCGGACCGCCGGCCAAGAACTCCGATCAGCAGGCACCCGCGGCGTCCCCGCGGCGCGGCGGCTCGTCCGCGATGCCGCACAAGCACAACCCGGTGGCGTCGATCGCCATCCTCGGCTGCACCAGGCAGGTCCCCGGGCTGCTCGCGACCCTGGCCATGGCCACGGAACAGGAACTGCAGCGTGCGGCCGGCGCCTGGCACGCCGAGTGGGAGCCGCTGACCGCCCTGCTCCGGCTGACCGGTTCGGCCTCGAGCTGGGCCGCCGAACTGCTGCCTGGGCTCGTCGTGGACACCTCGCGGATGGCCGCGAACCTGGCCGCGACCAAGGGCCTGCCGCTCGCCGAGCATGTCTCCTCGCTGCTGGCCGGCGTGCTCGGCGGCGCCCAGGCGCACGACCTGGTGGCCGAGGCGGGCGCCCGGGCCGTGAGCGCCGGGCTCCCGCTGCGCGACGTGCTGCTGGCAGTACCCAAGCTGGAGGAACGGCTCTCGGCGGTCGGCATCACCGCCGAGCAGATCGATTCCGCGCTCGAGCCGTCCGGCTACCTGGGCGCGGCCGACGCCTTTGTCACCGCGGCTCTTGACGCACACGAGGCACTGGGGGTTCGCCATGGATGACGCCGAACGCGCCAGGCGCGGCATGACGGTTCGCCGCGAGGTGCTCGGAGACGAGCACGTGGACCGGGCCGTGGCGGCGACCACCCCGTTCACCGAGCCGTTCCAGGAGTTCATCACCCGTTACGCCTGGGGCGACATCTGGTCCCGGCCGGGGCTCTCCCGGGCCGAGCGCAGCCTCGTTACCCTGTCCGTCCTCGCCGCCATGCAGCACGAGCACGAACTGGGCATGCACGTCAAGGCCGCGCTGCGTAACGGCCTGACGCCGGAGCAGATCCAGGAGGTCCTGCTCCAGGTGGCGGTGTACGCGGGCGTGCCGGTCGCCAACCGGGCCTTTCCGATCGCGCAGCGCGCGCTGGCGGAAGCCCGGGCGGCGGATGACGCGACGTAGCGGGCCAAGCCGGAAGAGTATTCTGGGCCCCCGTCCGTTTACGCTCTTGTCGAGGACCCCAGTGCCGCGAACTGGGAACTTGTCCGCTCGCCACACACCCCCGTCCGACATGCGAACGACTGTACTTATGGCGACCGCCGGCGCGTTATCGTTAGCGTAAGCAAACTACCGTGGAGGGACATGGCGGAGATCGTCTCACTCACCGAGGCCGTGGAGCGGGCGATCCGCGATGGCGACGCCGTCGCGATGGAGGGGTTCACGCACCTGATCCCGTTCGCCGCCGGCCACGAGGTGATCAGGCAGCGGCGCCGTGACCTGACCCTGATCAGGATGACACCGGACCTGATCTACGATCAGCTCATCGGCGCTGGCTGCGCGCGCAAGCTGATCTTCTCCTGGGGCGGCAACCCCGGCGTCGGCTCGCTGCACCGGTTCCGTGACGCGGTCGAGAACTCCTGGCCGGTCCCGCTGGAGATAGAAGAGCACAGCCACGCCGGGATGGCCAACCGCTACGTGGCCGGCGCCTCCGGGTTGCCGTTCGCCGTGCTGCGCGGCTACAACGGCACCGACCTTTATCGCCTGGAGACGCTGAATGACCATTCCGGGGGGGCTTGGGGGGGTCGTCCCCCCCGGAGCCAGCAGAGCCACGGAGCCGGGCCCACCATCAAGCCGATCACCTGCCCGTTCACCGGCGAGACGCTGACCGCGGTGTCCGCCGTCCGGCCCGACGTGGCGGTCGTCCACGCCCAGCGGGCCGACCGGTCGGGGAACGTCCAGCTGTGGGGGATCACCGGCGTGCAGAAGGAGGCCGTACTCGCGTCGGCGCGTTCGGTGGTCACGGTGGAGGAGATCGTCGACGAACTCGATCCTCGTCCAGGGGCGGTGGTGCTGCCCGGATGGACGGTGACCTTCGTGGCGCGGGTGAAGGGCGGCGCGCACCCTTCCTACGCGCTCGGCTACTCGGTCCGCGACAACGACTACTACGTGGCCTGGGACGCCATCGCCAGGGAGCGCGAGACCTTCACC
>Ga0318496_10000406_pt1 | contig 14729 bp, 9 predicted proteins | sample GRESIP109b1f22_FD_203296 | JGI IMG/M metagenome (GOLD analysis project Ga0318496, IMG submission 203296) | Tropical soil microbial communities from Luquillo Experimental Forest, Puerto Rico - GRE.SIPMG.109b1f22 | ecosystem: Environmental > Terrestrial > Soil > Tropical forest > Bulk soil... | reverse complement strand
CCTCGATCCCGACGAGCTCCGCGCCGCGCTCGCGCACGAGCTCGCCCACGTCTCCGGGCGCGATCCGCTGAAGAGCTGGATCGCGATGGGCGCCCGAGCGCTCATGTGCCTGAACCCCGCGTTCCAGGTGGTCGCGCGCGCGGTGGCGCGGGACGCCGAGGCGCTCGCCGACGAGCGCGCCGCCGCGGTGTGCGGCGACCGGCTCGCGCTCGCGAGCGGGCTCCTGAAGCTGCACCGGGCGACGGCCCGCTGGCCGGCCGTCCCCCGGACGCTCCCGTTCGCGGCCGCGCTCGCCGAGCCGCTCGCCCGCGTCCGCTCGCGCGACGTGGAGCTGCGCTGCCGGCGGCTGCTGGACGGCGCGCCGCTGCCGCTCCCGTACGGGCGCGTGCGGGTCCTCCTCGCGGGGGCGGCGCTCACGGCGCTGCTCTTCTTCGTGGTATGACGCAGAGTGTGAGCCAGACCGTGCAGCGCGCGAGGCCGGGCGCCCTGGAGCTCGCCCGCATGGCCGCGACGCTCGCCTACGTCGTCGCGGCGACCGGGGCGGCGCTCGCGGCCCTCGGCGCGCTCCCGCGCTGGATCGCAGGGGACGCGGCCGCGTCGCGGCGGGTCTCGCTCGACGAGGCGGAGCGTCGGCTCGGCGCGCGCCTGCCGCTCCCCGCATACTACCCGGAGCGGCTCGCCTGGCCGCCGGCGGAGATCCGGGTGGCGGGCGGCCGCCAGGGGGCGGCGCGGGTCCTGTTCGCCGCCCGCGACGGCGGCGCGCCGCTCGAGCTGCTCGCCGCGGCGGAGCCCGGGTCGCCCATCGCGGACGCGCTGCTCGAGGACCGGACCGTGCTGTCCAGCCGGAAGACGACGGTCGGCGTGCACCCGGCGACGCTCGCGTCCGTCCTCGTCGACGGCGTATCCTGGCAGGAGCTCGCGTTCGAGGTCGACGGCCGGGCGGTCCTCCTCCGGACGCAGGGTGACCTCGACGAGCTCGTGCGCATGGCGAAGAGCCTCCACATCGAGGGGCGCCGGCGATGAACGCCCACCGGTACGTGACGGGCAAGCTGTCGCTCCGGCCCCGCGTCTACATGCTCATGGCGATCGGGATCGTCTTCCCGGTCGCGCTCATCGCGTTCTCCGGCCTGTTCTGGGCGCGCGCGCTCGACGAGCGCGTGCTCGTCGGCCGCACCGCGGCGGCCGCCACGGTGGCCGCTCACTTCGACGAGGAGCTCACCTCGGACCTCGAGGGCCTCCAGCGGCTCGCCTCCGCGCTCGCCCCCGCCTTCGGCGAGGGGGACCTCGAGGCCGAGCGGCGCGCGCTCCGCAGCGCCGCGGAGCTGTTCCGTCACCGAGAGACGATCTTCGTGCTCGACCGGGACCAGCGACTCGTCGCCACCGAGCCGCTCGGCGCGATCTCGGAGGTGCCCGCCGCCGCGCGCCCGCTCGTCGAGGACGTGCTCGCCACGGGGCGCCCGCGGCTCTCCGGGCTCACGGTCGAGCCGCGCGGCCCCGTGATCCACGAGCTCGTGGCGGTCAGGAGCTGGCGCGGCGAGATCGTGGGCGTCGTGGGCGGCACCTTCCGGCCGGAGACGCGCGAGCTCGACAAGATGCTCGCCCACCTGCGCCGCGGCGAGACGGGCTTCGCCGATGTCGTGGACACGCAGGGGCACGTGATCTCGAGCACGCGCCGCGAGCGCATCGGCCGCGAGATGGAGTGCGACGGCGGCGCGCTCGCGAAGCTGATCGGCGCGCGGCGCCCGTTCACGCAGCGCTGCGTCGAGTGCCACATCGACCACGGCGTCGAGGTGCCCGACCCGAAGGAGCTCTTCACCGCTGCCCCGCTCGCGACCGCGCCGTGGGTGGTCATCGTCCGGCAGTCAGCGGCCGAGGCGCTCCCCACGCTCGGCGCCATCCCGTGGCACATCGTCCTCGTCGGCTTCGTGGCCTGGGTCGGGCTGATCGGGATCTTCTCCTGGGGCGCTGCGGAGAGCGTCATGCGCCCGGTCGCCGTGCTCACCCGCGAGGCGGAGCGCATCGCGGGCGGCGAGCTCGCCTCGCCGATCCCGCCGCTCGGCGGCGACGAGGTCGGGCGGCTGGGGAAGGCGCTCGACGGGATGCGGGTGGGCCTGAAGCAGGTGAACGACGAGCTCGAGGCGCGCGTCGAGGAGCGGACCCACGCGCTGAACGAGGCGAACGCGCAGCTCCGCGAGCGCGAGGCCGATCGCTCTCAACTCCTGCGCAAGGTGATCACCGCCCAGGAGGACGAGCGGAAGCGGATCGCGCGCGAGCTGCACGACGAGACCACGCAGAGCCTCGCCGTGCTCGCCATGGGGCTCGAGGCGGCGCAGGACGCGATCCGGAACGGGATCACGCCCAGGCTCGACGAGGTGAAGGCCGTCGCGGTCCGAACGCTCGAGGACATCCACCGGCTGATCCTCGATCTCCGCCCGTCGGTGCTCGACGACCTCGGCCTCCTCTCGGCGATCCGCTGGTACGCGGAGCGGCAGCTCGAGTCGCGGGGGATCTCGGTCCGCTGCGAGTTCGGCGAGCTGGATCGCCGGCTCCCGCCGGAGCTCGAGACGGCGCTCTTCCGCATGTGCCAGGAAACCATGAGCAACGTCGCCCGGCACGCGCAGGCGACGGCGGTGCTGGTGCAGGTGGGCGTCGAGGACGGCGAATTCCGGATCGAGATCGAGGACGACGGCAAGGGGTTCGATCCCGACGCGGTCGGCAAGCGCGAGGGGCGGCGGCCGTGGGGACTGCTCGGCATCAGGGAGCGCGCCGAGATCCTGGGCGGCACCGCGCGGATCGACTCGGCGCCGGGGAAGGGGACGCGGGTCCTCGTGCGGATCCCGCTCCCGAGGGAGAGCAGGGAGAAGGGCCAGGAGAACGATAGGGAGGTGGCGGCCTCGTCATGAGCAAGATCCGCGTCCTCATCGCCGACGACCACGCGATCCTTCGCGAGGGCATCCGTGCGCTGCTGCAGCTCCAGCCCGACATCGAGGTCGCGGGCGAGGCCTCCGACGGCAAACAGGCCATCGAGGCCGTCGAGCGGCTCGATCCCGACGTCGTGCTGATGGACATCGCCATGCCCGGCCTCGGCGGGATCGAGGCGGCTCTCGAGCTCCACAAGCTCGGGAAGCGCGCCAAGGTGCTGGTGCTGTCGCAGTACGAGGATCGAGAGTACGTGCGCCGGCTGCTCAAGGCGGGCGTCGCGGGCTACGTGCTCAAGAAGTCCGCCGGGTCGGAGCTCGCGAACGCCATCCGGGCGGTGCACCGCGGCGGGCTCGTGCTCGATCCCGAGGTGGCGCGGACCGCGATGGAGGACGCGGGCCAGGCCGCGCCGGGGCAGGCCGATCCCTACGAGGCGCTGACCGACCGCGAGAAACAGGTGCTGAAGCTCGTCGCGGAGGGGCGCTCGAACAAGGACGTCGCCGAGCTGCTCGGCATCTCGGTGAAGACCGCGATGAGCCACCGCGAGCACGTGATGGAGAAGCTCGGGGTCCACAACCGTACCGAGCTGGTCCGGTTCGCGCTGAAGAAGGGTGTCATCCGCGTCGACGAGTGAAGGCGCGGTCCGCGCCGGTGGTGGGGCATCACGCGCAGCGGCGCGCGGGTTGGGGGAATACGCCCATCGCCGCGCCGGTGCCTGCTCGGGGCGATCACTCGAAGTCCGCGAATTCTCTCGGGCCGACCGCGGTCGGACGAGGCATGTGACGTGCTAATCAATCCAGCAGCGAACGGTGTCCACCGGGGAGAGGGGCGCCGTTCGCGCGGTGTTCGAGGGGCAGCTGCCGGCACAGGGGGCCGGCGGCTGCCCCCGTCTGTATCGAGACCGCACCGCCTTTATTGATCGGACGTCATTGACGCCCGTCAATGTCTACGTGGTCAATCGTGCGCGAAATAGCGCATATACGGCCTACTTGGCTTGTTGACGAAAGCCAGCGCACACGCGAAGTTGGCAGGTAATCCGTCCGCGTCTGAGGGGGCCTTTGACGCGACGGCACGCGCGCGAGCGGCGCGGTGAGCCGCGCCGCCGTCTGCAAATGGACGACGGGAGGGCGGTCATGGGGCAAGCGAGATTCATGTTGCAGCGCCGCGCTGCGCTGTCGAGTTGCGTCGCCTTCGCGATGGCGCTGGCGCTCGGGTGCGGGAACAGCGCCCCGAAGAGCGCCGCGACGGCGCCCAAGACCGGTAAGGTGGCGAGCGCCGCGACCGCGTCGTCCGCCTGCGCCGGGGCGCAGACCTGCACGGCGACCGACGCGCACGCGAAGCACCAGGCCGCGGGCTTCGACTGCGTCGCCTGCCACCCCTGCGGCGGCAAGTTCGGGTTCCAGGTCGGCTACACGTTCACCACCGGCCTGACGACGATCCAGCAGTCGGACTCGTACACGCCGGCGAGCGGATCGACTCCCTCGACCTGCACCGTCGCCTGCCACTACCCGATGGGCTCGCCCGCCGCGCCCATCCAGTGGAACGCGGCCGCGCCAGGGACCGACCTCGCGTGCGTCACCTGCCACAACGTGCCGACACTGCTCGCGAAGTTCCCGAACCACCCGCAGAACGTGAGCCCGACCGCGACGCGCGCGGACTGCGAGCAGTGCCACGTCGTCGGTGACGCTCACACGCAGGGCACCGGCGTCGTGCTCCAGCCGCACCCCGCGTCGTGGATGACGCGCACCGATCCCGGGTTCCACGCGTTCTCCGCGAACCGCGGCCTCTCGGCGTGCCAGACGTGCCACCTGGCCGACCTGAGCGGCGGCGTGACGAAGGTCGCCTGCACCAGCTGCCACAACAGCACCGGTGGCGGGGTGGGGGCGAACGACTTCGCGACCTGCACCGCGTGCCACGGCGGAACGAACAACACGACCGGAGCGCCTCCGATGGCGATCTGGGGCTACGCGGGCGATCCGAACCGCGGCGGCGGCACCGCCGATCCGATCCGTGTCGGCGCGCATACCGCGCACGTGACCGAGGGCCAGTTCGGCCCCGCGTTCGGGTGCGATGTCTGCCACGTGAAGCCGACGAGCATCACCGACACGAACCACATCGACACGATCACGAGCGGCGATCCGACGGCCACCGTGACCTTCGCCGGCCTCGCCGTGAACGGCGTCACCTCGCCGACGTACAGCCGCAGCAACGCGACCTGCAACAGCACCTACTGCCACGGCGTGACGGTCGACGTCGCGGGCTCGGTGGGCGCGATCAAGAACCCCAACTGGACGGGTGGGTCGAGCCAGGTGTTCTGCGGGAGCTGCCACGGCGTCCCGCCGGCCTCTCCGCACATCCAGGTCGACACGACGACCGGGTTCGGCGTCTGCAACCCCTGCCACTCCTTCACCGTCGACGCGGCCGGCGCCATCATCCCGGCGAGCCAGGGCGGCAAGCACATCAACGGCTTCCTCGAGGCCTCCGGCCACGACGCCTCGTGGATGGATCCCACGAGCAGCGGCTTCCACGCGTTCGCGGCGGACAAGGGCATCCAGAACTGCACGCCGTGCCACGGCGCCGACCTCGGCGGCGGCTCCGTCGGCGTCGCCTGCACGGCCTGCCACAAGGCCGGCGGGCCGGGGAACGACTTCGCCACGTGCACCGCCTGCCACGGCGGCACCGACAACCAGACCGGCGCGCCGCCTGCGGCGATCTGGGGCTACGCCGGTGATCCGAACCGCGGCGGCGGCACCGCCGATCCGATCCGCGTCGGCGCCCACTCGAAGCACCTCGCGCCGGCGCTCGCGACTCCGTTCGACTGCGGCAACTGCCACGTGAAGCCCACGAGCGTCATCTCGACGGGCCACATCGACAACCCGACCCCCGTCGCGACCGTCACGTTCGGCGCGGCCCCCGGCCAGGTGCCCTCGGGCTCGACTCCTTCGTGGAATCGCGCCACCGCGGGCTGCTCGCTGACGTACTGCCACGGCAACTACGCCGGTGTGTACGCGTTCGAGGTGTACAACTGGGGCAGCGACACGTACGACACGGTTTACGTGAATTACACCGGAAAGAAGGCCACGCCGACCTGGACGAGCGGCCCGATGGCCTGCGACTCGTGCCACGGCAACCCGCCCGCCGGGACCGGCCCATGGCACAGCGGGCAGCACGGATACTCCCTCAGCTACAATGACTGCTCGCTCTGCCACCCCGACGCATCGGGAACTGCGTCGACTGGGACGACGAAGATCACCAACCCGGCGCAGCACGTGAACGGAGTCGTCGAGGTGACGCCGAGATGGTCGTCGAATTGTTTCGGCTGCCATTGACGAGCTGACGGACGTCAAGCGAGCAGTTTCGGACGCCCCGGAGGCACGACCTCCGGGGCGTCTTTGTCATCGATCGGTTCGCGAATCGATGCGCGTACCCGCGCGTCTCATCGCTACGGGGTGTGACACTTGGGTCCCTGCCCATTCCGGCGAACAGTGCATAACAGAACGGCCGGCGCGTGCGCGGCGTCGCGAGGTGACGTCCGCGGTGCGTGAACGTGCCAGTCGAACGATCCGGGCGAGGGAACGGATGAGGACGTTTCGATCGGGTGCGAGGATCAGCGCGTTCGCCGCCGCCGTCCTCCTCGCGTCGGGCTGTGGTCAGGAGTCGAATGGCCCCGGCGACGGCACAGGCTCGCTCTCGCAGGCTGCGGTCCCTCCCGAGGGGCCGACGTGCGCCGGACCGAGTGCCCACGCGCAGCACGGCTTCACCTCATGCTCGACATGCCACCTCTCCGGCGGGATCGTGGAGTTCGATCCCGCGGGGCCGGCTGTCGCTCCCGGCCAGCCCGCGCCCGCGTTCGACGCGATGGCGAAGACCTGCTCGAGCGTCGCGTGCCACGGCGTGCCGGCGGGGACGTACAGCTACTACTTCCCGGGCGGCGACGGGCAGCCGATCCTGAACACCGTGAGCTACGGCGGCGGAACGAGCTTCACGACGCCGTCCTGGTACGCGACCGGCATCGGCTGCACGGCGTGCCACGGCAACCCGCCCAGCAGCTACGGTTACGTCTGGCACAGCGGCCAGCACGGCGGAGGCAACGCGTGCGAGCTCTGTCACCCCGACGCCGTGAGCCAGAACGGCGTCGCGACGGGGCTCAACCCCGCCACGGACTGCGGGCCGAACGGAACCACGCCCTGCGCGACGCTCCACGCGAACGGGGCGCTCGACGTCACGGCGCATTTCAACTCGACCTGCTTCGGATGCCACTGAGGATCGCCGTGGCGTGACGGCAGGGAGGGCGTGCGCGTTCTCGCCGGCGCCCGGGGCGAGGGCGTCTCGACGGCGACTCACGGCCGCTCGGTGTGGGTGCCACGAGCGTCGCGCTGGCACGCTGGTCTTGCGCAGACACCGGGCGGGCGCTCCACCGCTCGCGGCGGCGCCACGGGACGGCCCATGCCACAATGGGCGCGTGCCCACGGAACCGAGCTCCTTCGCGCCGCGTGATCGGCCTGATCGCGCGGCGGACGCGGCCCGCTCCGGCTGGCTCGCCCTCGGGCTCGTCATCCTCGTCGCCGTCATCTACGCGCAGGCGAGGGCGTTCGGGTTCGTCAACATCGATGACCAACAGTACGTCTACGAGAACCCGTTCGTTCTGAGGGGCCTCACCTGGGCCGGCGTGACGCGGGCGTTCGGGACGTTCCAGGCCTCGAACTGGCATCCGCTCACGTGGCTCTCGCACATGGTCGACGTGCAGCTCTTCGGCGTCGAACCCGGGTGGCACCACGCCGTGAACGTCGTCCTCCACGCGGCGAACACGGTCTTGCTCTTCCTGTTCCTTCGCCGCGTCACGGCGGCGACCTTCCGCAGCGCGGCCGTCGCTGCGCTCTTCGCCGTACATCCGCTCCACGTGGAGTCGGTCGCGTGGATCTCGGAGCGGAAGGACGTGCTCAGCGCGGCGCTCTTCCTGCTCGCGCTCCACGCGTACGTAAGCTGGGTCCAGCGCCCTTCGCGACGCCGCCAGGGACTCGTCGCGGGGCTCTTCGCGCTCGGCGTCCTCGCGAAGCCGATGGTCGTGACGTTGCCGTTCGTGCTCCTCCTCCTCGACGTCTGGCCCCTCGAACGGCTTCGCGACGCGCCGTCGCGCAGCGAGCGGCGGTCCAGGATCCTGGCCCTCCTCCGCGAGAAGGTCCCGCTCTTCGCCCTCTGCGCGGGTGCCTGCGCCGTGACCTTCTTCGCACAGCGTGCCGGCGACGCGACCGTGGCGCTCTCAGACGTGCCGCTGTCTGCGCGGCTCACGAACGCGCTCCTCGCCTACGCCGGCTATCTCGGCCACGCGGCCTGGCCGGCCGGGCTCGCAGCGTTCTATCCGCACCCGTGGCTCGCGGGGGCGAGCGTTCCGGCGTGGCAGGTCGCCGGGGCGGCGACGTTGCTGATCGCCGCGAGCGCGATCGCGGCGCACGAGCGCGCCCGGCGACCGTTCCTGCTCTGGGGCTGGTGCTGGTACCTCGGGACGCTCATCCCCGTCATCGGAGTCGTCCAGGTCGGAACCCAGGCGAGCGCGGACCGCTACACGTACCTCCCGCTCGTCGGGATCTTCGTCGCGGTCGTCTGGGCCGCGGCGGAGGTCCTCGATCGTGTCCGGGCCTCGAGCGCGATCCGCTGGGCTGCCGCGGTGCTGCCGCTCGTTGCGCTCGCGCTCGCGAGCCGGACGCAGGCGGCCGCCTGGCGCGACAGCGTCGCGCTCCATCGCCATGCGCTCGCGGTCACCGAGCGGAACTGGAACGCATGGAGCGGCCTCGGAGACGCGCTCTCCGACGCGGGTCGGACGGGCGAGGCCATCGACGCCTACCGGGAGGCGCTCGGGATCTACCCGCGGCTCGCCACCGCCTGGAACGGCCTCGGCGCCGCGTTCGGGCGGGTCGGCGCGCACGCGGAGGCGATCGCGCCGCTCGAGAACGCGGTCCGGATCGCGCCGCGCTACGCGGACGCCTGGTACAACCTCGGCACGGCGTACGGCAACCTCGGAGAGCACGCCAAGGCGGCGAGGTGCTTCCGCGCCGCCGTCGAGGCGAACGCGGACCACGCGCGGGCCTGGTCCAACCTCGCGATCGCGAGCCTCGCGCTGGGCGATCGCGCGACCGCGCTCGAGAGCCTGCGCCGCCTGCGCCAGCTCGACTCCGGTCTCGCGGGAACGCTCGCGTCCCTGCTCGCGACGGCTCCGATGCGCTGACCGACCGACCGGCGATCGCCGAGGTCCCATGCACGTCCGACCGCTTGCGCGACCGAGTCCGCTCGGCGATTCTGGAACGGACATGAAGAAGCGCGAGGACGCGGATGGTGAGCCGTCGGGCGCGGCGCCGGATCGCCTCGACCCGGGTCGACTCGACATCGCCGTAGCCGACGAGCAGACGCCGAGCGACGCGGACCGCGGCGCGTTCGGTGCGAGATCGGTTCGCCGGAAGGCAGCGGTGGCTGCGGCGCTGTCCTTCCTCGTGTGGTCCTGCTGGTTCGTCACGCGACCGAACCCCCACCCTTACCGCGATCTCTCGGGTGGAGCGTTCACCGATCACTTCTCGCACATGAACGCGGCGAGGGCCTTCCCGGTCGTCGGGCGCGAGATCTGGACGCGCCCGTTCGCGGCGCTGTTCCGCTCGATGACCCCGGCGGAGCTGGCGGCGCTTCCGGACGACGTGCGCGCCGCGGCGGGTCCCGAGGTGCGGTTCGTGCCGGGATGGCCCGACGGCAAGCCGTTCGTGGCGAGCTGGTCGCACAACGCCCGGCTCTACCCGCCGGGCGACATGCTGCTCGTCGCTCCCGTCGCCCTGGCGTACCACCTGACCCCGCTGTCGTTCGCGGGCGCGAACACGCTGCTGATCCTGCTGTTCCTCCTCTACGCGCACGTCGCGCTCTACGTCGTCTTCGTCTGGGCGCAGGAGGAGCGCTGGTCCGGGTTCGCGTTTCTCCCGCTGTTCATCCTGTACGGCGAGGTCATCCACTGGACGCTCGAAGGCTTCTACGATGCAGCGGTCATCGCGCCGCTCGTGCTCTGCGCGCGATACCTCGGCGCGCGACGCGGCCTCGCGGCGGTGCTGGCGTTCTGCGTCGCCTCGGTCATCCACTTCCGCGCGCTGTTCTTCGCGCCGTGGGTGGTCTGGGGCGCCGTGCTCGCGCTTCGGGAGAGGCCGTGGCGAACCTGGACACGGCGCGACGCCGTCGCCGCGGGCGCGGCGGCCATCCTGGGGGTCGCGACCCTCTACGTGTTCTACCTGCTGTACCCGACCCTCCGTTCGCTGCCAGTCAACAACGCGCTCGCCCAGGGGCACCGCTCCCCCGCGCTCGTGACGTTCGCAGCGGTGACGCTCGTCGTCGCGGTGATGCTGGCCCGAGCTCGAGCGTGGCTCGACCTGGCGACCGTCGGCTGGACCGCCTTCATGCTGGTCCAGCTGCGCGAAGCGTACCCCTGGCACGTGGTGGCCGTGCTGCCGCTCCTGCTCGGAGCAGGCTCGTCGCAGATGCCGTCCGCGGCGCGAGAGGCGCGGGCGGTCTACTTCATGGCGTTTGCGGTGATCATCTTCCGAAACACGACGGTGCCGTTCTGGATCGGGCAGCTGTGGTGACGTCGCCCTGATCCTCGGAGGGCCGCGTCGCCGGAGGGAGCCGCCAGAGGTTCACGAGCGCCGTGGCCCACGCCGCCGCGATGCCGACGTTGCGCAACGTCACGACCCCGATCGCGAGCGGGTCCAGGGCGATCAGGCGGTAGAACAAGCCGGGGAACTCGATCTGCGTCAGGACGGCGACGACGAGGAGCAACGCCGAGAGCCGCGGGTACCTCGGGACGAGGAGCGCGGCGGGCGGGAGGCACCAGACCAGGAACTGCGGCGAGAGCACCTTCCCGAAGGTGAGGAACGCGAGGAGGACGGCGAGCATCGGCAGCGCCACGTTCTCCGGCCGCAAGCAAGCGGGTCGCCGCAGCACGACCACGTAGGTCGCAGCGATCGCGGCGAGGCCGGCGGGGGCGGAGAGCGACGCGAGGAGGTCCGCTCCGGGAGCCACGAGCGCCTGGGACCCGAACGTCGTCGCGATCCCGACCTGCATCACGCCGAGGGCGTGAGCGAGCAGGAACGGCGTCGCGAGGACGCTCTCGAACTGGAGCGGCCGCTCGGCGTGGAACCGGACGAACCCCGCGAGGTAGGGCGCGCCGATGTACGGAAGGAACGGCGCCGCCGCCGCGACGCAGAACGCGGCGACGACGGCCCAGCGGCGGCGCGCAGACAGGACGGCGAGCGGGAGGAGCAGCACCGGGATGAGCTTCAGCGCGAACCCCGCACCGAGCACCGCACCCGCCGCGACATGCCGCTGTCGAACGACGAGGAGCAAGGCGACCGCGATCGTGAGCGCCAGCGCGGTGTCGAAGCGATTGGCGACGATCGCGCCGCAGGCGAGCGTGCCGGCGGCGAAGGCGAGCGGTGGGACGAGCCGCGCCGGGCCGCTCCAGACCCGCGCCGCAGCGAGTCCCACGGCGATTGCCGCGCCGGCGCCGAGCGCGAGCATCTCCGCCGCGAACACGTAAGGGTATTGGGCCGCGACGCCGAGGGCCGCCGCGTAGCGCGGCAGCCGGATGAACAGCGAGGCGAGTGGCGGATACTCGAACGGGAAGTCGACGTACGGTCGCAGCCCGAGTGCGATGCGGTCGGACACCTTCCAGTAGTAGCCGACGTCCGTGACCTTGAAGAATCCGTACGTCCCCACGGCGACGGCGATGAGGAGCGCGACGGCCACCAGGTACGCGAAGACGCCGGCCCACACCGCCGCGGCGGCGGAGGGCCTCTTCACGGGGGCGTCGGGGAGCGGGGCAGCGCGCATGTCTCAAGGAGGCGGGGCGCGGCCGCGGAGCTCCCGCTCGAGCGAGAACTCCTTCGCCGCGGCTTCAAACGCGCCCTTCTTGCCGTAGACGATCGCGAGGTTCCCGTGCGCCTCGGCGTAACCCGGCTCGAGCGCGATGGCTGCGCGGAGCTCGTCGACGGCCTCGTCGAGGAGCCCGAGGCGATAGAAGACGTAACCGAGGTTCTTGCGCACGCGCGCCACGTCGGGCTCGAGGCGCGCTGCCTCCCGGGCGTGAAGCAGGGCCGGCGCATAGCGTCCCTCCGCGACGAGCCCCTGGGACAGGATGTGGTGCGCCAGCCCGCTGTCGGGCGTGATCTCGACCGCGCGGCTGAAGAGCGTCACCTGGTCGGACCAGAACGTCTGCTGACGCCACGACACCGCCGCGAGCGCGACGACGACGATCCCGAGCAGCACGCGAACGAAGCGCTCGACGCGGAAGCGAGCGGCGAGCTCCGCCGCGGTCCACACGACGAGGACGAGGAGCCCGATCCCCGGTGCGTACGTGTATCGGTCGGCGATGCCGTGCCGGCCGGCCCTCACGATCCCGATCACCGGCACGAGCATGCCGACGAACCAGAGCCACCCCACGGGGATCCAGGGGCGGCGTCTCGCCTGCGTGAAGGAGAGCCCGGTGGCCGCCGCGACGGCCAGCGCGGCTCCGAGCGCCAACCACGGCGAGAGCGAGGCGCCGGGGTGCGGATAGTACGGGGACAGGGACGCCGGCCAGAACGTCTTGCCCACGTACAGCACCCACGAGACGGCGGCGTACGCCAGGCGCGAGCCGATCGGGAGATCGGCTCCGCGAAGCGCGCCGCCGTGCTGCTGGGCGAGATAGGCGACCCACGACGACGCGACCGCGAGCACGAGGAGGGGAAGCTTCTCGAGGGCGAGACGGCCGAGCGGGGCCTTTCGCTCGAGAGGCCAGCGATCGAGCAGGAGCAGCAGGAACGGCATCCCGACCCACATCGGCTTCGCGAGCAGGCTCGCGGCGAACAGGAGCACGACGAGTGCGTACCGTCGCGCGGCGGGGCGCTCCGAATATGCGGCGTAGGCCCACAGCGCCGCGAGCGCGAAGAGCGTGGACAGGAGCTCCTTCCGCTCGGAGACCCAGGCGACGACCTCGACGCGGAGGGGATGGACGGCGAAGAGCGCAGCCACGGCGGCGCTGCGCGCAGCCTTTCCGGTCATGCGCGCGAGCACCCGGTACACGAGGACGGCGTTGACGGCGTGCAGGAGCGCGTTGACGAGGAGGTGCGCTCCGGGACGGACGCCGAACACCTGCACGTCCAGCATGTGCGACAGCCACGCGAGCGGGAAGCCGTACCAGGCGTCGGGGCTCGTGAAGGCCCACACCACACCGCTCCACGTGAGCCCGCGCAGCACGACGGGGTTCTCCGTCACGTAGACGTTGTCGTCGTAGTGGAGGAACTGGTGCCCGGCGAGCTGCGCGTAAAGCAGGAAGGTGCCCGCCGCGAGGAGAACGGCGACCCACGGCGACGCGCGCAGTACTTCCGGGACACCGCGGCGCGCTTCTTGCGCAGAGGTCGTGCTGGCCCCGAGGCCGTTCGAGACGGGTTCGAGCATTCGGGCCTACTTCGAGGGTTTCGCTATACCATGGCCTCGCGCGGACGTGAGCAGGGTGAGCCTCGCCTGCTCGAGTGGCTCGTTCCCGCGGCGTGCCACGGTGACCGGCGCGCCGAGGCGTGACTCGACGTGGAACTGGCCCGGTGACAGGGGAGAGGTCGATGTGGCCAAACGGCGAATGGGTGGCGGGTCTTGCCGCGACCGCGGCGGTCCTGGTCGCGGCCGCCCTCGGGCTCTCGGCCGGGTTCGTCGACCCTGTCGCGCTCGCGCTCGTCACGGGAGCGACCGCGATCGCGCTCGGCGCGGCGCTCCTGCCACCCGGCCGTTCGCAGGGGGGATCCTCGACCGCCGCCGTCTTCGTGCTGGCGCTCGGGCTGGTGATCGGCGTCGCTCACCACCTCGTCTTCACGCCGCGCATCGCCGTCGCCGCCGCCCGGACGCCCGCGTTTCAGGTCGCCGTGGCGACGTGCGCGGCCGTGCTCGCGACGTACGCGTGGACCTCCGCGCCGCGGTCCGTTCGCCTCGCCCGGTTCGTCGTCCTGACCGCGCTGCTCGCCGTGATCGGCGCGCTGGTGATCCTCGCCGCGCCCGTGCCGCGCATCGATGTGTGGCACCTCCAGCAGGGCGGCGCGCTCGAGCTGGCGGCGGGCAACAATCCGTACGCGGCGAGCTACCCCAACATCTACGGGCCGAGGACGCGGTTCATCGACCCGTCGCTCCTGAACGCCGACGGCCGCCGAATCACGGCCTTCCCGTACACGCCCCTGACGCTGCTCCTCGACGTCCCCGGCGCGATCGTCGGGGACGTGCGCTGGTCGTTGCTCGCGGCGGTGCTCGCCTCGGCCTGGCTCATCCGGGCGCTCGGGCGAGGATCCACGGCGTCGGAGCTCGCGGCCATCCTGGTGCTGCTGCAGCCGCAAGGGTTCTGGGTGGTCGAGAGGGCGTGGACGGAGCCGTTTTCGCTCGTGACGATCCTCGTCGCCGCGCTGTTGATCGCCCGCGCGCGCGGCTGGGTCATGCCGGCCGCAGCGCTCGGGGTCGCCGCGGCGAGCAAGCAGTACATGCCGCTGCTCGTCACGCCGCTGTGGCTGACGGTGCCGGCGGACCGCCGCTGGCCTGCGCTCGGCGTCGCCGGCGTCTCGGTGGCCGCGCTGATGTTGCCCTTCCTTGCGTGGCATCCGGCAGGATTCGTCCGCGGCCTCGTCGAGTACCAGGTGCTTCAGCCGTTCAGGCCCGACGCGCTCTCCTGGCCGGCGCTCGCCGTCCAGCTCGGGGGACCGGTGCTCGCATCGTGGGCGGCGGGAGTGGTGGCGGCCGCCCAGGGGGGGGGGGGCCCCCCACCGAGACCA
>Ga0318496_10000405_pt1 | contig 14729 bp, 12 predicted proteins | sample GRESIP109b1f22_FD_203296 | JGI IMG/M metagenome (GOLD analysis project Ga0318496, IMG submission 203296) | Tropical soil microbial communities from Luquillo Experimental Forest, Puerto Rico - GRE.SIPMG.109b1f22 | ecosystem: Environmental > Terrestrial > Soil > Tropical forest > Bulk soil... | reverse complement strand
CGCGTCCACGCCATCATCCGACTCGACGGCCCCGCTGGTCCGGCCGCCGCACCGCCTGCCTGGGCTACGCGCGCCGTACTCACCGCCGCCATCGACCAGGCCGCCGTCGCCGTCAACGTGAGGACGCCTGCCGCCCCTGGCCTCCCACCCCGCACGCTGGCATGGGGCCGCCAACTCGATATCCGCCCGGTTACCACCACCGGCGACGTCACTCACACTACGGTCGCTGGCTACGTGGCCAAATGCGCCACCAAAGCCGCCGAATACACTGGCGCCCTCGATCGTCGCATCACCCCGGCCGACCGGATTGCCGACCTTCCCGTACGCGAGCACGCGCGCCGCCACATAGCCGAATGCCTCCGCCTCAGCAAGCGCCCCCAGCTCAAGGAAGTGCGTCTCGCCGCGTGGGCGCACATGCTCGGCTTTCGCGGCCACTTCTCTACAAAGAGCCGCGCCTACTCCATTACTCTCGGCGCGCTGCGCGCCGATCGGGCCGCCCACCAGCTCGAATACGCCATCACCGCCGGGTTGCAACCGGACATCAACAGCGACACCACGCTCGTCTTTACCGACTGGCACTACGCCGGACGCGGACACCCGCTCATCGACCTGCTGGTGCCGACGGGAGGTGTGCCATGGACCGGCTCCTAATGACCGTCCCCGAGGCCGCTGAGGCACTGGCCATCTCCCGCAGCAAGCTCTACGAGCTGCTGGTCAGCGGCGCCATCACCTCGATCCGCATCGACGGATCACGGCGCATCCCGCTCATCGCTCTGGAGGAATACGTCTCCAGGCTGCTCGCCGAAAGGACCGCCGCCTGATGCCCGCAACCAACCGTAAGAACACGCCGCGGCTCCGCGATGGCGTTACGAAGCGCGGCCTCACCTGGTGGTACGTGATCCGGGTCAAGGATCCCGAGACAGGGATTAGCAAGCCGCGATGGGTGGGCGGCTTCGCCACCGAGGAGGCCGTCAAGGCCGCCAGGGACGAAGCCCGGGTGAAGGCCCGGCATGGCGAGTACGTCGACCGCAACCGGATCACCGTGGCGGCGTACCTGAATGACTGGATCGACGCTCACGCGATGGAAATCAAGCCGCGGACCTTGGCCGACTACCGGGCCTACATCCGGCTCTATGCAACACCACGCATCGGGCACCTGCCAATCCAGGCTGTCCGGCCATCCACCATTACCAAGCTGTACCGCGACCTGCTGACCAGCGGAGGCCGCAACGGCCAGCCGCTTGCCGTGGCCACTGTGACCCATTTGCACGCAGTGCTCAGGAAGGCGTTCCGCGATGCCGTCGTCGTGGATGGACTCATCGGCAGTAACCCAGTGGAGCGGGCCAAGAGGCCACGCGCTCAGGCCCAAGAGCCCGGAACCGTCTGGACTATCGCTCAGCTCCGGTCGTTTCTGGCCACCGCCACGCAGCACCGGCTGTTCGCCTTCTTCCACGTTGCCGCGTACACCGGAGCGCGCCGTGGCGAGCTGCTAAATCTGCGTTGGAAAGACGTCGACCCCGACGGCAAGAAGATCACCATCACCGGCTCGACGGCCGTGATCGCAGGCGAGCGCGTCAACGGGACGACCAAGAGTGGCCGGACGAGGGTCGTCTCCATCGATGACGAGACAGCGGCCGTCCTGCGGCAGCGGAAGGCCGACCAGACCGCAGAGCAACTGCACGCGGGCGACTCCTGGCGCGGGACAAAGGACGGGTACGTCTTCACGACCGGATGGGGAGAGCCGATCTACCCCGATACCGTCACGTCGCTGATGACCAAGCTCATCTGCGCCAACGAGCTGCTACCCCCACGCGCGCCTACACGATCTGCGACATCTGCACGCCACAACCCTGCTGCTCTCCGGCGTCCCGGTCCACGTCGTGGCCGCTCACCTGGGTCACGCGGACCCGGCTATCACCCTCCGCGTCTATGCCCACGTGATCCGCTCGGCCGAGGCCGCCGCCGCGGACATTTTCGCCCAGGCAGTGAAGGCCGCTTAGGAATCCGCTGTTAGCAAACCCGTTAGCAAAAGCCCCTCCCCGGCACGAACAGTTACTTGGAAAGGGGCTTTGACGTGGGAGCCGCCTATCGGAATCGAACCGATGACCTACGCATTACGAGGGGCCTGCTCACCCGCCGCGCACGCGCTAGCTGCACTGATGGCACCGATCATCGCATTCATGCCACACTCCGCGCTGGGATTATCCGGCGACCCGGTCCACGAACCGGTCCACGCCCGAGGCACTGCGTCCCGCATCCTGCTACTGCACGTAAACGTTGCTGATGACATGGATCCGGCCGACAAGCGGGCACGGCGCCGGGGCCGACGGTTGATCTGTATGCCGCTATGCACACAGTCCGGTTAGCCGACGCCCGGATCTGCCGATGAGCGGTCGGCCCGTCCGTGGTGGGCGCAGGACTGATGCCCAGGTTGGTCAGCGGATGCCGTCCCAGAGCTCGCGCTCGGCCCCAGCCGGGTCATCGACGGGGTGGATCGTGTCGGTGAGCAGGCCGGTGGTGCGGCTGGCGGTGTCGTAAGCGGCCCAGCCGGGATCCCCGTGGGTGATGAAGTCGACCCAGACCCGGTGGACCAGGTCCGCGACCGCCTGCGAGGGCGCGTCGCCGATGAGCGGGCGTAGCTCCGCACGGGTGATGGTGTCGAAGACGAAGGGGATCTCGGTCGCGTGGCAAGCGCCGAGCTGATGGTTGGCCTCCGGCTCAGGCTGGTCGAACCGGTACATCCAGGTCCTCGCTGCGCTTGAGGCGCCGCGGGCTTCGGCCACCCGGATCGCCGGGATACGGAAGAACCAGTCGCTGATCAGGGCGGCCAGGATGTCGCCTGCGCTGCCGCCCGGACGGTTCGCCCGGTACACGGCCACGCCGTTCCCGGCTAGCCCGTACCCGCCTGCCGCCGCGGCTAGCGTTGGCTCGTCGATGACGTCGATTGTGCCCGGCGCGACCAGGAACAGCCGTGCCTCGTCCCGGTTCGACCCGATCAGCAGCGGAACGCCTGCCCCCTGGCCGGCCGCGATGGCGGGGACCGGCGCGGAGGGCAGGACCGCGCCGTCGACGGCGGGCGCGAATGGCAGGAGGCTCAGTGCGAGCTGTCCCCACTTGGCTGGGTCCGCAGCTGTCTGCACCTCGACGACCAGGTCGGAGGCGGCCTGGACGAGCTTGTCCAGGGGCACGGCCTTGATCGATTCCCGGTCCGTCGGCACGCCGAGGGCCTCGGCCAGATAGCCGCCCACGGTTCGGCCTTCCTGGCTGGTCAGGGTGTGGGCTCCGGCCCCGCTCTGCGCGATGGCCTGCGCGAACAAGCCCTCAGCCAGCGGCATCGACAGCAGCGTCGTCACGCTCATCGCCCCGGCAGACTCGCCCGCGACGGTGACGCGCGCCGGATCGCCCCCGAAGGAAGCGATGTTGTCCTGCACCCACCGCAGCGCCGCCAGCTGATCGAGCAGGCCGAGGTTGGCGGTTCCGTCATCCAGGAACAGGAAGCCCTCCGCGGCCAGCCGGTAGTTGATGCTCACGCATACCACGCCGTCGCGTGCGAAGGCCGCGCCGTCGTACGCGCCCACTGACGACGACCCGTTCATGAACGAGCCGCCGTGGATCCACACGAGCACGGGCAGCCCGCTCGCGCCAAGGTCGGGTGTCCACACGTTCAAGTTGAGGCAGTCCTCCCCGGGGATCACTACCTCAGGGAACAGCTTGGCGTACTGCGGCGGATAGTCACCCTTCGGGACCGTCGGCCCGAAGGCGGTTGAGTCTCGCTCCCCTTCCAACGGCCACGCCGGCTGGGGCGGCCGCATCCGGTTAGCGCCGAACGGAGGCGCTGCATAAGGGATGCCGAGAAACGCGTACACGCCGGATTGGGCCTTACCGCGCACGGCACCGTTGCTGAGCCGGACGACCGGCTGTCCCATCTCACTCATCCGTGGCTCCATTGCAACATTTTGATGTCTTGTCGCATACTGTCTCCCGGGAGCCGACGTGTGTCAAGACGCCCGAGGGGACACCCGGAAAGGAGGAGGGCAGATGGCAGTCCGCGCCCCGCGCCCCACCAGCACGCCGCTGCAGCGCCAGCTCGACGGCACCGAGACCCCTCGGCCGACCGCGCTCGATGCGTTCCGGCAGGCCCGCCGGACATTCCTCGCCAGCCAACGCGTCGACATGCAGGCCCTGGCCCGGAGCCTGGCGGTGGACCGGGCCACCCTGTACCGCTGGGTCGGCTCCCGGGACCAGCTGCTGACCGAGATTCTCTGGTCGCTGATCGACCCGACCATCACCCGGCTGCAGTCGGCCCACTGCCATCCCGGCGAGCCCGCGGTGGCCGGTCAGTCACCAGCCGCCGCAGTCTTCACCGGCACGGTGCGTGCGGTCATCGCCAATCCGGGCATGCAGCGCTTCATCGACCGCGAGGGTGACCTGGCCCTGCGCCTGCTGACCACCAAGGCGTCCGATTTCGAAGCGCGGCTGATCGACCTGATCGGCAACCTCGTCCGCGAGGAAACCGCAGCCGGGCGCCTGAACGCCCCAGTCCCTCTGGAAGATCTGCCCTACGTGCTGGCCCGCATCATGGAGTCCTACATCTACCTCGCGCTGATCACCGGCGAGCATCCCGATCCCGACCGTGCCGCCCGGGTTATCAGCGCACTCCTGCCCGCGCACGCTTAACGCGGTGCTGGACTTCATAGCTACGCCGATCAGCGGTTACGTACGCGCATGAAGGAGCCTCGTTGCTCGCCACGCCTGGACCTGGCGGCAAGTGAGCTGTATGGATGCGCACCCTGGTCGGCGCCTCCAGTGCACGCTCATGCCGCGATGAAAGCTCGTTCAGGTCGCGGTCGTCACGCTCGTGTGGATGTTTTCGGCCAGGCCGCGTGGGACCAGCCGGCCGCAATGAGGGCCGCGCCGGCAAGCAGGAGCGGCACCTTGCGCCGGCGAGCGCCGAGCCCCATCACGGCATCACCGGCCAGCCGGACCGCCTGGGCTGACGGCGGCATGTGCGCGAGCACGTACCGTCCCGGTGCGGTCTGGGCGAGCGCATCAAGGTCGGCCAGCGTCAGCACGGCGAGCGAGCCGGCCGCGGGCAGCATGATGCGGACCGCGAGCGCGGCCTTGGGCCGTTCGTGCCAGAGCAGCGTGCTGGACACTATCGAGGCCGTGACATCCGCGCTGATCTTGGCGGGATGGACTTGGTGGACGAGTACCTTCTCGGCCAGTTGCATGACGGCTATTCTCCCGCCCGTCACCGGTCGGACATCGCAGGCTGCCAGCTGAGCCCCGCCCCGAGTCTTCCTCTCATGCCGCCGACCGGGCGGACCGTCAGGACCCCGTAGCTCTTGACGGTTTCCGCCGAAGCGGCTTGTGAATGGTTTCACAAAGCGCTTCGGCGGAACCGCCACGCACCATCGAAGGTGTCTGCGGGGCGTCCTGTGATGCCGCGAGTCGGGTGTTCAACCGATGCGTTTACGGAAGACCACACGGTGGAAGCCGTCTTGCCTTGTGACCTGATTTGGGCCACGATTTGGCTGTCGCCGATGTTGCAGGGCGCTGAACTGCGGGTTTGCTGTTCGTGAATGCTTAACTTGCGCACTACAGAGCCTGAAAGGCCAGGGTCTACGGTGGCTGGGGTCGAGGGTGAGCCCGGTCTGGCCGAGGAACCCGGTGATGAGATCAGGTCGTCGCTGGATGCGGTCTAGCTGGTGGCGCATCGCGGCGGCCAGCTGGTCGGTACGAGTCCTAAATCCTGAAATTTCCTGACCTGATACCCCTGTAGGCGATGCCGGGGCTGGCCGCGCTGGGCATCCAGGGCCGCCGCTGGTCTGCCACCTCTCCCTGCCGAGTGATCCGCGATGTATTCACTCGGGATATATGCACGACGTATACATTCAGTGTATAGTCGCGAGCATGGGCGACGAAACTCATCCGCAAGCTCAAGACATCGTGCCGCTGGGCCGGGTGGCCGGGTATTGCCTCGCCATCCTGAGCTTCGCCGCCGCGGTGATTCACTTCGCCGTGGCGGCCGGGCATTTCCAGCAGTACTGGCTGTTCAGCCTCTCCATGCTGGTGATCGCCTGGCTGCAGACGATCTGGGCGGTCGTGGTCATCGTCCGGCCATCCCGGCCGCTGCTGCGGGCCGGGGCGGTCCTCAACGCCGCCACGCTGGCCGGGTACCTCATAACCAGGACCACGGGGTACGCCATCGGCACCGCGCCGCGCGAGGCCGGGCTATCGGCTTTCGGCGCCGTGTTCTGCGCGGCGTTCGAGGCGGTCGTGGTGGCCGGGTGCGCCTGGCTGCTGACCGCCCGGGCGGAGCACTACGTGCGGCATCAGCAGCTGATCGCTGTGCCGGCGGCCACCGCGGCCATGACGGCCGTCGTGCTGGGCGTGGCCCTGGCCACCGCGGTGCGGTCGGCACCGGGCGCGAGCGCGGCGTCGGCCGCGAGCGCGGCGGGACCGGGCGCAAGGGCCGCGGCCGGGAGCATGCCGGGCATGCGGATGCCAGCCGCGGCCGCGGAATCGATCAGGCTGGCCAATGACACGCCTGCCGGGGATATCTCCATGCCCGATGCCAGCATGCAGATGATGACCGGGATGAGGATGGCGAGCTCGGCGCCGTGCACAGCCACGCCTACCGTGGCGCAGCAGCGAGCCGCGGTCGGCTTCGTGGACGCTAGCTGGGCCGGTGCCAGGAAGTACCACAGCCTGGCGGCCGCCAGGGCGGCTGGCTACCGGCCGATAACACCCACCGGCGCGGACGTGGTGCACTACCTCAACCGGGCCTACTACCGGGCGGCCCTGGATGGCGGGCCGGTACTCAACACCGCTGATCCGCAATCTCTGGTCTATGCCAACACTCCCCGGGGAGCGGTGCTGGTGGCGGCGATGTACATCACCTCCCGAGGCGGCCCGACCCCGCAGCCCGGCGGCTGTCTCACCCAGTGGCACGTGCACACCAACCTGTGCCTGACCAGCGTGCTGGACGTGGTCGGGGCCGTGGGGCCGGGCGAGGCGCCCTGCCCGCCGGGCTCGGTGAACCGGGTGACCCCGGCGATGATCCACGTCTGGTTCGTGCCGATCCCTGGCGGTCCCACCGCCATTGACGCACCCGACCAGCAGGTTGTGCAGGCGGCGGAGCAGGTAGCCGCTCCGGCCAACGGCACTGCCTGACCCGCGGCCATGACACCGCCCGACCTAGCCCTTAAGGCCACTGGCACTCCCCGCCTGGCCGCGATACACCAGGGCACCCGCCGCTGGCTGCAACTCGCGCTGGCCGCCATGTGGCTGCTTGACGCGATACTTCAGCTGCAGTCGTTCTTCTTCACCCAGGGGTTCGGCCAGATGCTGGCCGCGACGGCGGCCGGCGATCCGGCGGTGATCGCCGGCCCGGTCAACTGGTCGGCGCGCCTGATCGAGGCCCATCCCACGTGGACCAATGCCGCGTTCGCTACCGTGCAGATGTTTCTCGCGCTCGGCATCGCGTGGCGTCCCACCCTCAAGGCGGCGCTCGCCGCCTCGGTCGCCTGGTCGTTCGGGGTCTGGTGGTTCGGCGAAGGGCTCGGGGGCGTGCTGGCGGGGACCGCCAGCACGGTGAGCGGCGCGCCGGGCGCGGTCATCCTCTACGCGCTGCTCGCGGTGCTGCTGTGGCCAGTCGAATCGGAGGGGGCGTTCGTGGCGGCCCGCCCGCTGGGTGTCCGGTCCGCCCGCCTGGTCTGGCTGGCGGTGTGGGGCAGCCTCGCGTATTTCGCCGTCCAGTCCGCTAACCGGACGGCGCAGGGGCTGCATCAGATGCTCTCCGGGATGGCGTCCGGTGAGCCCGGCTGGCTGGCCTCGCTGGACCGCGATGCCGCCGGCCTGCTGGCCGGCCAGGGGACCCTGGCGTCGGTCGTGCTCGCGGTGGTGCTGGGTGTCGTCGCGGCCGGCATCTTCGGGCCGGTTCCCGCCGCTCGTGCCGCCGTCCTGCTCGCCATCGTCGTCGCCCTGGTGATCTGGGTCGTCGGGGAGAACTTCGGCGGCATCCTGACCGGTTCGGGCACCGACCCGAACTCCGGCCCGCCGCTCGTGCTGCTGGCGATCGCGTACTGGCCGCCCGGATCACGCCGCTGATGCCGGCGCTGCTGGTCGCCCTGCCGCTGGTCTTCTTCGGGTACGGTCTCGCGGGATGGCTGCACGGGTGGGCGCTCGGCGCGGACAGCAGCGTCTACCGGGCCGGGGCGGTGCTGCTGCTGCACGGCCATTCGCCGTATGGCGTCAGTGACCTGGGCTATCTCCACCTTTCCTTCACGTACCCGCCGGCCGCGGCGCTGCTGTTCACCCCGCTCGCGGCCCTGCCAGTGCAGCTGGCCTGGGCGGTCATGGCGGCGGCCAGCGCGCTTGCGCTGGCGCTCGTGATCCGGGTCGCGATCTCCGCGGTGCCGTACTGGCGCTTTCCGCCCGCCTCGAGCACGCTGCTGCTGACCGCGGCGATGCTGTGCCTGGTGCCCGTCTGGCGCACCATCGCGCTCGGCCAGGTCAACGTGCTCCTGATGGCCATGGTGGCCGTGGACGTGCTGGCGGTCACCGCCCGCGGATCGCGGTGGGGCGGGCTGCTGACGGGCGTCGCCGCGGCCGTGAAACTGGTTCCGCTGATCTTCATCCCGCACCTGTTCCTCACCGGGAAACGAGCCGCCGCCGCGCGGGCGCTCGCGGTCTTCGCCGGCTTGCAGGGGCTGACGCTCGTCATCGCCCCGCGGGATTCGGCCTACTGGACGTCCTATGTGTTCAAGACCGGCAGGATCGGCCCGGCGCAGCAACCGTTTAACCAGTCGCTCGACGGGCTTATGACGCGGGTGACCGGCGCGGCCCCGTGGTCCGCGTACGCGGCATGGGCTATCGGCGCCGTGCTCGCGGTTCCCGCGCTGATGCTGGTGCTCCGCTATCACCGGCGCGGGCAGGACGTGTCTGCCTTGTGCGTGACCGCGTGCCTCGGGCTGCTGCTGGCTCCGGTCTCCTGGCTGCCATGCTGGGTGTGGATAGCACCGGTCGTGGTCGCGCTCTCGTCCTGGCTGCAAGCGACTTGGCGCGGTACCGGACAGCGCCGGGCCGCCGGGTGGGAGCGCTGGGCCGGTGCCGGCGCCGTGATCGGCGTGCTCGCCGTGTTCACCGTTACGTACTCGGTCCCGATCAGTCAGCAGCGCCACCGGACGCTCGGCCCGTTCTGGTTCTTCGTGCTCAGCAATCCCTATGTGCTGGCCACGATCGCGATCGCACTGGTCCTGGGAATTATATTTGCGCGGCGTATACACCGAGTGTATATTCACGAGGGTGAGCGTCCCTCTGACCCTTCTCGGCCTGCTCGAACGCGAGCCCAGTCACGGCTACGACCTGAAGCGCGACTATGACACGTACTTCGGGCGAGGCAAGCAACTGCCCTTCGGGCAGGTTTACGCCACGCTCGGCCGGCTGGCCCGCGACGGCAAGGTCGCCGGCGGCGAGGCCGAACCGGGCGAAGGACCGGACCGCAAGCGCTACTCGATCACCGACGCCGGCCGGGTGGAGGTCGACGCGTGGCTGGCCGATCCGGTCGAGCCCGAGCCGCACCTGCAGACGATCCTGTTCGCGAAGGTGACGCTGGCCCTGATGCTCGGCAAGCCCGCCGCGGCATACCTGGACAGGCAGCGCGCCGCGCACATCAGGCGGATGCAGGAACTTACCGAAGTCAGGCGCAACGGTGCGCTGGTCGACGCGCTGCTCGCCGACCACGCCCTGTTCCACCTGGAAGCGGACCTTCGATGGATCGACCTCACGTCAGCGCGTCTGGCGGAACTAGCCGCAGTGGTTACCCCGGAAAGGACGCCGAAACAATGAGCAGTGCTGTCGTGACGCGCGCGCACCTGGTCGAGGCCCGCGACGTCGTCAAATCCTTCGGCCAGACCACGGCGCTGCGCGGTGCGAGCGTGGCCGCCAGGCCCGGTGAGATCCTGGCGGTCATGGGCCCGAGCGGGTCCGGCAAGTCAACGCTCCTGCACTGCATGGCCGGGATATTCACGCCCGACCGCGGCGAGGTGTGGTTCGACGGACAGCGCCTTGACGCGCTAGACGAAGCCGAACGCACTCGGCTGCGCCGGACCGACTTCGGCTTCGTGTTCCAGTTCGGCCAGCTGGTGCCCGAGCTCACCGCGGCGGACAACGTGGCGCTGCCGCTGCTGCTCAACCGGACGCGGCGGCGCATCGCGTACAAGACCGCGGACACGTGGCTGGACCGGCTCGGCATCCCGGACAAAGCCGCCAACCGGACCGGTGAGCTGTCCGGCGGCGAGGCACAGCGGGTGGCGGTCGCCCGCGCGCTCGCGCTGGCCCCTAAGGTGATCTTCGCCGACGAGCCGACCGGGTCGCTGGACTCGCTGACCGGCGAGAAGGTCATGGACCTGCTGACCGGGCTGGCCCGCGAGGCGGGCACGACGGTGGTGCTTGTCACGCATGACGCCCGGGTCGCGGCGTACGCCGACCGCGTGGTGATGGTGCGCGACGGGCTGGTGTCCGGAGACCTCGGCGTGATCGGTGAGCAGGTCTCCGCGGCGAAGGCGGTCAAGTAATGCTCCGCCTCGGCCTTCGGCTCACCTTGCACAGCGGCCGGGAAGCGCTGGTGCGCTTGGTGATCACCGCCGCGGCGGTGGCCGTCGGCGTCGCCCTGCTGCTCGGCGTGCTCGCCGAGTTCCACGCGTTCCAGGCCAACGCCAACCAGGCCTGCTGGTCGTGCACGACGGGCGCGCCGGTCCCCTCGCCACTGCCAGCGCATGGCGAGCTATGGAACGACAGCGTGGACTTCTACCAGGGGCAGACGATCACCCGGCTGGACGTCGCGCCGCTCGGCCCAGGCGCGCCGGTGCCGCCTGGTATCACAAGGCTGCCGGCGCCCGGTGAGTACTACGCCTCCCCTGCGCTGGCCGCCCTGCTGAGGACGGCGCCCGCCGACGAGCTAGGCGACCGGTTCCCCGGGCACCTGGCCGGGATTATCGGGGACGCGGCGCTGAACGGGGCCAACGACCTGGTGATCTACATCGGGTACCACCCCGCCGCGCTCACCGCGATCCCGGGCAGGCCGGCGGGCAACAAGGGGGGCCCGGTCCCGGGCACCCAGTGGGTCACCTCGATCTCGACCGCGCCGGCGCCTGAGGTGTTCACCCCGTTCTTCCGGTACGCGTTCGGTGTCGGCGTCCTGGCGGTGGTGTTCCCGATGCTGGTGCTGATCAGCACCGCGACCCGGCTGGCCGCGGACCGGCGCGAAGAGCGGTTCGCCGCGCTCCGGCTGGTCGGCGGGACACCCGGCGACATCCGGGTGATCGCGTCGGTCGAGTCGGTGGTGAGCGCGTTCTGCGGCGCGGTCCTCGGTGTTGCCATCTTCCTGCTGGTCCGGCCGGCGCTCGCCGGGGCGGCGCTGATCGGCACGCGGTACTTCGAATCCCAGCTCACGCCCACCATCTGGGGATACCTCGCGATGCTGGTGGGGGTGCCGCTGGCGGCCGCCGTGGCAGCCCTGATATCGCTGCGGCGCGTCCAGATCTCCCCACTCGGCGTGAGCAGGCGCGCCACGCCGAAGCCGCCGGCGTTCTGGCGGCTAATCCCGCTGGTGCTCGGCCTCGGGCTGTACGTGTACGGGCTGTCGAAGACCACGCACAAGTCGATCGGCGCGCCCGCCTACCCGGGCCTGCTGCTTACCATGATCGGCCTGGTCATCGCCGGGCCTTATCTCACCTCGGCCGCGTCACGGCTGTTCGGCCGCCTCATCCCTGGCTCATCGGCGCTGCTGTCGACCCGGCGGCTGGCCGACAACCCGAAGCGAGCCTTCCGCTCGGTAACCGGGCTGGTGCTCGCCGTCTTCCTCGGCACGATGGTGGGCACCCTGATACCGGCGGTGAACGCGACCGAAGCGAGCCCGGCCAACGCGGCACTCAGCAACGTGCTGCTTGACCAGGTGGGACTCGACTCGCACGCGGGAGCGCAGCTGCTCAGCGGGCTGAGCGCGATCCCCGGCGCCACCGCGTACCCGCTGTATTCGCTGACCGGAGGCGGCAGCGCCCAGCTCGGGCCAAGCGGCGGACCTGGCGACACAGCGGTTAGCTGCGCGGTGATGCGCGCCCTCGCGGTGCTCGGCCAGTGCGCACCCGGCCTGCGGGCCGTGCAGACCAGCGACGGCGACCTGTTCGTCGACAACCCGATGTACAACACCAAGCCGTTCGTCAACTCCACCAACCCCGCTTACACGGGCGAGCTGTCCAGCCTGCCGCTTCAGACAGTACTGGTGCGGGTTAACAGCCCCGCCACGCTGGAGCGGGTCCGCACGTACCTGACCATTAACACCGCGCCGACGGAGACAGGCGGCCAGGGCTCGGCGCCGACGCCGCCGCGAACGTTCGGCGAGACGCTCGGGATACGGCTCGACCGCGCGGCCACGTTCGAGAAGATCGTGTGGGCCGCGGTCGCGCTCACCCTCGTCGTGGCCGGGTGCAGCCTCGCGGTCGCGGTCGGCGGCGGGCTGGTCGACAGAAAGCGTCCGTTCACCCTGCTGCGGGTGAGCGGCACCCCGGTAGGCGTGCTGTCCCGCGTCGTCCTGATGGAAGCGGCCGTCCCGCTGCTGGCCGCCACCATAGTGGCCGCGGGGATCGCCTACGGGACGTCGGTCCTGGCGTTCGTCCGGCTCGCGCCGGCCGGCACCGCAGTCCCGCAGCTCGGGTCGGACTACTACGCCCTGATGGGTATCGGCCTGGCCGTCGCCTTCGGCGTCATCGCCGTGACACTACCGCTGCTACGGCGCATGACAAGCCCCGGAAACGTCCGCTTCGAGTAGCTCCGTCTAGTTCATGGCCACGTCGCCGGCCCTGGCAGCCCCGCTAGACCGCCGGCGTCCACGCCCCACGCCCGATCACGATCCACAGCTGCCGTGACTGACTACCGCATGTTCCCTGACCGGGCGCGCCCGGTCACGGCGCTGGCCAGCGCGTGTCAACCGGAGATCCCCGCGCACCGCCCGCCGGGCCTATTCATGGCCGCCTGCAGCGCACGATCCGAGCGCGAGTCGCGGTGCACGGCCATTCTGCGCCCAAGCCGCGCAACACCGCCGGAGCGTGGCCTAACAACCGAAAGCCGACGCGGGAAGTTTCTGGCGTGCGGTCCGCTCCCAGCACTGTCGCCCGTCCCGAACCCCCGGCCTGGGAGGCCCGCCGACCATTCCACCCGAACCGGCAGATATGCGCGCAGACGATGGCGCATTCGACCGCGCTGACCGAAATTCATACTCGGCGATCTGTAATTGTTCGCGCTAATTACAGATATTCCCGTTCGTCACGGTAGGCGACCGCGGGGAGCGCTGGCCCGGCCTGTTGTGCCCCTTTGGATGGCGGGCCGATGACAGGACCTGCCGTTGACGAGGGGGTGCGGCCTCGGGGTCTTGCCACGGGCCAGCCCGGCTGTGTACGCCTCGGGGCCCGTCTTGTACTTCATCGCGATCACGCTGCTGCGTTCGCTAGCCCCGTGCAGGTCAGCCGAACGCCGGTTCGCGCGGCGTTACGGTCTTGTGGCTCTGGCCGCCTCCTACCGCCTGGCGCGACCGGTACCGGCAGCGAGAGCGGGCCTTCGCCTCGGCCATGGCCGGCCGGCCGGAACATGAGCACGCCGCTGCCATATCCGGCGCCTGGCCGTCGCCGACGACGCCGGACCGCGCGGCCGCAAGCCCGGCCAAAGGACCGGCCGATCAGGAGCGGTCGTCCCTCACCGCCCGAACGGTCGGAGCGGCCGCCGACCCGGAAAGACAGTCCATATAACCGTTGTCAGCGGGTGATATGCCGCGTTTGTCACTTTCGTGGACCGAGTCACTCGGTCCACGGGCCGGGATCGGTGATCATCGCGACGCCCAGAAATGAGGCTTTGACCTGCAACGTTTCCGAGCCGCCTATCGGAATCGAACCGATGACCTACGCATTACGAGAGGCACGATCCCGAGCCGTACACCCGCTAGCTGCACCAATAGCACAGATCATCGCACCGACGACACTCGCCACGCTGGGACTATCCAAGGACCCGTTCCACGAACCGTTCCATGACCGCGGACCGTGCCGCGCCGTCCTTAACGTCACTAAGCACTCGCACCAAGACTCCAGCACGTTATGGATGCGCGCTCACTCACTCATGCCTACCGCGGACTTGCCAATTGCGGCAAGGCACGCCAACTCGGGGAGGTGAATAAGCCCTTCGGCCCGAGACGCCGGTCTCCGGTTAAAGCGCACAGGTCAGCGCGCTGCTGTCGGGCCGCCCGGCCCGGATACTGGGGGTAGCTGATCGACGTCCGATCCTGCATCGCGTTCAGCCTCCCCGGTGTAGTAGGCGAGGTAGCCGCGGGTGTTCAGGGTATCCGGGTGCTCAGGGCCGGACACCCGCTCGCGGAGGGGCAGCAGCGCGGCGTACTGGTCGCGGGCCCCGGCCGCATCTCCCGCCTTCCCGGTCCAGTAGGCGAGGTCGGCGCGGCCGGTCAGGGTGTCCGGGTGCTCGGCGCCTAGCACCCGCTCGAAGATGGGCCGCAGCGCGGCGGACTGTTCCCGGGCCCCGACCGCATCCCCCGCCACCCCGGTCCAGTAGGCGAGACTGCCGCGGGTGGTCAGGGTGTCCGGGTGCTCGGGGCCCAGGACCCGCTCGCTGATGGGCAGCAGGGCGGCAGCCTGGTCGCGGGCCCCGGCCGCGTCCCCCGCCTC
>Ga0318496_10000401_pt1 | contig 14783 bp, 10 predicted proteins | sample GRESIP109b1f22_FD_203296 | JGI IMG/M metagenome (GOLD analysis project Ga0318496, IMG submission 203296) | Tropical soil microbial communities from Luquillo Experimental Forest, Puerto Rico - GRE.SIPMG.109b1f22 | ecosystem: Environmental > Terrestrial > Soil > Tropical forest > Bulk soil... | reverse complement strand
GCTCATGGACCGCGCCTCGCTCCGCTCGGTGGAGAACCGCAAGGGCCTGCCGCCGGTGCTGAAGGCGCTGCCGGAGGACGCCTGCGCGCTGCTCGTGGAGGTGCGCGCCGCGACGCCGGAGGAGCTGCGCGCGGCGATGGAGAAGGCGACCGCGCTCGTCGCGAGCGTCCGCTCGCTCGAGCCGGTGCGGTTCACCGGCGTGAAGGCCGAGTTCGACGTGCTGTGGGACGTGCGGCGCGGCCTCCTGCCTGCGATCGGCGCGAGCCGCCGCGTGGGGACGACGGTCATCATCGAGGACGTCGCGTTCCCGATGCAGCACCTCGCGACCGGCGTCGTCGAGCTGCAGCGGCTGCTCGGCACCTTCGGCTACGCCGACGGCGTCATCTTCGGCCACGCGCTCGACAGCAACGTCCACTTCACCTTCACGCAGGACTTCAACGACCCGGCCGAGGTGGAGCGCTACGAGCGCTTCATGGAGGAGGTCTGCCAGCTCGTCGCGCGGTTCGACGGCGCGATGAAGGCGGAGCACGGCACCGGCCGCAACGTGGCGCCGTTCGTCGAGCGCGAGTGGGGCGCGAAGGCGTATGCGCTCATGCGCCGCGTGAAGGCGCTGCTCGACCCTGCGGGCATCCTGAACCCCGGCGTCCTCCTGAACGACGACGCGCGCGTGCACCTGAAGAACCTGAAGCCGCTCCCGCAGGCGCACGACCTCGTGGACCGCTGCATGGAGTGCGGCTTCTGCGAGCCGAAGTGCGCCTCGCGCGCGCTCACGCTCTCGCCCCGCCAGCGCATCACGCTGCGCCGCGAGCTGGCGCGCCTCGAGGCGTCGGGCGACGACCCGGACCGCCTCGACCGGCTGGAGGACGACTTCCAGTACGCCGGCCTCGACACCTGCGCGGCCGACGGCCTCTGCGCCACGGCCTGCCCCGTGGGCATCGACACCGGCAAGCTCACGAAGGCGCTCCGCGCCGAGCAGCGCGGCGACTTCGCGAAGGGGATCGCCGGCGCGGTCGCCTCGCACTACGGCGCGACGATGGCCGCGGCGAAGGGGTTCTTCGGCGCCTCGTCGGCGGCGCACGCCACGCTCGGCACCGGGGCGGTGCAGGCGCTCTCCTCGGGCCTCCACGCGCTCTCCGGCCGGAAGTTCCCGATCTGGAACGAGAACATGCCGCGGCCCGCACGCGTGGGCGGCCTCGCCGACGTGGAGAAGGGCCGCGACCGTCGCGTCGTCTACTTCCCCGCGTGCATCACGCGCCTGTGGGGTCCGGCCCGCGGCGCCGAGGACGACCGCGCGGTGTCGGCGGCGATGCTCTCCGTCCTCGAGAAGGCGGGCTACGACGTCCTCTTCCCGAAGGAGCTGGGCTCGCTCTGCTGCGGCCTCACCTTCGAGTCGAAGGGCTTCCCCGAGCTCGCCGACCAGAAGTGCAGCGAGCTCGAGGCGGCGCTCCTCGAGCGCACCGAGGGCGGGAAGATCCCGCTCCTCTGCGACACGAGCCCGTGCATCCAGCGGATGCGCGCGCACTTCGACCCGCGGCTCCGCGTGTACGAGCCGGCGGAGTTCATCCACACCTTCCTGATGGACCGCCTCCGCTTCGAGCGGAAGGCGGGCCAGGTGGCGGTGCACGTCACCTGCAGCACGCAGAAGCTCGGCCTCGGCGCGCACCTCCAGGCCGTGGCCGCGGCGTGCGCGGAGAAGGTGGTCGTGCCGCCCTCGGGCTGCTGCGCCTTCGCCGGCGACCGCGGCTTCTCCGTGCCCGAGCTGAACGCCACGGCCCTCTCCAGCCTGCGCGAGCAGGTGAAGGGCTGCGAGGCCGGCTACTCGAACAGCCGCGGCTGCGAGATCGGCCTCTCGCAGCACGGCGGCATCCCCTACCAGTCGATCGTCTACCTCGTGGATCGCTGCACCCAGCCCATGCCGGAGTCGCGCTCGTGAACGTCCTCGTCCTGAACTGTGGCAGCTCGTCGGCGAAGTTCGCCGTCATCGATCCCGTCTCCGGGGAGGAGCACGTCTCCGGGCTCGCGCAGCGGCTCGGCACGGAGAAGGCCTCGCTCGACTGGAAGGTGAGCGGCCGCCGCGACTCGCGGTCGATCGCGGGCGCCGACCACGCGCGGGCGCTGCGCGCGGCGGTGGAGCTGCTCGAGGAGCTCGGCCTCGCGCGCGGCCTGGGCGGCGTGGGGCACCGCGTGGTCCACGGCGGCGCGCGCTTCTCCGGATCGATGGCGATCGACGACTCCGTGCTCGCCAAGATCGAGGAGTGCATCCCGCTCGGCCCGCTCCACAACCCGCCGAACCTCACCGGCATCCGCATCGCGCAGGAGCTCTTCCCGTCGGTGCCGCAGGTGGCGGTGTTCGACACCGCGTTCCACCAGACGATGCCGCGACATGCGTACCTCTACCCGGTGCCGTTCGGCTGGTTCGAGGAGCACGAGGTGCGCCGCTACGGCTTCCACGGCACGAGCCACCGCTACGTCGCGCGCCGCGCGGTGGAGCTCCTCGGCCTCTCGCCCCGCGACCACGCGCTCGTGACCGCTCACCTCGGCAACGGGTGCTCGCTCGCGGCGGTGCGGGATGGCCTCAGCGTGGACACGACGATGGGGCTCACGCCGCTCGAGGGCGTGGTGATGGGCACGCGCTCGGGGTCGGTGGACCCGGCGATCGTCGGCCACGTGGCGCGCGCGCTCGGCCAGCCGGCGGACAAGGTGCTCGACGCCCTGAACAAGGAGTCGGGGCTGCTCGGGATCTCCGGCCTCTCGAACGACATGCGCACCCTCGAGGAGGCGGCCGCCGCCGGCCACGAGCGCGCGGCGCTCGCGATCGACATCTTCTGCTACAGCCTCGCGAAGTCGGTGGCGAGCCTCGTCGTCCCGCTGGGCCGCCTCGACGCGCTCGTGTTCACCGGCGGCATCGGCGAGAACTCGGCCTACATCCGCGCCCGCGTGCTGAAGCAGCTCGGGTTCCTCGGCCTCACCGTGGACCCGGTCGCGAACATGAAGAACGTCCGCGGCCACGCGGGCCGGATCACCGTGGGGACCAGGCCGCAGGCGGCGGTGGTGCCCACGAACGAGGAGCTCATGATCGCCCTCGACACCAGCGAGATCGTGAACGGCCCCGCGCGCGTCGCCGCCTGATCCGGAAGGAACGCGAAGATGCCCCGCACCCTGCTCGTCGCTGCCGCCGGCCGCCAGGTCGGCCTCACCACCGCGTGCCTCGGCCTCGTGCGCGCCCTCGATCGCCAGGGCGTGCGCGTCGCGTTCGCGAAGCCGGTCACGGCTCGCGGCGAGGACCGCTCGATCCCGCTCGTGCGCCTCGGCGCCCACCTCTCGCCGCCGGCGCCGATCGACCGCGGCGAGGCGGAGGCGCTGCTCGCCGCCGGCGACGACCAGACGCTCCTCGAGCGCGTGGTTGCGCTGTGCGGGGCCGCGGCCGAGGGCGCGGACGTCCTCGTCGTGGAGGGGCTCGCCCCCGAGGGCGGCATCGTCTGGTCGTCGCGCCTCAACGCGCTCATGCTGCGCGCGCTCGACGCCGAGCTCGTGCTCGTCGGCGCCGCCGGCGCCGGGAAGCCCGCCGAGCTCGCCGACGCGGTCGCGATCGCGGCGCACGGCTACGCGGCCGGCGAGGGCGGGGTGGGGTGCGTCGTGAACCGGATCGCAGGCGACGCCGGCGCGGACGAGTACCGCGCCGCGCTCGAGCGGGTGAAGCTGCGGCCGGTCGCGCTCGTGCCGTCGCTCCCGGAGCTCGCGGCGCCGCGCGTGGGTGACCTCGCGCGCACGCTCGGCGCCCGCGTCCTGAACGCGGGCGAGCTCGAGCAGCGCCGCATCCGCACGGTGCGCGTGGCGGCGATGACGGTGCCGAACGCGCTCCAGGCGTTCCAGCCCGGCGCGCTCGTCATCACCCCGGGCGACCGGAACGACGTGGTCCTCGCCGCTGCGCTCGCGGTCCAGACCGGCGTGCCGCTCGCGGGCCTCCTGCTCACCGGCGGGCTCGAGCCCGACGCGAAGGTGCTCGCGCTGTGCGGCGACGCGCTCCGGGGCGGGCTGCCGCTCCTCACGGTGGAGATCGACAGCTTCGACGCCGCGCGCGCCGTGGCCGAGATGAACCCGGAGATCCCGGTGGACGACGCGGAGCGCGTGGAGCGCGCGATGACCGCGGTGGCGGACCGGGTGGACGCGGGCTGGCTGTCGGGCGTGGCCCGCCCCGGCCGCGTGGCGCGCCTGTCGCCCCCGGCGTTCCGGCACCGGCTCGTGGAGGCCGCCCGCGCGGCGAACAAGCGGATCGTGCTGCCCGAGGGCGCCGAGCCGCGGACCATCGCCGCGGCGGCGATCGTTGCCCAGCGCGGCATCGCGCGCCCGGTGCTGCTCGGGAACCCCGACGCGATCCGCGAGGCGGCGCGCAAGCTGGGCGTGATCCTCCCGGCGCGGGTGGAGATCCTCGACGCCGCTGCGATCGCGCCGCGCTACGTGGACGCGCTCGTCGAGCGGCGCAAGGCGAAGGGGATGACGCCGGAGCTCGCGCGGAGCGAGCTCGCCGACGAGATCATGATCGGCACGATGATGATGGCGCTCGACGAGGCCGACGGCCTCGTCTCCGGCGCGGTGCACACGACCGCGCACACCATCCGGCCGGCGCTGCAGATCATCAAGACGGTGCCGGGCTGCAACCTCGTGTCGAGCGTGTTCTTCATGTGCCTGCCCGACCAGGTGCTCGTGTTCGGCGACTGCGCGGTGAACCCGAACCCCACCGCCGAGCAGCTCGCCGACATCGCGATCCAGAGCGCCGACTCGGCGAGCGCGTTCGGCATCCCGCCGCGCGTCGCGATGCTCTCGTACTCCACCGGCACGAGCGGCGCGGGCCAGGACGTGGAGAAGGTGAAGAAGGCCACCGAGCTCGCGCGGCAGCTCCGCCCCGACCTCGCGATCGACGGGCCGCTCCAGTACGACGCCGCGGTGATGCCCGACGTCGCGCGCGCCAAGGCGCCGAAGTCGGCGGTGGCCGGCCAGGCGACGGTGTTCATCTTCCCGGACCTCAACACCGGCAACGTGACCTACAAGGCCGTGCAGCGCAGCGCGGGCGTCGTGAGCATGGGCCCGCTGCTCCAGGGGCTCGCGAAGCCGGTGAACGACCTCTCCCGCGGCTGCCTCGTGGAGGACATCGTCTTCACGATCACGCTCACCGCGATCCAGGCCGAGCAGGCGGCGGCGCGGAAGCGGGCGACGACGAAATAGGGTCGAGTCGTTGATGGGTCGCGGAGGCCGCCGGGCGCGTCGCGCTCGGCGGCCTTCGTGTCTTGGGCGCGATCGGGCCGAGCCGCCGCACCATCTCGACCTCGCGCGCCATCTCCCGCGCGAGCTCGAGGTGCAGCTCCTTCACGCGATCGAGGGTCCAGTCGAACGACGCCACGGCGTCGGAGAGCGCGAAGATCCCGGCGCACGCGTCGTCCCGCGCGGCCTGATACTCCGCGAGCGCGGCGTCGGTTCCGGAGACCACCGCGCGAGCGAGGAGCTCGGCGTCGCGCAGCGCATCGGTGATGCCGTGCGCGGTGATGGGGTCGCGGAAGCAGCCGGCGTCGCCGACGAGCGCCCAGCCAGGGCCCCACGGGCGGCGCATGAACCCGGGCGTGCCGGCGAACGGCCGCAGCTTTCCGTCGAGCCGCGCGCCGCGGATCGCCGCCGCGTGCTCGGGAGCGGCCTCGGCGAGCGTGCGCGCGTAGAGGCCCTGTAGCCCGCCGCGCAGCTCCTCGGTGAACCGGCCGCGCGGGACGGCGGCGAACACGCAGGTACGGCCGTCGTTCGTGGGGATCGCGCCGGCGCTCACGCCCGGCCGGTAGTGCCAGTGGTAGCCCTCCACCTCGAGCCCGGACCAGTGGCCGTACACGACGGCGGCGGCGTGGCGTCCTGCGCGCTCGACGCGGGCGCCGGCGAGGCTCGCGACCCGGGAGTGCAGCCCATCGGCCCCGATGACGAGTCGGGCCGTGACCGCGCTCCGCGTCCCGTCCTCTCCCTCCAGCACGACGCCCGCGACGCGCCCGCGCCCGTCGCGGACGAGGTCGATCACGGCGGCGCCGAACGCGACCTCCGCGCGGGCGGCGCGCGCGGCGTCGACGAGCGCGACGTCGAGCACGGTGCGGCGGGGCGCGTACAGTCCGTCGACCCCGTCGCGCGGCTGGATGGGGACGGCGATCGCCTCGTCCGCGTAGTGGAACGTCGTGAGGCGGACGGTCGGGGTGACGGCGGCGATCCCGGGGAGCACGCCCCAGCGGTGGAGCTGGAGGACGCCGCCGCGCATCAGCGCGTGGGTGGAGAGCGTGTCGCTGCCGGGCGGCGCGCGGCCGACGAGCAGCACCCGCAGCCCTTCGCGGGCGAGCAGCAGGGCGGTGGAGGCGCCGGCGCAGCGCGCGCCGACCACGACGGCGTCGTACGGGAAGCTCTTCATGCCTGGCTCCTGGGATCAGGCGGCACGGGTCCGCCGCCGCTCGAGGTGAAGGGCGAGGTGGGCTGCGAGCGCGCGGGCGTCGTCGCCGACGCCGTCGAGGAAGCTCGACTTGCGGCGCCGCAGGAACTGCAGGCCGAGCACGTAGAGGCCGGGCACCGGGGTGATCCCGCCGTCGTGGACGATCTCGCCGCGGCGATCGAGCACCGGCACGCGCAGCCACCGGTACTCGCGCCGGTAGCCCGTCGCCCAGACGACGGTGCGGATGTTCTCGGCGCGCAGGTCGATCGTCTTCGGCGAAGCCGGGACGTGGATCGGCGGGATCGGCTCTGCGTCCCGGATCCCGGATGGCCGGCAGCGCTCGGCGTGGGCGTCGATGCGCCGCAGGAGGCGTGCGAGGCGCACGTCGGCCGCGGCGATCGTCGCGGCGAGGTCGTCCTCGAGGAGGACGCGGTGCCCCTCCACGCCGAGGACGCGGCCGGCGAGGCGGACCCCGAGCCCGCGGAGCACGCCGAGGTCGAGGGTGCGGTGGTCGTCGGTGCCCACGAGCTGTGGGGAAGGCTGTCTCCGGGCCGCCTCGGGATCCGGGGTCGCCTCCAGCCTCTCGTCGAGGATGCCGGCGGAGTCGAGCCACCACTGGATGTCGCGGCCGCGGTAGCGGCGCGGCATCCGGAGGTGCCTGCCGACGGCGAGCGTCACCTGCCGTCCGCACCGCTGGAGCTCCGCAGCGAGCTGCACGCCCGTCGCGGAGGCGCCGACGACGAGCACGCCGCCGCGCCGGAGCTGGGCGGGGTTCCGGTAGCGCGTGGGGACGACCTGGGCGATGTCGGGCGGCAGGCGCGCCGCCGCGGGTGGCACCGAGGCCGCGCCGCAGTGCCCCGTCGCGACGACCACGGCAGCGGCGCTCCACGCACCGCGGCTCGTCGCGATCCGGAATCCACCGCCGGCCTGCTCGACCGCGCGGACGGTGACACCGGTCTCGACCGGCGCTGCGAACGAGCACGCGTAGGCGTGGAGGTACTCCACGACCTCGGGACGCGTCATGAAGCCGTGGGGATCCGGACCGCGATACGACCAGCCCGGGAGCCTCGACTGCCACCGTGGCGTGAGGAGCCGGAGCGAGTCCCAGCGCTCGGAGCGCCAGCGCTCGGCCACGCGCCCCCGCTCGAGCACCACGTGCTCGATCCCGCGATCGGTGAGGCAGCGGCTCATCGCGAGTCCTGCCTGCCCGCCGCCCACGATGACGGCCTCCGTGCGACGCATGGCGTTCGGCTCCTGGGGTAGGGGAGCCGCCGGCCTCGGGAGCAGGCGCCGGCGGCGGTGGAGGTTCACCCTGCGTCGATGGAGAGGCTCACCGGGACGCCGCGCGTGAGGACGTCGTAGACCGCGGAGCGGGCGCGAGACTGCTCGACGATCTCGCGGAGCTTCTCCGGCGAGGCGTCGCCGCGGATCTTGAAGCTCGCCCGGATCCCCTCGTAGCCGTTCCGTACCTCGCCCGAGATGCCGAGGAGGCCGCGCAGGTCGATGTCTCCCTCCACCGTCGACTCCACCTCGTAGAGCGTCACGCCGCGAGCCGCGGCGACGTTGCCGATCCCGGCCGTGATGCAGCCCGCGAGCCCGTGGAGCAGGAACTCGACCGGCGTGGGAGCCTGGTCCCGGCCCACCAGCACCTGCGGGTGATCGGCGTCGACGTTGAACTCGCGCACGTGGCGCTGCGCGCCACCGGCCCCCTCGAACGTCTCCATCCGGCTGCGGCTGTGCGTGCCCTGCACCCACGTGTTCGTCGCGCGGAAGCGGAACCGCGCGAGCTCCGGCTGCGCGCGGACCGCGCCGATGGTGGCGAACAGCGTCGGGGTGTCGACGCCGTTCAGCGGCACCGGCGCGCGCTTCGGCTTCTGGGTCGTCGCGGTGGTCTGGCTCGTCTCGCTCGTCTGCATGTCGCTCCCTTTCGCCGGGCGTTCATCGCCGGGCGGGGCGAGCCATGGCAGGCGCCGTGCCACGGGCCGTGACCGGTCCCGCTCTCGCGTTTTCCGCCGGATCTGCGCTGCTCCGTCCCCGACTGGGACTCGCGAGAACTCGTCCGCGACGAGATCTCGCGGCGACGCGGTCGCGGTCGTTCGTCGCGCACCGCGAGAGACCGGTCGCTATGTTGGTCGCCGCGGAAGGAGCGGACGATGGGTACGTCCGAGGGCGCGTCGCGCCGCATCGACGAGGACGCTGCCCTGCGGGCGGTCGTCGAGGGCACCGCCTCGGAGACGGGGCGTGAGTTCTACCGGGCGCTCGTCCGCAACCTCGCGTCCGTGCTCGACGTGCACGGCGCCTGGGTCACCGAGTTCGACGAGCAGAAGGAGAGCCTCCGCGCGCTGGCGTTCTGGTTCGGCGAAGACTGGGTCGAACACTTCGAGTACCCGATCGCCGGCTCGCCCTGTGAGCGGACGATCCGCGAGCGCCGACTCATCCACGTCCCCGATCGCACGCTGCAGATGGAGTCGGTGACGCAGCCCGAGAACTTCCGGGACGCGGGCGTCGTGAGCTATCTGGGAACGGCGCTGCTCGACCGGGATCGGGTGATCGGGCACCTCGCGGTCGTGGACGTGCGGCCGATCCCCGCCGACCCACGCATCCTCGCCCTGTTCGAGCTCTTCGCGAACCGCGCCCGCGCCGAGATGCGTCGGCTGCGGCTCGAGGCGGAGCTGCGCGACAGCCAGGAGGAGCTCGCCGGCCTCATCGACGGCGCGATGGACGCGATCGTCGAGCTCGACGGCGGGCTGCGGATCGCGCGGATGAACCCCGCGGCCGAGAAGGTGTTCGCGTCGCCGCCCGACCGGCTCCGCGGCTCGGACGTCGAGGCGATCGTGGGAGCGTCGGCCACCGCGAGCCTGCGCGCCGTCGCGGAGGAGCTCGACCGGCGGACGCTCGGTGATCGACATCAGTGGATCCCCGCCCTCGTCGTCGAGGCGCCGGCGTGCGCGCCGTTCCCGGCCGAGGCGACGCTCTCCCGGTACGACGTCCGCGGGCGGCCCAGCTACACGCTCATCCTGCGCAACGTCGACGAGCGGGTCGCAGCCGAGCGCACGATCCGACGGCTCACGTCGCAGACCGAGTACCTGCGCGAGGAGCTGGCGGCGAGGCAGGGCTTCGGCGAGATCCTCGGTGACAGCCCGGCGCTCCGCGCGGCGCTCGAGGGCGTCGCGCAGGTGGCCGTGACCGACGCGTCGGTGCTCGTCCTCGGGGAGACCGGCACCGGGAAGGAGCTCTTCGCGCGGGCGATCCACGAGCGGAGCGCGCGCCGCGACGGGCCGCTCGTGAAGGTGAACTGCGCGGCGATCCCGGCGACGCTCATCGAGAGCGAGCTCTTCGGCCACGAGCGCGGCGCGTTCACGGGCGCGACGCAGCGGCGCGAGGGGCGGTTCGCGCTCGCCGATCGAGGGACGATCTTCCTCGACGAGATCGGCGAGCTGCCGCTCGAGCTACAGGGGAAGCTGCTCCGGGTCCTGCAAGAGGGCGAGTTCGAGCCGGTCGGCGGGACGCGCACGCGCAAGGTGGACGTGCGCGTCGTCGCCGCGACGAACCGCGACCTCGAGCGCGCCGTGCGGGAGGGCACGTTCCGCGAGGACCTCTACTACCGGTTGAGCGTGTTTCCCCTGCGGCTACCGCCGCTCCGCGAGCGGGGCGACGACGTGGTCCTGCTCGCGTCCGAGCTGGCGTCGAAGCTCGCGCGGGCGATGGGGAGGACGATCGTGCCGCCCGGCGCGACCGACGTCGCCGCGCTCCGGTCGTATCCGTGGCCGGGGAACGTCCGCGAGCTCCGCAACGTCCTCGAGCGGGCGATCATCACCTCGCGGGGCGGCCGGCTCGATCTCGACCGCATCCTCCCGGCGTCGGCCCCCACGCCGCCCGCCACGCCGCGCCCGAACGGCGACATCCTCACCGAGCGGCAGCTGCGTCAGCTCGAGAAGGACAACCTCGTCGCGGCGCTGGAGCGCGCGGGGTGGCGCATCGCGGGGGAGGACGGCGCGGCGCAGCTCCTGGGCCTCAGCCCATCGACGCTGAAGTCGCGGATGAAGGCGCTCGACGTGTGCCGGCCCGATGTGCGGTGATGCCGCGCATGGACATCCTCGACGCCATCGGGAGCACGTCGCTCGTCCGGCTTCGCAAGATCGTTCCGCCGGGCTGTGCGGAGATCTCGGCGAAGCTCGAGTGGGAGAACCCCACCGGCAGCATGAAGGACCGGATGGCGCAGGCCGTGATCTCTCGGGCGGAGGAGGACGGGCGGCTGAAGCCCGGGGGCACGGTCGTCGAGTACACGGGCGGCAGCACGGGGACGTCGCTCGCGCTGGTCTGCGCTGCCAAGGGTTACCGGCTCCGGATCGTCAGCTCCGATGCGTTCAGCCAGGAGAAGCGCGACCACATGGCGGCCCTCGGCGCGGAGTTGACGCTCGTCCCGAGCGAAGGAGGCCGGACCACGAAGAAGCTGATCCTCGACATGATCGAGGCCGCGCGCGCGCTGAGCCGGGAGCCGAACACCTTCTGGACCGACCAATTGAACAACCACGACGCGATCGCGGGCTACCATGCGCTGGGCGAGGAGATCTGGAGCCAGACGAACGGCGAGATCGACGCCTTCGTGCACTCCGTGGGGACGGCCGCTTCGTTACGCGGCACTGCCACGGTGCTGAAGCGACACAAGCCGAGCATCCGGATCGTGGCCGTCGAGCCCGCCGAGTCGTCGGTGCTCCTGGGCGGACAGCCCGGGCCGCACAAGATCGAGGGGGTGGGGATCGGCTACACGCCCCCGCTCTGGGATCCGTCGATCGTGGACGAGATCGTCGCAGTCCGGACCGACGACGCGAAGGAGATGACCCGGCGCCTCGCGCGCGAGGAGGCCCTGTTCGCGGGGACGTCTTCCGGAGCCAACGTCATCGCCGCGATGCAGGTCGGAACACGGCTCGGGCCGAAGGCGAAGGTGGTCACGCTCCTGCCCGACTCCGGACTGAAGTACCTGAGCACGGACGTGTACCGGGGCGGGTGAGGACCGTTGGTGCCGGCCGATCCGGCAGATGGACTGCCAGATCTAGCTGCGTGGCATGTGTTCGCGCAGGAAGGCGACGAGCGCGGGATGGACGAACCCGGCCCGCTGCTCGGCGGGATAATGGCCCGCCTCGGCTACTTGGACGTGTCGCACGTCGTGCGCTACGCGCGAGAAGCACTCCCGCACCGCGAAGCCCATCGCGAACTCCCCGCCCACGGTGAGCACCGTCGCAATCAGCCCGCGCGACGCTCGCGCGGCGACCGCCGCCACGTCCGCCGGTCCCGTGCGATAGTATCCGAGGCCCGCGGCGAATACCTCGGACGCGCGATACGCTTCGAGGTACGCCCGCTCGGCGCCTGGATCGAGTCCTACCGGTCCGGCGCTCTGCCGCAGGAATGCGCCGTGGAACGCGTCCTCGCGGTTCGCGAACAGCGCCTCCGCGAGGCCCGGCGTCGCGTTGAACGGTCCGTGCCACGCTGGGTAGTTGCTGAGTCCCGGCTCTGAGAGCGCTACGCCGCTGCCGGGGAGCACTTCCTCCTCGACCACGAATGCAACCACGCGCTCCGGATGATCGGCGGTGACGAGGTACGCGACCGTTCCTCCCCAGTCGTGCCCGACGAGCGCGAACGTCCCGAGGCCGAGGCGGTCGGCGAGGCCGATCACGTCCCGCGCCAGCGCATCCTTTTCGAACGCCTGCGGGCCTCCGGACGAACTGCCGAGACCGCGCAGGTCTGCGCAGATGCAGCGGAAGCCTGCCGCAACGAGCACCGGAGCCGTGAGCCGCCAGTGGACGGACGTGACGGGCCAGCCGTGGAGGAGGATGACGGCGGGTCCGCTCCCACGATCCCAGACGCCCAGCCCGACGCCGCCGCCCACGTCGACCCGGGTCATCCCATCTCCGTTCACGCAAGGTCTCCTGGCCCAACATAGGGAGCCCCACACCAACGCGCGAGGATGGGGCCTGGTCGCCGCGCATCCTCGTGGGGAAGGCTCGAACGAGGGCGTGCCCGGTGCGCAGACCGAGCGTAGAGCCTCGCCATTCTTCCCGGAGGAGAGGCCATGCGTTCGTCGATCATCCTGGGTGCGTTCTTGGGAGCGATGGTGCTTTGCGGAGCCGCGCGTGCGGCGGAGGATCTCGACGCGCCGAAGGCGGATCCCAAGCACCACAAGGTGGAGTTCGAGAACGAGTGGGTCCGCATCGTGCGCGCTGTCATCCCCCCGCACGAGAAGACCGAGATGCACGGCCACCCGAACCTGGTGAGCGTGTTCCTCACCGACGCGGACCTGAAGGTCATCGCGCCCGATGGGAAGGTCTCGGAGGCCCACGCGAAGAAGGGGTCGGCGACCTGGCGCGGCCCGACCGCGCACGTCGCGGAGAACATCGGCGACAAGCCGGTGGAGCAGCTTCTCGTCGAGCCGAAGGGGCCGGCGAAGGCGGGGTGGACGCCGCCGCCTCGCGACGTGACGAAGGTGACCACGACCGACAAGGTGGAGTTCGAGAACGAGTACGTCCGGATCGTGCAGGGCACGTTCGGCAAGGGAGCGCGCGCGCCGATGCACGATCACGCCTCCGGCGTGCACATCGCCCTCGACGACAGTCACGTGCGAAGCACCACCCCGGACGGGAAGGCGACCGAGGTCCGCTCGAAGGCGGGCGAGGCCCGGTACCGGCCCGCGTTCTCGCACTCCGTCGAGAACCTCGACGACGGGCACTCGTCGCTCATCGTGGACATCAAGGCCGCGCCGCCGGGGAAGTAGCCGGCAGCACCACTACGGACCGGAGTACGACGTGACGCCTCCGGGCTTCGTCGCGCCGGTCGTGTCCTTGTACGGTAGGTGCGCGAAGTAGACGGTCCGCGGCGTCGCCCAGCGGTCGATCTGGATGTTGCGGACGGTCGCCTTCGTCGCGAATTCCGGCGCCGTGCCCGGCAGCAGGTTCGAGCCGGACGTGAACGTCCCGCTCTTCAGCCGCACGATCCCGCCGTCCTGCGGACCGATCCACACCGAGCCGTCGGACGGGTCGCAAGCGACGGCGGTGATCGGGCCATCGAACGGCGCGGGTAGGCGGAACTGCTGGACGCCGAGGAGCGAGCCGCTGTTCGGGTCCACGGTCGCCCTCGCGAGGCCGTGGAGCGAGCCGACCCACAGCGTGCCGTCGTCGCAGAACGACATCGACTGCACGGCGTCGTAGTAGCCCGCGTCGAAGAAGCTGATGAAGGCAGTGGCCGCGGCTGTCATGTCGCCCCAGTACGGCTCGTACACGCGTGGATCGTTGTACGGGATCGCCATCTTGACGTAGCCCGGCATGTTGGTCGTCCGCCAGTCGTTCGAGAACCACGGCAGGCCACTGCGCGGATCCACGGCGATGGCGAACGTCTCGCCGGTGTGGATCGCGCCCGTCGGATCGTTCGGATCGAACGCCGGGTGCTGGTGCTCGAAGACGTACTTCGCGTCGGCCCACTTCGGCTGCAGCTTGGCGACCGGGTTCTGCGTGAACTCCTCATCGCGCCACCCGCGCGCCTGCGGGTTGGCGACGAGCACCGTGAACGCTCCGTGCGTGCCGCCCATGATCGCGTCGTACTGCCCGCGCCCGGCCTTCCGATTGATCGCGATGCGCTCGACCTGGCGCGTCTTCAGGCGACCCATGAGGTAGACGCCGTCCCCCCAGCCCATCGACAGGCAGTAGCCCGCGGCGTCGTGGCTCTCGCACACCGTCCCCGGCGGTCCGGCGACGAGCACGCGCCGCTCACGCGACAGGTTCGTGCCGTCGAAGGTCACCACGTCCGCGCCCCCGGAGAAGAGCGCCCACGACGTACAGACGCCACCGCCCGCCGGGCACGAGAGCGCGTCCTTGTCCTGGTCGGTGCCGGCGCCGCGGTAGCCGACCACCGCCTTGCCTGCGCTCGACCCGGCCACCGAGATCGCTGGGCACATGCGGATCGGGATCGTGGGGGCGACGACGTTCAGGTACTTGTCGACGAGCGACAGGTCGTCGAACGCGGCGTCGTCGAAGTAGCAGGTCTCCGATAGGCCCGCGTTCGTCGCGTCGAATCTCTTGAACGCGGTGTCGCCGCGCGTCTTCGCGAACACCGCCTGCCGCGCGGCGACGTACACGTTTCCGGCCTCGTCGGCGGAGACGTCGTGGACGGCCGCGGTGAGGCCCTCACCGACCGACCAGAACGTCCAGTTGCCCGCCGTGCGGCCCGCCTTCATCCCGAAGCTCGGGTCCGTGACCCCCGACGCGGTGGTCGGCGTCGGGGTAGGGATCGCGCTCGGCTCGGGTGTCGGTGTCGGTGTCGGCGTCGGTGTCGGAAGGGCTTGAGT
>Ga0318496_10000400_pt1 | contig 14797 bp, 12 predicted proteins | sample GRESIP109b1f22_FD_203296 | JGI IMG/M metagenome (GOLD analysis project Ga0318496, IMG submission 203296) | Tropical soil microbial communities from Luquillo Experimental Forest, Puerto Rico - GRE.SIPMG.109b1f22 | ecosystem: Environmental > Terrestrial > Soil > Tropical forest > Bulk soil... | reverse complement strand
GCACCTGGCCCTACGCGAACTTCGTGTTCCACACGATCGACAAGGCCGTGCGGATGCTCCAGCTCGTCACCGGCAAGGACTGGGACGTGCCGCACGTGCTCGGGATCGCCGAGCGGCTGCGGAACCTGGAGCGGATGTTCGACGTCCGCCAGGGACTCACGCGCGAGCACGACGCGCTGCCGTCGAAGTTCTTCGAGACTCCCCTCGCCAAGGGCAAGTACCAGGGCGCGGTGCTGGACCGGGCGCAGTTCGAAGAGATGAAGGACCAGTATTACACGCTGCGCGGATGGGACCTGAAGACCGGCGTGCCCACGCCGGAGAAGCTCGCGGAGCTGCGGCTCCGGACCTGAGGGACAGACGAGGCAGCAGCCAGTGGTCAGTTGTCAGTGGTCAGCTGACCACTGATCACTGAAGGCTGACCACCGATACGAGTTGGCGATGGCGACGTTCGCGGTGGGTGACATCCAGGGCTGCTCCTCGGCGCTGCGGCGCGTCCTCGAGAGGGCCTCGTTCGACCGCGAACGGGATCGCGTCTGGCTCACCGGCGACCTCGTCAACCGCGGCCCGGACTCGGCAGGGGTCCTGAGGTGGGCGCGGAGCCTGGGAGATCGCGCCGTCGTGGTGCTCGGCAACCACGACCTGAACCTCCTCGCCATCGCTCACGGCCAGGGGCGAGAGGGGAGCGGAGCGAGGTGCCGCGAGACGCTCGCGCGTATCCTCGGCGAGCCCGACGGGCGGGAGCTGCTCGACTGGCTCGGCCGACAGAAGCTGATGCACCACGAGGGCGGCGTGGCGATCGTGCACGCGGGCCTCCTCCCCGAGTGGTCGATCGAGCAGGCCCTCGAGCTCGCGCGCGAGGTGGAGGAGGAGCTGCGCGACGCGCCCGCGCGCCTGCTCGGGTGCATGTATGGCGACGAGCCCGCGAGGTGGCGCGACGGGCTGGCCCGCGCCGATCGGCACCGGGTCGTCATCAACGCGATGACCCGGCTGCGGATGCTCGACGCCTCCGGGCGGATGGCGCTGTCCTACTCGGGCGCGCCGGCGGGGGCGCCCGAGGGGCTCGTCAGCTGGTTCGATTTTCCCGGGCGCGCGAGCGCAGCCACGCCGATCGTCTGCGGCCACTGGGCCGCGCTCGGGCTCGTGCTGCGTCCCGACCTGCTCGCGCTCGACACCGGCTGCGGCTGGGGATCCCAGCTCACCGCCGTTCGGCTCGAGGACCGCGCGGTGTTCCAGGCGAGCTCTGACGACGAGCGCTGACCGCCGAGCGTTCCTCGCCGGTCTCGGCTCCCCGTCCTCGATCAGGCGCGCGAGATCCCGTAGCGATGCAGGCGCCGGTAGAGCGTCATGCGCGAGACCCTGAGCCGCTCCGCCGCGCGCGCGACGTTCCACGAGCACTCGTCGAGCACCGCGACGAGCGCCTCGCGCTCCGACTCGGGCGCCATGTTCCGCGGCAGCCCCCCCGCGCTCGCCGCGGCGGCGGGCGTCGACAGGAGCGGCGCGCCGGCCTCGAGCACGAGGTCCGCCGGCCCGATGCACGTGTCCGGCGCGATCGCGGCCGCGCGGAGGAGGACGTTCTTCAGCTCCCGGACGTTGCCGGGCCAGGAGTGCCCCTGGAGGACGCCGAGCGCCGCGGGGGCGAGCGTCAGGCCGAAGCGCCCCACCTCGCTCTCCGCCTCCTTCACGAACACCTCGGCGAGGAGGGCGAGGTCCTCCTCGCCGCGCTCGCGCAGGGGGGGCACCGAGATGAAGAAGACGTTCAGCCGGTAGAAGAGGTCGCGGCGGAACCGCTTGGCGCGGACCTCCTCGTCGAGCGGCTTGTTGGTCGCGGCGATCACGCGCACATCGACGCTGCGCGGTGCGCTGCCGCCGAGGCGAACCACCTCGCGCTCCTGCAGGACGCGCAGCAGCGCCGTCTGGGCCGGCAGCGGGAGCTCGCTCACCTCGTCGAGGAAGAGCGTCCCGCCGTCGGCGTCCTCGAACTTGCCGGGGTTGCCCTCCCGGCGGGCGCCGGTGAACGTCCCGGACTCGTAGCCGAACAGCTCCGCCTCCACGAGCTGCGCCGGGATGGAGCCGCAGTTCACGGCCACGAAGCGCTCCCCCCGGCGGTCGCTCGCCGTGTGGATCGCCTGCGCGAAGAGCTCCTTCCCCGTGCCGGACTCGCCGTACAGCACGACGGGCAGCGTGTTGCGCGACGCGGTCTTCGCGAGCTCGACCGCCCGCTGGATCGGCGGCGAGCGCCCGAGGATCCGGGAGAACTCGTATCGTGCCGTCGGCAGCGCGCGCGCGGACGTCTGCGCGCTCTTCGCCACCACCGTGGCGCGCAGCAGGGCGCCCACCGTCCTGCCGTCGTACTGGACGGGCGAGGCGACGATGAGCTTCCCATCGGGCGCCTGGATGGAGACCTCGCTGCCCGACGGCCGCGTGGGGCCGCGGAGGGCGTCGGCGATCGCCTTCTTCACGTCGGGCGCCAGGGCCCCCGCCGTCACGATCCGGCGCTTGGTCGCCGCCTCGTTGGCGCCGAGCACCCGTCCTCCGAGGTCGACCCCGACCAGCGCGTCGCCGCTGTTTCGCATCGCGAGCAGCGCGTGACGGATCACCTCGTTGCGGACGCCGGTCGCGGCCTGGAGCCGCTCCTGGACCGCGCGCGCGATCGCCCGCGCCACGAGGATCGCCTGGCGCCGCTGCACCTCCCACGGCCCCGTGATGTCCACGAGCCCGACGGGCCGGTCGTCTCCCGGCTCGAAGATCGGGGCGGCTGCGCAGCTCCACGCCTGCCACGTCGACACGAAGTGCTCGGAGGCGAACACCTCGATCGGCTTCCCCTCCGCGAGCGCGGTGCCCGGTCCGTTCGTCGCGGCGGAGTCCTCCGCCCAGTTCGCGCCCGGCCGGAACTCGATCTGCGAGACCCGATCCACGACGCGCTGGTCCCCGTCGATCGAGAGCATCCAGCCCTCGCCGTCGAGGTAGGCGAGCACGTGCCCGGACAGATCCAGGCGCGCCGCGAAGTCCTCGAGGATGGCCGAGGCGATCCGGAGGACTGGGTCGCACTCCCGCCTCGCCTCGAGCTCGTCTCTACGGAGGATGCGACGCGGCTGCGGGAGGTTCGGGTCAATCCCGTATTTCTCGCGCGCGCGGGCCCACGAGCGCCGGATCTCGTCGCTCAGCTCGGCCGGTTGCTCTCCGCCGAGCACGTACTTTTCCCAGGCGCGGTCGACGACCCGGCGCCGCTCGAGCCGCGGGGCGAAGGGCGAGGCGGAGCCGAAGAGTCGCATGGATGTGGGAGCGTAGCAGGTCGGTCGTCGCGATCGCCACAGGTGAACCCACGTTTTTCTTTCGTCAACGCGGCGCGTTGCCGGGGATTAATCCGACTGGGGAATCGGTAGCCAAATGTCCGTGCAATCCAATGTGACATGTCACAGGCGCCCCGCTCGCCGCCGGCCGAGCGAGGCGGCGTCGTGCGCTCCGGAAGGGGCCGCCTCGGGGCAGGGACGATCGGCTGGCCTCGTCGTTGCGTGCACAGCTCGCGGGCGCCGCGGGGCGTAGCGCGGGCGTGTCCGAGGAAACGCATGAACGTGCACACGGAGCTCTACATCGACGGAGCGTGGGTCCGCGCCGCGGGCGAGGGCGAGCTCGAGGTCCGGAACCCCACGACCGAGGAGCTGCTCGGCCGCGTGCCCGCCGGGAACGAGCGCGACGTCGATCGCGCCGCCGTCGCCGCGGCGCGCGCGTTCGAGCCCTGGGCCGCGACGCCCCTCGCGGAGCGCGTGGCATATCTCGAGCGGCTGAAGGCGGCGCTGCAGGCACGCGCCGACGAGCTCGCTCGGACGATCGCGCTGGAGGTCGGTACGCCGATCCGGCTCGCGCGCGCCATCCAGGCGGACCTCCCCGTCACCGTCGCCGGGACCTACGCGAGGATCGCGGCGGAGTTCGCGTTCGAGGAGAAGATCGGCAACTCGCTGGTCGTCCCGGAGCCGGTCGGGGTCGTGGCGGCGATCACCCCGTGGAACTTCCCGCTCCACCAGGCCGTCGCGAAGATCGCGCCCGCGCTCGCGGCCGGCTGCACCGTCGTGCTCAAGCCGAGCGAGGTCGCGCCGCTGACCGCGTTCGTGCTCGCCGCGATCGCGGACGAGATCGGGCTTCCGCCGGGTGTCCTGAACGTGGTGTCGGGGACGGGCGGCGGCGCGGGCGAAGCGCTGGCGCGCCACCCGCTCGTGCGGATGGTCTCGTTCACGGGATCCGTCGCGGCCGGTCGCCAGGTGTCGGCGCTCGCGGCGGCGACGGTGAAGCGCGTCGCCCTCGAGCTCGGGGGCAAGTCCGCGAGCGTCGTGCTGGACGACGCGGACCTGCCCAAGGCCGTGGCGCGGACGGTCGGAAGCTGCTTCCTCAACAGCGGCCAGACGTGCAACGCCTGGACGCGCCTGCTGGTGCCGCTGAGCCGCCACGAGGAGGCGGCGGAGCTGGCGCGCGCGGCCGCCGCCAGGTTCACGAGCGGCGACCCGCTCGACCCGGAGACGAAGCTCGGGCCGCTCGTGTCGGCGCAACAGCGCGCGCGGGTGCGGCGGCACATCGAGCAGGGCCTGCGCCAGGGCGCGGCGCTCGTCCTCGGCGGCGCCGAGGCGCCCGACGGGCTGCCGACCGGCTACTTCGTCCGGCCGACCATCTTCGCCCGCGTCCGCCCGGAGATGACGATCGCCCAGGAGGAGATCTTCGGCCCGGTGCTGTCGATCCTCCCGTACGAGGGGGAGGAGGAGGCGATCCGGATCGCGAACGGCACGATGTACGGCCTCGCCGCCGCGGTCTGGTCGGCCGACCTCGAGCGCGCGCGTCGAGTCGCGCGGCGGCTGCGGGCGGGGCAGGTCGATCTCAACGGCGCCCGGTTCAACCCGCTCGCGCCGTTCGGCGGGTTCGGACAGTCCGGCCACGGGCGGGAGCTCGGGCGCTTCGGGCTCGAGGAGTTCCTGGAGCCCAAAGCGATCCAGACGTGAGCTATTCGCCGACCGTGAACCCAAGGGCGGCCAGCTCCGCCCGCACCGGCGCAGCCGCGAGCGCCGCGAGGAACCGCTGGACCGCTGGGCGCCGGAGGCGCGCGCGCGGCACGATGAAGTCGTAGTGCTCCGGTTGCAGCGCCACGAAGCCGAGCCCGTACGCGCGCGCGACCGTCTCGATCGCGACGCCCCAGTCGGCGCGGCCCTGCGCCACGGCGGCGGCGACCGCGCCGTGCGTCCTGGCCTGGCTGGTGTATCCGGGGGGCCGGGCGGCGCCCAGGAGCCGGTCGACGAGGATCCGGGTGCCGCTCCCCGGGTTGCGGTTCATCATCACGCACTCCGGGCTGGAGAGCGCCGCCTCCACGGCCGCTGCGGGCGGGCGCCCCTCGAAGCGCGGATCGCCCGCGCGAAACACGATGCCCTGGAGACGGCGGTACCCTTGCACCAGCTCGAGCGCGTCGGTCAGGAAGGGCCGGTTGTACTCGCCGGTCGCGCCGTCCAGCAGGTGCACTCCGGCGACGTCGCACTCGCCCCGCTTCGCGGCCGCGAGCCCCCCCGTGCTCCCGACGTGGATCGCCTTCACGAAAAGTCCTTCGCGGACCAGGTGACCGATCAGGAGATCCAGGCCGACGCAGTGGCTCCCCATCACCACGAGATCCGTCCGGCGGTGCGAGCCGATGATCGTGACGTCGACCGTCGCTCCGGCGGGGACCGCCTCGGTGTGCGGGCCGATCGCGAAGAACCCGTCGGCCTGGCCGAACGCGGTCACCGCGCCCGAGCCCTTGCCCGTCGGGTACGCGATCAGCTCGCGTCCCTCGCCCTCGACGAGCGAGACCATGACGAACTCGGTCCGGCCTCGCTCGGACGCTACGGGCATCGGCAACGTCGCCGCCACGGCCTCGCGCCGCTCCGGGGGAAGACCCGCGAAGGCACGGATCACGGGGGCGACGAACTCGTGGAACGTGAAGATGGCCGACGTCGGGAACCCGGGCAGGATCGCGACGGGCTTGCCGTCGGTCACGGCGAGACAGATGGGCTTCCCCGGCTTCAGGGCGGCTCCGTGCACCACGACGCCCGGGCGCTCCAGCCGTCCGACCACGCGCGCCGCCACGTCGCCGGCGCCCTTGGACGTGCCCCCCGAGAGCAGCACCAGATCGCACGCGAGCGCGGCGGCGAGGCGCGCGGACAGCGCGGCCTCGTCGTCGGGCACGATGCCCTGTGGGACGGGCACGCCGCCCTGCTCCTCGACGGCGGCGGCGAGGATCGCGCCGTTCGAGTCGAAGACCCCGCCCGGCCGCATGGGCTCGCCGGGCGGGATCAGCTCGTCGCCGGTCGAGAAGATCGCGACGCGCGGCCGGCGCCACACCTCGATCTCGGCGAGGCCGATGGCCGCGAGTGAGCCGATCTCGCGCGAGGTCAGCACCTGACCGGCGCGGAGCACCGTCTCGCCCCGCGCGATGTCGCTCCCGGCCGCGGCGACGTGGTCTCCGGCAGCGACCGGCCGGTGCACCTCGACCCGCAGCTCGCCCTCGCCGTCCTGCGTGTCCGTGTGCTCCACCATCACGATCGCGTCGGCGCCGCGGGGCAGCATCCCGCCGGTCGCGACGACGGTGGCCGTGCCCGGGGCGACGGGGACGCGAGGCAGCACGCCGGGGGTGAGCACCTCGGGGTTCACGCGGAGCGCGCGGGGCTGCTGGGGCGTGGCGCCCACCGTGTCCGCCGCGCTCACCGCGAACCCGTCCACGCTGGCCCGGTCGAACCCGGGCACGTCCACCGCCGCGATCACGTCTCGGGCGAGGACACGCCCCCGCGCCTCGCGCAGCGGGACGCGCTCCTCGCCGAGCGGGCACATCCTCACGTGCCTGCGGAACCGCGCCTCCGCCTCGTCGCGGTCCACCGCCTCGAGGAACTGCCGCTGCCGCGCCGCCGCCAGCAGCCTCGCCTTCACGCTCTCGTCGCTCATTCCGTGGACTCCCGCGCCTCGCCCTGCGCCCGCGCGCCGCCGTACAGGTGCACCGCGACGCGTGCGCCCGGCGCGTGCCCCTCCAGCGCGGCCGGGATCACGACGAAGCCATCGGCGAGCACCGCCGAGGAGAGCCCGCCGTCTTCGGCGGAGCCGATCGGCGCGACGCCCCCCTCCAGCATCCGCACCTGGCAGACGTCCACGAACCCGACCGCCGAGACGATCTTGCGCCTGACCTCGGCCTGCACCACGCGATGGGGCAGGCGCGGATCGCGGCCGCCGAGCCTCCGGACGAGGCGCCCTGCGAGCAGCTCGTACGCCGTGAGGCAGGCAAGCGGCTCGCCGGGCAAGAGGACGACCGGGATCGATTCGACGTGCCCCGCCCCCGTCGATCCCCCGGGGCGCACCATGATCCCGTGGATGGTGAGCTCTCCGGCGCGGGCGAGCGCGAGCGGGGCCTCGTCGTCGGCGCCCGTGCCGGTCCGCCCCACCACGAGGATCGCGTCCGCCCCGGGCGCGAGCAGCGATCGCGCGATGGCCCCGGCGACCTCGCCGGCGGCGGGCAGGTTCGTCGTCTCCGGGAGACCTCCGTCCCGGGCGACCAGCGCACGGACCATGGGACCGTCCGCGTCCGGGCGAGGGGGCTCGTCGTAGCGCTTGGGACCGGCCACCACAATCCGTACGCGCGGGCGCCGCACGACCTTCACGCGCTCGACCCCGAGGGCGGCGAGGATCGCCACGTCCTGGGCGCGGAGCTCCTGGCCGCCGTCGAGCAGCCGGGCGCGGCTGCGGAGCTCTCGCCCACGGCGCTCCACTCCCGCGCCCTCGGCCACCGCGGCGATCGCCTCGACCACGGCGCCCACCCGGTGGGCGGCGCCGAAGGGGAGCACCGCGTCCGCGCCGCTTGGCAGCGGTGCCCCGGCGCTGATGAGGGCCGCCCCCGACGCCGCGAGCGGGGCGTCCGCCGTCTGGATGGTCAACGGGATCGGGCTGTAGGGCCCCGCTCCGATCGTCTCGAGCGCGCGGACCGCGTAGCCGTCCTCGGCGGCGCGGTCGGACGCCGGGAGATCCCCACCCGCCGCGACGGGCGCGTGCAGAACGCGCCCACAGGCGTCGCCCGGGGGGATCGTCTCGCTCCCGAGCGCCTCGTGGGCGTCGACCCAGGCCACCGCCTCTTCCGCCGAGGCGCGCTGGGAGAAGCCGCAGAGGCGGACGTCCACGCTGCGCGCCGGGCGATTCCGATGCTCACGTCCCATGAGCGATGCTCCTGCCGTTCATCAGCATGGCGCCGCCCGGGCGGCGGCGCCGTCTCCCTTGCGGATGACGTGGACGGCCGTCGCCTTGAACGACGCGAACAGGTGCTCGCGACGCGCGAGCTCCAGGATGGCGAACGAGTCGCGCGTCACGTGCGCCACGAGCGGGAACCCGCAGTCGAGCCTCAGCTTCAGGTAGGCGCCCGCCGACGTGGTGCTCGTGATGCGCGCGGCGAACACGTTGCGGGCGCTCGTGCGCGACGAGGGGTTCGCGATGTCCAGCACGACGCTCTCGGGCCGGATGCAGCAGTAAACGCGATCGCCCGGGGAGCCGTCGCCGACCGCGCCGATCTCCTTCCCCGACACCGCGACGACGAGCTCGCCGCCCGCGCTCCGGCAGATCACGCCGTCGAGGATGGTCTCCATGCCGACCCAGCTCGCGACGAAGGCGTTCTGCGGGTCGTTGAGCACGACCGAGGGAGCGTCCGACTGCGCGATCCTGCCCCCGTCCATGACCACGATCCGATCCGAGAGCCTCAGCGCCTCCTCCTGGTCGTGGGTGACGATGATGGCGGCCGTCCCGGTGTCGCGGATCGTCCGCTCCAGGTCGTCGACGATCGACTGGCGCGTCGGGGGGTCGAGGCTGGTGAACGGCTCGTCGAGCAACAGGACCTCCGGCTCGGTCACGAGGGCCCTGGCCAGATTCACGCGGCGTGCCTCGCCCCCGGAGAGCTTCCGCGCGGAGCGCTCCGCCATGCTGCCGAGCCTGAACCGTTCGAGGTAGGCGCCGACCCGGCGGCGCACCTCCGCGTGGCCGATCCCCCGCATCCGGAGCGCCGACGCGACGTTCTCGTGGACGGTGAGATCGAACAGGCACGGCTCCTGGAGCACCAGCGCCAGCTTGCGCCGGTATTCGATCAGGGCGCGCCCGGGCGGCACCGCGCTCCCGCGGTACAGGATCTCTCCTGCGGTGCGCTCGAGCAGCCCCATCATCGAGAGCAACAGCGTGCTCTTCCCGGAGCCGTTCGGGCCGATGAGGGCGACGAGCTCGCGATCGCGCAGGTGCAGCGACGGCACGTCGAGCACCTCGACGCCGCCTCGCCTCACCTCGAGATCGCGCAGCTCGAGCAGGGTCGGCGCGGCATCGTTCATCGCGGACGTTCGTGCTGCTGGATCACGGTCAGGACGTAGTTCGCCCCGAGCGAGGCGAGCAGGAGGATGACGGACAGCGCGATCGCGACGTCGAACTCTCCGCGCCCGGTCTCCATGACGGTGGCGGTGGTGAGCACCCGCGTGTACCCCTTGATGTTCCCGCCCACCATGATCGACGCGCCCACCTCCGACACGACCCCGCCGAATCCGGCCATCACCGCGGCCATGAGCGGGAGGCGCGCCTCCCTCACGAGGATCCACACCAGCTGCCGCCGCGTCGCGCCGAGCGCGAGGATCTGGAGCCGCAGCGCTGGGGCGAGGCTCTGGATCGCGCCGATCGTGATCCCCATGATGATCGGCGTCGCGATGATGGACTGCGCGATGACGATGGCCGTCGGCGTGTAGAGCAGCCCCAGGGATCCGAGCGGTCCGCTGCGCCAGAGCAGGATCGACACGAAGAGGCCGACGACCACCGGCGGCAGGCCCATCCCCGTGTTCACCAGGCTCACGACGAACCTCTTGCCGGTGAAGGAATTGAGCGCGATCGCGACGCCGATGCCGATCCCGAGGAGCAGGCTGATCGCGGTCGCCGAGGCGGACACCTCGAACGTGAGCAGCGTGATCCCGATGACCTCTCGATCGAGGGTCACCAGCAGGTGGAGGGCCTTCCAGATCCCCTGGGCGACGAGGTCCATCAGGAGCCCGGCGACTCCGGCTTTGCGTGCACGGCCGCCGCTTTCCAGGTTCGATGCTCCATCCTCTCCTACGCCTCCCGTGGGGCTTTCCGGTCAGACGGCCGCGCGGCCGCGGTGGCAGGGCGCGCCCCACCGACGCCGCCCTGGAAGTCCGAACGGACGACAAAACATGCCAAATGTCGACAGAGGATCGTCGTAGCCCCTCTCCGGGGCGCTCGAGCGGACAGACCCTCCACCTGAAGCGCAGACCGCGCGCGCGGCTACTGTTACCAGCCAACTCTTTGGGAGGAGGACGACGATGGAGCTGAGCGCAAGGAATCAGCTGAAGGGGAAGATCAAGAGCGTCAAGACCGGGGCGATCATGGCGGAGGTCCTGGTCGACGTCGGCGGCCAGGAGATCGTCGCCGACATCACCAAGGGATCGGTCGAGCGCATGAAGCTCGCCGCCGGCGACCAGGTCACCGTCATCATCAAGGGGACCGGCGTGATGATCGGGAAGTGACCGCCGGTCGCTGCGGGAGCGAGGCGAGGGCCGCGGGCGCTGGGCCCTCGCCCGCCTCGTCTAGAGCTTGTCGAAGAGCTTCAGCGTGAGGGCGCCGTGCGTCACGGCTGCACCGGCGCGCAGGGCCGCGGCGATGAACGCGACCTCCGCGACCTCCTCGCGCGTCGCGCCCGCTCGCTTCGCGCCGCGCGTGTGGACGTCGAGGCAGTACGGGCACTGGGTCGTGCACGCCACGGCGAGCGCCAGGAGCTCGCGGTACTTCCGCGGGATCGCGCCGTCCTCGCGGCCCACGATGGCGTCGAGAGTCACGAAGCCCTTGAACTCCGCGGGCGCGAGCTTCTCGAGCTGTCCGAGCATCTTCAGATCTTCCGCGTCGTGATAGCAGCTCATGCGAGCCTCCGAAGGTTGGCCGTACGAGCTGCCGAGCCCAGCAACGGGTGCGCCAAGGGGAGGCGTGCCGGCCAAGTACCGGATCGCGCGACCGTCCGGGGCAGGGCGTCCCTCTGCCGGGCGATGCGTTCGGTGTGACATGTCTCGTTGCGTGACGCGGATCGTCACTGCATGCGACATGGCGCACGCTGCGACCGAGCGTGCACCCGGTCACGCGGCGCAGCGGGCGATCGCGTCCAGCAGCGTGTCCACCCCGAACGGCTTCGCCACGTACGTCGTCCCCGGGATGACGTGATCGCGCGATCGAGCAGAGACGACGATCACCGGGATGCTCGCGATCTCCGGGTCTCGCTGCTGCTCGTCCCGGAACTGCCACCCGTTCATCCCCGGCATCATGAGGTCGAGCACGATCGCGGCGGGTCGCTCACGCTGCAGCTTCTGCAACGCCTCGCGCCCGTCCGCCGCCTCCACCACCTCGTACCCTTCGAGCTCGAGCGCGTCGACGATCCCGCGCCGGATGTCGACGTCGTCATCGACGATCATGACCCGCTTCATGGACGGAAGCCTTCGCAAGGTCCGCGCCAGACGCGCGGTCGCGCCGCGCGATTCGCCATGCAGCCAGGCGGCCGAGAAGTTGCCCCCGGCATCGCGCGGCAGGCGGATGCCACACCGGCCGAGGGCCCGCTCGGCATCCGACGCTTCATATCGGCCTTCGAGCAGATGGGGCACCCCGCCGCGCCGCCTTGATCGGAGCGGAGGACGGCCCACGCTGGCATCGGGCGAGGGCGGCCGTGGCGACGTGGAGCCGATGCGCGCGCGCGCTGCTGTGGGCGGTCGTCGCGGCGTTTGCGTGCGACGCTGGCGAGGACTCCACGCTCGAGGTCGTCGTGCGGGTCGACTCGGCGGTCCAGTCCGCGGCGACGTCCCCATCGCAGGTGCTCGTCGGCTTCGACTCGGGCAGCGGCGGGTTCGTCGTGTTCCGCGTCGGGCTCCTCTGCGCCCCGCCTGCGCCGCCCTTCGTCACGACGGCACGGTTCGCGGACGCGTCGACGGCGAGCGGGGCGACGGTCCACGCCTGGCTCGCTCCCGTGGGCGCGGGGATGCCCGTGTCGTGCGGTCCGTTGCCCCTTCCAGCGCCCGTCGCGCCGGTCGCGCCGCCTTTCACGCCAGGTTCAGGGGCAACCGCGGGGATCATCGTCGTCGGCGGCTGCGGCGCAGGCGCGGCGCGCTCGGCCACGCTCGTGATCGCGGTGGCGCCGTGAATCCCTAGCCGAGACGGCGCTCAACGCCGGCGCGTGCCAGGGCGACCTGCGCGCGCCGTGCGGACCCGGGGAGCCCTGCCTGGCGACGCTCGTGTGCAGCGTCAACGGGCTGTGCCTCGAGCCGCCCGGTGGCGCCTGCGTCAGCAGCTTCGACTGCAACGGCAGCGACTACTACGACACGACCGTCGCGTGCCTGTCCGGCAGCTGCTGCCTCCAGCCCGGTCAGGCGTCCGCCGCGTGCGGCGCAGAGTGCTGCAGCAACGCGTGCGACGCGGGCGGCGCCTGCACCTGCTCCGGCCCGCTGCAGCGGTGCTCGGACGCGAGCCGCTGCTGCAGCGGCAGCTCGTCGTGCATCCCCGACCCGAGCGGCGTCGGCTCCGTGTGCTGTGCACCCATCGGCCAGCGCTGCCGCACGCTGAACGACTGCTGCGACTTCGACACCTACCGTGGTCCGGCCGTCTCGTGCGGCGGGTCCGGTGCCGCCGCGGGCCGCTGCTGCCTCGCGAGCGGGACCGCGTGCTCGCCGGGCGAGGTCTGCTGCTCCGGGGCGGCGTGTCCCACGACGGGGAAGAATCCCGTCTGCCCGTGACGGGCCAGGGCTCGCTCTCCGCCGGCGGTGTGACGTTCCCGGTGCGTCACATACCGTGAACCTCGCGGCGACGGCGTGGCGCCGCCCGTGCGGCCGCTTGCCGACCGTCCGGGGCAACCTTCCGGGAGGTGGCTCGCGTCCTCACCTCGGGTTCGCGGAAACGCCACGGCGTCCCCGCAAACTCGTCCGCACGAGCTGGCCGCCGGGGCGCCGAGGGAAGATCGTCCGATGAGAGTGCGAACGCTGTTTCCGATCCTCGAGGCCGTCGCGCTGGCCTCGCTCGTGGCGTGCACCGCCCATCAGGTGCGCGCCGCGCAGGCCGAGTCGCCGCGGGCGCTGCGGCTCGCGACGGGCCAGCACGTCACGCCGACCGCCCTGCGCGGCGCCGTGCGGCAGTTCCTGAACCCGGGCCTGCCGGCATACCCGGGCTTCGTCGCCGGAGAGGCGGTGCGCTCGCAGCTCAGCCCGGACGGCACCACGCTCGCGGTGCTGTGCGCCGGCATGAACTCGCTCGACAAGGCGGACGGCAGCACCGACGCCGCCGCCTCGACCCAGTTCATCTTCCTGTTCGACGTGAGCGGTCCGCGCAAGGAGGCGCCCCAGCTCACCCAGGTGATCCAGCAGAGGAACGCGCACGTCGGCCTCGTCTTCGCGCCGGACGGCACGCTCTACGCGTCGGGTGGCGTGGACGACGCGGTCTACGCGTACGCGAAGACGGGTGGCGCGTGGGCCCTCGCCCGCACGATCGAGCTCGGCCACGCGAAGGGGCTCGGCGTCGGGGTCGCACCGAACGCGGCCGGGCTCGGCATCTCCGCGAACGGCCGGACGCTCGTCGTCGCGAACAACTACAACGACTCGATCAGCGTGATCGACAGGGCGACCGGGACGGTCCGCTACGAGCACGATCTCCGCCCGTTCGCGCCCGGCAACGAGAGGACGCGCGGCGGCGTGGGCGGCACGTTCCCGTTCGCCGTCGCCGTGAAGGGCGACGGCATCGCGTACGTGTCGTCGGATCGCGACCGCGAGGTCGACGTCGTGGACGTCAGCTCCCCGACGGCGGGCCGGCTCGTGGCGCGCATCCCGCTCGACGGCAACGCGCTCGGCATGACCCTCGACGCGGACGGCTCGATCCTCTTCGTGGCGGAGGACAACGCCGACGAGGTGGCGGTCATCGACACCGCCCGGAACGCGGTCGTCGCCCGGATCGACGCGCGGGCGCCGTCCGGCGTCCTGCCCGGCGCGCACGGCGACGTCGCCGGCGATCATCGGGACGACGACCAGGGCCACGATCGGCGCGGCCGAGCGCGGACGCGCTACACCGGCGCGGCCACGTTCACGGTGACCGTCTCGCCCGATGGCATGACGCTCTACGCCGTCAACGCCGGCGCGAACTCGGTGGCGGTGATCCCGCTCCGCGGCGAGCAGCGGTATCAGGTCCGCGCGCTCATTCCGACGGCGTACGAGCCTCACGACGTCACCTTCAGCGCGGACGGCTCCTGGATGTACGTGGTGAACGGGAAGAGCGACACCGGCGCGAACCCCGGCCACCTCGCGGGCGCCACGAGCGCGATGACCACCATCACCCATCCCAGCGGCAACGACGCGGCCGCGGCCGCGGCTCGGGCGTCGAACCAGTACCAGCTCCAGCTCGAGCGCGCCTCGCTCGTGAGCGCGCCGGTGCCGACGCGCCAGGAGCTCGAGCGGCTCACCCGGACGGTCGCCGAGAACAACTTCTACGCGGCCGACCCGCGCGGGCACGACGCGGATGACGAGCGCGTCGTCGCGTTCCTCCGCCGGCACATCAAGCACGTCATCTACGTCGTGAAGGAGAACCGGACCTTCGATCAGATCCTGGGCGATCTCGGCAACGGCTCGAACGGCGATCCGAGGCTGACCCAGTTCGGCGAGGCGATCACGCCCAACTTCCACCGCCTCGCGCGGCGGTTCGTCACCCTCGACCACTTCATGGATCCGGGCGACGGCAGCATGGACGGCTGGTCATGGAG
>Ga0318496_10000398_pt1 | contig 14866 bp, 8 predicted proteins | sample GRESIP109b1f22_FD_203296 | JGI IMG/M metagenome (GOLD analysis project Ga0318496, IMG submission 203296) | Tropical soil microbial communities from Luquillo Experimental Forest, Puerto Rico - GRE.SIPMG.109b1f22 | ecosystem: Environmental > Terrestrial > Soil > Tropical forest > Bulk soil... | reverse complement strand
ATTTAGGTGAGTTTGCTACACAATGCCGTAGAAGTGCTGATAGGCTCCAGCCGAATAGCGCCGACTTGCCTTGACCAACAGTTTCTTTGGTAAGAGTTTTAAAAATAGACATGGAAAACTTATACAGCGGGCCGCCTCAAAGTTCCACCCGTTGATAGCGTGTTTGTCAGACGATCCTCTCCAGGTGAGTTTGCTCCATAATTCCGCAAAGCTGGCGACCCCAGCAGGATTCGAACCTGCGACCTGCCGCTTAGAAGGCGGCTGCTCTATCCAACTGAGCTATGGGGCCACACAATGAAAAAAGGCGGGCATCAACGGCCCGCCTTTTATTCTGGCAGGGCCGGTATCAGGAAATTCTGCCGAAAGCGAAGTTGTCGGCGTAGTTCTTCGGCTTGGAAGCCTTGACCCGCGCTTCCGGCACCACGGTGTATTCCAGGCCTTCGCGCTTGGCGTAGGCGATGGCGTCTTCCTGGGTGTCGAATTTCAGCTTCAACTGCGACAAGGTGTCGCGCGAACCCGTCCAACCCATCAGAGCGTCGGGAGACTTGCGATCCGAGGGTTCGTATTCGACAACCCACTTGCGGGCTAGGCGGCCGGACTGCATGGCGGTCTTGGCCGGACGATAGATGCGAACCTTGGGCATTGCAGGAATCCCTTGATCTTATGGCGTTGGAAAGGACTTAGCACAGCGGGGCCGATCGTTCAACCGGCCTTCCATCGGGATGTCGGTCAATAGACAAGCGGCAGGCGACAGACTGGACGCTTCCCTGGCGCTCCAGCCTGTCGATCTCCCCTTTAGCGCGGCAGTTCCGACGATCCCATCAGGAACAGGTCCACCGCGCGGGCGGCCTGACGACCTTCGCGGATGGCCCAGACCACCAGGGACTGCCCGCGGCGCATGTCGCCGGCGGCGAAAACCTTGTCCACCGAGGTACGGTAGTTTTCCGTATCGGCGGCGACGTTGCCGCGCTGGTCCTTGTCCACGCCGAGCTGAGCCAGCAGACCTTCGTGAACCGGATGCACGAAACCCATGGCCAGCAGCACCAGATCGGCCTTCAGCTCGAACTCGCTGCCGGGAACCACCTTCAGCTTTTCGTCCACCTGCGCGCAAGTGACAGAGGCGACCTTGCCCCCTGCCCCGTTGACCTTCAGGGCGGTAACGCTCCAGCGGCGTTCGCAGCCCTCGTCATGGGACGTGGAAGTGCGCAGCTTGTTCGGCCACAGCGGCCAGACCACGGCCTTGTCTTCCTTGACCGGCGGCTTGGGCATGATCTCAAGCTGGGTGATCGAAACGGCGCCGTGGCGGTTGGAGGTGCCGACGCAATCCGAGCCGGTGTCGCCGCCGCCGATGACCACCACATGCTTGCCCTTGGCGTGGATTTCCTTGTCTTTGGCGGCTTCGCCGGAAACCCGGCGGTTGTTCTGGCCCAGGAATTCCATGGCGAAATGCACGCCGTCCAGGTCGCGACCGGGCACCGGCAGGTCGCGGGGCTTTTCCGAACCGCCCGTCAGCAGCACGGCGTCGAAACCCGCCAGCAGATCCGAAGCCTGGATGTCGATGCCGACGTTGACGCCGGTGCGGATGGTCACGCCTTCGGCCTTCAACTGTCCGGCGCGACGTTCGATGACCGCCTTGTCCAGCTTGAAGTCGGGAATGCCGTAACGCATCAGGCCGCCGACGAAGGCATTCTTTTCAAACAGCGTGACGTCGTGGCCGGCGCGGGCCAGTTGCTGCGAAGCGGCCAGGCCGGCGGGACCGGCGCCGATCACCGCCACTTTCTTGCCGGTGCGCGGACGCGAGGTGTCGGGCTTGATCCAGCCTTCGGCCCAGCCCTTCTCGACAATGGAATATTCGATGTCCTTGATCGTCACCGGCGCGTCGGTCAGGTTCAGGGTACAGGACTGCTCGCACGGAGCCGGGCAGATACGTCCGGTCAGTTCCGGGAAATTGTTGGTGGAATGCAGAACCTCCAGCGCCTCGCGCCAGCGGTTGCGGTACACCAGATCGTTCCAGTCGGGGATGATGTTGTTCACCGGACAGCCCGAATGACAGAACGGCACGCCGCAATCCATGCAGCGGGCGCCCTGCTGCGACAGAACGGCGGGATCTTGCTGAACAGTGAATTCCTTGTAATGCGTCACGCGCTCGGCAACGGGAGCATAGCCGTGCTCGACGCGCTGGAATTCCTTGAAACCGGTCGGCTTACCCATTTCAGTTGCCTCCCTTCAGAGCGGCATCCTGAGCCTGGGTCTTCTGCATGGCCTCCAGGGCCTTGCGGTAATCGACCGGCATCACCTTGACGAACTTGGGCATGTAATATTCCCAATTGAGCAGAATGTCGTGGGCCCGCGCGCTGTTGGTGTAGCGGCGGTGGTTCTCGATCAGCGCCCGCAGACGCTGGGCGTCGTTGCGGGTCATGTCGGCGGACACATCCACCAGACCATGGCCTTCCAACTGGCCGCCGGACCAGTCCTGGGCTTCCAGGGCGTTGGTGTCCTCGGCGGCCACCGGCTCCAGTTCCACCATCGACATGTTGCAACGGCGAGAGAAATCGCCGGCTTCATCCAGCACATAGGCGATGCCGCCGCTCATGCCGGCAGCGAAATTGCGCCCGGTCTGGCCGATGACCACGACGATGCCGCCGGTCATGTATTCGCACCCGTGATCGCCCACGCCCTCGACGACGGCGGTGGCGCCGGAATTGCGCACGGCGAAGCGTTCGCCGCCGACGCCGCGGAAATAGGCCTCGCCCTCGGTGGCGCCGTAGAGAACGGTGTTGCCGACGATGATGTTGTTTTCCGCCACCAGCTTGGATTTGGCCGGCGGCATGATGACGATGCGGCCGCCGGACAAGCCCTTGCCCACATAGTCGTTGCCGTCGCCGGTCAGCTCGAGGCTGACGCCGCGGGCCAGGAACGCGCCAAAGCTCTGCCCGGCCGTGCCCGACAGACGGATGCTGATGGTGTCCTCGGCCAATCCGGCCTGACCGTAGCGCTTGGCCACTTCGCCCGACAGCATGGCACCGACGGTGCGGTCGGTATTGCCCACCGGCAGCTCGATCTGCACCGGCTTGCGGGCTTCCAGAGCCGGCTTGGCCTGTGCGATCAGCTTGCGGTCCAGCACCTGATCCAGCTCATGGTTCTGGCTTTCGGTGTGGCGGATGGAAACCTCGGGCCCGACCTGCGGACGATGGAACAGCTTGGAGAAATCCAAGCCCTTGGCCTTCCAATGGGAAATAGCCTTGCGGGTTTCCAGCAGATCGGTGCGGCCGATCAAGTCGTCCAGCTTGCGCACGCCCAGGCTGGCCATCAGTTCGCGGGCTTCCTCGGCGACGAAGAAGAAGTAATTGATGACGTGCTCGGGCTGGCCGGTAAAGCGCTTACGCAGTTCCGGATCCTGGGTGGCAACGCCCACCGGGCAGGTGTTCAGATGGCATTTGCGCATCATGATGCAGCCGGCGGCGATCAGCGGCGCGGTGGCGAAGCCGAATTCGTCGGCCCCCAGCAGAGCGCCGATGACGACGTCGCGGCCGGTCTTCAGACCGCCGTCTACCTGAACCGAGACGCGGCCGCGCAGACGGTTCAGCACCAGGGTCTGATGGGCGTCCGCCAGCCCGATTTCCCAAGGGCTGCCGGCATGCTTGATGGAGGTCAGCGGCGAAGCGCCGGTGCCGCCGTCGTAGCCGGAAATGGTGATGTGGTCGGCGCGTGCCTTGGCGACGCCGGCGGCGACGGTGCCGACGCCGGTTTCCGCCACCAGCTTGACGGAAACGCGGGCCACCGGATTGACGCTCTTCAGATCGAAGATTAGCTGGGCCAAATCCTCGATGGAATAGATGTCGTGGTGGGGCGGCGGGCTGATCAGGCCGACGCCGGGAGTGGAATGACGCACCTTGGCGATGGTGGAATCCACCTTGTGGCCGGGCAGTTGCCCGCCCTCGCCGGGCTTGGCGCCCTGGGCCATCTTGATCTGGATGTCGTCGGCGTTGACCAGATATTCGGCGGTGACGCCGAAACGACCCGACGCCACCTGCTTGATGGCCGAACGCATGGAATCGCCGTTGGCCAGAGGCAGGAAACGCTCGGCTTCCTCGCCGCCTTCGCCCGTGTTCGACTTACCGCCGATGCGGTTCATGGCGATGGCCAGGGTGGTGTGGGCCTCGCGGCTGATGGAACCGAAGCTCATGGCGCCGGTGACGAAGCGCTTGACGATGTCCTTGGCGGACTCCACCTCTTCCAGCGGCACGGGCTTGCCGACGGGCTTCAGATCGAACAGACCGCGAAGCGTCATCAGCTTCTCGTTCTGCTCGTTGATCTGCCGGGCGAAGTCGAGGAAACGGTCGCGGGAATTGCCGCGCACCGCGTGCTGAAGCGCCGCGATGCTGTCGGACGTCCACAGATGGTCTTCGCCACGGATGCGGTGAGCATATTCGCCGCCCACGTCCAGATGCTGAGCCAGGACCGGCGAGGCGCCATAGGCGGCCTGATGACGGCGTACGGTTTCCTCTGCCACCTCGATCACGCCGACGCCGCCGATATTGGAGCTGGTGCCCTTGAAATATTTGGCGACGAACTCTTCCGACAGGCCCAGGGCGTCGAAAATCTGCGCGCCGCAATAAGACTGATAGGTGCTGATGCCCATCTTGGCCATCACCTTCAGGATCGCCTTGTCGACACCTTTGATGAAGCGCTTGTTGAGTTCGCATTCCGGCAAGGGTTCCGACAGGGTCGGAGCCATGGCCGCCAGAGTCTCGAACACCAGATAGGGATTGATCGCCTCGGCGCCGTAACCGGCCAGGGTGCAGAAATGATGGATTTCGCGGGCTTCGCCGGTCTCGATGACCAGACCAACCTCGGTGCGCTTGCCCGCCGCCACCAGATGATGATGCACGGAAACCGTGGCCAGCAGGGCCGGAATGGCCACGCGGTCCGGGCCGATGCCGCGATCCGACAGGATGATGATGTTGATGCCGGCGGCGACGCGGTTGCTGACCTCGGCCTTCAGGGCTTCAATGGCCCTTTCCATGCCGGCGGCGCCTTCGGCCACCGGCCAGGTGATGTCGAGCGTCACCGAGCGGAAGGCGTTATCGGCGTGTTCGCTGATGCCGCGAATCTTCTCCAGATCCTCGTTGGTCAGGATGGGCTGACGCACCTCGAGACGCTTACGGGTGTTCTCTTCCGGCTTGCCCAGCAGATTGGGGCGCGGGCCGATGAAGCTGACCAGGCTCATCACCGCTTCTTCGCGGATGGAATCGATGGGCGGGTTGGTCACCTGGGCGAAGCATTGCTTGAAATAGGTGTAAAGCAGCTTCGACTTGGAGGAGAGCACCGAAATCGGCGTGTCGGTGCCCATCGAGCCGATGGCTTCCTGACCGGAAACGGCCAAAGGCGCCAGCAGGAACTTGGTGTCTTCCTGGGTATAGCCGAAGGCCTGCTGACGATCCAGCAGGGTGGCGGGATCGGCGGGCTTGGGCGTGACCTTGGCCGGCAGGTCTTCCAGAACGATCTGGGTCTTGGCCAGCGCGGCGGCGTAAGGGTGGGCCTCGGTCAGTTGCGCCTTGACCTCGGCGTCATCGATGATGCGGCCCTGCTCCAGGTCGATCAGCAGCATCTTGCCGGGCTGCAGACGCCACTTCTTGACGATCTTCTCTTCCGGGAAGGTCAGCACGCCCATTTCGGACGCCAGCATGACGATGTCGTCGTCGGTCACCAGATAGCGAGCCGGACGCAGGCCGTTGCGGTCGAGGGTGGCGCCGATCTGGCGGCCATCGGTGAAACAGACCGCCGCCGGGCCGTCCCACGGCTCCATCAGGGCGGCGTGATATTCGTAGAAGCTGCGGCGGGTTTCATCCATCAGCGGATTACCGGCCCAGGCTTCCGGCACCATCACCATCATGGCGTGCGCCAGGGAATAGCCGCCCTGCACCAGCAGTTCCAGGGCGTTGTCGAAGCTGGCCGAATCCGACTGGCCTTCAAAGGTCAACGGCCACAGCTTGTTCAGATCGTCGCCCAGCACATCCGACTTCATGGCGCCGCGACGGGCGGCCATCCAGTTCAGGTTGCCGCGCAGGGTGTTGATCTCGCCGTTATGGCAGATCATGCGGAAGGGATGGGCCAGGCTCCACTTGGGGAAAGTGTTGGTGGAGAAACGCTGATGCACCAGGGCCAAAGCCGACACCAGACGCTCGTCGGCCAGATCGGTGTAATAGACGCCCACCTGATCCGCCAGCAGCATGCCTTTGTAGACGATGGTGCGGCTGGACATGGAGGTGACGTAGAAATCAACGCCGGTGTCGCCCAGTTCGGCGGCGACCTTGTTGGAAATCTGCTTGCGGACGACGAACAGCTTGCGCTCGAAGGCATCCTGATCGGCAAGAGCGGCCGACTTGCCGACATAGATCTGACGGACCACCGGCTCGCAGGCCTTGACGCTTTCGCCCAGGGTGGAATTGTCCACCGGCACGTCGCGCCAGCCCAGCATCACCTGCCCCTCGGCCTTGACGGTGCTTTCGATGATGGCCTCGCACTTCGCTCGCGAGGCCGAATCGCGGGGCAGGAAGAACATGCCGACGCCGTAAGCGCCCTTTTCCGGCAAGGCGATCTTCAAGGCTTCGGCTTCCGCCCGCAGGAAAGCGTCGGGCAACTGGATCAGAATACCGGCGCCGTCGCCGGCCAGAGGGTCGGCCCCCACCGCGCCTCGGTGAGTCAGATTGGTCAGGATCTCCAGGCCCTGGCGGACGATTTTATGCGTCGCCCGGTTCTTGATGTCGGCAACGAAGCCGACGCCGCAGGCGTCGTGCTCGTTCTTCGGATCATAAAGGCCCTGTTGGCTAGGAAAACCCTTCGAAATCATATCTTTACCTTTTTCCCCTCTGGCGCGGACGACGGGGCCCGGCCCAATTGAACTAACGCGTATAACAAAACAGTTCGCCGATGACACGCGCGAAATAACGGCCAAGAGGAACAAAGAGTTCAAAAAAATGGTATACGATATACATATATTTCGTAACATTATGATTTTTAACAATTTTATCGCAAAATTAGCAACCATTCCCCTGTCGTGAAATTATGGTGCGGCAAAATTTCAGGGCTGGAATGACAAATGCTCGCGTGTTTAAAATTCTAAACATCATGTGTTTTATTATTAGACGCGTCGCCGCATGCCAGAACCATTGACAGAGGCGGCGCAGCAAGCCTTGATGCGGGATCGAAAGTTCACGGGATTGGACGTCATATGAACGGCAGGAACATCGGCATCGTCGGCGGCGGCCCCGCCGGGCTGATGGCCGCCGAGCATCTGGCCCGGGCCGGAGCGCGCGTCGATTTGTTCGACGCCATGCCGTCGGTGGGGCGCAAATTCCTGCTGGCCGGAAAGGGCGGACTGAACCTGACCCACAGCGAGCCCCTGCCCTCCTTCGTCCACCGCTACGGCAGGGGCTCCGACCATTTCAAACCGCTGCTGGAGCATTTCGGACCGGAACAGCTCCGCGCCTGGGCCGCTGGACTGGGAGTGGAGACGTTCGTCGGCACCAGCGGCCGGGTCTTCCCCCAGGATTTCAAGGCGGCGCCGCTGATGCGGGCCTGGGTGCGGCGGCTGCGCCAACTGGAGGTGCGCTTTCACGCCCATTGCCGCTGGACCGGCTTCGATGGCGGCGGCGGCTTGGCCTTCCGCGATCCCGAACGATCGTTCGCGCGCTCTTTCGACGCCGTCCTGCTGGCTTTGGGCGGCGCCAGTTGGTCGCGGCTGGGATCGGACGGATCCTGGGCCGGGCTGCTGGCCGGCCTGGGGTGCCGCATCGCCCCGTTCCGCCCGGCCAATTGCGGTTTTCTGGCGTCCTGGTCCGAGCATATGGCCGCCCATTTCGGCAGCCCGCTTAAAAACGTGACCCTCGCCTTCTCCGGCCGCAGTGTAAAAGGTGAAGCCCTGATCGCCGATTACGGCATCGAGGGCAGTGCCGTCTACGCCCTGTCGGCAGCCCTGCGCGACGCCATCGAGGCCGACGGACAGGCTTGGCTGTCCATCGATCTGAAGCCGGACCTGTCCGTCGAGGCCGTGAGCGAAAAACTGGCCCGCCCCCGGGGCCGCTTGTCCCAGTCGAACTGGCTGCGCAAATGCCTGAACCTACCGCCCGCCGCCATCGCCCTGCTGTGGGAATGCGGCGGCAAAAAGGTCATCACGGCCGGCACGGTCAAGTCCCTACCCCTGCGCCTTGTCGGCACCCGTCCGCTGGACGAAGCCATCTCCACCGCCGGCGGCTTGTGCCTCGAGGAACTGGACGGCAATTTCATGGTCCGCCGCCGCCCCGGATTGTTCGCCGCCGGGGAAATGCTGGATTGGGAAGCGCCGACAGGCGGCTATCTGCTGACCGGATGCATGAGCCAAGGCGCCGCCGCGGCCCGCGGCATTCGATCCTGGCTGGGCTTCTGACGCCTATTCCAGAACCGCCGACGCCAGCTTGGTCGGAGAATTCTTGGCGGGCTTCTTCAACAGGGCGATGCGGGCACTGACGTCGTCCACCGTCGCCGCCGCCGGACGCCCCAACGGCGCCTCGACCAGGGCGGCGCTGGCCGACAGCAGCGGGAAATTCTTCAAATGTCCTTCGCGGTCGGGGGCGGTGATGAAACCGGCCGCACGGGCATCGGCGTCATAGAAGCTTTCGGCGTCGCCGCGGAAAGCCGCCAGCAGGTCGGCCACCTGCCGTTCGGCCTCGGCCAGTTCCAGACCGACGAAACCGATGAAGAAATCGTCGCCGCCGATATGCCCGAGGAAATGCTGCTGCTCGATGCTTTTGCGCATCAGCTCGGCAAACAGCAGGATGGCCCGGTCTCCCAGGCGGAAGCCGTATTTGTCGTTGAACGGCTTGAAATTGTCGAAATCCACATAAGCGTAGACGAACCGTTCGTCGCCCAGGGTCAGACTGTCGTTGACGAACTGATTGATCAAGGCGTTCCCCGGCAGCTTGCTCAAGGGATTCTGATCGCGGGCCTGGGCCAGGTTCTTTTCGTTGATGACGCGGATGATGGAGCGCGCCGACAGGAAGCCGACATAGCGCATCTGCTCCACCAGCAAGATGCCTTCGGCCTCTTCCTCGCCGGAATAGATGGCCATGATGTTCTCGACCGACATGTGAACTTCGGCGATGGGGCAGCGCACGATGAAGTCGCGCAGCTTGCGGCCCAGACCCTTGTTGGAAATCAGATCCTTGCCGAACGGCGAATAGGCGTAATTCTTGATGTTGGCTTCGCGGATAATGCCCAGGGGCTGCCCCATCAGGTCGATGATCGGCACGAAGGTCTGGTTGGTGTCGCTGCGCAGCCGCTCGAACACCGCCGTGACGTTGGCGTCCACCGGCAAGGGCTCGATCCGCTCCATCTGATCGAGGATGATCTTCTGGTCGCCGTCCTTGCGGCGGCGGTCCGTGCGCGACAATTGCTCAACATGGGGATAAAGCTGCGGGAAACTGTCGATACGGGCGTCCGGCTTGGCGACCATGAATCCCTGTACCAGATCGCAGCCCACCTCCTTGCAGACCAGGAATTCCTTTTCCGTCTCGACGCCGCAGGCTACCACGACAATGCCCAGCAGATGGGCGATGGACACCATCTGGGACAACAGAAGCTTCTTGCGGCTGTCCGACCAGACGTCGCGCACGAAGAAGGGCGAGATCTTGATGAAGTCTGGTTCCGTCACATGCAGAAGCTGGGCGCCCATGGCGGCGCCGTAATGATCCAGCGACAGTTTGCAGCTGTTGCGGCGGAACGGGCGCACCCATTCACGGCTGGTCGCCAACTCTTCCGAAGGGGCCGACAGAATGTCGAAAGCCACCGAACTTTCCGACAGGTCGTAATGGGCCAGCAGCCCCTTGATATGCCGGGTGATCAGATCGGCATTGGACAAAGAGCGGGAATCCATGTTCAGGAACAGGCGCTTTCCCCGCGCCTTGGGCGTGGCGCTGAAGCGCGACACCGCCAGCTCCCACAACTGCAACTGCGCCGCCTCCAGCACGCCTTGCTCGTAGCAGGCGTCGAACAGCGCCTGCTGCGTCGGGAAACCCAACTGGTCATGGTTGCGCAGCAAGCCCTCGAAGCCGAAGCACAGCCCCGTGGCGACGTTGACGACGGGCTGAAAGACGAAATCCAACGCGCCCTTCAGCCCCTCCAGCAGGGTATCGCCCATGGGCAGATAGGCGGCGGCATCATCCTTCGAGAACGTGCGGTCCTTGTCGCCATCCAAAGTGTCGAGCTTAAGGGGTCGCTGGTCGATCATGTTTTCCGGATCGCAGATAGCCGGCTGCGACAAAAACCGTCGAAGCCTGTGCGGAGAATCGGCGAGCAGCCCCCGCCATGTCAATTATTCCCCCCTTGCGACACGGAAGTTTCATCTTCGCGCAATCTAAAATGATTTTCCGTTTCAAGCATGGTAAACAGGAAGGATAAGAAAGGGCTAAATCACTGATCTTTTGAGCGGGGACTTTTCAATGCGGGCGAACCGGGGCCGCCGATGACGACTTCTCCCAGTCTCGGCCTGGATGGGCTATTGCACGGTCTGTTGCGCCACATGGTCGAGGAAGCCTCGGCCGCCTGCGGCGTCGTCGTCAGCGCCGGCGGCGCCGTTCTGGCCCGTCACCCCATGCAGGAAGCCCCCGCCGCCGTCACGCCGGATCAGTTGCGCCGCATCATGGCCGGAGAAAGCTGGAGCGAGGAAACGCGGCTTTACGCCCCTCTCACCATCGGCGCCGCCGCCGTCGCCGCCTTGGTGATCGAACGCGCCCCGGCCACCCCTTTCCCCGCCGATCTGCTCCGCCGCCTGCTGGCCCACGCCTCCCACACCGGCTTGGCTTGGAGCCATCTGCCCGAAGACGTCGACCCGGAAACCGACCCCTTGCCGCCCCTGCATGTCCTGGTGGCCGAGGACAACGAAGTCAACCGCAAGGTGGCCAAGGCGTTCCTGGAGCATGCCGGCCATGCCGTGGCCGTTTGCGGCGACGGCCAGCAAGCGGTGGAGGCGGTGCGCGAAGGCGATTTCGACGTGGTGCTGATGGACATCCGCATGCCCGGCATGGACGGCGTCGAGGCCACCCGCGCCATCCGCGCCCTGCCCGACCGCCGCCGCGCCGGATTGCCCATCCTGGCCCTGACCGCCAATTTCACACCCACCGAGGTCGAGGTCTACATAGCCGCCGGCATGAACGACGTCATCCGCAAGCCTTTGCGGCTCGGCGACATCGAGCGGGCTCTGGCTCCCTATTTCGGCCTGCCCGAAGAAACGCCTGCCGCGGTTCCCACGACGACGACGCCCGAAGACGGAACCCACCCGGTGCTCGACCAGGATCGGGTGGCTCTGCTGGCCGAAGCGCTGCCGCCGGCGCGGCTGATGGAGCTGTTCGAATCCGCCCGCGTCTCGATCGTCGAAACCTTGGCGGAATTGCGCCGCGACTGGGAGGCGGCAGACATTCCCGCCGCCGGAAAAGCCGCCCACCGGCTGGCCGGCGTCGCCGCCAATTTCGGCTGCACCGCCCTGGGCGAACTGGCCCGGGCCATCGAGGCCGACTGCAAGCAGAACCTTCCGGGAAATCAGCATGCCGAGGCCCTGGGCATATTGGAGACCTTGACCCTTGAAGCGTTGTCCGACCGGCGCTGAACAGCATCCGCAGGCGTTTCGCCAGTTTCTTTTGCTACAGCCGTGTGATACCCCGGTGGTAGAACCTATCCACCAGTCCAGGTCCGGTTTCGGTTGAAAACCAAGAAAATCCCTTCATAAAGTTCCTTATGATTTTTTCTGACGCTTTTCATCTCCTGCTGACGGTAGCCCTTGGCCTGCTTTGGACCTTCGTTTTCGCCGTCTATTTACGGCGTTTAAACGCTGGGGGCCTGGACCGTGGCGTAAAGGCGCTGGTCATCCTGCTGGCCGCCGACGCCGTGCGCGGCCTGATCTCGGCCACCATCGGCGGCAGCGTCGTTTCCGAAACCATCTTGCCGCCCGAAAACGTCCCGACCCTGCTGCTGGGGCTGCGCCTGGTGGGGGCCGGCATCGGCCTGGCGGCGTTGCTGGTGTTAACCAGATTGTGGCTGCCCCGCGCCATCGCCGAACGCCGTTTTCTGACCGATCGCGTCGAAAACGCCGTGACCCGCCTGCGCAGCGTCATGGAACAAGCTCCCGACGCCATCTACATCCACGATTTCGACGGCCGCTTCCAGGACGTCAACCAAGCCGCCAGCGACATGGTCGGTTATTCCCGCGAAGAATTACTGGGCATGACCGTGTTCGATATCGAGGTCGGCCTGAACCCTGACGAAGTGCGCGCTCTGTGGCTCGATCTGGTGCGCGGGGAACGCTTCAACATCAAGGGCGAGCAGCGGCGCAAGGACGGCAGCCTTTTCCCGGTCGAAGTCTCGGGCAGCACCATCCAGGGCGAGGACGGCCAGTTGCTGATCATGGGCATGGCCCGCGACATCACCGAGCGCCAGGAAGAGCAGTTCGCCCTGCAACGCGCCGTCGAGGATCTGTTCCAGGCCAACACCCGGGCCGAAACCGCCATCGCCACCAAGAACAAGTTCCTGGAAACAGTCAGCCACAAGCTGCGCACGCCCCTGAACAGCATTCTCGGCCTGACGGAAACCATCCTGGCCGGCGTCTGGGGGCCGATGGGCAATCCCAAGATCAGCGAATATCTGCGCGACATCCACGTGTCGGGCGTCGACCTGATGAAGGTGATCGACGAGTTGGCCTCGGTCGCATCCATCGAAGCGGCTCTGGCCTCGGAGCATCAGAGCTACCGCACCATCGTCGAGATGAGCCCCGACGCCGTGTTCCATTGCCGCGACGGCCGCATCGTCTTCATCAACGCCAGCGGCATCCGCCTGCTGGGCGGCCATGACCGCAACCAGTTCGAAGGGCACGAATTCAGCGAATTCGTCCATCCCGACTACGCCGACCTGATCAGCGACAACTTCCGTCCCATCAGCAGCACGCCCGGCTCGACTCAAATGAAGCTGGTGCCTTTGCGCGGCAAGCCCCAGGACGTCACCCTGGCGGTCACCGCCGCCCCCGAAGGCGACGGCTCGGTGCTGGCGGTGGCGCGCAACATCAGCGACATCATCCGCGCCGCCCGTGACGTCGCCGCCCACAGCAAGCGGCTGAACAGCATTCTCGACACCGCCGTCGACGCCATCGTGGTGGCCGACGAACACGGCGTCATCGAAACCTACAACCGCGCCGCCGAGCAGATTTTCGGCTTCAGCGCCCACGAGGCGGTGGGAAGCAACGTAGCCCTGCTGATGCCCGAGGACACGGCCCGCGGACACGACCAGTTCATGCGCCGCTTCCTCGACGCCCCAGCGTCGCCCAAGGCCGTCGGCATCGGCCGCGAGGTTACGGCGAAGCGCAAGGACGGCACGACCTTTCCCGCGGAAATCTCGCTGTCGGTCTGCCACCTCGACGACCGTCGCCTGTTCACCGCCATCATCCGCGACATCACCGAGCGGCGCAGCTTCGAAGACCATCTGGCTCACTTCGCCACCCACGACACCCTGACCAGCCTACCCAACCGCCACCTGTTCCAAAGCCATCTGCAAATGGCCTTGGACAAGGCCAAGACCAACGGCCAAATGGTCGCCGTGTGGTTTGTCGATCTGGACGGCTTCAAAATGGTCAACGACGTCATGGGACATTCCGCCGGCGACGAATTGCTGGTGGATGCCGGCTTGCGCCTGCTGGACGCCGTCAAACCCGAAGACACCGTCGCCCGTTTCGGCGGCGACGAGTTCGTGCTGATCCGCAACGGCTTGCGCACCCCCCAGGAAATTACCGAAGCCGCCGACGAATTCCTGCGCTACATGTCCCGCCCCTTCACCCTGCGCGGCCGCGAGGTGGCCCTGTCGTCGAACCTGGGCATCGCGCTTTATCCCCAGGACGCCCATACGGCTTCGGATCTGGTCGCCTGCGCCGGAGCCGCCATGATCGTCGCCAAGGCGTCGGGGCAGAACCATTACCGCTTCTTCGACCCCTCCATGCATCACGATTCGGTCGAACGCCTGACCCTGGAAAACGAATTGCGGCGCGGCATCGCCCAAGACGAGCTGGTGCTGCATTACCAGCCCCAGGTCTGCACCAGAAGCGGCCGCATCCTGGGGCTGGAGGCGCTGGTGCGCTGGAATCATCCCACCATGGGCATGGTGCCGCCGGGCCGTTTCATCTCCGTCGCCGAACAATCGGGCCTGATCATGCCGCTGGGCGAATGGGTGCTGAACCGGGCCTGCAAAGACTTGCGTCATTTGCAGGACCTGGGCATTGCCGACGTATCGGTCGCCGTCAACATCTCGCCGAAGCAGTTTGCTGAAACCGATGTCGAAGCCCTGATCCGCCAGGCCGTCGCCGTTTCCGGCATCGACCCGTCCCGCCTGGATGTCGAGATCACCGAAAGCACCCTAATGAACGACCCCGAGCGGGTCATATCCCATCTGGAACAGTTGAAGACCACCGGCATTCAGCTGTCGATCGACGACTTCGGCACCGGCTATTCGTCCCTGAATTATCTCAAGCGTTTCCCGGTCGACACGCTGAAGATCGACCGCAGTTTCGTCATCGACATCGCCAAAAATTCAAAGGACGAAGCCATTGCGGTGACCATCATCACCCTGGCCCATTCCATGGGCATGACCGCCCTGGCCGAAGGCGTCGAATACGAAGCCCAAAGCAGCCTGCTCAGCCGCCTGGGCTGCGACGTCATCCAGGGCTATCTCTATTCCAAGCCCCAGCCCTTCGACGTCATTCGCGGCTATCTGACCGACGGCGTCAAGCTGCCGGTCGCTTGACAGTCCGCCGGCGCGGCGCAAACCGCGCTCAAACCGCCGAAGCCCCCTCCTC
>Ga0318496_10000397_pt1 | contig 14887 bp, 12 predicted proteins | sample GRESIP109b1f22_FD_203296 | JGI IMG/M metagenome (GOLD analysis project Ga0318496, IMG submission 203296) | Tropical soil microbial communities from Luquillo Experimental Forest, Puerto Rico - GRE.SIPMG.109b1f22 | ecosystem: Environmental > Terrestrial > Soil > Tropical forest > Bulk soil... | reverse complement strand
GCTCCGCACCGCCTGGCAGATGTTCGACAAGCTGGGCATGGAGGCGTTCGCCGAACGGGCCCGGGCCGAGCTGCGGGCCACCGGCGAGCACGCCCGTAGACGCAGCGTCCAGACCCAGGACGCGCTCACCTCGCAGGAGGCGCAGATCGCCCGCATGGCCGCCGACGGTGCCTCCAACACCGAGATCGCCGCCCGGCTGTTCATCAGCGCCAGCACCGTGGAGTACCACCTGCGCAAGATCTTCCGCAAGCTCGGCATCACCAGCCGCGTCCGGCTCGCGCACGCGCTTAAAGGAGAGGAAGAGGAGCCGGTGTCGTAGGACTGACGGCGTCAGGCGGCGCGAAGCGCGCTACCGACGGCGGGCCGCTGAGCGAGGGAAACGGCAGGCCGGGCGAACACCTCGCCGATCAGCTGCCGCAGCCACCGCATGCGTTCGGCCGCCTGCTCGGGGTGGTCGCCGAACTCCTGAGCCATCAGGCTGATGCAGCCGTCCCGGCCGAGCCGCTGCATGGTATGGCCGATCATCTCCGTCAGCGCGACCGCGGTCGGAGCGTCCGATCGCTGCAACTCCGAGGCGAACAGCGCTTCGCACCGCGCCTGGTTCGTGTTCAACCGGTTCATGGCGAGCCTCCTTGATGTGCTCGAGCGACCGCGTCCGCTCCTGGCTTACTGCCTGACGGATGCCCGCCGCCTGCTCGCTAGTCCAACCCCATGAGCCCGATGCCGTATAGGTGATGTCAGCTCTCCTGCCATTCACCTGGGCTATAGGCGCGTCCTGGCCGCTGGGCAGGCTCGGCGTGTGGCAGGCCTCCCGGCCGCGATGCCCGGCCGGCCAGAAGCGGTATTGGCGGAAGTTATAGGACCATTGCCGGCAGCCCCTGGAGCGCTCCTGAGCCGCCAGGTTAACGTGGCGGAGCCAGTCACTATGGAGGACGGCATGTCAGATAAGCAGCACGGCAGTCCCGTGTCCGGGCGGCTGCCGCCGGCGAAGGGCGGGTCCGATGCTTCCGCTGTCTGACGGCCTGTCCGCCCGGCGGTTCCCCGTCGTCAACGTGGTGCTGATCGTCGCCAACTTCGCGGTATGGCTCTTCTACGAGCTTCCCGGCCTCAACTCGGCGATCTACCACGCCTCGTTCTACCCGTGCACCCTGGACGGCGCCTGCCACGGACCCGAGCCGTGGGGACTGAGCTGGATCACGGCCATGTTCCTGCACGGGAGCTGGGATCACATCCTGGGCAACATGCTGTTCCTGGCGATCTTCGGCAAGAACGTCGAGGACGCCTTCGGGTCGCTGTGGTACCTGCTCTTCTACTTCGCCGGCGGCTTCGTCGCGATGCTGACGCAGACCGCGATCACCCTGCTATTCGGCACGGCGGCCGACGGACAGGTGCCGACGCTGGGCGCCAGCGGCGCGATCGCGGCCGTGCTGGGCGCCTACTTCGTCCTGTACCCGGGCTCCCGGGTCCGCACCTGGATCTTCCCCGTCTTCCTGGTCAGGATCCCGGCCTGGATCTTCCTCGGGCTCTGGTTCCTGTACCAGCTGATCGAGGCGAACTTCGGGCTGTTCAGCACCTCGGCCAACGGTGGCGGCGTGGCCTTCTTCGCCCACGTCGGCGGGTTTATTTTCGGCTGGATCGTGGCTCGGGTTCTCACTGGTGCGGGGCGCATCGCGCCCCAGTCGCCACAACAGGCTGCCGTCACTTGAGCAGGGTGGCCACCACGTTGATCACGAGCCCGGGCAAGACCGCGCCGAACAGGTAAGACAGCAGCGCGTGGTGGAGGGTTGCCCGCCCCAACCGCCATGAGCTCCGCGACGGCCGTGCTGGGATCTTCCGCTTCGCCAGCTTGGCGGTCACGCCAGCCTCGAGAATCGCCGGCCAGGTCGCCTCCAGCTGTATCAGCCGGACCTGGAGGACCTCCGTGATGGCTAAGGAGGCGCCTGCCAGTCACAACCAGGAGGCTCGCGTGGCAACGTTGGCAATAAGCATCGACCTTCCCCCTTCCGGGCAACTCGAGACCATCGGTAACGGTACGTCGCCGACACAAGCCCAGATGGACGAGGAGACCCGCGCCCGGCAGCACTTCGTCGACACGGTGACGTCATACCTGAAGTCGCTGCCCGAAACGCCTCCGCACCGGGTCGGAAACGTCACCCGGGTCGAGTTGCTGGGCCGTAATGTCTTCTCGCAGCTCAACCACTACCTGCTGCTCGTCACCGTCGGCATCGGAGATCCGGGCATCGAGGGCCGCCTGCTGGCGCTGCTCCCGCCGGGAACCCAGATATCGGTCGTAGGTGAATTCACACCGGTGAAGGAGTGGCCGGAGCCTAGGCGGTGAGCTCGGTCTAGCCGATGCGGCCGGTGACGTGGGCCTGGGTGCGGGGATCGCGAAGCTCTGGGATCACTGAGCCGTGGTCGGCGTACCGCTCAGCAGGAAGGTGAGCCCTTCGGCGGCGGTGGGATGGGTGAAGATCCCGGCACGCAGGGCGGTATAAGGCAGGCCGGCCATCATGGCGACCTGGACCGCGGCCATGAGCTCGCTGGCTTCGGCGCCGAACGCGGTGAAGCCCAGGATCTGGTCGCTGTCGGCGGCGACGAGCATCTTGAGGAAGCCCCGTGGCTCGGACAGGGTCCTGGTCCGCAGGACCGCGGCCATCGGCAGGGTGAGCAGGCGGTACCCGATGCCGCGACGGCTGGCCTCGGTTTCGCTGCAGCCGATCCTGGCCAGCTCCGGATCCAGAAACATGCAGGACGGCACCAGGCGCCCGGCGGTGCTGCGGGTGCCCCCGTGAAGGTTGTCCCGGACGACCCGGAAGTCGTCGAAGGCGACGTGGGTGAACTGCGGGCTGCCGGCGCACTCGCCCATGGCCCACACGCGTTCGGCCGTGGTGGCCAGGTGCTCGTCGACCTTGACGTAACCGCTGCCGGTCAGCTCGATCCCGGCCAGCTCCAGGCCGATCCCTTCCGTGTTCGGGGTGCGGCCGACGGCGACGAACAGGTCGGTTCCGGTGACGATGCCAGCGTCGCCAGGCCCGTCGGTCAGCGCGCGGACCTCCTGCCCGGATGTCCCCTCGGCGCCGACGAGCCGGGTCCGGAGCAGGACGTCGATGCCTTCGTCGCGGAAAAGGTCCAGGACGGCCGCCGCGACGTCGGCGTCTTCGCCCCCGGCGAGCTGCGGCCCCTGCTCGATAACGGTCAACCGCGCGCCGAACCGGCGCATGGCCTGCGCCAGCTCGAGCCCGACGTAGCCGCCGCCTACCACGATCAGGTGCCCGGGCAGCCGGTCCAGGTCGAGGAGCTCGACGTGGGTCATTGGCCGGGCCGCGGCCAGGCCGGGCAGGTCAGGCACGGTCGCATGGGTGCCCAGGTTCAGGAAGACCCGGTCGCCGCGGATCCGGCGGATGCCGCCGTCGGCCAGTTCCACCTCGACGGTCCGCGGCGCGGTGAAGCGGGCCTGGCCCATGATGAGTTCGGCCCCGCTGGCCCGGTAGCGGTCCAGGTGCATCCGGCGCAGGCCAGGTACTTGCCCGCCTCGCCACTGCCGATCACCAGGACGTCGTAGTTCTCGATCTACGGCATCTGCCTTGCTCCTCCCGCGCGGCATCAGGTAGCCGCCACGCTGCCATCGCCGGCGCCGGGAAACACCGGCTAGATGGCGGGTGTTCGAGGCCGCCGCACGGCGGAGCATCGGAAGGGACGCCGCCCCGGGAAAAGGAGAACGCCATGACACTGCGACACGAAGCCTCCGCCACCTGCCTGTCGTGGATCCCGCCCACCGCGGTCGAGGGAGTTTTCAGCCTGCCGTTCGGCCTCGGCATCGCCCACTACGACCAGCCTCCGCCCGATGAGCTGCCGGACGTGGAGGCGCTACTGGCTGCGGACGCGATCCGGTTCGCCAACCAGCTGCGCGGGTGGATCGAGGTCGAGGACGGCCGGATCGTCTCGCACGGGATGTCGGGAGAGGGCCGGCTGGGATCCACTACCGTGCGCCTGCGCTCGCGCCGGCTGACCTTCGCCGGAGTCGCCCTGCCCGACCAGGTCCCGCCGCCGCAGGTGCACCGGGACCGGGTCGTCTTCACCCAGACCGCGGGGGGCCACACCGGCGCGCCGGTGCCGCGCCATGTGGACCAGCCTCCGTTCTGGCGGCTGGCCGCCCCGGTGGCATGGACCATGATCACGCTGACCCTCCGCACCGATGGGACCTCCACCGGGCGGCTCGCCGCCGCCAGCCCGTTCCCCCGTCATTACCTGTACGACAGCGCCGGGAAGCTCACCCACAAGAGCGCCCTGATCCGGTATAAGGACTGGATCAGGCGATCCGGATACGACGATCCCTGGACCGACGGTGGCGCGCCGGTGCCGGTCACCGCGGTCAGGGGGCCCGCCGAGCGATCCCTGGGCAACGCGATGCTGGTATCCGGGGATTATCGCCAGCATGCCCTGCCCCAGGGCAGGCTGCTGAGCGAGCTGCCCATCGCCGATTCCGAGGTCCACCTGCTCCTCGACGGGCTGCTGGTCATCGAGATCGACCGGCAGCCTGCCGTCGAAGTCGGCCCCGGCGCGATCTTCGACCCGTCCAAGCGCACTGCGTACAGCAAGGGGCACGTCAGGGTACGGGCGCGGACGCCCAGCCGACTGGCCGTGCTGCCCCGCGCCCGGCTCGACGACCAGAGCCTGCTTGGAGTCGCCGCTGAGCAGTTCGCCCGCCTCCAGTACTACAGCACCGGCCGCGGGCAGCCCGCAGGCTCGCCCTGAGCATCATCCGGCAGTAGCGCCGCACCCGCCCCGGCAGTGCCGACCTGAACGCCTGGCCCGGCTGCGGACGATCGTCCATGTCAGCGCGGGGGGCCGAGCCTGCCGCCGGGGTCGTGCACGGGACGGCCGCCGACGATGGTGAAGGCGGGGGTCAGGCCGGGCAGGTCATCGACGTCGGCGGTCAGCGGGTCGGCCGGGTAGGCGACGATGTCGGCGAGCTGGCCGGAGGCGATCCGGCCGAGCCGGTCCTGGTCGTGGTTGAGCCGCGCGGTGCCCGTCGTGTACAGCTCGAGCGCGGTCGCGACGCCGATGGCGTGCTCCGGGCCCTGGACGCCAGCAGCCTTGGTGCCCCGGGTGACCATGCCCCACACGGCGAGCATCGGGTTGAACGGACGCGCCATGTCGGTCCCCGCGGCCAGGTCCGCGCCCAGTGCGAGCCATTCATCCAGCGGGTTCACCTGCCGGGTGCGCTCCGGCCCCCAGGTCTGGAGCATCTCGCTACCCATGTTCCACAGCAGCGGGTGCTGAACGGTGAGGCCGAAGCCGCCGCGCACGACGCGTTTCCGCTGCACCGGATCGGACAGCAGGGCGTGCTCGATGACCAGCGTCCACGGCGACAGCGGGCCGGACCCTTCAACCGCGGCGGCCACCGCCTCGTAGACGTCCAGGACCGTGCGCACGGCCCGGTCCCCGGCGGCGTGGGTGCCGATCCGCCAGCCTCGGCGGACCGCGCCGGTGCACACCTCGGTCATCACCGCGGGATCCCAGTTCAGGTGTCCGGACTGGGCCGGGTCGCCGGTGTAGGGCTGCTCGAGGGCGCCGCCCTCGACGCCGCCGTCCATGACGAACTTCAGGCCCCAGATCCGCAGCCAGTCGTCGCCAAAGCCGCTGCGCGCGCCGAGGCCGTCGATCAGCGCGGTGGCCTGATCCGCGGTCAGCTCGTTGCCGATCCGGATCAGCGGCCGGACCCGTACGCTCAGCGTGCCTCGCGCGGCGGCGTCCTGGTAGGCGAGCAGCTCGTCGGCGTTGATCATCGCCTCGCGGATGGTGCCGACTCCGAGCGCCGCATACGCGGCCGAGCCGCGGCCGAGCGCCTCGGCCAGCTGGGCCTGGCCGGGTGGCGGGGCGGACGCCACGACCTGCCAGACCGCGCCGCCCTCGAGCACGCCATCCGGGTGCCCGTCCGGCCGCCGACCGATCCGGCCGCCGGGCGGGTCGGGTGTGCCCGGCCCGATTCCGGCCGCCGTCAGCGCGGAGGTACTGGCCACGGCCAGGTGGCCACCGCGGCGGGCGAGCACCGGGTGGGCAGGCGCGGCGGCGTCCAGTTCGGCCCCGCTGGGCAGCCGGTTCTCGGCCAGGTCGGACTCGTGCCAGGCCATCGAGGTCATGATCCATTCGCCGGGGGCGGCATCGCGGGCCGCCGCGCTGACCATGGCGGTGAACTCCGCGATGCTGCGCGCCCGGTCCACGGGGACCAGCAGCGTGTTGCGGCTGGCCTCCATCAGGTGCTCGTGGGAATCCGCGAAGGCGGGCAGCAGGGTCAGGTCACCGGCGTCGGTAGTCGACGTGCCGGTACCTGCCAGGTCGTCGAGCCCGTCCGGCTCGGCCGAAGTGGCCACGATGTCGGCGCCGCGCAGGCCGACCGCGCGGTGTACCTCGCCGGTCATGGAGTGAATCGCCCGGGCCCGGATCAGCCGGTCCAGGCGCAGCGGACTGGTGGTCATGATGGTTGCCTTTCGGCCGAGGGGACGGAGGGCAGGATCGCCGGCCGGGTCCGGTCGTGCGAGTCCATGGCGATGTGCTGCGCGATGCGATCCGCGTCGGTGGCCACGCCGTAGAGCAGGCCCGAGCCGCGGTTCGACAGCCACGGGTGGCCGGCCACGTACAAGCCGGGGAAGGCGGTGACGCCGCGGGCGTGCTCGACCGCGCCGTCCGGCCGCAGCACGGGGACACCGAGCCAGCCGGTGTCGGGTCCGAAGCCAGTGCACCACAGGACAGTGGAGATGCGCTCGGCCCGCGCGTTCAGCGTCCGCGGGGCCTCTCGTGAGGCCGGCCCCGGCCGTTCGGCCGGGTCGGTGTCCGGCGGCGGGGCGGCGATCCCGGCTCTGGTCACGTACTCGTCGACGAGACGGCGGAACTGCTCCGCGCCCTGGTCAGCGGCCTGGATGTTCCGGGGCAGCTCAGGGCCGAAGCTGAGGATGTGGCCGTCGGCGCCGGCCAGGCGCCCCAGCAGGCGCACGCCGTCCCGGGCAAGCTGCTGGTAGGCCAGGGTCTGGCCGCCATGTGCACCGGACAGCATCGGGTGCGGCCGGCCGAACTCGGCGGGATCGCTCACCGTCTCGGCCGGCTGGTCGTAGAGCCCGAGTTCGACGCCCCATTCGTGGCAGTCTCGTCCGCGGTAGCGGCGCGGGACCCGGGCGACCGGGCTGGTGGCCAGCAGCACCTCCCGGCCCCCCAGCACCAGGTCGGTCGCGATCTGCATGCCGGATTGCCCGCTGCCCACCACCAGGACCACGCCCGGCGGCAGCGCGGCCGGGTTCCGGTAGTGCCCGGCGTGGGTCTGGTGAATGTCCGCGGGCAGAGCGGACGCCAGCCCGGGGATCACCGGGCGGCGCTGGCCGCCGGAGGCCACCACGACGGCGCGGGCCGACATCCGCCCTTCGGTGGTGACCACGTCGTAGCCGCGGTCGCCGACCTCGACCGAGAGGACCTCGGTACCGGTGTGCACCGGCAGCCCGCGGGCGAAGCCATCCAGCAGCCCCACCGCCGTGTCCCTGGGGAGGAACTCGCGCGCGGTGCCGGCCGTCAGCTGATAGCCGGGCAGCCGGTTCATCCAGTTTGGCGTGACCAGCGTGAACGAATCCCACCGCGACCGCCAGCTCTCGCCGACCCGGCCGCGCTCCAGCACGACGTGCTCGACGCCGAACGCCCGCAGGTAGTAGCTGACCGCCAGCCCGGCCTGGCCGGCGCCGACGATGACCACCTCGACCTGGCTGGCCGTCCCGTCTGCCCGCATGACCCGCTCCTTATCTCCCGGCTGGGATGCCAGGACTGATACTGCGCCGACGCGCCGCCGCAAACACCGGCCAGATGGCGAGGTTTCCGTTGCCGGGCTGTTGCGGAGCCGGTCCGGGGTTCGCAGACTTGGCATGTGAGACGTGGCTGGGCGGCTCAGGCTGGTCAGGGCGCGCTGGTAGGACGCGACGCTGAGCTGGAGCGGCTGGCTGCCGCGGTAGCGGCCGCCCGGATGGGGCGGGGGAAGATCGTGCTCATCTCCGGCGAGCCCGGCATCGGCAAGACCGCGATCCTGGCTGCCCTGATGGACCGCGCGGCCGCCACCGGAGCCCGGATCGCGTCCGGGGCCGCCGAGGAACTCGAGATGCGGGTGCCGTTCGCGGCCGTCTCGGACTGCCTCGGGCTAACCGCCGCGGCCACCGACCCCCGGGCGGCCGAGATCGCCGCGATGCTGCGCGGTACCCACCGGTCATCCGGCGCGGTCTCCGCGGCCGACGCCGAGTTCCTGGTCACCGAGGCGATCCTGGGACTGGTCGACGGATGGTGCGCGGCGGGGGCGGTGGTGCTCGCCGTCGACGACCTGCAGTGGGCGGATCCGGCCAGCCTGCTGGTGCTGCACCGGCTTGGCCGGGTCGCGAGCCAGTTGCCGCTGCTGCTGGCCGCCACCCGCCGCCCCGGTGCCGGTCCCGGGATCCGGGACGACGTGGAGCGCCTGCAGCGCAGCTGGGAAGCCCGCGACGCGGACCTGCTGTCGCTCGGCCCGCTGGACGAAACATCGGTCGCCGCCCTAACCGGCCAGGTGGCGGGCGCCGAACCGGACGCGGGACTGCGGACGGCGATGAAGGCCGCGGCGGGCAATCCGCTGTACGTGATCGAGCTGACCCGGGCGCTGGCGGGGCCCGGCGCGGTGCACGCCGACGGGCACCCGGCGCCCATGCCCGAGTCACTGATCACGGTGGTGACCAGGAGGCTATCGGGCCTGTCCGGGCAAGCCCGGCAGATCCTCCCGGTGGCGGCGGTCCTTGGGCCGAGCTTCACCGCCGCCGAACTCGCGGCCGTCCTCGAGGTGCCCGTGCTGGACTTCCTGGGGGTGATCCAGGAGGCGGCCGCGGCTGGCGTGCTGACCGCCCAGGCTGACCGGCTGGCATTCCGGCACGAGGTGATCCGGCAGGCCCTGTACGAGAGCCTGCCGGTGTCGGCGCGCCACGCGATGCATCTGCAGGCCGGGCAGGTCCTGGCGGCCGCGGGGGTACCGGTGGAGCGGGCGGCGCAGCACCTGCTGGCCGGGACGACGCTCGATGCCCGGACCGTCGAGTGGCTGGCCGGGGCGGCCGGGCAGCTCACCGCGCGGGCCCCGGAACTGGCCGCCGACTTGCTCTCCCGGGTCTGCGACGTCACCGGCCCGTCCGGCCTCCAGGTAGAAGGGTCCGCGCCGCTCCGGCTCGCGCTGGCCACCGCGCTGCTGCGGGCTGGCCGGTTCGCCGAGGCCGAGGCGGCCGCGACCCGGACGCTGGCAGCTGGCCCGGACCCCTCATCGGCCGGGCCGCTGCGCTGGACCGTGGTCTTGTCCCGCATGAACCAGGGTCGGGTGGAGGCAGCGCTGGCCGAGATCCAGCGAGCGCTAGACGGCAGTGATCTCAGCCGGGCCGAACGGGCCCGGTTCCACGGCCTGGCCGCCCAGTGCCTGCGGGTGGTATCCACCCCTGACCCCGAAGTCGCCATGCAGCAAGCGGAGGCGGCCCGGGATCAGGCCCTGGCCAGCGGGGACGGCTACGCGATGGCCTACGGGCTGCAGGCGGTTGCGGGCGCCTGGCGCTGGCAGGGACGCTTCAGCGAGTCGGTGGACGTCGCGGGCCAGGCGGTGGCGGCGCTGGAACGCGCCGGCCCGGTCATCGACAGCCAGCTCGATCCGCACCTGATCCTCGCCAACGGCCTTGTCGAGCTGGACCGCGACGCCGATGCCCGGCAGGCGTACGCGGCCGACCTGCGGCAGGCCGAACGCGGGCTTGGCACGTTCTTCCTCTGCTTCCACCACCTCTCGGCGGCCCGGCTGCTGTTCCTGACCGGCCGCTGGGACGATGCACTGGCCGAGATCAGCTCGGCCCGCGAGGTCCCGGACCATCTCGCGCTCGCGGTGCACCTCGACGGGCTGGCCGCGCTGATCGCCGTGCACCGGCAAGACCGTGAGCGGCAGGCGCGGCTGCGAGCGGGGCTGGACCGGCCGCTGGCCACCGGCCCGGCCCGGCACACCTACGACGACCGGTCGTGGGGGCGAGGCCTTGGCGTCCTGGCCGACGGCGACCCGGCGGCCGCGTTCGGCCTGCTGTACGGGGCGTGGGAGCAGTGCGTGGCGGGAAACCGGGAGTACTGCGGCCACTACCTACTGCCCGACCTGGCCGCGCTGGCCGGGCCGCTCGGTGAGCGGGAAACCGCCCGGCGGGCGGTGGCGCAGCTGGAGCGCTACAGTGCGGACCGGCAGGGAGCCGCGCTGCACCGGTCCGCGGCGTCCGCCGCCGCGATCCTGGACGGCGACGCGACGCGCCTGCTAGCGGCGGCGGACGGCTACGCGGCCGCGGACCGGCCGATGCTCGAGGCCCAGGCCCGCGAGCACGCCGCCGAAGCCCTGGCCACGGCCGGCCGCGAGCAGGAGGCACGGCTCCAGCTCGACACCGCCCAGGACCGCTATACCCGGCTCAACGCCACGTGGGACGCCGCCCGGGCCGATGCCCGGCTGCGCGGTTACGGCATCAGGCGCGGCGTACATGGCCCCCGCCGACGGCCGAAGGCCGGCTGGGACGCGCTCACCGACACCGAGCAGACGGTGGCCGCGCTGCTGGCCGAGGGCCTGTCCAACCCCGACATCGCCGGCCGGATGTTCATCTCCCGCCGGACCGTGCAGTTCCACGTCTCCAACATCCTGGCCAAGCTCGGCCTGTCCTCGCGGGTGGAGCTGGCCACGCTGGTGACCCGGCGGGCCGGCTGACGCGGGTCAGCCGCGCGGGCGCTCCGACTTGGGGTCGTAGCGGGGGCGCAGGGAGGCGTCGGCGGGGACGCGCTCGCCCGCGATCTCGATCTCATACTCTCCGGCGGTGTACCAGGAGGGCGGCGTGCCGGGGGCGGGCGCGGTCACGTAGCCGAGCGCGACGGTACGGCCGAGGGTGTGGCCGTAGGCGGCCGAACTCACCCGGCCGGCCAGGGCCCCGTCCCGGTAGACCGGCTCGTCGTGGTAGGCGAAGGCGTCCGGGTCGTGCAGGGCGAACTGAACCAGCCTGCGCCCCACGCCGTGCTCTTTCTGCCGGAGCAGCGCGTCACGGCCGGTGAAGCCGCCGGGCTTGTCCCAGGCCACGGCGAAGCTCAGCCCGGCTTCCAGCGGCGTGTCCCCGGCGGAGATGTCGTGGCCCCAGCTCCGGTAGGCCTTCTCCATCCGGAGCGAGTCGAGGGCGTGGTAGCCGGCCGGGCGCAGCCCGTGTTCCTGGCCGGCCTCGGCGATCGTGTCATAGACGTGCACGGCCAGGTCGGCCGGGATGAGCAGCTCCCAGCCGAGCTCGCCGACGTAGGTGATGCGGGTGGCGCGGACGAAGCCGCAGCCGAGGTCGATCTCGCGGGACGTGCCGAACGGGAAGGCCGCCGGGGACAGGTCGGCGTCGGTGAGGGACTGGAGCAGCCGGCGGGCGTTCGGCCCCATGACCGGGATCATCGCCAGGGCCTGGCTGATGTCGGTGACCACGGCGAACTCATGCGGGCCGATGTGGCGTTCCAGCCAGTCGCGGTCGCGGGCCACGGTGGCCGGACCGGACAGCACCAGGAACCGGGTCTCGTCGAGCCGGGTGACGGTGACGTCGGCCTCGATCCCGCCGCGGGAGTTGAGCCACTGGGTGTAGACGATGCGCCCCGGCTCGACCGCCAGGTTGCCCGCGCTGACCCGCTGCAGCACGACCTCCGCGTCCCGGCCCTGCACCAGGAGCTTGCCGAACGAGGAGGTGTCGAACATGCCGACGGCGTCCCGCACGGCGTGGTGCTCGGCCGCCGAGTACTCGAACCAGTTTGGCCGGCCGAACGAGTACTCGTACTCTCGCGCCACGCCGGGCGGGGCGTACCAGTTGGCCCGCTCCCAGCCCAGCAGTTCGCCGAACACCGACCCGGCCGCCGACACCCGGTCGTGCAGCGGGCTGCGGCGCAGCCCTCGGGCGCTGGCGCGCTGCTGGTAGGGCCAGTGGATCTGGTACGCGAGATCCAGGGTCTCGGTGACGCGCTGCTCGAGGAAGCGCCGGTTGGTCTCGTGCGAGGCGACCCGGCGGGGATCGGTCTCGGGCAGGTCGAGCGGCGAGCGCCCGTCCACGATCCAGTCGGCCAGCACCGACCCGGCCCCGGGGCCGGACAGGAAGCCGACCGAGTTGAACCCGGCGGCGATGAAGCAGTTGCGCAGTCCGGGGGCCTCGCCGAGGTGGTAGAGGCCGTCCGGGGTGAAGCTCTCCGGCCCGCAGAAATGCAGCCGGATGCCGGTGTCGGCCAGCACCGGCAGCCGCTTGATCATGTTCTCGTAGAACGGCCCGAGGTGGTCCCAGTCCTCGGGCAGGCGGGTGAACTCCGCGTCGGCGGGGATGCCGCGCGAGGCCCAGGGATAGCTGCCCGGCTCGAAGAAGCCGACCATGAGCCCGGCGCCCTCGTTCCGCACGTAGGCGAAGTCAGGGGCGGTCTTGATCGTCGGCAGGCCGCGGGGCAGGCCGGGGATCGGCTCGGTGACGACGTAGTAGTGCGCGAGCGCCTGGAGCGGGATGCCGACGCCGGCCAGCGCGCCGAACTCGCGTCCCCACATGCCGGTGGCGGCCACCACGTACTCGGCCTCGATCTCGCCGTGCTCGGTGGTGACGCCGGTGACCCGCCCGTCGCGGCGGGTGACCCCGGTCACCGGCGTGTTCTCCAGGATCCGCACGCCGTGCTGACGGGCGCCCCCGGCCAGGGCCATGGTGGTGTCGGTGGCGTTGCCCCGCCCGTCGTCCGGGTAGTACACCGCGCCGGCGAGGTCCCCGGCGTACAGCGGCGGGAACAGCTCGACCGCCTGCTGCGGGGAGATCGGCTCGGCGGTGATCCCGTTGGAGCGCGCGGCCGAGGCCTGGCGGAGCAGTTCCTCCAGGCGTTCGGCGCCGTCGGCCAGGTGCAGGGTGCCGGTCTGCTCGAACCCGGTCTCGAACCCGGTCTCCTCCGGCAGGGTCTGGAAGACCCGCAGGCTCCGGCGAACGATCTCCCGGGTGCCGTAGGTCGGCCTGGCCTGGGTGATCAGGCCGGCCGCGTGCCAGGTGGTGCCGGAGGTCAGCCGCTTGCGCTCCAGCAGCACCACGTCGGTCCAGCCCCGTTTGGCCAGGTGGTACGCGGTACTGCAGCCGACGACGCCGCCTCCGGCGACGACGACCCGGGCCCGGCGCGGCAGGTCATGCTTCACTCCGGCAGCGTAAGGTGGCCCGTTCTGGCCGGTCAATCGGCGGGGTTCCTAGATCAGGGGCAACTTTCATCACTCTAGGACCATCCGTACCAGGCCCTACGATGTGGATGCCTCTTCCACGGCCGAGTCGGCGTTCAGGGTGCGTGGCTGGGCAGGATGCTGTGCAGCAGGGTCAGCGCGTTGCTGCCGAGGATCTGGTTGATGCGGTCTGACGGGAGGCCGCGGTCCTGCAGCAGGCTGACCAGGTCGGTGAACTGGTCATAGCTGGTCAGGACCGGGCGGTAGTTGCCGTCCAGGTCGGTGCCGAGGGCCACGTGGTCCGGGCCGGCCGCCTCGGTGAGCCGGATGATCTCGGTGCCGAAGTCGGCGAGGGAGCGGCTGGTGATGCCGCAGGGCCAGGCGCCGACCAGGCCGCCGGCCTCGGCGACCGCGGCCGCATGGTGCGCGGTCATCAGCCGGGGGTGCCCAGTGCCGGAGGAGCCGCTGCCGGGGTAGCTGAGCTGGCCGTGCGAGATGATCACCGGCTGGCTGGAGGCCTCCAGCACGGCCATGGTCGTGGCGAAGCTGGCGTGCGCGCAGTCGATCACGATGCCCAGCCGGCTGCACTCGGCCACCACGTCGCGGCCGAACCGGCTGAGGCCGTCGTGTACCGGCGCCTCGGTCTGCACGTCGCCGATGTCGCCGACCCGGTAGTGCACCAGGGTGAGCACGGTGAGGCCGGCCGCGCGGGCTTCCTCCAGCCGCCGCAGGTCGCCCTCGAGGAAGTCACCGCCCTCGCAGCCGAGCAGCACCGCGGTGCGCCCGTCGCGGGCAGCCCGGTCCAGGTCGGCCCCTGACGCGGCCACCTCGGCACCGGCCGCGGCCACGGCATCGCGGATTCCCGCCAGCTGGCGCTGGTAATCCGCGTACGCCTCGCCGGGGAGGAAGTCCCGGCGCGCGCGCAACCCGGTCGCCGGGTCGGGCCGGAGGACCGCGAAGTCGGCCACGGCGGACAGGCACAGCGCGGTCATGCCCGCGGCCCGGGCGGCCCGCAGCGCGCCGGCGACCGACGCCGCGCCGAGCGCCGCCGCCGCGGGATGCCCGGCCGGCAGGCCGGCCAGGAAGCAGCGGCCGGCGTGGCTGTGCAGGTCAATCCTGGGCCCGCGATCGGTGTAGTCACCGTCCGCCATCCTCGGCTCCCTTCGGCACTGGAGGATCCGCCTGGACCAGATGTATCACGGGCCGTGGGTGGGTTTCGTACATGCGGACCTCGGTGAGCAGGGCGGACGGCTCCGAAGGCCAGGATGTAGGTCAGCGCCGCGATCGAGGCGTTCCGGTGGAAGACGTCCCCGGCGAGTCACCGGAATTACTGCGTTACTGCGTTACTGCGTTACTGCCTGGACCAGCCACACCGCGGCGTCCAGGTGCACGCCGTCGGCGTCGGCATAGGGAGTGAGCGCGGCCCGCAGCGACGCGATCGCCCGGTCCGCCGTGGCGGCGTCGGCTCCGGCCAGCATCGTCCGGCCCATCGTCGCGGTGCGCAGGAACTCGACGGCATCATCAACGCTCGCGCCGCCGCCGACCAGGATCGACGCGTGCTCCGAGCTGATCTCGATGTCCCGCCAGCCGGCCGCGGCCAGGATCGGGCGGAGCCGGTCCGGGTCGGCGAACGCGAACATGCCGGGGCCGGCTGGCGGG
>Ga0318496_10000396_pt1 | contig 14890 bp, 13 predicted proteins | sample GRESIP109b1f22_FD_203296 | JGI IMG/M metagenome (GOLD analysis project Ga0318496, IMG submission 203296) | Tropical soil microbial communities from Luquillo Experimental Forest, Puerto Rico - GRE.SIPMG.109b1f22 | ecosystem: Environmental > Terrestrial > Soil > Tropical forest > Bulk soil... | reverse complement strand
CCCGCGCCACGCGCCCGGACTCCATCACCGCCACCCGCGCGATCTCGGGGATCACCTCGTCGGCGCGGTGGGTGGCGATCACGAGCGCGGGGCCCGCGCGTGCGACCTCCGAGATCGCGTCGAGGAACTCGCCGCGCGACGCGCGATCGAGCCCCTCGGTGGCCTCGTCGAGCAGGAGCACCCGCGGGCCGGGCGCGAGCGCGCGGGCGAGGAGCACGCGGCGCCGCTCGCCCGTGGAGAGCTCCAGCATCGATCGCCCGCGAAGCCGCTCGATCCCGAGGCGCGCGAGCACCTCGCCGATCCGGGCCGCCTGCGCCGCCGTCGCATCCTCCTGCGGCCAGACGCTGTCGGTGAAGCCGCCGAGGACGACCCGCTCCACGCCCACGTCCCAGTCGCGCCGCGCGTAAGCGTCCTGCTGCTCGGGCGAGACGAAGGCGATCCGCTCCCGCGCGCCGATGGGGCTCTCCGACGGCGGTCCCGGGAAGTGGTAGGTGCGCCGGCCCACCGGGAAGGGCCACAGCTCGCCGCGGAGGAGCCGGAGGAGCGAGGTCTTCCCCGACCCGTTCGCTCCCACCAGCGCCCAGACCTCTCCGTCGCGAAGCGTGAAGTCCACGCCGGAGAGCAGATTGCGCCCGGCGAGGCGCACGTCGGCGCCTTCGATCTCGATCAGCACGCTCATCGGTCGCCCGGGACCTTACAATGCGCGCGCCCGTGATGCCCGACCTCTCGACTACGCACCTCGTCCTCCTCGTCCTCGCCGCGCTCGGCGCCGGCGTCGTCGACGCCATCGCCGGCGGCGGCGGGCTCGTCACCGTGCCCGCGCTCCTCACCGCCGGCCTCCCTCCCCAGCTCGCGCTCGGTACGAACAAGGGGCAGTCGGTGTTCGGCGCTGCCGCCGCGCTCTTCCGCTTCGCCCGCGCGGGCTTCGTCGACCCCGCGCGCGCGAAGGTCGCCTTCCCGTGCGGCCTCGCCGGCTCGCTCGTCGGTGCCTTCGCGCTCACCCTCCTGTCGCCGGCGCTCCTCAAGCCCGTCGTGCTCGGGCTCCTCGTCGCCGTCGCGCTGTTCGTGGGGCTCCGCACCGGCCCGCCGCGGGTCGAGGCGCGGGTGCCGCCGCGGCTCGTCGGGCTCGCCACCGCCGTCATCGCGCTCGTCATCGGCGCCTACGACGGCTTCTTCGGCCCCGGCACCGGCACCTTCCTCATCGTGGCCTTCGCGTCGCTGCTCGGGGACTCGCTCCGGCGCGCCTCGGGCGAGGCGAAGGTGGTGAACTTCGCCTCGAACCTGGCCGCGGTCGTGCTCTTCGCGACCCGCGGCCTCGTGGTGTGGAAGGTGGCGCTCCCCATGGCGGCCGCGCAGGCGCTGGGCGGCTCCATCGGCGCCCACCTCGCCATCAAGCAGGGCGACCTGCTCGTGCGGCGCGTCGTGCTGCTCGTGGTGCTGGCGCTCGTGGTGAAGCTCGGGCGCGATCTCATCATGGGGTGACCGCATCCCAACCCTCTCCCCGCAGAGCGCGGAGAGGGAGCTTGCGCCGTCGCGGCGCGCTATGTTTCGCGCCGATGGAAGCGCGCATCGCCGAGCTCGCCCGGATCCTGCGGCAGAACGGGCTCCGCGTGTCCCCGGGCGAGGTGCTCGACGCCGGGCGCGCCGCCGCGCTCGTGGGCGTCGGCGACCGCGACATGTTCCGGGCCGCGCTCCGCTCCACGATGGTGAAGCGCGCCGCCGACGTCCCGCTCTTCGAGCGGCTCTTCGCGCTCTTCTTCTCGCCGATGGGCAACGTGGTCTCCGGCCTCGACCGCGGGGTGCTCCGGGAGCTCGAGGCGTGGCTCGCCGGCGACGAGCGCGCCTCGCTCGAGCGGACCCTCGCGCAGCTCTCGCCGCTCGCGCAGGCGGTGCTGGCAGGCGACCGGCGCGGGATCGCGCGGCTCCTCCAGCGCGCGAGCCTCGAGCTCGACTTCTCCGCGCTCTCCACCACCTCCCAGAACGCCTTCTACGCGCGCCGGCTCCTGGCGGCGGCCGGAGGGGCAGGGCCGGCCGGCGGTGGCGGCCCCGGGGGCCTGGGCGCCGACGCCCGCGCGGTCGTGGAGGCGGCGCGCGCGGCGGGGCTCCCGGCCGAGGCGATCGCGCTGCTCGAGCGCCGGCTCGACGAGGCGCTGCGCGCGGTGGAGGACGCGGCCCGGCGCTGGGTGGAGGTGGAGCAGCGGGCGCGCGCCGAGGCGCGGCGGCGCGACGGCACGCTGTTCGGCGGCTTCGCGGCGCCCACGCGCGAGGAGCGCGAGCGGACCGAGGCCGCGGTGCGCGCGCTCGCCGAGCGCCTGAAGGCGCGCGTCCTCCGCCGCGAGCGCTCGCGCCGGCGCGGCGCGCTCCACGTGCGCCGCACGCTCCGGAAGAACCTCGCGCTCGGCGGCGTTCCGGCGCGGCTGGCCTTCCGCCGCAAGCGGCCCGAGCGGCCCGATCTCGTGGTGCTCTGCGACGTCTCCGACTCGGTCCGCCACGTGACCCGCGTGATGCTCCTCTTCCTCCACGTGCTGCAGGACGTGTTCGGGCGCGTGCGGAGCTTCGTCTTCGTCTCCGACCTCGCCGAGGTGACCGACGCCTTCCGGCGCGAGCGGGACCTCGGCCGCGCGCTCGACCTCGCGCTGTCCGGCCGCGCGGTCGCCGCGGGGAACTCGAACTACGGCCGCGCGCTGCGGCTCTTCCGCGAGCGCCACCTCGGCGCCGTGACGCGCCGGACCACCTTCCTCGTCATCGGCGACGGGCGCACGAACTACCACCCGCCGCAGGCCGAGGTGCTGCGCGAGGTCCGGCGGCGCGCGCGGCGGGTGCTCTGGATCTGCCCGGAGGAGCGCTGGGCGTGGGGGCAGGGGGACAGCGAGATGCCGCTCTACGCGGCGGCGAGCGATCGGGTCTCGGTCGTGACGCGGCTCGCGGACCTGGCCCGGGTGGCGGACGAGCTCGTGCCGAGGTAGGTTCCCCCGCCCTCATGTCCGACGTCGTCGTCCTCGCCCGAAAGCCTGCCCCCGCGCCCGCCGCAGCGAACGGCGCGCGCCAGAAGGTGTTCGTCCACACCTTCGGCTGCCAGATGAACGAGTCGGACAGCCAGCGGATGGTGGAGCTGCTCGGCCGCTCCGACTTCGTGGCGACGGCGCACCCCGAGGACGCCGACCTCATCCTCGTGAACACCTGCGCGGTGCGCGAGAAGGCGGAGCAGAAGCTCCTGTCGGCGCTCGGCCGCTACCGCGAGCACAAGGTGCGCCGCGGCGCGATCCTCGCGGTGGGCGGCTGCGTGGCGCAGCAGGAGAAGGACCGCCTCCTCAAGCGCGTGCCGTACCTCGACTTCGTCTTCGGCCCCGACCAGCTCGCGAAGCTGCCGGAGATGATCGACCGGGCGCGCGCGCACGAGCGCTTCGCCGAGACCACCTGGGTCGACTCCGCCGAGTACGTGTTCCCGCGCGCCGACCCCGAGGCCGCGCGCGGCCGCGTGACCGCGTTCGTCACCGCGATGAAGGGCTGCGACAACGTCTGCTCCTTCTGCATCGTCCCGCACACGCGCGGACGCGAGGTGTCACGGCCGTTCCCCGACGTGGTGGCCGAGGTGGCCGCGCTCGTCGAGGTGGGCGTGCGCGAGGTGACGCTCATCGGGCAGAACGTGAACTCGTACACGGGCGGCTGCACCTTCGCCGAGCTCCTCCGCCGGGTCGCGGCGGTGCCCGGCCTCGCCCGCGTCCGCTTCACCACCAGCCACCCGCACGACCTCTCCGACGCGCTCGTCGAGGCCTTCCGCGACGAGCCCAAGGTGATGCCGCACTTCCACCTGCCGGTGCAGTCGGGCAGCGATCCGCTCCTCGTCCGCATGCGCCGCGACTACACGGTGGCGTCGTACCTCGAGCGCTTCGAGAAGCTCCGCGCGGCGCGCCCCGGCATCGCGGTCACCACCGACTTCATCGTGGGGTTCCCCGGCGAGTCGGACGCGGATCACGCCGCGTCGATGCGGCTGCTCGAGCAAGCGCGCTTCGACAACTCGTTCAGCTTCGTGTTCAGCCCGCGCCCGAAGACGGTCGCCGCGCTGAGGCTGGGCAGCGCTCCCGAGTGGGCGGAGGTGCCGCGCGACGTCGCCATCGCGCGCCTCGAGGAGCTCCAGGCCCTCCAGCGCCGCATCGCCGCCGGTCGGCTCGCCGAGGACCTCGGCCGCACCGTGGAGGTGCTGGTGGAGGGGGAGAGCGACCGCGACGGCGAGCGGATGGGGCGCACGCCGGAGAACCGGCCCGTGCACTTCGCCGCGTCCGAGGCGGCGGCGCCGGCGGGCGCGCTGGTCCGCGTGCGGGTCACCCGAGCGGGCGGGAGCTCGCTGTCGGGCGAGCTCGAGGTGGCACCGGCGTGATCCGCGAGCACCGGGTCGGCCACCCGCTCTCGCTCTGGCTCCCGTGCGTCGTCTACTTCGCGGCGATCTTCTGGATCTCGTCGCAGTCGTACCCGATCGTCTCGCCCCCCTCGTTCCCCGGCGGAGACAAGCTCGCGCACGGCGCCGCCTACGCGCTCCTGGGCCTCTTGCTCTGCCGCGCCTACGCGGGAAGCGGTCTCGGCCGGGCCGCGGCGTTCGCGCTCGCCGTGATCACCGCGAGCCTCTACGGCGCGAGCGACGAGTGGCACCAATCGTTCGTGCCGCACCGCTCGATGGACGCGCTCGACTGGCTCTCCGACACCGTGGGCGCCACGCTCGGCGCCGCAGCCTGGCTGTCCTTGCGGCTCCGCAGACCACAAGCTAGCATCCGCTGACCATGGCACTCGTCCGGCCCTACGCGGGCAAGCTCCCGCGACTCCACGAGTCTGCCTTCGCCCTGGAGGGCGCCGTGGTGATCGGCGACGTGGAGATCGGCGCCGAGTCGTCCCTGTGGTTCGGGACCATCGTCCGCGGCGACGTGAACGCGATCCGGATCGGCGCCCGCACGAACGTGCAGGACTACACCGTCGTCCACGTGACGGGGGGGACCCACCCCACCACCGTCGGCGACGAGGTCACCATCGGCCACCGGGTCACGCTCCACGGCTGCACGGTGAAGGATCGTTGCCTGGTGGGCATCGGCGCCATCGTGATGGACGGGGCGGTGGTGGGCGAGGAGTCCATCGTCGGCCGGTGCGCTCGTGTCGCCCGGCATGGTGATCCCGCCGCGCACGCTCGCGGTCGGATCGCCGGCGCGCGTGAAGCGTGCGCTCGACGCCGAGGAGCTCGCGCACCTCGCGCGCTCCGCGGCCAACTACGTGGGCTACGCGCGCCAGTACGCCGCCGAGGGGTGGACGGTTCGATGAGCCGCGCTCCGCGCCGCGACGCGCCCGCGCGCGCGGGGGCCGAGCGCTAAGCCATGCTCGAGAACCTCGTCGACCTGCTCTCGGGCCAGTCGCTCGCCGTCGGCGGCGCGTTCGTCTTCACCATCCTGCTCCTGTGCGGGTTCGGCTTCCCGATGCCCGAGGACATCGTCCTCGTGACGGGCGGCGTCCTCGCGTGGCTCGCCTCGCCGCTCGAGGAGGCCACCTTCCACACGATGTTCCAGGACCGCGGCCTCCTCGGAATGATCCTGGTCGGGCTCTGCGGCATCCTCGCGGGCGACTCGGTCATCTACTGGCTGGGCCGCCGCGTCGGCGCGCACGTGGCGGAGCACCGCCTGCTCCGCCGCCTGGTGACCCCCGAGAAGCTCGAGCGGGTCGAGACGCTCCTCCGACGCCGCGGCAAGGTGGTCGTGATCGTCGCTCGCTACCTGCCGGGCCTGCGAGCGCCCACCTACTTCACCGTCGGCCACTCGCGGCTGCCGTACTGGAAGTTCGTGCTGTTCGACGGGCTCGCCGCGCTCATCTCGGCGCCGCTCTGGGTGTGCATCGGCTTCTATTTCGGCTCGGACATCGAGCTCGCCGCGCGCGAGGCGGCACGGGCCGGGCACTACCTGCTCATCGGTGTCGCGGTGGTGCTCGCAGCGCTGTTCTTCCGCTGGCTGCAGGCCCGCCGGAACGGCCGCCGCGTGGACGCCGGCGTGTCTTGACGGACCACCGAGCGGGGACCTATACGTCCTCATGCTCAACCGCGACGACCTGCGCGAGGCGCTCACCTTCGACGACGTCCTGCTGGTTCCGGGCGAGTCGGATGTCCTGCCGAAGTCGGTCGAGACCGTCTCCCGGCTCACCCGCAACATCCAGCTCCACGTCCCGATCGTCTCGGCGGCGATGGACACCGTGACCGAGTCGCGGATGGCGATCGCGATGGCAGCGGTCGGCGGGATGGGCTTCATCCACAAGAACCTCTCGATCGAGGCGCAGGCCGCCGAGGTCGCGAAGGTGAAGAAGTACGAGTCGGCGGTGGTGGCGGAGCCGGTGACCATCGAGCCCGACGCGAAGCTCGCGCAGGCGGTCGCGCTCATGCGCGAGAACGGCATCAGCGGCATCCCGGTCACGCGGAAGGGCCGCCTCGTCGGCATCCTCACGAACCGCGATCTCCGGTTCGAGAAGAACCTCGACCAGCGCGTCGAGGAGGTGATGACGAAGGAGCTCATCACCGCGCGCGAGGGCGTGAACATCGAGGACGCGAAGGTGCTCCTCCACCGCCACCGCATCGAGAAGCTCCTCGTGGTGAACGAGGCCTACGAGCTGAAGGGGCTCATCACCATCAAGGACATCGAGAAGATCCAGACCCACCCGAACGCCGCGAAGGATCGCTTCGGCCGCCTGCTCTGCGGCGCGGCGGTGGGCGTGGGCCCCGACCGCGAGGCGCGCGTCGCGGCGCTGCTCAAGGCCGGCGCCGACGTCATCGCGATCGACACCGCGCACGGTCACTCGAAGGGCGTCATCGACGCCGTCCGCGCGACGCGGTCCAACTTCGAGAAGGCCGAGCTCGTCGCCGGCAACGTGGCCACGGCCGAGGCGACCGACGCGCTCTGCCGCGCGGGCGTCGACGCGGTGAAGGTGGGCATCGGCCCCGGCTCCATCTGCACCACCCGCGTCGTCGCCGGCGTGGGCGTGCCGCAGGTCACCGCGGTGGACGACTGCGCCCGCGCCGCCGAGCGGCACGGCGTGCCGGTGATCTCCGACGGCGGCATCAAGTACTCGGGCGACCTCGTGAAGGCGCTCGCGGCGGGCGCCTCCACCGTGATGATCGGGTCGCTCCTCGCCGGTACCGAGGAGGCGCCGGGTGAGACGATCCTGTACCAGGGGCGCAGCTACAAGAGCTACCGCGGCATGGGCTCGATCGCGGCGATGAAGGAGGGGTCGAAGGACCGCTACTTCCAGGCCGAGGTGTCGGAGGCCGACAAGCTCGTGCCCGAGGGCATCGAGGGGCGCGTGCCGTACAAGGGCACCGTCGCGATGAACGTGTTCCAGCTCGTGGGCGGGCTCCGGAGCGGCATGGGCTACACCGGCTGCCGCACGATCCAGGAGCTGCGCACGAAGTCCCGCTTCATCCGCATCAGCTCCGCCGGCCTGCGCGAGAGCCACGTGCACGACGTCATCGTGGAGAAGGAAGCCCCGAACTACCGGGTGGATTGAGCCGAATGGACATTCACAGCGAGAAGATCCTCATCCTCGACTTCGGGTCGCAGTACACGCAGCTCATCGCGCGCCGCCTGCGCGAGCTCGGCGTCTACTGCGAGATCCACCCCTGCACCATGAAGGCCGAGGCGGTGCGGGCCTTCGGCGCGAAGGGCGTCGTCCTCTCCGGCGGTCCGGCGTCGGTGCTCGCCGAGGGCAGCCCGCGGCCGGACAAGGCCGTCTTCGAGCTCGGCGTCCCGGTGCTCGGCATCTGCTACGGCCTCCAGGTCATGGCGCACGAGCTCGGCGGCAAGGTCGGCAACTCGGGCCACCGCGAGTTCGGCCCCGCCTGCATCGACGTCGCGCAGGCCTCGCCGCTCTTCCACGGCCTCCCGGCGAAGCTCGACGTGTGGATGAGCCACGGCGACCGCGTGGACGCGATCCCGCCCGGCTTCGAGCCCATCGCCTCCACGCCGAACGCGCCGTACGCGGCGGTCGAGCACCGCGCGAAGCGGTTCTACGCGGTGCAGTTCCACCCCGAGGTGGTGCACACGCCGCGCGGCAAGGACCTGCTCCGGAACTTCGCCTACGACGTGTGCGGCTGCTCGGGCACCTGGTCGATGCGCGCCTACGTCGACATCGCCGTCGAGCAGATCCGGGCGCAGGTGAAGGACGGCCACGTCATCTGCGCGCTCTCGGGCGGCGTGGACTCGGCGGTGGCGGCGCTCCTCGTGCACCGCGCGATCGGCGACCGGCTGCGCTGCATCTTCGTGGACAACGGCGTGCTGCGCTCCGGTGAGCGCGCGAGCGTGGAGGACGTGTTCGGCCGGATGTTCCACCTGCCGCTCGTCACCGTCGACGCGCGCGCGCGCTTCCTCGGGAAGCTCGCCGGGGTCACCGACCCCGAGCAGAAGCGGAAGATCATCGGGCGCGAGTTCATCGCCGTGTTCGAGGAGGAGGTCGAGCGGCTCGCCGCCCACGGCGAGCGCGCCGGGTTCCTCGTGCAGGGCACGCTCTACCCCGACGTCATCGAGTCGGTGTCCTTCAAGGGCCCGTCCGCGACGATCAAGAGCCACCACAACGTGGGCGGCCTCCCCGAGGTGATGAAGCTCGCCCTCGTGGAGCCCCTGCGCGAGCTCTTCAAGGACGAGGTGCGGGCGCTCGGCCGCGAGCTGGGGCTCCCCGATCCGATCGTCCAGCGCCAGCCGTTCCCCGGGCCGGGCCTCGCCATCCGGGTGCTCGGCGAGGTCACCGAGGAGCGGCTCGAGGTGCTGCGCCGCGCCGACGTGATCGTCCAGGAGGAGATCCGGAACGCCGGTCTCTACGAGAAGCTCTGGCAGTCGTTCGCCGTGCTCCTCCCGGTGCGCAGCGTCGGCGTGATGGGCGACGAGCGCACCTACGAGAGTACTTGCGCGATCCGCGCGATCGAGTCGACCGACGGCATGACCGGCGACTGGGCGCGGCTCCCGTACGAGCTGCTCGCGCGGATGTCGTCGCGGATCATCAACGAGGTCCGCGGCATCAACCGCGTGGTGTACGACATCTCGTCGAAGCCGCCGGCCACCATCGAGTGGGAGTAGGGAAGGGGCTGCAAGCCCCGTCCGACGACTCCCGCCTCCGCCCGGACTGATCATCTTCCGGCGCGGAGGACGGATGGCCCGTCGTGCTGCGCTCGTCTGTCTGGCCGCCCTCGCGGGCTGCCAGAGCTACAGCTTCAACCCCGTCGGGAAGTGCGTCATCCAGCCCGGATCGGCGCAGGTGAAGCTCGATCAGGTGGCCACCGCGGACCTCCTGTTCGTGGTCGACGACTCCGGATCGATGGCGTCGAACCAGGCGAACCTGGCGCAGAACTTCGGCGCCTTCATCGACGAGCTCGCGAAGACGCAGCGGGATCGCGCGCAGCGCGGCCTCGTGCCGCTCGACTTCCACATCGCCATCACCACGTCGTCCGTGTACGAGAACCTGCCGGCGCAGGGCGGCGCCACGTGCGCGTCGACCGCGGGCAGCCCGCTCACGTGCACGTTCCGCACGTACGTCGACAGCTCGCTGAAGAGCTACGCCTGCACGGAGCCGGCGCAGACGCCGCCGCAGGCCTGCGGCGACCTCGTCACGCAGTTCTGGGGCTTCACCTCGTCTCACTCCGGCTGTACGCCGGGCCCGATCGGCGAGGGGCGCCCGTACCCGGGGGGCGACTTCATCGCGGCCGCGGGCAACCCGCGGGTCCTGCACTTCACGAAGGACCTCGGCTGGGCCACCTGGGGCACGGCGAGCCCGGACCCGCGGATCACGGATCTCGTCGCGAAGTTCCAGCAGAACATCTCGGTGGGGACCTGCGGCTCCGGGCAGGAGCAACATCTTCAGGGCGGCCGGCTCGCGATCGACAAGGCGCTCCACCGGAACGGCCTCTCGCAGCCCTCCGACGTCGGGGCGGGCGAGTTCCCGCACGACGGCGCGAAGCTCGTCGTGGTGTACGTGGGCGACGAGGACGACTGCTCGGGGCCGACCGATCCGAACCTGGCGGTGATCACGAACGGCGCGTACGACACGCAGGACACCTGCGTCCAGGACTGGCGCCAGCCCGACCCGGCGAAGCGGAAGGAGTTCCCGCTCACCGACTTCGCCGATCATCTGCTCGGGCTGAACCGCCCCGTCGCCGCCGGCTTCATCTTCTCGTCCGTCTGCACCGTGGGCGCCGACGGCAAGCAGAGCTGCTCGCCCGGGCTCTGCGGCTGCCCCACCGGACAGACCGATCCCTCCGTGTGCCACGGCAAGAGCAGCGGCACGCGCATGAAGGAGCTCGCCACCCTGCTCGAGCAGCGCAGCGTGCCGGTGGTGGAGGCGTCGGTGTGCGACGCGAGCTTCGCGACGACGCTGCAGAGCCTCGCCGAGCTCGTGAAGCCGCCCACCGGCCTGCGCCTGCCGTCGCAGCCCGCCGCGGGCGAGGTGACGGTGCTCCGGATCGTGAGCGCCGACGGGAAGGGCTCACGGCTCTGCAAGGGCCCCGGCGCGGACCAGGACTGGTGGTTCGTGAGCTGCAGCGACACCTCCCCCACGCCCGCGCCGGTCGCCTCGGCGACGAGCTGCATCGCCATCCGGTCCGGCTCGAGCTGCGAGGCGAACCCCGGGGAGACCTACTCGGCCGAGTACCTCGGCGTCGTCCCACCGGGCGGCTGCGGCGTCGCGGCGGAGCAGTCGTCGGAGTGTGCCCAGGCGCTCGGCGGTCGCGCGCAGGACTGGACCTGCGAGATCCCCACCGGCCAGGCACGCGGGACGTGCCTCTGCACCGGCGCGCCGTAGCACCGGACGGGGGCCGCGGGTGGAAGCTGGTTGCCCTCCTTGCGGGCAGGCAGCACGATGCCCTCGAGCCCCATGCACCTACCGCTCGCCTGGGCGGTCCTCGCGATCGCCGCGCTGCCGCCCGACGTCGCCTCGCAGCTCGCGCGGGTCGACGCCGCATGGTCGGAGCGCGACCAGCCGGGGCGGCTCGCCGAGGTGACGAGCGCCCTCGAGGAGGCCGAGCGGATCGCCCCGGAGGAGTTCGAGGTGCTCTGGCGGCGCGCCCGGCTCGACGTGTGGCTCTCCGACGACCCGACGAAGAAGAAGGACGAGCGATCGCGGATCGGGAAGCGCGCATGGGACGCCGCCGAGAAGGCGATCACGAAGGATCCCACGCGCGTGGAGGGACACCTCTACGCCGCGCTGGGCATGGGGACCTACGGAATGTCCCTGGGCATCTTCAAGGCGCTGCGCGAAGGGATCGAGGGGAAGTTCAAGGCGCGGCTCTCGCGCGCCGAGGCGATCGACCCCACGGTGCTCGGCGGCACCGTGTATGTCGCGTGGGGACGGTTCTGGTACGAGGTGCCCTGGCCGAAGTACGACGCGAGGAAGAGCGAGAAAGCGTTGCGGCGGGCGATGGAGGTGAACCCGGCGAACGTCCGCGCGCGGGTGTACCTGGCTGAGCTATATGTGAAGGAGAACAAGCCGAGCCAGGCGAGAAGCTTGTTGCAAGACGCGGTGGCGCAGGATCCCGAAGCCTACGACGGGCCCGAGGAGCGCCGGATGCAGGCGCGCGCTCGGGAGCTGCTCCAGAAGAAGCTCGAAAGCACCGGAGGCGAGGATGATCGCGTCAGAGGATCTGAGGGCGGCTGAACGGGTGCGCAACCTGGTCGAGCAGTTCGAGGCGACGGCAGCGCGTCACGCGGATCGTCCGTGCGCGAAGCACAAGGCGGGCGGCCGCTGGATCGACACGACCTGGGCCGAGTTCGCGCGCCGCGCGCGCAACGTGTCGGACGGCCTCGCCGCGATGGGCGTTCAGCGGGGCGATCGCGTCGCGCTGCTCGGCGAGACCACGCTCGAGTGGAACGTGGCCGATCTCGGGGCCATGGGCGCGGCTGCGATCTCGGTGCCGATCTACCAGTCGCTGAAGCCGCACGACGTCGCCTACATCCTCGAGAACGCGGGCGCGCGGTTCATCTTCGTGGACGGGGAGAACCAGGCCGCGAAGATCCGCGAGGTGAAGGACCGGCTGCCCGCGCTGGAGGGCGTGATCCGGTTCACGGGGACCCCGGGCGCGCCGTGGGAGCGGACGCTCGCCGACGTGGAGCAGGCCGGCGTGGAGTGGCGGCGCGGGAACGAGGCGGCGCACGCGGCGCGGCTCGCATCCATCTCGCTCGACGACCCCGCATGCTTCATCTACACGTCCGGGACCACCGGCAACCCGAAGGGCGTGATCCTCACGCACGGGAACTGGGTGTACGAGGGCGACGCGGTGGCGCAGATCGCGCTGCTCATCGAGCAAGAGCTCGTCCTCATGTTCCTGCCGATGGCCCACTCGTTCGCGAAGGTCGTCCAGGCGGCGTGGCTGAAGCTCGGCTTCACGATGGCGTTCTGCGAGTCGATCGAGAAGCTCGTCGACAACGCCGCCGAGGTGAGGCCCACCGTGCTCCCCGCGGTGCCGCGCATCTTCGAGAAGGCCTACAACACCGTGGTCGCGAAGGGCCTCGCCACGCCCGGGATCAAGGGGAGGCTCTTCAAGTGGGCGCTCGAGAGCCTCGACACGTGGGCGCTCGCGAAGGAGCGCGGTGAGACTCCGCCCGCCTCGCTCGGCCTCGTCGTGGGCCAGAAGCTCGTGTTCCCGAAGCTCGGCGCCACGCTCGCGGAGCGCTTCGGCGGGCGGGTGCGGTTCTTCGTCTCCGGCGGCGCGCCGCTCTCGCCGAAGATCGCGTGGTTCTTCAACGCGGTGGGGCTCACGATCCTCGAGGGCTACGGCCTCACCGAGACGGCGGCCGGCACCTGCGTGAACAGGCCGGGGAAGAACGCCATCGGCACCGTGGGCCTGCCAGTGCCGGGCACGCAGGTGCGGATCGCACCCGACGGCGAGATCCTGCTGCGCGGCGGCGGCGTGATGAAGGGCTACTACCAGGCCCCGCAGGCCACCGCGGAGGCGCTCGTCGACGGCTGGTTCCACACCGGCGACATCGGCGAGCTCGACTCCGAGGGCCGCCTGCGGATCACCGATCGCAAGAAGGACATCATCGTCACGGCCGGCGGGAAGAACGTGGCGCCGCAGAACCTCGAGAACGAGCTGAAGGCGTCGGAGCCGATCCTGTCGCAGGTGATGGTGCACGGCGACAAGCGGAAGTTCCTCTCGGCGCTCGTCACGCTGAACGAGGACGCCGCGCGCAAGGTGGCGGCCGGCAACGGGCCGCTCCACGAGGCGCCGGTGGTGCGGGCGCGCGTGCAGGCGGCGATCGATCGCCTGAACGCGCAGCAGGCGAGCTACTCGACGATCAAGAAGTTCGCAATCCTCCCAAAGGACTTCACCGTCGACTCGGGCGAGCTGACGCCGACGCTGAAAGTGAAGCGGAAGCTCTGCACGCAGAAATACAAGGACCTCCTGGACAGCTTCTACGTAGACTGACGCCCGGGAGGGCGCGTGCCGAACCAGTCGATCCGAGTGCTGCTCGTCGAGGACGACGACGACAACCGCGAGCTGATGGGCGAAGTCCTCGAGGCGGCGGGCTTCGTGGTCTCGAGCGCCGCGAGCGGCGCAGAGGGGCTGAAGCGGCTCGCCGCGTCGGCGGTGGACGTCGTCGTGACCGACGTGGGCATGCCGGGCATGGGTGGGCTCGAGCTCGCCCGTGCGGCGAAGGAGATCGCGCCCGCCGTCCCGGTGGTCGTCGTGACCGGATGGGCCGAGCGCGAGGACATCGCGCAGGCGCGCGGCCGCGAGGTCGACGCCGTGCTCGTGAAGCCGGTCGACCCCGACGCGCTCACGTCGACCGTACGGGACGTCGCCCGCGGGATCCGGCGGACCTGAGCCGTCTCCGCCGAGCGCTCGGTGCGCCGTTGACGCAGCGCGCCCGAGCACTTACGTTCCGATTGATTCCAGAGTCAACCGGAGGAAGCCACCGATGCCCGACAGCGTGAAGGACGTGTTCGAGAACCACATGCCGAGCCGGCTGAAGAGCAAGCCGGACGTGGTCTCGAAGATCAACGCCGTGTACCAGTTCAACATCTCCGGGCCCGGCGGGGGCTCGTGGTCGGTGGACTGCACGAAGCCGGGAGGGGAGATCACCTCCGGCCAGGCGAGCGGCGCGAAGTGCACGGTGGCCTGCTCCGACGCCGACTTCCTGAACATCGTGAACGGGAAGCTGAACGCCCAGATGGCCTTCATGTCCGGGAAGCTGAAGATCCAGGGGGACATGGGGCTTGCCATGAAGCTGCAGCAGATTCTTTGAACGGGGGCTGCGCCCCCGCCCCGCCGGCGGAGCCGTCGGGGCCCCACCCTCGCTGCGCGGGTCCCAGGCGCGCTTCGGCTTCGCCTCGCGCGCCGTCCCGCGGGGAGGGGCTCACGCCCTCCCCAGCTTCGCTGGGGCCCCACCCCGAGCGTGATCCATGCTCCCGCTCTCCGGCCTCAAGGTCCTCGACCTCTCGCGGCTCCTGCCGGGGCCGTTCGCGACGCTGGTGCTCGCCGATCTCGGCGCCGACGTCGTGAAGGTGGAGGAGCCGGCCGGCGACCCGCTGCGCGAGACGCCGCCCTTCACGGCGGCGGGCTCGGCCGCCTTCCTCGCGCTGAACCGGAACAAGCGCTCCATCGTGCTCGACCTCCGCGCGCCCGCCGGCGCGGAGGCGCTCCGGCGGCTCGCGCGCGGCGTGGACGTGCTCGTGGAGTCGTTCCGCCCCGGCGTGCTCGACCGGCTCGGCTGCGGCCCGGCCCGACTCCTCGCCGAGAACCCGCGCCTCGTGGTGTGCTCCGTCACCGGCTACGGCCAGGACGGTCCGTACGCCGCGCTCGCCGGCCACGATCTCGACTACTGCGCGATCTCGGGCGCGCTCGCCGTGAACGGCCCGCCGGAACAGCCGCTGCCGTACGGTGTGCAGG
>Ga0318496_10000393_pt1 | contig 14953 bp, 12 predicted proteins | sample GRESIP109b1f22_FD_203296 | JGI IMG/M metagenome (GOLD analysis project Ga0318496, IMG submission 203296) | Tropical soil microbial communities from Luquillo Experimental Forest, Puerto Rico - GRE.SIPMG.109b1f22 | ecosystem: Environmental > Terrestrial > Soil > Tropical forest > Bulk soil... | reverse complement strand
TTCCGGCGCGGGTGGAGCACCCGCTCTTCCGGCGTGGCCCGCTGGCGGTCGCGGCGATGGCGCTCGCCGCCGCCTTCGTCGCCCTCGAGAGCCAGGTGCCGCCCGACCATGGGCTCCTCCACGTGCATGGGGAAGGGCTCACGAGCCTGAAGGTCGCGCTCGAGATCGCGCTCGGCGTCGCCTGCGCCGCCGGCGCCTGGTTGCACGTGCGGCGCGCCCGGGCCACGGGCGACGCGACGCTGTTCCGCACCGCGGCCGCGCTCGGCTGGCTCGTCCTCGCCGCCGTGTGCCTCACCGGCTACGCGAGCGCCTACGACAGCTTCAACCTGCTCGGCCACGTCTATGCGGCGGTCGCCGCGGGGATCCTCTTCCACGCGCTCTTCGTCGCCGCGGTCCAGCGCCCCTACGAGCGGCTCGACGAGACCTCGCGCGATCTCGCCCGCTCGAACGCGCGGCTCGAGGCGCTCCGCGCGCACGTGGAGGGAGAGCTCGCGAGCTCCATCGCGCGCCTCGAGGAGACCGGCCGCGCGGCCGACAAGGCGCGCGGCGAGCTCGAGGCCGCGGTGGCGGCGGTGCCGGACGGGATCGTCCGCTACGCGCCCGATGGATCGATGATCTCGATGAACGCCGGCGCGGAGCAGCTCCTGCACTACGCCGGCACGGCGCGCGACGTGCCGCTCGAGGCGCGGTGGGTGGCGCTCGACGCGCGCCGTCCCGATCAGACGCCGCTCTCCTTCGCCGAGAACCCCATCAGCCGCGCGTTGCACGGCGAGGTGGTGCAGGGGATGCCGCTCGTGATCACGCCCGCGGAGCACCCGCGGTGGGTGAACGTCTCGGCGGCGCCGGTCACCGGCCCGGGCGGCGTGCGCACCGGAGCGGTGGCGGTGTTCACCGACGTCTCCGACCTGCAGAAGCTCCAGTCCGAGCGCGAGGACCTCCTGCGCGCGGTCTCGCACGACCTGCGCAACCCGCTCCAGATCGTGCTCCTGCAGGCCGAGCGGATCCTCCGGCTCGCGCCGCTCGACGCCGAGAAGGAGCGCAAGGCGGCGACCACGATCGGCGCCGCCGCGAAGCAGATGGGCGTGATGATCCGCGAGCTCGTGGAGGCGGTGCGCCTCGAGACGCAGCTCGAGCTCCGCCCCGAGCCGCTGGACCTCGCCCGCTGGGTGCCGGAGCGGCTCGCGCTCACCGCCGGCGTGCTCGACGTGGGTCGCGTGGAGTACGACCTCTGCCCGGGGCTCCCCCCGGTGTTCGCCGACGCCAGCCGGCTCGATCGCGTGCTCACGAACATCGTCGGCAACGCGCTGAAGTACTCGCCCCCTCCGGCGCCGGTGCGCATCGCCGCGGAGGTCCGCGCCGACGCCCTCGTCGTCTCGGTCCAGGACCGGGGCGTCGGGATCGCGCCCGACGACGTGCCGCGCCTCTTTCGGCGGTTCCAGCGCGGGCGGCTCACGCAGCGCACCGAGGGGCTCGGCCTCGGGCTCTACATCGTCCGTACGCTGGTCGAGGCGCACGGGGGGCGTGTGTGGGTGGAGAGCGTGCCCGGCGAGGGCAGCACCTTCTCCTTCACCCTGCCTCTGGCGAGCACGGACGCCCGTCCGCTGGATTGATTCACCCGCGGCACATTCTCTGAGCCCCCGGAGGTCCGTGCCGCGCCGCGGCGAGGCGGACATGCCACTCCAATGCCGGAGTGGCCATCCACCGCCGCACCCTGGGTGAGCGCCGTCGGGCGGGCCTTGCCGTCCACCGTCCTCGAACAGGAGCAGATCCTCGCCGCCCTGCGCGGGCTCTGGGCGGAGAAGCATCACAACGCGTCGCGGCTCGACGATCTCCACCACGCGGTGCGGGTGAAGAAGCGCCACCTCGCGCTCCCCCTCGAGCGCTACCCCGCGCTCGATCGCTTCTCGCGCCAGAACGACGCCTTCATCGAGGTGGCGCAGGAGCTCGGGGCCGACGCCGTCGCGCGCGCCCTCGCCGCCGCAGGACTCGGGCCGCGCGACGTCGACCACCTCCTCTTCGTCACCGTCACCGGCATCGCGACGCCGTCCGTGGAGTCGCGGATCGCGCTCCGGCTGGGGATGCGCGACGACGTGAAGCGGGTCCCGATCTTCGGGCTCGGCTGCGTCGCCGGCGCGGCCGGGCTCGCCCGGGCGACCGACCTCCTGCGCGGCGATCCAGGCGGCGTCGCCGTGCTCCTCTCCGTGGAGCTCTGCTCGCTGACGCTCCAGCGGGAGGATCTCTCGGTGACGAACGTCATCGCGTCCGGCCTGTTCGGCGACGGTGCGGCGGCCGCGGTGCTGCAGGGCGGCGCCCGTCACCGCCGCGGGCCGGGGAGCCCGCGAGTGGTGGCCTCGCGGAGCGTGCTCTACCCGGGCACCGAGCGCGTGATGGGGTGGGACGTCGTCGACTCCGGCTTCAAGGTGGTGCTCTCCGCCGACGTGCCGCAGGTGATCCGCGCGCGCCTCGGCGCCGACGTGGACCGCTTCCTCGCGGCGCACGGCCTCGCGCGGGGCGACCTCCAGCACGTCGTCGCGCACACCGGAGGCCCCAAGGTGCTCGAGGCGGTGGAGGGCGCGCTCGGCCTCGCGTACGGCGCGCTCGAGCGGTCGTGGCGCTCGCTCGAGGAGGTGGGGAACCTCTCGTCCGCGTCGGTGCTCTTCGTGCTCGGCGACCTGCTCGACGCCGACGTCGCGCGGCCCGGCGACCGCGGGCTGCTCGTGGCGATGGGGCCGGGCTTCTGCGCCGAGCTCGTGCTGCTGGAGTGGTGAATGGGGCTCCGCGCGTACCTCGTCCTCCTCTCGCTGTTCGCGCTCGAGCGCGGGGCGGAGCTCGCGCTCTCCAGCCGCAACGCGCGGCGCGCGCTCGCCCGGGGCGCGGTGGAGGCCGGGCGCGGCCACTACCCGGCGATGGTGATCTTCCACGCGCTCTTCCTCGTGGCCTGCGCCGCCGAGGCGCTCGCCTTCCGCGCGCCGCCTCCGGCGTGGGCCTGGCTCGCGGCTGCGCTCGCCCTCTGCGCCCAGGGGCTCCGCTGGTGGTCGGTGGCCTCGCTCGGCGAGCGCTGGAACACGCGCATCCTCGTGCTCCCCGGCGCGCCGCCGGTCCGGCGCGGGCCGTACCGCTGGCTCCGCCACCCCAACTACGTCGCGGTCGCGGTGGAGCTCGCCGCGCTCCCGCTCGCCTTCGGCTCCTGGCGCACCGCGCTCGCCTTCTCGCTCGGCAACGCCGCGCTGCTCGCGGTGCGGATCCCGGCCGAGGAGCGCGCGCTCGGCGCCACCTGGGAGGCGGCGTTCGTGGGGACGCCGCGCTTCGTCCCCCGCGCCGCGGCCGGCCGAAGCCACGCGGCCGGCCGAAGCCACGCGGCCGGTGAGGGAGGGCGAGCATGACCCCGCGCGAGGCCGCCATCGCCGCCGAGATCCGCCGGATCGCGCGCGAGGAGCTCTCGATCGCGGCCGACCCCGCGCCCGGCGAGGAGCTCGCGGCGCGGCTCGACTCGCTCGCGCTCCTCTCGCTCGTCGTGGCCGTGGAGGACCGGTTCCTCGTGATCCTCGACGACGCCGACGCCGCCGGCACGCGTAGCCTCGAGGACCTCGCGCGGCTCGTCGCGCAGAAGCTCGACGGCGGCGGCGGGGGCCGGGTCGCCGCCGCGCCCGAGGAGGGGCGGTGAGCCCGGCTGCGCCGCCCCGCCTCGCCCGGCTCGACGGCCCCGCGGCGCCCCCGCCTACTTCACGCACCGTGAATGGGCTGCTCGCCCGCGCGGCGGGCTCGCCGAGCGGCGTCACCTTCCTCGACCTCCGGGAGCGCGAGACCTTCCTCTCCTGGGGCGAGGTGCGCGACCGCGCGGCGCGCGCCGCGGCGCGGCTCGCGTCCTGGGGGGTGAGGGAGGGCGACCGGGTCGCGATCGTGCTCCGCACCGAGCCCGCCTTCCTCGACGCCTTCTTCGGCGTCCTCCTCGCGGGCGCAGTGCCGGTGCCGCTCTACCCGCCCGTGCGCCTCGGGAGGATGGACGAGTACGTCGCGTCGACGGCGCGCATGCTGGAGATCGCCGGCGCGCGCGCGATCGTGTCCGGCGGCGCGGTGCGACGGCTCCTCGGCGAGGTCGCGCTCCGCGCCCGGCCCGCGCTCGGCGTGCGAGACGCCGAGCACCTCGCCGGGCCCGGCCCGTCGCTCGCGCGCCGCGTCCACGAGGACGCGCTCGGGCTCGTGCAGTTCTCCTCCGGCTCCACCGTGGCGCCGAAGCCGGTCGCGCTCACCCACCGCGCGCTCACCGTGCACGTCGCGACGCTCGTCGCGCTCCTCGAGCCCGGCCCCGAGGACCGGCTCGTCTCCTGGCTGCCGCTGTATCACGACATGGGACTCATCGGCGGGCTGCTGGGCGCGCTCGCCTACCCGGGCCCGGCGACGCTCCTGCCGCCCGAGCACTTCCTCGCGCGCCCCGCGCTCTGGCTCCGCGCGCTCGCCCGCCAGCGCGGCACCATCGCCGCCGCGCCGAGCTTCGCCTACGCCTACGCGGCGGCCCGCGTGCGGGACGAGGAGCTCGCTGGGCTCGACCTGTCCTCGTGGCGGGTGGCGCTCGATGGCGCCGAGCCGGTGTCGGCGGAGGTCGCGCGGCGCTTCTGCGAGCGCTTCGCGCGGCACGGCTTCCGGCGCGAGGCGCTCCTGCCGGTGTACGGCCTCTCGGAGGCCGCGCTGGCCGTGACGTTCACGGGGGGCGGAGGCCCGTTCCGCACCGCGCGGCTCGACCCCGTCGCGCTCGCCCGCGGCGAGGTGCGCGACGGCGCGCGCGAGGTGGTCTCGGTGGGCGTGCCGGTGCCAGGGGTGGCGGTGGAGGTCCGGGACGACGCGGGCCGCACGCTGCCGGAGGAGCGGCTCGGACGGATCTGGGCGCGCGGGCCGTCGATCATGGTCGGCTACCTCGACGACGAGGCGGCGACCGCGCGCGCGATCGTGGACGGCTGGCTCGACACCGGCGACCTCGGCTTCGTGCGGGAGGGCGAGCTGTTCGTGCATGGCCGCGCCAAGGACGTGATCGTCGTGCGCGGCGCGAACCACGCGCCGGACGAGGTGGAGGCGGCGCTCGCGGGGATCCCGGCGGTGCGGCCCGGCTGCGCGGCCGCCCTCGGCTTCGATCCCGATGGGACCGGCGAGGAGCTGCTCGTCCTCGCGGAGCGCGCGCCGGGCGTCGTGGACGACGCCGCTGCGGAGGAGGCGATCCGGCGCGCCGTGACGGAGCGCACCGGCCTCGCGCCGCACACCGTGCGGCTCGTCGCGCCGGGCACGCTGCCCCGCACCTCCTCCGGCAAGCTCCGGAGGCAGGAGGCGCTGCGCCGGTTCCTCGCCGGCACCCTGTCGCCCCCGCGGCGCGTCTCGGCAGTGAGGGTCGCCCGCGAGCTCGCGCGCTCGGCGGTGGCCTACGCGCGGGTGAGGCTCCCCGGAGGCGCTCACTCCGGCTCTCCCCCGCTCGGCGGAGGAGAGGGCCGGGGTGAGGGGGTGGGGTGAGAGCACGCCCGATGCGCGACCTCCTGGTCGTCGGCGCCGGTCCCGGCGGTCTCGCCGCCGCCACCGCGTGCGCGCGCGCCGGGCTCGACGTGCTCGTGCTCGAGCAGCGGACGCTGCCGGCGGACAAGGCGTGCGGGGAGGGGCTCATGCCGGCCGGCGTGGACGCGCTCGACGCCCTCGGGGCGCTCGCGCGGATCCCGGAGGCGGACCGCGCCCCGTTCCGCGCCATCCGCTGGATCGACGAGGACGGCGCGGCCGCCGAGGCGCGCCTCGCAGCGCCCGGGCTCGGCATCCGGCGCGTCGGGCTCTCCGCCGCCCTGGCCGCGGCTGCCCGTGCGGCCGGCGCCGAGGTGCGCGAGGGGGTGAGGGTGCTCTCGCACCGGCAGCTCGGGGATTCCGTGGTGGTGGACACGGGCGCGGGCGAGGAGAGCGCGCGCGTGCTCGCGGCCGCCGACGGGCTCGCCTCGCCCATCCGCGCGCGGGAGGGGCTCGCCGGGGCGCAGGTCACCGCGCGGCGCTTCGGGATCCGGCGCCACTTCGCGCGCGCGCCGTGGATCGACGCCGTCGAGGTGCACTTCACCGACGGCGCCGAGGCCTACGTGACGCCGGCCGGTCCGGGGCGGGTCGGGGTGGCCTTCCTCTACGAGGAGGCGGCGCGCGCCCGGCACGAGGCGCTCCTCGCCCGGTTCCCGCGCCTCGGCGGCCGACTCGAGGGCGCCCCGGCGGACTCGGCGGTGGCGGGGGCGGGCCCGCTCGCCCGCGGCGCCCTCGCCCGCGTTCGCGGGAGGGTCGTGCTCGTGGGCGACGCGGCGGGGTACGTGGACGCGATCACCGGGGAGGGGCTCAGCCTCGCCTTCGAGGCCGCGCTCTCCCTCTCCCGCGTGCTCCCGGGCGCGCTGGCTCCCGGCCGGGAGGAGGCCCTCGCGGCCTACGCCCACGACGCGGCGCGCCGTCACCACCGGTACGAGGCCTTCGCCCGGCTCACGCTCTCGCTCGCCCGCCGCCCCGACCTCCGCCGCGCCTTCATCCGCGAGGCCTCGCGCCATCCGCGCGCCTTCGCGCGCCTGGTGGGGTGGGCCGTCGCCTGAACCCGCCGTGACGCCCCGCGCGCGCCGGAAACGTGCCTAAGATGTGTCGATGCGCGCAACCGTTCTCGGCGCCGGTTCCTGGGGAACCGCGCTCGCCTCCGTCCTCGCTGGCAAGGGCTTCCCGGTCACCTCCTGGGACAAGGACCGGCCGACGCTCGACTCGATCAACCAGAAGCACGAGAACACGCGCTACCTCCCCGGCGCGCCGCTCCCCACCTCGCTCCAGGGCCAGGCCGATCTCGCGCGGGCGCTCGAGGGCGCCGACCTCGTGGTCATCGCGGTGCCGTCGCACGCGGTGCGCGCGGTGGCCATCGAGGCGAAGCACCACCTCCACGCCGGCGTGCCGATCGTGAGCGCGGCGAAGGGGATCGAGCAGGGCTCCTCGATGACGATGAGCGAGGTGCTCGAAGACGTGCTCCCGGTGTCGATGCACCCCTACCTCACCTTCCTCGGCGGGCCGTCGTTCGCGAAGGAGGTGGTGCGCGGGCTCCCCACCGCGGTCACCATCGCCGGCCGCTGGGAGCGGGTGACGAAGCAGGTGCAGGACGCCTTCAGCACCCCCACCTTCCGCGCCTACACCTCCACCGACATCATCGGCTGCGAGATCGGCGGCTGCGTGAAGAACGTCATCGCCATCGCGGCCGGGCTCGCCACCGGGATGGGCTTCGGGGAGAACGCGCGGGCGGCGCTCGTGACCCGCGGCCTCGCCGAGATCACGCGGCTCGCGGTGAAGAAGGGGGCGAACCCGCTCACGCTGTCCGGCCTCGCCGGCCTCGGCGACCTCGTGCTCACCGCGTCCTCGGAGCTGTCGCGGAACTTCCGCGTGGGCCTCTTCCTCGGCCAGGGGAAGAGCCTCGAGCAGATCCAGGCAGAGCTGGGCCAGGTGGCCGAGGGCGTCCTCAACGCGCGGAGCGTGCGCGAGCTCGCGCAGAAGCTCGGCGTCGAGATGCCGATCAGCGACTCCGTGTACCGCGTACTGCACGAGGGCCGGGCGCCGCGCCAGGCGGTGACCGAGCTCATGACGCGCGAGAGGAAGAGCGAGCTCTAGTCCCGGCCCGCACGTTTCCGCCCCCGGCGCGGCGCGACGGCCCAGGCTGCCGCCGGTGGGGGCTGCCCGCGCGACCCGCCCGCGCCGCAAGAGATGCGGCGCGATGGCGCTCGGCGGTGCATATTCCAGCACCGTGCGAACCAGGACCCTGCTCGTTCCGCTCGTGGCGCTCGCCTGCGCCACCCCGCAGAAGAGGACTTCCCCGATGAAGACGCTCGAGCCCGGCGCCGCGCGCGCGCTCACCGGTACGCCCGACGAGTTCCTGCGCGGCTGTCGCGCCGACATGGCCACCGCCCGCACCGAGGCCGACCGCTTCGCCGCGATGAAGGATGCCCCGCGCGCCGAGTCCCTCCGCGCGTTCGACGACGCCTTCGCGGCGCTCGGCGACGCGGCCGCGCGCGCGAGCCTCACGCGGAACGTCCACCCCGACGCGAAGGTGCGCGAGGCGGCCGAGACCTGCGAGCAGGAGGTCGACGCGCTCTCCACCGAGCTCTCGCTCGACCGCCGCCTCTACGACGCGCTCGCAGCGGTGAAGCTCGACGGCGCGGATCCGGTGGACCGCTGGTTCGTGGAGAAGAGCCTGCGCGACTTCCGGCGCGCCGGCGTGGACAAGGACGACGCCACGCGCGCGAAGGTGAAGGCGCTGCGCGAGGAGCTCGTGAAGATCGGGCAGGAGTTCGGCCGCAACATCCGCGAGGACGTCCGGCGCGCGCCGTTCACCCCCGACGAGCTCGCGGGCGTGCCGCAGGATTGGCTGCGGGCGCGGCCGGCGGGGGCCGACGGGAAGGTCCAGGTCTCCACCGACAACGTGGACTACGTGCCGGTGGTCACCTACGCGAAGCGCGAGGCGACCCGCGAGGCGATGTGGCGGCTCTACCGCGTGCGCGCGCCGGGCAACGTCGAGGTGCTCTCGCGGATGCTCCAGAAGCGCGCCGAGCTGGCGCGGCTCCTCGGCTATCCCTCGTGGGCGGCCTACGTCACCGAGGACAAGATGATTGGCAGCGCCGATGCGGCGGCCGCGTTCATCGAGCGCGTGACGCAGGCGTCGGAGCGGCGGATGCGGACCGACGCGGAGCAGATGCTCGCGGCGAAGCGCAAGGAGGCGCCGGCGGCGGCAGAGATCTTCCCGTGGGACGGGGCCTACCTGCAGGAGCGCGTGAAGGCGGAGCGGCACGGCTTCGAGTCGCAGGCGGTGCGGCCGTACTTCGAGTACTCGCGCGTGAAGCAGGGCGTGCTCGACGTGACCGGGAAGCTCTTCGGCGTGACGTGGCGCCGGGTGGCGGACGCGCCCGTCTGGCACCCCGACGTCGAGGCGTACGACGTGCTCGACGCTTCAGACCCGCGCCTGAACTCCAAATTGCTGGGGCGCATCTACCTCGACATGCACCCGCGGGACGGGAAGTACAAGCACTACGCCCAGTTCACGCTCGCGAACGGCACCGGGGGGCGGCGGCTCCCGGAGGGCGCGCTCGTGTGCAACTTCCCGCGGCCCGGGAAGGAGCCCGCGCTCCTCGAGCACTCCGAGGTGAAGACCTTCTTCCACGAGTTCGGGCACCTGCTGCACCACGTGCTCGGCGGCGGGACGCGCTGGGCCGCGCACGCCGGCGTCTCGACCGAGTGGGATTTCGTGGAGGCGCCGTCCCAGCTCCTCGAGGAGTGGACCTGGGATCCGGCGGTGCTCGCGACCTTCGCGAAGCACTACCAGACCGGCGAGCCGATCCCGGCCGACCTCGTGCGCCGGATGAAGGCGGCCGACGAGACCGGGAAGGGCTTCCAGGTGCGGCAACAGATGTTCTACGCGGCGCTCTCGCTCGAGCTGCACCGGCGCGATCCGGCGGGGCTCGACTCCACTGCGCTCGCCGAGACGCTCATGGAGAGGTACACGCCGTTCCACCGCGTGCCGGGCACCTTCTTCCACGCGTCGTTCGGCCACCTCGAGGGCTACTCGGCCATCTACTACACGTACATGTGGTCGCTCGTGATCGCGAAGGACCTCTTCAGCGAGTTCGAGAAGGCCGGCCTCATGGATCCGCGCGTCGCGGGCCGCTACCGCGCAGCCGTGCTGGAGAAGGGCGGCTCGGCGCCGGCCGAGCAGCTCGTGACCGACTTCCTCGGGCGGCCGCACGGCTTCGAGGCCTGGACGCGCTGGATCGAGAAGGACGACGTCGGCGGGAGCCCGGGCCCGGGCTCGGGGACCGCGGCGGCGGGGGCCCAGCGGTGAGCGATCGAGGCGCGCCGGCTCGCGCGGGCGGCGGCACCGGGCAGGTGGTCCCGGCGCCGGCCGGCGCGGAGCCGCGGCCTGCGCCGCGCCGCAAGATCAAGGAGCTCGAGGCGATGGTGGCCGACGTCGTCGTCGAGACGCCGGACACCGTGACGCTCGTCCTCTTCACCGGGAACGAGCGCCTCGACTACCTCCCCGGCCACTTCCTCACGATCGACCCGCACCAGTTCCAGGCGCTCGAGCGGTTCATCGCCTTCTTCGAGGATCAGAAGGGGAAGAAGGAGGCGCCCCGGGCCTACTCGATGTGCTCGGCGCCGGACGAGCGGTACCTCGCCATCACCGTGAAGGAGGAGCGGTACCAGCGCGGCCTCACGAAGTACCCGCCGCTCCTCTCGCCCCTGCTCGTGAAGCACACCGTCCGCGGGATGCGGCTCCAGATCGTCGGCTTCACCGGCCCCTACGTCCTGCCGCCCGACGTGGAGGCGCGCACGGACCACCTCGTCCACGTCGTCGCCGGCTCGGGCGTGGTGCCCAACCTCGCGATCCTGAAGCACGCGCTCGCGCACCACCCGCGGCTCCGCCACACCTTCGTCTACTCGAACAAGACCTGGGACGACGTCATCTACCGCGACCTGCTCGCGCGCATGGAGCTCGAGCACAAGGACCGGCTCCGCGTGATCCACACGCTCACCCGCGACCCCGAGGCGGCCGCGCGCGGGGAGCGCGTGCGCACCGGCCGCGTGTCGGCGGGCCTCCTGCGCGCCGAGATCCCCGACCCCGGCGAGTGCCTCGTCTACGCCTGCGGCCCCGCGATCTCCACCTGGGATCGGCTCCGCGCGAAGGAGCAGGGCACGGCGCCGGCGCCGCGCTTCCTCGAGTCGGCGCTCGTGGCGCTCGGCGAGGTCGGCGTCCCGAAGGACCGCATCAAGACCGAGAGCTACGGCTAGCGATGCTCCGCTCCGTCCGCGCGCTCCCCGCCCTGTTCCGCACCGGCTTCGCGCAGGCGGTCGCCTACCGCGCCGAGTTCGTGGTGTGGCTCCTCTCCACCAACATGCCGCTCGTGATGCTCGCGCTCTGGAGCGCGGTCGCGCGCGACGGCCCGGTGGGCCGCTTCGGGCAGAAGGAGTTCACCGCCTACTTCCTCGCGGCGCTCGTCGTGCGGCTCCTCACCGGCGCGTGGGTGATCTGGGAGCTCAACTTCGAGATCCGGCAGGGGACGCTCGCCTACCGGCTGCTCCGCCCCATCCACCCGCTCCTCGTCTACGCCTGCGAGAACGTGGCCGCGATGCCGCTCCGGATCGCCCTCGCGCTCCCCATCGCCGGCACCCTCCTCCTCACCGTGGGCCGCACCCACGTCACCCACGACCCGCTCCTCCTCGCCATGTTCCCGGTGACGGTGTTCGGCGGCTGGCTCATCACCTTCCTCGCGATGTCGATCATCGGGGCGCTCGCGTTCTGGATCGAGTCCGCCACGAGCCTCTTCGAGCTGTGGCTCGGGCTCTTCGGCGTCTTCTCCGGCTACCTCGTGCCGCTCGAGCTCTTCCCGGCGTGGGTCCAGGCCGTCGCGCGGGTGCTCCCGTTCCGCTACATGCTCGCGTTCCCCACCGAGCTGCTCGTCGGGATGCTCTCGCGCCCGCGCGCGCTCGCCGACCTCGCGATCCAGTGGGCGCTCGTCGCCGCGCTGCTCGTCGCCGCGCGCGTCGCGTGGCGCCTCGGCGTCCGCCGCTTCGCCGCGTACGGAGGGTGAACGTGCTCCGGTACCTGCGGCTCCTCCGCATCCAGCTCCGCGCCTCCACGCTGCTCGCGCTCCAGTACCGCTGGGAGTTCCTCGTCGAGGCGGTGCTCGCGCTGGTGTGGTCGGGCTGGGCGGTGGTGCCGATCCTGGTGGTGTTCGGCCACCGCGCCCAGGTCGCCGGCTGGTCCGAGGCCGAGGCGCTCGTGGTGCTCGGCTGGTTCATGCTGATGAAGGGCGTGCTCGAGGGGGCGGTGAACCCGTCGCTCGCGAGCGTGGTGGAGCACGTGCGGAAGGGGACGCTCGACTTCGTGCTCCTGAAGCCCGCCGACGCGCAGTTCCTCGTCTCCACCGCGAAGTTCGAGCCGGCCCACGTGGCGGACGTCTTCGGCGCCGCGGCCGTGTTCACGATCGCCTTCCGGCGCCTCGGCCACGCCCCGGCCCTGGGCCACGTCCTCGCCGCGCTCGCGCTCCTCGCCTGCGCCGCGGTCACGCTCTACTCGATCTGGATCCTGGTGGTCGCCGCCGCCTTCTACGTGGTGAAGGTCGACAACCTGTCGTATCTGTTCTCCTCGATCTTCGACGCCGCGCGCTGGCCCTCCACGGTCTTCCGCGGCGCCTGGCGCTTCGTCTTCACCTTCGTCGTCCCTCTCGCGCTCATGACCACCTACCCTGCGCTCGCGCTCCTCGGTCGTCTGGACGCGCGCACCGCGGTGGCCGCGCTCGCCGGCGCCGCCGCGTTCGCGACCTTCGCGCGCGCGGTTTGGGTGCGCGCGATCGGGCGCTACACCTCGGCCTCGAGCTAGCGCGTGCTCCGCCTCACCTTCCTCGGCACCTCCGCCGCGCAGCCCACCGTCGCGCGGAACCTCTCCGGCCTCGCGCTGCGGCGCGAGCCCGAGCTCGTGCTCTTCGACTGCGGGGAGGGCACGCAGCGGCAGATGATCCGCTACGGCACCGGCTTCGACGTCGCGGCGATCTTCTTCACCCACTTCCACGCCGACCATTACCTCGGCGCCATCGGCTTCCTGCGGACGCTCTCGATGCAGGGGCGCCAGGCGCCGCTCGACCTCTACGGGCCGCGCCCCGCGCGCCGGATCCTCGACGCGATGCTCTTCACCGGCACCGAGCCGTTCACATTCCACGCGCGGCTGCACGAGGTGGCGCCCGGCGAGGCGGTACGCCGGGACGGCGCCGAGATCCGGGCCTTCGCCACCGACCACCGCACGCCGTCGGTGGGCTGGATCGTGCAGGAGGATCCGCGCCCCGGCCGTTTCCACCCCGACCGCGCGCTCGCGCTCGGCGTCCCGCCCGGCCCGCTCTTCGGACGGCTCCAGCACGGCGAGGCGGTCACGGTGGGCGATCGCGTGATCCGGCCGGAGGAGGTGGTGGACGCCCCGCGCCGAGGGCGCCGCGTGGTCGTCACCGGCGACACGCGGCCGTGCGCGGGCACGGTGGAGGCCGCACGCGGCGCCGACCTCCTCGTGCACGACTCCACCTTCGGCGACGCGGAGGAGGCGCGCGCCCGGGAGACGATGCACTCCACGGCGCGCGAGGCGGGGCGCGTCGCGCGCGAGGCGGGCGCGGAGCGGCTCGTGCTCACCCACCTCTCCACACGTTACGACCGCGAGCCGGAGGTGCTGGTGGCGCAGGCGGCGGAGGAGCATCCGGCCGTCTCGGTGGCGCACGACGGGCTCGTGCTGGAGGTGGAGCGGCCTGCGTGAACGTCCGCAGGACTTGCGGACCATGCAGCCCGTCCGCTAGCGTCCAGGGCCTCGTCCGTTTCGGGGGGACCGACCTTGGACCGAGCTCCAGCCGTATCCGACGGCCAGCCGTTGCCGCTGCTCGAGACCCTCCTCGAAGCGATTCCTGCTCCCATCTTCTTCAAGGATTCCAGGGGAATCTACCGCGGCTGCAACCGCGCGTTCGAGACCTACCTCGGCCTCCCGCGCGCCGCGATCATCGGTCGGTCCGTGGAGGACGTGGCGCCGCCCGAGCTGGCCGCCGTCTACCGCCGCGCGGACGAGGCGCTCCTGTGCGAGCCCGGCGTGCAGACCTACGAGACGCGCGTGCGCGACGCCGACGGCCGCCTGCGCGACGTCGTCTTCCACAAGGCCAGCGTCGACGACGGCGAGGGGCACATCGTCGGACTCGTCGGCACCTACATCGACGTCACCGAGCAGAAGCGCGCCGAGCGCGCGCTGCGCGAGAGCGAGCAGCGGCTCCAGCTCGTGCTCGAGGCTACCGACCAGGTCTCGTGGGATCTCGACGTGCGGTCGGGCCGGATGTGGGTGGGACACCAGGCCTCGCGCCTGCTCGGGCACGACCCGGAGGCGCTCCCCACGCTGGAGGACGTGCTCGCGCACGTTCACCCCCAGGACACGCCCCGGGTGCGCGCCGTCCTCCAGGCGCACCTCGACGGCGTGCGGCCCGGCATGGACGTCGAGTTCCGGGCGCGCCACGTCGACGGCGACTGGCGCTGGTTCCTCCTCGCCGCGCGCTGCGTGGAGCGCGACGGCGACGGGCCGCTCCGCGTCGTGGGCACCGCGGTGGAGATCACGCGGTCGAAGGCGATGCAGGACCGGCTCCTGCTCGCCGACAAGCTCGCCTCGCTCGGCACGCTCGCCGCGGGCCTCGCGCACGAGGTGAACAACCCGCTCGCCGTGGTGGCCGCGAGCGTCGAGTTCGCGGCCGACGCCCTGCGCGACCTCGCGCTCACCGATCCCCGCGCCCAGGAGGCCGCGCGGGCGCTCGCGGACGCGCGGTCGGGCGCGCTCCGCGCCGCGCGGATCGTCCAGGACCTCCGCACCTACAGCCGGCCCGGCGAGGTGACGGAGCTGCTCGATCTGCGGGAGGTGGCGCGGTCGTCGCTGAACCTCGCGCGCGGCGAGCTGAAGGGGCGCTGCGCGCTCGCGGTCGACCTCGCGGAGGCGCCGCCGGTCGAGGGGGACGCGGTGCGGCTCGCGCAGGTGGTGGTGAACCTGCTCGTGAACGCCGCCCAGGCCGTGTCGCCCCAGGGCGGCGAGGTGCGCGTCTGCACCGGCACCGCGGACGACGGCCGGGCGTTCGTCGAGGTCGCGGACGACGGCTGCGGCATCGCGCCCGACGTGCTGCCCCGGATCTTCGATCCGTTCTTCACCACGAAGCCGCCGGGCGTCGGCACCGGGCTCGGGCTCTTCATCTGCCATCGCACCGTCTCCTCGATGGAGGGCGAGATCCGGGTCCGGAGCGAGGCGGGCCGCGGTTCGGCCTTCCGGGTGCTGCTCGCGCCCGCGGTGGGTTAGAACCCTCCGCACCTTGGACCGCCCACTCGCCGATCTCGAACGCTGGATCCCCCGCCTGCTCGCCCGCTGGCGCGCGAGCCGCCGTGG
>Ga0318496_10000390_pt1 | contig 14963 bp, 15 predicted proteins | sample GRESIP109b1f22_FD_203296 | JGI IMG/M metagenome (GOLD analysis project Ga0318496, IMG submission 203296) | Tropical soil microbial communities from Luquillo Experimental Forest, Puerto Rico - GRE.SIPMG.109b1f22 | ecosystem: Environmental > Terrestrial > Soil > Tropical forest > Bulk soil... | reverse complement strand
CCCATAACCAGCTCGCCGCTCGGCAGGCCTTCGGGGACGAGTGGATGGAGCGCTTCACACGGCCGGCGCGCTCAGGCAGCGCCAACGCGGCTCGACTCTGACGACCAGAGCGGTCGCCTCGCTCACAGACGCACAGGTCCGGCTCCTCCGTCGTTCCCAGGACGGCCGGGGCGGCGCGTCTCCGCGAGCCTGCTCCTGGATCGATGCGGCGGTCGATCGGCAGGTCAGCCGAACAGCAGAGCTTGTCGGGCAGCCCACGTGCGGCGGGCGCGACCCGGTGCCAGGTTCCGTGATGGGAGCGGCGGTGCTCGCCGCCGCCGTTCTCCGGGAGGTCCCGATGCGGACGACGACGCGCGTGCTGGTGTTGTGGTCGGCGGCTGTGACGATGTGGGCGATCCCGCCCGCGGCCCAGGCGTGGAACCGCGAGAGCGCGAGCACGTTCGCGGTGCTGCCCGACGGCTCCGGCGGGCCCGAAGGGCTCGAGGTGGATCCGGACGGCAACGTGTTCGTCGCGTCGTTCGGCTTCAACGCCGTCGGCCCTCTCACCGGATCCGGCCAGGTGTTCGTGCTCGATCAGCAGGGCAAGCTCCAGCGCACGCTCACGCTCCAGGGCTCGAGCCCGCATCTGCTCGGCCTCCACTGGCGCAGCGCCACCTCGCTCCTCGTCGCGGACTTCGGCGATGGGAAGGTGCTCGACGTGAACCCCGCGACCGGCGCGTTCACCCCGTTCATGACGCTGCCCACGACGCTCCCGCACGGTCCGACGTCCAGCCTGAACGACATCACGACCGACAAGGCGGGGAACGTCTACGCGTCCGACTCGTTCCAGGGGATCATCTGGAAGACCGGCAGCTCGGGTGGCCTCGCGACGGCGTGGGTGGACAGCGAGCTCCTGCGCACCACGGGCGTGCCGCCCTTCGGCGCGAACGGCCTCCGCTTCAACGGCGCGGAGACGGCGCTGTTCGTCGCGAACACCGGCAACGACACCATCGTCAAGATCCCGGTCTCCGGCGGCACGCCCGGGACGCCAGCGGTCTTCGTGAACTCCATCAACGGCGCCGACGGCCTGATCGTCGACCCGAGCGACAACCTGTGGGTCGTCGCGAACCAGGCGGACGAGGTCGTCGTCGTCGATCCGACCGGCCGCGCGATCGCGAAGCTCGGCGACTTCGGCGGCGTGACGAACGGGGAGCCGCAACAGCTCCTCTTCCCCGCGAGCCTGCGCTTCCTCAAGGACCGGCTCCTCGTGACGAACCTCGCGCTCGACCTGCGCCTGTTCGACCCCACGTTCGTGACGGTGGACTCGCCGTGGACCGCGCTCGTCACCCACTACACCGTGTCGTCGCTGCCGGCCCAGATCCCGCCGATGCAGGCTCAGCAGCAAAGCGGCAGGCAGCAGCCAGGCGGGGAGCAGCCCGCCCACCACTAGGCGGGCCGACGGCGGCGCCGGCGCGGATCATTCGCGGCGGCGGAGCGCGTCGAGGCTCAACGGCCCGGCTCCCGCCGCCGAGAGATAGAGGAACAGGAACGCGTACAGCGCGGCGGTCTCGCCCTTGTTGATCACGGGCCAGAAGCCCTGCGGCGCGTGGACGAGGAAGTACGCGACGGCCATCTCGCCCGAGAGCAGGAACGCGACGGGGTGCGTGAAGAGCCCGAGGAGGAGCAGCAGCCCTCCGAACGTCTCGAGGACCCCGGCGATGCCGGGGAGCGACGCGACCGGGGCGGTGCCGCCGCCCGGCATCTGGGAGGCCGGGAACGCGAACAGCTTCGCCGCCCCGTGCTGCATGAAGATGAAGGCGGCCACGATCCGGAGGACGCTCCGGAGCCAGGGCGTACAGGCTCGCCAGCGCGCCACCAGGCCACGGTCGTCCACGGAGCCTCCGCCTTCGCTAGTACGTCGCCGCGCTCGGCGCCTCCAGGCTCGAGCTCGCGGGCGCGAGCAGCTCCGCGATCTCCACGCGCAGGAGCCAGTCGTCGGCGTGCTCGCGCGCCTCGGCGGCGATCTCCTCCAGCCGGTCGAGGTCGGGCTCGCCCGACTCGCGCATCGCGCGCACCTCGCGGTAGAGCGCCGCGAGCTGCGGGGAGAGCGCCTCGGCCTTGTGCGCGCGCGCCCGCGCCTCGGCGTCGGAGCGCTCCACCGCCTTCCCGAAGGCGCGGTCCCATGCGGCGGGATCGGCCGGCCCGCCCGCGACCGACGGCAGCCCGTCGCCCACGACGAGCACCGCGCGCGGAGGCACGGCCACCTCGCAACTCCCGACCCGTCCGCGGAGGTCGGCCACCTCCACCGCCGCCACGTCGAAGCCGCCGGTCACGCGCCCGCGCAGCTCGAGCCCCGACGGCAGCTGCATCGAGAACGGCCCAGGCGCAGGCGCCTCCGCCGCGCCGAAGGCCACCACCGCCCCGAGCCGCGAGGGCTCGCAGAGCGCGCGGGCGCCGCGGCAGAGGAGGGTGGGGCCGTCGAGCACCGCGGCCGCTGCATCGAGGCCCGGCGCGATCGGCCGCTCCGCCGGCGCGATCGAGGCCACGACGCCCGAGACCTGGAGCCCGTCCGAGAGCACGAGGTGGTTCACCGTGCCGGCCTCTCGCGCGCGCTCGAGCCCGTACGAGCCGCCGCGGCGCCAGGCGAGCTCGCGCGCGAGCTCCTCCACGACGTCCGAGAGCTGCGCGAGGTCGCGGGCCACGAAGAGCTGTGGCTGCATCCGCGTGATGTCGAACTCCACGTCGGCGCAGGCGAGGGAGAGCGGGAGCTTCTTCACCTCGGGCAGGAGGCAGTGCGCGCTCTCGCCGATGGACGACAGGAGCCCGGCGCCGTAGATGCGCGGATCGTCGAGCGATCCCACGAGCCCGTACTCCGCGGTCCACCAGTACAGTCGCGAGGCGCGCGTGGACTCGGAGACGAAGCGGCGCGCGGCGCTCGCCCGCGCGAGCCGACGCTCGGCCTCGGCCACCTCGTCCGGCGTGGCCGCCGGGTCCTCCTTCACCACCGAGAGCGCGCGGATCGCCTCGTAGATCTCCTGGTCCTCGCGCGAGGCGATCGCCCGGAAGCCCAGCTCGCCCACGCGCTGGAGGAAGGTGGCGTAGTCGGGATCGGCGATGATCGGCGCGTGGCCGGCGCTCTCGTGGACGATGTCGGGGGCCGGCGTGTACTCGATGTGCTCGTGGGTGCGGATGTCGGCGGCGATCGCGAGCACCCGCAGCGACTGGAGCTCCGTGAAGACCGCCGGCGGGATGAACCCGCGCACGCACACCGCGGCCCAGCCCAGGCGGTCGAGCCGCTCGTTCATCTCGTCGATGGACGGGATGCGCTCGGTCCCGATCCCGGTGGCCTCGAGGCCCCGCAGGTACGCGGGGTGCGCCCGGTCCGCGAGGTGGCGCACGAGCCGCCGCAGGATGTGGCGCCACACCGCGTGATCGCGCGGCGTGTAGCTCGCGTATTCCTGGTCCACCACGTGACGGCGGAGGTGGGCAGGGAGCCGGGCGATCGCTCGCTCGCTCGGCGTCTGACGCGGCTGGCTCAATGCGCGCCTCCGGCGTGGGGGTCCACGCCGAAGGTAGCGCTCGCGGGCGCGCGGGGCCTTCTCTCGGTGGGGGCTCGCGCGCGCGGCGCGAGGCCCCCTCAGGGCTCGTCAGGCTGCGGCGATGGAGGAGCCGGGGCTCGGCTCGACGAGCAGCGCGTCGGTGAGCCGGTCCACGGCGGCCTTCACGTCGGCGGCCGTGGTGCCACAGTCCTCGAGCGCCTTCGCGAGGTCGGCGATGGAGCGCTTCCCGCCGCGCAGCTCGCCCAGGATCACTCCGTCTCCCGGCTGCAGCGCGAAGGGCTCGGCCCACGCGCGCTGCGAGGCGTCGAGCGCGCTCCGGCCGGAGCTGCGAGCGGCCGCGACGGCTTCCCGGTACGACGCCTCGGCCTCGATCCCCGACGCCGACAGCACGAACTTCTGCCCACGAGGCCAGCGCTTCCCACCGCGAGATTTCAGGCTTTCCAGCATTGGAGCAAGAGATGGGCCGAAGCGCGGGCAAAGTCAATGGCCCCGTCTTTGCCTTCGACCTCCAGAGGCAGGGGAATGGCCGAGGCGCCGCGCGCCCGCTTCACGCCGGCGCCGCCGGCTCCGGCTCCGGGGAGGGCGCCACGAGCCCGGCGAGGGCGACCGCGAAGCGGGGCCCACGCGCCTCGTCCTCGTGCTTGAAGAAGACGAACGCACGCTCCCATGGCTGCTCCCGGATCCGCGCGGCCCACGCGGCGAGCTCGGCCGGCCCGTACTCCGGGCGCCGCAGGCGCAGGTAGCCGAACGGCGCGGTGGGGACGAGCGGCGGCGCGAGCGTCTCGGACTCGTTCGCCACGAGCGCGGCTCGGTGGCGCTCCAGGGTCGCGAAGACGTCGTCCTGGAGCCACGACGGATCCCGGAACTCGAGGGCCGCCTGCACGCCAGGCGGGAGCCGCGCGAGGAAGTCGGTGAGGCGCGGCACGTCGCGCTTCATCTGCGGCGGGAGCTGGAAGAGCGCGGGTCCCATCGCCGGCCCCAGCTCCTGCGTGGCGCGGAAGAAGGCCGCCACCGGCTCGTCCACGTCGCGAAGGCGCTTCAGGTGCGTGATCCGCTGCGGCGCCTTCACCGCGAACACGAAGCCGGGTGGGACCTCGCCGCGCCAGGTGCCGAGGATCCGCGGCTGCGGCATCCGGTAGAACGTGTTGTTCACCTCGACCGTCGCCAGCCGGCGCGAGTACCACGAGAGCATGCGCGGGGTGGCGAGGTCGGCCGGGTAGAACGAGCCCTTCCAGGCTGGATAGCTGAACCCGCTCGTCCCGACGAGGATGCGCACGCGGACGACGTAGCGGGGCGGCGCCGGCTGGAAAACGCCTCGACGGGGCGGCCGTGCGATCCCATGATGTCCGGATGTCCGAACCCAAGGCGCAAGCGAAGATGGTGACGGTGGTCGTCCCGGGCCTCCTGAACTGGCACGTCCAGGACGACCGGATCGGCGGCGCGCGCAGCGACGCCTGGGCGCTCACCACCGGGGCGGAGACGATCCTGATCGATCCCCTGCCGCTCGAGACCGACGCGGTGAGCGTGCTCGGGAACGTCCGCCTCGTCGTGCTCACGATCCAGTCGCACCAGCGCTCCGTCTGGAACGTGCGCAAGCACTTCAAGGTCCCGGTGCTCGCGCCGAAGGGGAGCGAGGGGCTCGAGGAGCAGCCGGACTACTGGTACGAGGACGGCGCCGAGCTGCCGGGTGGTCTGCGGGCGATCCACACCCCCGGCCCGTGCGAGGCGAGCTACGCGATCCTGGCGCCGCGGCCCGGTGGTCAGGTGCTCTTCGTGGGCGACCTGCTCGTCTGGAGCGGCAAGGCCGGGGAGCTCGGCTTCGTCCCCGCGCAGTACCAGAACGACGCGAAGAAGACGCGCGCGAGCGTGCGGAAGCTCCTCGAGCTCGACGCGCCGATCGTGTGCTCCGGCCACGGCGGCGCGATCGTGGGCGGCGGCGTCGAGGCGATGCGGCGGGCGCTCGACGAGGACCCGGAGGCTTGAAGCGCTACCCAGTAGCCGGCCCAGGCCTCACGCCGTGAGCGCGTCGGTGTCGGCCAGGCCGTCGGCGTCGTCGGCGACGAGGTCGAGCCCGTGGCGCGCGAGCCGCCGCGCCGCGGCTGCGGCGCGCGGGGGCTTCCCGGCGTCGAGCGCCCACTGCGCGTGCGCGGCGAGCAGCGCCGCCTCGAGCGCGCGCGCCAGGGTGAGCGCGAACCGGCGCGCGCCGCCCTCCGCCTGCGCTGGGTCCGCGCCGTCCGTCCCCGCGAGCCACGCGAACGCGTGCGCCGCCGCCCGCTCCGCCGCCTCGGCCGGCGCCCGGAGCGACGGATCCCGGACCGTTTGAGCGGCGCGCCGGACCTCCGCGGCGACCGCGTCGCGCGCGCCCGGCACCTCGAGCGCGCGGAGCACGTCGAGCGCGAGCACGTTCGTCGTGCCCTCCCAGATCGGGAGCACCTGCGCGTCGCGCACGAGGCGCGGCAGGCCGGTGTCCTCCACGTAGCCTGCGCCGCCGAAGCACTCGATCGCCTCGGAGGCGATCGCCACCGCCTGCTTCCCGGTGCACAGCTTCGCGAGGGGCACGATCGCGCGCAGCAGGAGCGCCTCCTCCGCCGCGGCCTCGCCGCACTCGGCGCGGCCGAGCAGCTCCGCGCCGCGCGCGACGAGCGCGAGCGCCCCCTCGCGCTCCGCCTCGAGCCCGGCGAGCGTGTCGACGTGGAGGGGCTTCTGCTCGAGCGGCGCGCCGAAGGCGACGCGGCGGCGGGCGAAGTCGCGCGCGAGCGAGAGCGCGCGCTGCATCCCCGCGCAGGCCGACATCGCGTTCCAGTGGCGGGTGATCCCGAGCATCGGCGCGATGGCGCGCACGCCGCCCGAGAGCCCCGCCACGGGCTCGGCCCGCGCGCCGCGCAGCTCCACCTCGCCGGTGGGGAGCTTCCGCGTGCCCAGCTTCTCCTTGAGCCGCACGATCTCGAGCCCGTTCGGCGAGCCGTCGGGCGCGCGGGTCTCGAGGTAGAAGAGCGCGAGCCCCTTCGCCCCGGCCGCGCCCCCCTCCGGCCGCGCGAGCGCGAGCGCCATCTCCGACGATGTCGCGGAGCAGAACCACTTCGTGCCGTGGAGGCCCCAGCCCTCGCCGTCGCGCCGGGCCACCGTCTCCGAGCGCGAGACGTCGGAGCCGCCGGTGCGCTCGGTCATCCACTGGCCGCTCGTCCACGCGCGGGCGGGATCGCGCGAGAGGAGCCGCGAGACCGCCCGGTCGGCGAGCGTGCGGTTCCCGGTGTCGAGGATCGCGCGGGCCGCGCCGTCGCTCATCGCGAGCGGGCAGGAGTACACGTCGAGCGACGCCTCCACCGCGAGCAGGACCGCGAGCTGGTGCAGGCGCGAGCGGGAGCCGAGGCGCCGCTCGTACGGGATCGCGACGAGGCCGTGGCGCGCCGCGAGCACCTGCGCGTCGCGCCAGAGCGGCGTGAGCTCGATCCGATCCACGCGCCGGCCCCACGGGTCCACGGAGACGAGGCGCGGCTCCAGGTGACGCTCCGCGAGCTGCTGGTCGTAGAGCGCGCCCGCCGCGAGCGCGCCCAGCTCTCGCAGGCCCGGCTCCACCGCCCCGCGCGCGTCGGCGGGGAGGAGCCGCTCCACGAGCTCGACGAGGAGCGGATCGCCCTCGTAGCCGTGGGCAGGACGAGGCGGGCTCTGGGAGAAGGGCATGGCGCGGAGATAGCCGCGCGCCGGAGGGCGGGCTATCGCACGAACCGCGGATCTCCGGGCGGGGGGAGCGCGCACGACGGCGGAAAGAGGCGCCCCCGCCGGCGCGCGACCGCGCGGTAGGCCCGGTCGGCGAGCGGGCGTGGCAGGGCCGCGAGGAGCACGCCGAGCGAGCGCGCGGAGCCGCCTGCGAGGACGAGCGCGCGCGCCACCGCGGTGGCGCCGAGCCGGACGCGGCCATCCTCCACGAGCACGAGCCACTCGAAGGGGCCGCCCGGCGACGTGCGCGCGCTCTCCCGCCAGGGGGCCGCGGCCTCGCCCTGGAGCGGCGCGAAGCGCAGGCGGCGGTGGCGGTCGCGCGCGGCGAGGAAGCGCACCGCGCGATCGCAGAGGCCACAATCGCCGTCGAACAGGAGGAGCGCAGGGGCGGTCACTTGAGGTCGAACAGGAGCACCTCGGCTTCCTCGTAGCCGGGGGAGTCCGGGTCGCCCGCGCCCTCCACCGTCACCTTCGCCTCGCCCTCCAGCGAGGCGCCGTCGCCCGCCGTGAGGAGATCGCCGTTCACGCGCGCGGAGCCCCGCGCCACCTGCACGTAGGCCGCGCGGCCAGACGTGAGCTGGTGGCTCACCGCCTCGCCGTGGCCGAGGATGGCGACGTGGAGCCGCGCGTCCTGGTGGATCGTCACCGAGCCGTCGGCGCCGTCGGGCGACGCGACGAGGCGGAGCCGGCCCCGCTTCTCCTCGTAGGGGAAGCTCTTCTGCTCGTAGCTGGGCGTGAGCCCGCGGCGCGCCGGGACGATCCAGATCTGGAGGAAGTGGAGCGGCTCGTCCTTCGACGGGTTGAACTCGGAGTGGAGGATCCCGGTGCCGGCGCTCATCCGCTGCACCTCGCCGGGCCGCACGATCGAGCCCGAGCCGAGGCTGTCCTTGTGGGCGAGCGCGCCCTCCAGCACGTAGGAGATGATCTCCATGTCGCGGTGGCCGTGCGTCCCGAAGCCCTGGCGCGGCTCCACGCGGTCCTCGTTGATGACCCGCAGATCGCGGAAGCCCATGAACGCCGGGTCGTAGTAGTCGGCGAACGAGAAGGTGTGGCGCGTGTCGAGCCAGCCGTGCTGTGCATGGCCGCGCGCGTCGGACGAGCGGATCGCGATCATGGCTGGGGGCGTAATCGCCCGGGCCGGGTCAGGCACCGCCACGGAAGTGGCCCGGCGCCGCGCACGGGCCATCCCCGGCACGCGCCCGGCCGGCCGGGCGCCTCCTTCCCGGGTACTTCAGGCGCTCGCGAAGTGGGCGTCCGCGAGCCGCCGCGCCAGCTCGAGCGAGGAGGTGAAGGCGGGCGACACCGGGTTCAGCACGTGCACCGTGCCGTCCACGGCCTGGACGAGGAAGTCCATCACGAGCTCGCCGGTGCGCAGGTCGACGAGCTGCGGCCGGATGCCGACCTTGTCCGCCGCGCCGAAGTCCTCCCGCCGGTAGCCGCGCACGAGCCGCGCCGCGTCGCGGTGGAAGAAGGCGGGGACGTACTTCTTCGGCTCTGCGAGCGCGACCGCACGGAACTTGGGGTTCGTGAAGAAGAGCCGCGCGTCGGTGGCGAGGATCCCGAAGGCCTCGCGGCCCGCGCCGGCGAAGAGCCCGTAGTTCTCGGGCCCGAGCGCCGGGATCGCGGTGGGCCCGAGGTAGAGCTCGCCGCGCGCGCTCCGCGTGAAGTGGACGCCGAGGAACGGGTTCCGCGGGTCGGGCACCGGGTACACGTTCCCGCGCACGGGGAACTCGGCGCCTGCGCGGAGCTTCCGGTAGATGCCCTTGAACGGCACGAGGCGGTGGTCGTGGGCGAGGCCGAAGGCGCGCGCGACGACGTCGCAGAAGGCGCCGGCCGCGTTCACCAGTCGCTCGTGGCGGATGGGGCCGAGGGAGGTGCGGGCCGCCGCCGGGCCCTCGCGCCCGAGGAACCGGCAGCCCGTGATCACGCGCCCGCCCGCGGCCTCGACGTCCGCGCGCAGCGCGCGCACCACCGCCTTGGGATCGACCACCGCGGTGTCGAGGGACCAGAGCGCGCGCTCCACCGTGCGCGCCGCCGGCTCGAGCTCGGCGAGCTCGCGCTCGTCCACCATCTTCACGCGCGCGCCGTTCGCCGCCGCGCGCCGCGCGAGCTCGTCGAGCGCCGGCAGCTCCGCCGCCGTGCGGGCGACGATCACCTTGCCGCTCGCGCGCACCGGCAGCCCCTTCTCCTCGCAGAACGCGCGCAGGAGCCGGTTGCCGGCGAGGCAGGTGCGCGCCTTCTCGCTGTCGGGCGCGTAGTAGATGCCGGCGTGGAGGACGCCCGAGTTCCGGCCCGAGGCGTGGCGCCCCACGTCGTCCTCCTTCTCGAGGACGACCACGCCAACCTGGCCGCGCCGGAGGAGCTCGCGCGCCACCGCGAGCCCGATGACGCCGCCGCCCACCACGAGGACCTCTGCGTGTGCCGGGAGCATGCGGCGAGTCTACCGCGCGCCGGGATGAGCGCGGCACGATCCCGCTCGTGCACGGCCGCGGCGCTACGGCACGGCCTCGCGCACGCCGTCCGGAGGTGCAGGATCCACCGCGGGGCGGACGCCGAGCGCGCCGAGGAGCCAGTCCGCCGCTTCGTCCCAGAGTCCGTGCCGCAGCGCTGGCCGGAAGAAGCCGAAGTGGCCGATGCGAGCCGCCCCGACGTCGGCGGGCGCGACCACGCGCAGCTCCGGCGAGGTCGCGGCGTAGTGCCGCAAGAGCGCGCGGTGCGCGGGGAGCGGCGCGTAGGGATCGTCGGTGAAGGCGTAGGCGCGCAGCGGGCCGGCGAAGGTGGCGAAGTGGAGGCCGCCGCGCGGCGCCGCGTGGCTCCAGATGTACTCGGGGTTGCGGCCCCAGCGCGCCCACTGCCGCCCGGCCCCGGCCGGCACGTCGATGCCCTGGCGCAGGAGCCGCATCGGCAACTTCCCGAACGCCGCCGTGAGGAGCGGGACCCCAGCCCACCAGAACGCGGAGAGCGCCGCGCGCACGGCCACGCTGGGGAAGTGGCGCCAGTAGCCGCTCTGGGCGGCGACGAGCAGGGCGGCGTCCACGCGGACGCCTTGCACCACGCCGAGGAGCTGCCCGCCGATGCTGTGGCCGATCCAGGCGAGCGGGAGGCCGGGGTGGCGCTCGCGGAGGAAGTCGGCGGCGCCGGCGAGGTCCTGGTCGGCCCAGTCGAGGAGGTCGGCGCGGTAGCCACGGAGGCGCGCCGGCGCGGAGCCGCCCACGCCGCGGTAGTCGATCGCGAGCACCGCCACGCCGCGCGAGGCGAGGTGTCGCGCGAACGGCGCATAGAAGCCGCGCGGCGTGGCCATCGCCGGCCCCAGCACCGCCACGGCGACCGGCGCGCCCTCGGGCTCGTGGAGATCGGCCGCGAGCGGGACGCCGTCGAGGGCCGGGATCGTGAGGGCGGGCACCGGCCGCGTGTAACGGCGCCCCGCACGTGGCGCACTTATGAATGGACGATGGCCAGGACCACTCGAATGCCGGAGGCGAGCGAGGCGCTCCCCGGCCGCGCGGAGCCGATGCGGATCTCCGGCGTCCACCACGTCACGGGCCGGCGCATCGTGCCGCCGTTCCCCGAGGGGCTCGAGATCGCCGACTTCGGCCTCGGCTGCTTCTGGGGTGCCGAGCGGCTCTTCTGGAAGATCCCCGGCGTCCACGCGACGGCCGTCGGCTACCAGGGCGGCCTCACGCCGAATCCCACCTACGAGGAGGTGTGCACCGGGCGCACGGGCCACGCGGAGGCGGTGCGGGTCGTGTTCGATCCCGCGGCGGTCTCCTACAAGGACCTCCTGCGCGCGTTCTGGGAGGCGCACGACCCGACGCAGGGGATGCGCCAGGGGAACGACGTCGGCACCCAGTACCGCTCCGTGATCTTCACGCACGGCGAACGCCAGGCGGCGGAGGCTCGAGCGTCGCGCGAAACCTACCAGGCTGCGCTGCGTCGCGCGGGCGGCGGCGAGGTGACCACCGAGATCAGCCCGGCGCCCGACTTCTTCTACGCCGAGGAATACCACCAGCAGTACCTGTCGAAGAACCCGGACGGATACTGCGGGCTGCAGGGCACCGGCGTCTCCTGCGCGATCTGATCCTCCCGCGCGCGCCGTCACGCGCGAGCGCCGGAAGCGCGGGGCCTCGCGCGCTATCATCGAGGTCGTGCCGCCCGCGGCGCTGCGGATCGTCAGCTACAACGTGCGCTACTTCGGCCACGCGCTGAAGGGGCTCGCGAGCACGCGGATCTCGCAGCGGAGCATCGCCTCCGAGCTCGCGCGCCTCGCGCCCACCGCGGATCTCGTGTGCCTGCAGGAGATCGAGACCATCTCGCTCCGCTCCCGGGTCGCGCTCGGCCGCGAAGGGCGGAACGGCCGCGAGCACGAGACGCAGCTCGAGGCGTTCATGGCGCAGGTGGAGCGCGCGTTCGCCGCGCGCGGCGAGACCTCGCCGTACGAGGGCTATTACTTCCGCGCCCACGTGAACCAGCTCCGGAACATCCCGATCTACACCACCGGCCTCGCGATCCTGGTGAACCGGCGGCGGCTGCAGGTCGACGCGCACAACGTCGAGGCGCCCCAGCACATCACGCACCACCACGTGGAGCGCTGGAAGGATCGGAAGCAGACGCGGATCTGCGCGCACATGCGGCTGAGCACGTACTCCGGCCGCCCCCTGCACGTGTTCAACACCCACCTCTCGCTGCCCACCCCGTTCGCGCGGGAGTTCTGGTCGGAGCGGCGACGGATGGGCTGGGGCCCGAACCAGCTCCACGAGGCGCGGACGCTCGGGAGCTTCGTCTCCCGGCACGCGGTCGGCGAGCCGTACGTCGTGTGTGGCGACTTCAACAGCGCGCCCGGCTCGCCGGTGTGGCGCTACCTGGTGGCGGACGTCGGCCTCCGCAGCGCGCAGGCCGAGCTGGGGCTCGTGGATCCGCTGCGGCCGTCGGCCTTCCCCACCGCGGGCTTCCTCCGCCTCCGGATGCACCTCGACCACGTCTTCTACGGGAACGGCGTGCGCTGGCTCGACCTCGACGGCACGCACCGGTTCGGCGATCCGCGCGGCCCCTTCACCGGCCTCTCCGACCACGTGCCGATCGTCGGGCGCTTCAGGCTCGGGTGAGAGTTTTCACAATCTCGCCGGTCGCCTTCTTACCCACCCCGGCCCTCTCGCAGAAGTGAATTCGAGCGTTCGCTCGTCCGTCGGTAGGGTCACGAGCGGGGGCTTGCCCGGTCGTTGCGTGGGCAGGCGCCTTCTGTCAGAAAAGCACGTCGGTGTCATGCGGGCAGCCGGATGGGCGCTCGCTCGCCGCGAGACCCCTTCCAGGAGGATCACAGATGAAGAAGTCCATCGGATTGGCCGTCCTCGTTGCCTTCACGGCCGCGGGCTGCGCGGACATGGGCAAGCGCACCGCGATCGGGGCGGGCGCCGGCGGCCTCGCCGGCGCGGGCGTCGGCGCGCTGGTCGGCGGCCCGAAGGGAGCGCTCATCGGGGCGGGCGTGGGCGCGCTCGCCGGTGGCTCGGTGGGCCTCTACCTCGACAAGCAGAAGGCCGAGCTCGAGCGCGTCGCCGAGACGAAGCGCACGGAGAACGGCGTCATCGTGAACATGAAGAACGACATCCTCTTCGACACCGGCAGCGCGGTGCTGAAGGACGAGGCGATCGCGCAGCTCACGCAGGTGGGCGACATCATCGCGAAGTACAACGACGACCGCGTCCGCATCGAGGGCCACACCGACTCCACCGGCACGAAGGCGGGCAACGAGCAGCTCTCGATGCGCCGCGCCGAGGCCGTGAAGCGCGTGCTCCTGTCGCGCGGGGTGCAGGAGAACCAGGTCCTCGTGCTCGGGCTCGGCGACACCCGCCCGATCGCGGACAACAAGACCGCCGACGGCCGCTCGAAGAACCGGCGCGTGGAACTGCACATCGACGTGCCGAATCCCACGCCGGCCGCCTAGTTGTCGATCCGGGGCGGGGCCCCCCCCCCCCCCAGCGAAACACCGGGGGGGCCCCCCCCCGCCGGGGGGGGGCCCCGGGCGCGGGGGCCGGCGGGGCGCCGCCCGCCCCCCGGGGCCCCACCCCTGCTGCGCGGGGCCCTGGCGCGCTTCGCCTTCGGCTCGCGCGCCGTCCCGCGGGCGCTGCTTCGCAGCGCTGTTCGGCCCGCTTCGGCGTCGCGGGCGCGCTCTGGTGGGCGCGCGGCGGGAATCACGTCACTGCCGGTCCTGCAGCGCCTTCACGCCTTCCGAGTGGGCGCAATGCGCGCAGCAGAACGTCTTCTTCGCGCTCGTGACCTCCATCCCGTGCCCGATGATCCGGCAGCCGCAGTGATCGCACCGTGGCGCCAGCGCCTGGATCGCGCACTCGAAGCTGTCGAACACGTGCCTCACCCCACCTGCCGCCAGGACCTCGAACGACTTGTCGTACGCATTCCCGCACACCTCGCACTGGGCCATGGCATCCTCCTCGGCGCGCCGATCGGCGCCCGTCCCAGAAGATGAGGCGGGGCGGACACCGCGCGTACCTCGTGCGCAGGACCCTGACGGGGCGTTTAGTCGCGTACACTGTGCGCTGCCATGCGCCTGCCAATCCCCGCCGCACGTGCCGTGACGCCGGCACCCATCTCGCTCCGCTGGGCGAAGGCGTTCCGCGCCGTGCTGCTCGGACTCGTGTACGTCGCGGTCGCGGCGTTCGCGCTCAACTCCTTCCAGCTGAAGTGGGGCTTTCGCGACGGGATCGACGCGTTCAGCCTCGAGCGCCAGATGGATGGGACCGCGTGGCGTCCCGTCGTCTACCGCGTGCTCGTGCCGCGCGTCGCCGCGGCGGTCGCGCCGCATCTGCCGCAGCGGCTCGTGGATGGGCTCATCACGCACAACATCGGATCCGACGACGACCCGAAGCGCTCGTCGGTGCTCGTGAGGTACGGCTGGCGAAGGCACTACTTCGTCGCCGCGCTCGTCGCCTACTTCGTGCAGTTCGCGAGCCTGATCGTGACGCTCGTCGCCTCGCGCGCGCTCGTGCGCGAGACGCTCGGCTTCGGCCGGGCGTTCTGCGACTTCGCGCCGGCGGTCGGCATGACGCTGCTGCCGGTCACGTACCACCTCGGCGGCTACGTCTACGACTTCCCGGAGCTCGCGTTCTGCGCCGTCGGGCTGCTCGCGCTCGTGCGCGGCCGCCTCACGACCTGGTACGCCTGCTTCGTGCTGGCGTGCCTGAACAAGGAAGCCGACGTCCTGCTCGCAGCGTGGTTCGTCATCTTCTGGTGGCGGAGGGTCTCGTTCGCACGGCTCGTCGCGCACGGGGCGGTGCACGTCGCGATCGGCGCCACGATCCTCCTCGGCCTCCGCAGCATCTACGCGGGGAACGCCGGCGCCTCCGCCCAGTTCGATCTCTATACCAACCTGGCGTCGTACGTGCGGGCTTCCACGCTCTTCGGCTTCGTCGACTACTTCGCACCGTTCATTCCGTTCCCGCGCCCCTTCAACCTCCTCTCCCTCTTCGTCATCGGCTCCGCCGTCGCGATCGGCTGGCGCGAGAAGCCGCAGGAGCTGCGGTGGGCGTTCGGCGTGATGATGGTCCTGCTCCTCCCGCTCGTGGTCGTGACGGGGCACCGGGACGAGGTGCGCAACTTCTCGCTCGCGTTCGTGCCGTTCTGCCTGCTGGCGTGCCACACCGTGCACCGGGTCTACACGGCGCTCGGTGACCCCGCGCCTTTGCCGCGGTCCAGCTG
>Ga0318496_10000379_pt1 | contig 15210 bp, 14 predicted proteins | sample GRESIP109b1f22_FD_203296 | JGI IMG/M metagenome (GOLD analysis project Ga0318496, IMG submission 203296) | Tropical soil microbial communities from Luquillo Experimental Forest, Puerto Rico - GRE.SIPMG.109b1f22 | ecosystem: Environmental > Terrestrial > Soil > Tropical forest > Bulk soil... | reverse complement strand
CGATCCACCCCCACCACGAACCCGAACCCGCCCGCGCGGCCCGCGGCCACGCCGGCCAGCGCGTCCTCGAACACGGTCGCGGTGGTCGGCTTCAGCCCGAGGGCCCGCGCCCCGGCCAGGAAGGTGTCCGGGGCCGGCTTGCCCCGCAGGTGCTCCCGCCCGGCCACCACCCCGTCGATCCGCGCGTCGAACAGGTCCTCGATGCCCGCCGCGACCAGCACGTCGCGGGCGTTGGCGCTGGACGACACCACCGCGCGGGGGAGCCCGGCCGCCTTCACCGCCTGGACGTAGCGGACCGAGCCCGGATACGCCTCCACCCCGTCTTCGCGGATCTTGCGCAGCACGATCTCGTTCTTGCGGTTGCCCAGGCCGTGGACGGTCTGTTCGCTGGGCGGGTCGTCGTCCTGGCCCTCGGGCAGCTCGATGCCGCGAGACTCCAGGAACGACCTGGTCCCGTCGGCGCGGGGCTTCCCGTCGACGTACTCGTCGTAGTCCCCCACGGGATCGAACGGGACAAACGGCTCGCCCGTCTGCTTCGCCCGCTTCCGCAGGTAGTCGTCGAACATCTCTTTCCACGCGGCGGCGTGTACCTTCGCCGTCTGGGTGAGCACGCCGTCCAGGTCAAACAGGCAGCCGCGAATGCCATCCGGGAGTCCGAGCACGCGTCCAGCGTACGGGCATCTGATTCACCAGCCACAGATCCCCCCACCGGATGTTCACCGTAACGGCGACGGCCTCACGAGGCGGGCGGGGCGAACCAGGGATTCCCGGCCGGGAACAGCCAACGGTCCGCGATGTGGTTGAGCACCCGCCGGGCCTGCCGGAACCGGTCCGCGACCTCGGCCACGACGGCGAGCCGGGCGGTGCGCGCGGGCGCCAGCCCCCAGGCGGCGCGGTACCACCGGGCGCCGAGGTACTCGAACAGGTCGATGGCCGGGGCGGCGGCCATCTGGTCGTGCTGCCGCTCGGGCGCCCGGGCCGCGCGCAGCAGCCGGGCCGCGCTGACCGGCCCGAGGGCGTGCGCCACCGCGTAGTCGGGAAAAACCCCGGTCAGGAACAGCGCCACGTCGCCGAGCCGGCGGTACACCCCGGCCCGCTCGGCTTCGGGGACGGCGTCGAGCAGCCCGGCCATCCGGGCCAGGTCGAGCTCGCTGAACCGCCGCGCTCCCCGGGCCCCCCGGGCGGGCCGCACCGGCCGGGCCCCCGGCTGGCCGCCGACCGCGGCCCGGTACGGCCCGGCCGCGTTCCGCGTGAACGACCCGAGTAGCTCGGCCAGGAACAGCCGCCGGGCCGGCGAGCCGAGGAAGTCGCGCAGCTCGGGGGCGTCGAACAGCGGTACCCGCTGGCGCTTCCCGGAGCGCTCGGGCACGTGGTCCATGGACTCCAGCTCGGCGGCGGCGCGGTGCACGGCGACGGCGAAGACCAGGAACGGGGAGGCCAGGGCCGCCCGCGCGGACGCCGCGTCCGCGGGGCCGAACACGGCCCGGAACACCCTCGGGTCGCCGATCAGCTCCGGCAGGGCCTCCGGGCGGCGGCGCAGCCACGACGCTCCCGCCTCCAGGCCCGCGGGCCGGTCGGTGTCCTGGGACACCGCGACCAGCAGGCTCAGGTCCGCGTCGGTGAGATGGTCCGCATACCCGCTGCCCACGAGCGCGCCGTCCATATGATCACCATAACTCGACCCGCGGGAGGGCTCCGCCCCCCGCGAACCCCTGAACCCGCGTGCCTGCGGGCGGGAAATCCGAGCTGGCCTGGACGATCGCGCCTGCGGTCGGCTAGGCATGGTGTCATGCGTGAGATCACCGGGCCGGTGACCAGCTGGTGACGCACTGGATCCTGCACGTCGACCTCGACCAGTTCATCGCGGCCGTCGAGGTGCTGCGCCGGCCCGAGCTGCGCGGGCGCCCGGTGGTCATCGGCGGCGACGGCGACCCGGCCAAGCGCGGGGTGGTCGCCACGGCGTCCTACGAGGCCCGCGAGCACGGCGTGCACTCGGGCCTGCCGATGCGGACCGCGGCGCGGCGCTGCCCGGACGCGGTGTTCCTGCCCGTCGACCGGCCCGCGTACGAGGCGGTTTCCGCGGAGGTCATGACCGCGCTGGCCGAACTCGGCTACGTCACCGAGGAGCTGGGCTGGGACGAGGCTTACGTGGCGGCCGAGACCGACGACCCGGAGGCGGTGGCCCGGCGGATCCAGCAGCACATCAAGGCGGCCACGCAGCTCGAGTGCTCGGTCGGCATCGGCGAGAACCGGATCCAGGCCAAGATGGCGTCGAGCTTCGCCAAGCCGGCCGGGGTCTTCCGGCTGACCAGCCAGAACTGGTTCAGCGTGCTCGGTGGCCGGCCCACCGGCGCGCTGCTGGGCGTCGGTGCCAAGACTCAACAGAAGCTGACTGAGCTGGGCATCGATACCGTGGCCGACCTGGCCGCGGCGGACCTCGCCGCCGTGGCCGCCCGGCTCGGGCCCACGATCGGGCCGTGGCTGGTGCAGACCGCGCGTGGCCTCGGCTCGGACGAGGTGACCGGCGAGCCGTACGTGCCGCGCTCGCGCAGCCGCGAGACCACCTTCCAGCAGAACATCGAGGACTGGGCGCAGGTGCGCGAGGAGGTGCTGCGGCTGGCCGACCAGGTGACCCGCGACGTCGAGGCCGAGCAGCGGCCGGCCCTGCGGGTCGTGGTCAAGATCCGGCACGCGCCGTTCTTCACCAGCACCCACGGCCACACGCTGACCGAGCCGACCAGCGACCCGGCCGTGATCCGCCAGGCGGCGCTGACCGCGCTGGAGGAGTTCACCGACCGGCGGCCGGTGCGGCTGCTCGGCGTGCGCGCCGAGTTCGAGACCGGCGGCAGATGAGCCGTGCCCCCGACCGAGAGAGGAACGATCATGCCTGACCTGTCACTGCTCCCGCCGTCGGCCGCCGTTGACGGCGAGGACATCCGGATCGGCGGCTGCCTGCTCAGGGAGATCGCTGACCGGTTCGGCACGCCCGCGTACGTGCTCGACGAGCAGGCGCTGCGCGCGCGGGCGCAGGAGTACGCCCGCGCGCTCGCGGACCGGCACCGTCGCGGCCTGGTCTGCTTCGCGGCGAAGGCGTATCCCTCGGCGTCGGTCATCAGTGTCCTGGCGCAGGAGGGCCTGGGCTGCGACGTGGTCGGTGCCGGGGAACTGCGCATCGCGCTGGCCGCCGGCGTCCACCCGGCGAAGATCGTCATGCACGGCAACGCCAAGACCGACCAGGACATCCAGGCGGCCCTGGACGCCGGCATCGGCTACATCGTGGTGGACTCCTTCGACGAGATCGACCGGATCGCCCGGCTCGCACGCGAGCGCACGCCGGTGCTGCTGCGGGTGAACCCGGCGATCGACTCGGCCACGCACGCGGCGCTGGCCACCGGCGGCGCCGGGGCCAAGTTCGGCGTGCCGGTCGCCCAGGTGCCCGAGGCGATCGCCCGCATGCGCGCGGTGCGCACCATGGACCTGCGGGGACTGCACGCGCACATCGGCTCGCAGATCCTCGAACTGGGGCAGTTCGAGGCCGAGGTGGCCATGCTGGCCGGCCTCGGACGGTTCCCCGTCTACGACTTCGGGGGCGGGCTCGGCGCGCGTTACATTCCGCAGGACGCCCCGCCGTCGGTCGACCAGTACGCCGAGGCCCTGATCGCCGCGGCGCACCGGCACCTGGACGACGGCATCGACATCCTGATCGAGCCGGGCCGCTCGGTCGTCGCCCAGGCCGGCGTGACGCTCTACCGCGTGGTCACCGTGAAGAAGTCCGCCCGGGTGCACGTGGCCGTGGACGGCGGGATGGGCGACAACCTCGAGCCGTCGCTCTACGGCCAGCGCTTCACGCCGCTGATGGTGGGGCGCTGGGACGCCGAGCCCGTGCTCGCCGACCTGGTCGGCAGGCACTGCGAATCGGGCGACGTCATCACCCCGGACGTCGGCCTGGCCGACCCCCGGGTCGGGGACCTGGTCGTGGTGCCGGTCACCGGCGCCTACTGCTTCACCATGGCCAACAACTACAACGCCGTCCTGCGTCCTCCCGTGGTGCTGTGCGCCGACGGCCAGGCACGGCTCGCGGTCCGGCGCGAGACCTACGCCGACCTGTTCGCGCGCGAGGTCGGCGTGCCGGTCCCGTTGGGTACGCCGTAATCGCGGCGCGCCCGGCCCCGGGCACCGACCAGTGACTCCCACGGGTGCGATCCGGCCGCCTGAAGCGCGATCGTGGGAGCGAGACCAAGCGCCGACCCGCGGTGGCGGGGAGGCCCACAGCGTGAGGAGACGCAGATGCCGGCCGACGACAACATCCGCCCGTTCCGTGTCGACTTCCCGGATGAGGAGATCGCCGAGTTGCGGCGGCGCATCGCGGCGACCCGGTGGCCCGACCAGGAGACGGTCACCGACGACTCGCAGGGCGTGCGGCTCGCGCTGATGCAGGACCTCGCGCGCTACTGGGCCACCAAGCACGACTGGCGCACGTGCCAGGCGAGACTGAACGACCTGCCGAACTTCCTGACCGAGATCGACGGGCTGGACATCCACTTCATCCACGTCCGCTCCCAGCACACCGGCGCGCTGCCGCTGATCGTCACGCACGGCTGGCCCGGCTCGGTCATCGAGCAGCTGAAGATCATCGAACCGCTCACCAACCCCACGGCGTACGGCGCGAGCGCGGCGGACGCGTTCCACCTGGTGATCCCCTCGCTGCCGGGCCACGGGTTCTCCGCCAAGCCCACCAGCACCGGGTGGGATCCCGTCCGCATCGCCCGGGCCTGGGTCGTGCTGATGAAGCGCCTGGGCTACAACCGGTTCGTGGCGCAGGGCGGTGACTGGGGCGCGGCCGTCACCCAGCAGATGGGCATCCAGGCCGCGCCGGAGTTGCTCGGCATCCACTCCAACATGCCCGGCACCGCCCCGGCCGCCATCAACACCGCGGTCCAGCGCGGCGACCCGCCGCCGCCGGACCTGTCCGCCGAGGAGCGACGCGCGTACGACCAGCTGAGCACCTTCTACGCCAAGCACGTGGCCTACGCGAGCATCATGGCCACGCGCCCGCAGACGCTGTACGGGCTGGCGGACTCACCGGCCGACCTGGCCGCGTTCATGCTCGACCACGGCGATGGCAGCGGCCAGCCCGGGCTCGTGGAACGGGTCCTGGCCGGAACCCTGGACAGCGCGCTGACCCGGGACGATCTCCTGGACAACATCACGCTGTACTGGCTGACCAACACCGGGGTGTCCGCGGCCCGGCTGTACTGGGAGAACAAGGCGAGCTTCTTCGACGCCAAGCCCATCACGATCCCGTTCGCCATCAGCGTCTTCCCCGACGAGCTCTACCAGGTCCCGCGCAGCTGGGCCGAGCGCGCGTATCCCGGCAACCTCATCCACTACAACAAGCTCGACCGAGGCGGTCACTTCGCCGCGTGGGAACAGCCGGACCTGTTCTCCGCCGAGATGCGGGCGTCGTTCCGGTCGTTGCGCTAGCCGGCCGGAGGCGGACATCCAGCGACAGGAGGCATCGTCATGACAGCACACTGGTGGTCGCCCGCCGGGCTGCACACGGCCGCGGACCGGCTGCCCGTCGAGGGGGAGCTGGGTTCCTTCGCCGGCGCGACCGGGTGGTTCAACTCGCCCCCGCTGACCGCGGAGGGCCTGCGCGGCAAGGTCGTCCTGGCCGACTTCTGGACCTACACCTGCATCAACTGGCTGCGTACCCTGCCGTACGTCCGTGCCTGGGCGCAGAAGTACGCCGAGCACGGGCTGGTGGTGATCGGCGTGCACACACCCGAGTTCCCGTTCGAGCACGACCCCGATAACGTCCGCTGGGCGCTGAAGGACCTGCGGGTCGACTACCCGGTCGCGACCGACAACGACTACGCGGTCTGGCGGGCCTTCGACAACCACTACTGGCCCGCCCTGTACGCCGCCGACGCCCAGGGGCGCATCCGGTACCACCACTTCGGCGAGGGCGAATACCGGCAGTCGGAGATGGTGATCCAGCAGATGCTGGCCGAGGCCGGAGCCAGCGGGTTCGCTCGCGAGATGGTCTCGGTCGATCCCCGCGGCCTCGAAGTCGCGGCCGACTGGGACACGCTGCGGTCACCGGAAAGCTACACGGGGTACGACCAGGCCGAGGGCTTCGCGTCGCCCGGCGGCATCGTCCCGGGCACGCCGCACGTCTACGCGGTCCCGGAGCGGCTGCGACTCAACGAATGGGGCCTGTCCGGCGACTGGACGATGGGGGGACGGGCCGCCCGGGCGAACGCGGCCGGCGTGCGCATCGCGTACCGCTTTCACGCCCGCGACGTCAACCTGGTCATGGGGCCGGCGACACGGGGAACGTCCGTGCCGTTCGGTGTGTTCCTCGACGGGCAGCCGGCGGCCGCGGCGCACGGTACCGACGTCGACGAGCAGGGCCGCGGCACGGTGGTCGAACAGCGGACGTACCAGCTCATCCGGCAGCCCGGACCCGTCGCCGATCGCACCGTCGAGATCGAGTTCCTCGAGCCCGGCGCCGAGGCCTACTGCTTCACCTTCGGCTAGGCCGGACGATCGCGAATAGGCTCGGCAGGTATGAGCGAACCGGGCCGTCCCGCCACGCCCACCACCTCGCACTGGGGCGCGTTCCGCGTCCGGGCCGAGCCGGGCGGCGGCATCGAGGTCATGGCGCACCCGGACGACCCGGCGCCGTCGCCACTGCTCGGCAACGTCCCCGGCGGGCTGCGGCACGCCACCCGGGTGGCCCGGCCCGCCGTCCGGCGCGGGTGGCTCGAAAACGGGCCGGGACCGAGCGACCGGCGCGGCGGCGAGCCGTTCGTGGAAGTCGGCTGGGACGTGGCGCTGGACCTGCTCGCCGCCGAACTGGCGCGGGTGCGCGAGTCCGCCGGCAACGAGGCCATCTTCGGCGGCTCCTACGGCTGGGCCAGCGCCGGCCGGTTTCACCATGCGCAGGGCCAGCTGCACCGGTTCCTCGCGCTGTTCGGCGGTTACACCTCCTCGCGCAACTCCTACAGCATCGGCACCTCGGAGGTGCTGCTGCCGCACCTGGTGGGCAGTGCGGGCGCGGTGCTGCGGGGCGCGTCCTCGTGGCCCACGATCGTAGCGAACACCGAGCTGATCGTGGCGTTCGGCGGCATCCCGGAGAAGAACGTGTTCGTCACGCCCGGCGGCATGACCCGCCACGACACCCCGGGCCACCTCGCCGCGCTCGCGGCCCGGGGCACGGCCATCGTGCTGATCAGCCCGCTGCGCGGCGACCTGCCCGAGTACCTGGACGCGCGGTGGCATCCGGTGATCCCGGGGACCGACGTCGCGCTGATGCTCGGGCTGGCGCACACGCTGGTGGCCGAAGGCCTGCACGACAAGGGGTTCCTGGACCGGTACTGCGCCGGCTACGACACCTTCGAGGGGTACCTGCTCGGCGACGCCGACGGGGTGCCCAAGGACGCGTCCTGGGCCGGGCCGGTGTGCGGGATCGAGCCCGAAGCCATCCGGCAACTGGCCCGGCGGATGGCCGCCGCGCGCACCCTGGTCACGGTCACCTGGTCGCTGCAGCGGGCCCGGCACGGCGAGCAGCCGGTCTGGGCCGCCCTGGCCCTGGCCGCGATGCTCGGCCAGATCGGGCTGCCCGGCGGCGGCTTCGGCCACGGCTACGGCTCGATGGGCGACGTCGGCAGCGAGAACCCGGCGCTGCGGCTGCCCACCCTGCACCACGGCCACAACCCGGTGCGCACGTTCATCCCGGTGGCGCGGATCGCGGACATGCTGCGCAGCCCCGGCGCCGCCTACGACTACGACGGCCGGCGCTACACCTACCCCGACATCCGGCTGGTGTACTGGGCCGGCGGCAATCCGTTCCACCATCACCAGGACCTGGGCCGGCTGCGCACCGCGTTCGGGCGGCCGGACACGATCGTGGTGCACGAGACGCACTGGACCGCCACCGCCCGCCACGCCGACATCGTGCTCCCGGCCACCATGAGCCTGGAACGCGAAGACATCGGCAGCGGGCGGCGCGACACGCACCTGATCGCCATGCACCGGGCGACCGCGCCGGCCGGCCAGGCCCGGGACGACCACGACATCCTGGCCGCGCTGGCCGGGCGGCTCGGTCTGGGCCCGGCCTTCACCGAGGGCCGGACCCCGCGCCAGTGGCTGGAGCACCTCTACGGCGAATGGCGCGACGCCATGCTCGGCCACGGCCACCAGGTCCCCGGCTTCGCCGAGTTCTGGGCGGCCGGCGAGTACCGGCTGCCCGAAGGCCCGGCGCACTTCACGCTCTTCGAACAGTTCCGCGCCGACCCGCAGCGGTCGCCGCTGCGCACACCGAGCGGGCGAATCGAGATCACCTCGGCCACCGTGGCCGGCTTCGGGTACGACGACTGTCCCGGGCACCCGGTGTGGCTGGAGCCGGACGAGTGGCTGGGCAGCCCGCGGGCCCGCCGGTTCCCGCTGCACCTGATCGCCAACCAGCCGGCCACCCGGCTGCACAGCCAGCTCGACGTCGGCGCGACCAGCCAGGGCGGTAAGGTCGCCGGCCGCGAGGCGCTGCAGATGCACCCGCAGGACGCGGCCGCCCGCGGCATCGCCGCCTCGGACGTGGTCCGGGTGTTCAACGACCGCGGTGCCTGCCTGGCCGGAGTGGTGCTGACCACGGCGATCCGCCCCGGAGTGGTGCGGCTGCCGACCGGTGCCTGGTTCGACCCGGTGCCCGGCACCGGGCCCGCGCCGCTGTGCGCGCACGGCAACCCGAACGTGCTGACGCCCGACGTCCCGAGCTCGCGGCTGTCCCAGGGCTGCGCCGGCCAGCACGCGCTGGTCCAGGCGGAGCGCTGGACCGGCCCGCTGCCGCCGGTGACCGTCGGCGCCCCGCCGCCGCTGCTGCCCGCCGGGCCGGTCGGGGAAGGAGGCGGGTAATGGCTCAGCCGGGCGAGCCCGAACGGCCCGCGAGGCCCGAAGCGGCGCATTTCGATCGCTGGTACACGGACATGGCCGCGTCGTCGGCCCGGGATGCGATCGTGTCCCGGACCCTGGGGCTGCCGCCCGAGCTGCAGTCGAGCAGCCTGCTCCCGTGGTCGGGCATCGCCGGCGCGAGGTGAGCCTGCGGCGGGACCTGCTGGAGGCCGGGCTGGACCGGCTTCAGGGCGCGTCGGAGCCGGAGGCGTCCGCCGGCGGCCCCATCCGCAGCGGCGGCAGCCGGTACAACCGGTCGATATTGAGCTGCTGGGCATCGGCCAGCACCAGGTCCTGCTGTTCGGTTGCCTTCTCGGCGGTTTGCTTGGCCAGCTCCGAGGCCAGGCCGCCCAGCTGCCGCACGCCGATGGCGTCGATGAGCACCCGGTTCGCGGAGAAGATCGCGACACCTTCCACCCGCTGCTCCGCCCGCCCCGGCGGGGACAGGGCCACGCCGACCTTCGCCCCCTCGAACGGGTTCGCGGGGTGCACCGTGAGCTTGTTGCGCTCCTCGATGACCCACTTGTGGAACTTCATCACCGCCCCCTGGAGCGGCAGGTTCCGCACGTCTTCCGTCGCCAGCCCCGACCGGCCGCCCTTGCCGAAGCAGCGGGCGTAGGCGACCAGGGCGGACGACCAGAGCGCCTGCGGCACGACCGGGTCACGCTCTTCGCCGGGCTTGGCCAGCTCCGTGAGCAGCCGCTTGCAGCAGTCCATCACGAACTGCAGGTCCTGAATGGTCGACGCCTGGTCGGCGAGAACGTGCGCCGACGGCAGGTCCAGGGCCACTGTCAGCATCTCCGGCGATCCGCCGTCCGTCCCGCCCACCGCCCCTCGTCCCGGCTCCCGGCAGCGATACCTTCTCCGCTGGATCCTCGCCCGGCCGACAACCCGCCCGCGTCTCACATAGCGACAAGCCGGGACGCGGCGCTCGCCGGAGGCGAGCCGGTAACGTGCCAGTGTGGAACACACCCGACTCGGCCGGACCGGCCTTCAGGTATCCAGGCTGTGCCTGGGCACGATGACCTTCGGACTGCAGTGCGATGAGCCGACCTCGGTGGCCATCCTCGACCGGGCCGCCGAGGGCGGCGTCGACTTCCTCGACTCATCCGACGCCTACCCGCTGGGCGGCGACCTGGCCACCCGGGGCGTCACCGAGGAGATCCTCGGGCGCTGGCTGCGCGGCCAGCGGGACCGTTTCATCGTCGCCACCAAGTGCTTCGCCCCGACCGGGCCGGCGCCCTTCGACGCCGGCAACTCCCGCAAGCACATCCTGGACGCGGTCGAGGCCTCGCTGCGGCGCCTGCAGACCGACTACATCGACCTCTACCAGTTGCACGGCTACGACCTGGCCACGCCGATCGACGAGACCCTCGGCGCCCTGGACGACCTGGTCCACCAGGGGAAGGTCCGCTATGTCGGCTGCTCGAACTTCGTCACCTATCAGCTGGTGCGGGCCGTCGGCCGGACCGAGACGCTGCGGCTGGCCCGCCTGGACTGCGTCCAGCCGCGCTACAACCTGCTCTTCCGGCAGATCGAGCGGGAGATGCTGCCGTACTGCCGCGAGGAGGGCATCGGGGTCATCCCCTACAACCCGATCGCCGGCGGCCTGCTGTCCGGTAAGCACTCCCGCGCCGACCCGCCGCCGGAGAGCACGCGCTTCACCCTCGGCACCGCCGGGAAGATGTACCAGGACCGTTACTGGCACGACCGCGAGTTCGACACGGTCGAGGCGCTCAGCGGGCTGGCCGACGAGGCCGGGGTGAGCCTGGTCACCCTCGCGGTGGCCTGGGTGCTGGCCAACCAGGCGATCACCGCGCCCATCATCGGGGCGAGCCGCCCGGAGCAGCTCGGCCCCAGCCTGGCCGCCGCCGAGTTCACGATCGACGACGACCTCAAGCGCCGGCTGGATGAGTACACGTACGAATACCGGCTGGGTGATGCCCCCCGGTAGCCCCGGTGCTCTGCCGCCGGTCCTGGTCGGCCGCCGGGTCACGCTGCGGCCGGGCGGCCCGGGCGACGCCCGGCGGCTGCACGACATCCAGGCCGAGCCGTCGGTGGCCCGGTGGTGGGTGACGCCAGACCCGGTGGCGGCGATCGAGAAGGACCTGCGGGGCGGCGGCGAGGCGGTGCTGCTCGTGGCGGAGATCGACGGGCAGGTCGGCGGGGGCATCCAGTACCACGAGGAGGATGACCCGATGTACCGGCACGCCGGCATCGACATCTACCTCGCCACCCGCTTCCAGAACCACGGGGCCGGGCGCGAGGCGGTGGCGCTGCTCGCCCGGTACCTGTTCGAACAGCGCGATCACCATCGCCTCACCATTGACCCGGCGGCCGCCAACGAGCGGGCCATCCGCAGCTACGCCAGCGTCGGCTTCCGCGCCGTCGGCGTGATGCGGCAATACGAGCGCGGCAGCGACGGCCGCTTCCACGACGGACTGCTGATGGACCTGCTCCGGGACGAGCTGACCGGCCCGTAGCTCATTTCCAGGCGAAGAGCGGCTGCTCGAAATGGGCGACGCGTACCTCGCGGCCGTGCAGGGCCACCTGGCAGAACTGGTAGATGATCGCCGCCGTCGGCGCGTGCAGGTACCGGCCGAGCAGCGGCAGCTGGATGACCGGGGCGGCTGACTCGGGAATGCGCAGCAGCCGCGGCGGCACGTCGAGGTCGGCCAGCGGGATCACGTGTATCTGCGCGACCTCAGAGGCCGGCCCGCTCATCGCGGGGCTGACCGGGCCGCCCCACACCACCACCGGGGTGATCCGGTAACCCGACCGGGTGACGTAGTCGTCGAGAACCCCGAGGACGTCGCCGGGCCCTGCCGGCACGCCCGTTTCCTCGTGCAGCTCCCGGCGGGCGGCGTCCTCGGCCGACTCGCCCGGATCGCGGCCGCCGCCGGGAAGGGCCCACTGGCCGGCGTGGGAGCGCAGGCCCGCGGCTCGCCTGGTGATCAGCAGGGAGCGCTCATCGCGGCGGAACACGACGCAGATCGCGACCGACGCGGCCTTCAGGCCCGCCCAGGACACCCCGATGCGCCGGAACTGGGCCAGGTTGGCCGCGATCGCCGCCCGGTCCTGTCCCGGCGAGTCCCTCACCCGGCGAGCCTAACGGGGTCGGCCGGGTGAGGAAGCGGCGGCTCGGGCCGGGACCGGCCGTCGCCCGGGCGGGTTGCGGTGTCCGCGGCGCGTGACGGCGAGCCGCCAGCCCGGGTGCGCCTCGGCGGCCAGGCCCAGCGCGAGGATCGCGGTCAGCGCCGGGACCAGGTAGACCGGCAGCACGACGGCGCCCATGAACACCAGTCCCATGGCGGCGAGCGCGGTGGCCAGCCGGACCGTGCGCCGCCAGGGCGTCATGCTGACCGACGGCAGGATCGCGGTGGCGGCCAGGCACACGCTGACGCCCCCGTAGAGAGCCGCTCGCGGCCCGATGCCGATCGTCGTGGCTCCATCGGCGGCCAGGATCGCGATGTGCAGGCCTGCGCTCGCGGCCGCGATGCCGGCCACGATCGGCAGGTTGACGGCGGCGAATCCGGCGATCGACGGCGGGCTGTGCAGCCCGTCGCGCCCGGCCGCGGTGAGCCAGGCCAGCCACAGCGCGGCCAGGGTGATCATGGCCGCGGCGAGCACGACGGCCAGCGGCACGCTCCAGGGCCGTAGGGTCGCCGCGCTGATCAGGCGGATGACGGACTCGCCGAGCACGATCAGCACGAAGATCTTGAACCGGTCGGTGAGGTGGGCTGAGTTGAGCGGCACGTACCGGCCCGGGATCAGCATGGCCAGCGCGCCGACGGCGTCGGTGAGCAATCCCGCGCCCCAGAACGCGTACCGCAGCGGCGTGGCCACCGCGAGCGAGGCCAGCCACAGGACCCCGCCCGCGCCGAAGAAGATCAGGAAGCGCCCGTACAGCCAGCGGGTGGCGGGCAGGTAGCGGCGGGCCCGGGCGTAGAGCAACAATAGCAGCCCGCGCAGCAGGACGAAGGCGACGACGAAGCCGGCGGTGTCGCCGGCCACGGCCCGGGGCGCGCTGACGGCGAGCGCGACGCAGAGCAGCATCGCGGCCAGGAAGGTACCCCGGTACGCGGCGTCGTCGGATTCGTGCCGGTCGGCGTAGAACGACAGCTGTATCCACAGCCACCAGATGGGCGTGAAGATCATCGCGAAGCGGACGAGCATGCCCAGGGTCGGGTGGTACTGCAAGACGCCCGCGAGCTGCCCCACGGCGCCGGCGAAGACCAGGTCAAAGAAGAGCTCGAGCCAGCTGGCGCGCCGCTGGTCCCGGTGGTGGCCGTCGGCGGTCCGCAGCGGCGGCGGGCTGAGGTGGACGGAGTGGATCAAGGCCGGATGCGCCCGGCCCGACGGGAATCTCCGCGCGGAGATTCCGGTCTCGTGGCGGTCCGGGCGAACCAAGGTAAGCATGGGGGATCCCTCTCTCGGATCGATGGGGCGCCGGTGACGGCCAGCGGGCTAGGAGGCCGCGGGCGGAATGGGATGGTTCGAGCGGATCGCGTCGGCGGGGTCAACCGCGCGCTTGATCCGCCGCAGCCGGGCGTACGCCTCGGTCGGCCAGAAACTGGCCGGGTCGCGGGGGGTCTCGGCGATGTTGAGGTACATCTGCCGCGCCGCCCAGGGGCGCATGGCCGAGGTCACGGCCTTGACGCCCAGGGTCACGCTCGAGGCCGCGGCCGGAGTCGGTGCCCCTCCCGCGGCGTACAGCGCGTACTCGGCCTCGACGGCGGCCAGGGCGCCGTTGCCGGGCCGGGCCCGGCGCATCTCGCCGCCGACGTGGCGCAGTTCGACCGAGGCCAGCGGCGAGGCCGTGTCCGGCCCGGCCACACGCAGCAGCCGAGCCGTGGCCTCGGGCGGCAGGCTCGAGAGCATAAGGCCGTCGCCTACGCCCGGCGTCGGTTGCTCCGGATCCATGCGCAGGTGCGCTAGGGCCGCGGCGGGCATGGGCCCGACGGTGTCCCGGACCGGCGCGAGGCCCCGCAGCGGCCGCAGGATCTCGTCAGCCTCGGCCGGCGAGCCGATGTGGATCACATCGACCACCGCGAACCAGCCGCCGCGCACCGGCTCGGGGGGCTTGCGGAGGGCGGGAGACCGCATCAGCCGGAAGGACGAGGTGAACTCGTCCGGCAGGCCGCTGCGGGTCAGCTCGCGCCAGGCGGGCAGCACGTCGGCTGCCGCGCGTATAGGCCACCACAGCAGCCCGGCGTATACCTCGGTCACCGGGAACAGCCGCAGTTCCATGGCGGTGACCACGCCGAAGCTGCCGCCGCCGCCGCGCAGCGCCCAGAACAAGTCGGGCTCATGGCCCGCGTCGACGCGCCGCAGGCGGCCGTCGGCGGTGACTAGTTCGATCGCCTCGACGTTGTTGGCCGACAGCCCGTAGGCGCGGCCGAGCCAGCTCATGCCGCCGCCCAGGGTGTAGCCGATCACGCCGACATCGGGCGAGGATCCAACCAGTCCGGTCAGCCCGTGTCCGGCCGCGGTGCCGAGAACGTCCAGCCACAAGGCGCCCGCCTCGGCCCGCGCGGTCCAGGCCGTCGGGTCGACGGTGACCCCCCGCATCCGGTGGGTCTTGATCAGCAGGGTGTCGGCCAGGGGGCCGAGCGGCGCCGCGCCGTGCCCGGTGGCTTGGGCCGCGACCCGCAGGCCGGAGCGGCGTGCCCGGCCGACCGCGGCCACGACGTCGGATCCGGACCGGGGCAGGGCCACGGCGGCCGGGCGCTGGTCCACGGCGACGTTCCAGGCCTGCCGGGCGGCATCCCAGCCGGGATCGTCCGGCCGCAGAATCCGGCCGTCCGGCGCCTGGGAGGGGGTCAGCGTAGGCACCTGGGCGGGTACCTGTGCGATGGGCATGGTTGCTCCTAAACTGAGGGGGAACGTCTGTTCCCGCGGTTCGCGTGGTCACGCGGGCCATCGGGTGACGGCCGGTCTTGCGGCTACAGTCACGACGCTAGGAATCCGCGGCGTCGGGCGAATCGGGCGCGCGTACCGAGATCTGCGGGCGTGAGGCCGTCCCGGACGGGTTCGTATCCGTACGACTACTGAGGTGCCAGCCAGGCACGCCTGTGGCGGGATGGTGGGTGGCTGTCATGAGCGGCGGCGTGGTACGCACAGCCGAGTGGCACCAGGTGCGCGAGTTCGCTGTGAGTGTCTGGCCAGGGCCTGCGGCGCTGGCGATCGCCGGGGAGGCGGGAGCGGGCAAATCTACGCTGTGGCGGGCCGGGGCGGAGGCGGCCGCCACAGCGTAGA
>Ga0318496_10000369_pt1 | contig 15345 bp, 15 predicted proteins | sample GRESIP109b1f22_FD_203296 | JGI IMG/M metagenome (GOLD analysis project Ga0318496, IMG submission 203296) | Tropical soil microbial communities from Luquillo Experimental Forest, Puerto Rico - GRE.SIPMG.109b1f22 | ecosystem: Environmental > Terrestrial > Soil > Tropical forest > Bulk soil... | reverse complement strand
CGCGATCGAGGCCGAGCGCGAGGAGGGGCTGTCGACGCGGGAGGCGATCCACAAGGCCTGCCTCCTCCGCTTCCGCCCCATCATGATGACCACCATGGCGGCGCTGCTCGGCGGCCTCCCGCTCGCACTCGGCCACGGCGCGGGCGCGGAGCTCCGCCGGCCGCTCGGCATGACCATCGTGGGCGGCCTGCTCCTCTCGCAGCTGCTGACCCTGTTCTCGACGCCGGTGGTGTACGTCGCCCTGGATCGCCTCTCACGCCGCGGGCGGCGTGCGCGGGTGGTGGAGCCGGAGACGGCGTAGCTCGTGCTTCGCCGTAAACCCTAGTACGCCACGCTCGGCCCCGGGCCGAACGGCGTCATGCGCGCCTCGATCCCGAAGTAGACCGTCCTCCCGAGGAAGAACGGCAGGCCCCAGTCGAAGCCGGCCTTGGCGAGCGCGGCGCCGCCGACCTCCGAGAAGACGGCGTTCCGGTTGCTCGCCTTCGTCACCAGCGTGTCGAAGTTGCCGATGCGGAACGACGCGGCCACGCTGGGGCCGGAGATCCCCGCGGACGGCGAGTTCGTGGCGGAGAGGGAGACCGTCGACGCCGGGCAGAACCAGTCCGGCTGATCCGTGCAGGACGGGATGGCCGAAGGCGGGGCGAAGAACAGGCCGTTCGATCCCGTGTCGACGAACGATCCCGGCATCGGCTGCCCGCCGGAGACGGTGGTCGTGAACTCGGCCGCGCCGTCGAGCGGCAGCGCGGTCGCCGCGGCGGGGGCGTTGTTCGAGCGGGTCCCGATGCCGAGCACCACCGCTCCCTCGATCGACGGCGCGCCCGCGTCCGGCACGCCCGGGAGCGACACGATGAGGCCGTTGTTGTCGGCGGGGAGGAGCGCGACCGGGTTCTGGAGCTGCGAGGCGAGCGCCGCCGTCGCGCCGGTGGCCGTCGATCCGTTCCACACATAGTAAAGGCCGTTCGCCGGATCGCTCGCGCAGGACGGGCCGCAGTCCTGGAGGAAGACGCCGAGCCCGAGGATGCCGGTGGTGGTGGTGGGCGCCGTCTCGGGCTTCCCGCACGACGAGGGCACGGTGCCGAACGTCGCGTCGATCACCTGGATCGGGGTCCGGACGGCGGGCTCGTTGGCGAGCACGAGGTCCGCGCTCTGGACCGGCCCCCAGTCCGAGCTCCCGTCCGCGAACTGGACGCACTCGACGAGCGCGCCGCCCCCCGTCGTCACCGGCGGGAGCGCGGCGGCGAGCGCCGGCGAGAGCGCCTGCTTGAACACGCGGAGGCCCACGCTGCCCGTGTCGAGCAGGAGGCCGTCGATGGTCTGGCAGGTCGTGGTGCTCCCCGGCGCGCACACCTTGACGCTCACGCAAGGCGTGTTGAGGTCGGTGTTCTGCGGACAGTGAATGCCGTTCACCGACGCCGCGAGCACGTTGTCGCCCGGGACGACCTGGAACGACGGCGGCGGCGAGCTGGAGGAGGACTTGCTCCCGCAGGCGGCCGCGAGCGACGCGGCGACGAGGAGCGCCAGCCTACTGGATGTCATCGGCCGTCACCCCGGGCGGGAGGAGCGCCGGGACCCAGGCCCGGCCGTGCAGCGCGCGCTGGTGCCCCCAGGTCTCTACGACCGCCCCGCCCGCCTCGGTCCGACGCCCGCGGTGCCCCGAGCTGGGGCTCGCCTGGTCGCGGCGCGCGGCGAGCGCGCGGCGATACGGCTCCGCATACACGCCGAGGAGCACGCTCAGGTCCGGGTGGCTCACGCCCTCCCACGCCACGGCGAACACCGTGCCGGAGGGCGCGACGTACTCGCGGACGGTGTGGGCCCCGGACTCGAGCCGTTCCACCCGGTACGCCTCGTGCGCCTTCGCCGGGCGTCGGGCGGCCTTGAGCGCCGCCTGATCGTGGGCGACGGACGCGGACGGCTCGCCGAGCGCCGCGGCGGCCACGCCTGGAATCGACACCGCGAGGACCGAGACCAGGACGACGGCGTGCGCACTCATCACGCAGGCTCTTACCGCGGCGCCTCCGTCGTGACATGCCAAAACGTCGGGCTGCCCCGACTCGGGGGGCGCCGGCGAGCGCCTCGAGGCGCTACATCGGCGGGACCACGCCCTTGCCGACGTAGACGCAGCCTGCGACGAGGGTCCCGTCCTGCTGCGGGAAGGCGACGGCGAAGACGTGCGCGCCCGGGACGATCCTGGACCGGTCAGCCGGCTCCACCCGCGTGATCGGGGTGCCGGTGGGAACGACGACGGTCTGCTCGCCGCCGCCGTACTTCAGCGAGAGCTCGAGGCCGTTCGCGCCCTTCGATGCCCTCGTGATCGACCCGTTGGTCATCGTGCTCGAGGCGGCGCCGCTCGAGCCGGTCCCGGACACCATCGCATCGGTCATCGAGCTGCCGGCCTGAAGGTCCCAGGGCCGCTGCCCCTCGCCCGTGCCGCGCGCCGACTCCGGGAAGATGTGGACCTCGAGCGCGCGGAGCGTGCCGTCGGGCTGGCGCACCGTCATCGTCCCGATCCACGCGTCCTTCGTGATGGCGGACGGGTCGGCCTTCGTCAGCACGCCCACGAACGTCTTGTCACCGAGGTCGAACTTGGCCGTCTCCCCGCCCCGCGCCCTCACCTCCACCGTGTTCCCCGTCACCGCGACGACGATCCCGCGGACGTGCCGCTCCGGCTTCGGCGCCGACGTGGCCTGCTGCTGCGCGGTCGCCGCGCCCCCCGCCATCCCGATCCCCACGACCGCCGCCGCGACCGCCCACGTACGAGCCATCCGACCCCTCACACCCCGGCGAACCACTCGTACCCCTGATCCTCCCAGTACCCGCCGGTCCGCACGGGAAGGAAGTTCACCGTGAGCAGATACTTCACCATCTTGTAGCCGAGCTTCACCGCCGAGTAGAGCCTGAGGGGCGCGCCGTACTCCCGCGCGAGCGGCTCGCCGTTCATCCCGTAGGCCAGGATCGTCTGCGGGTGGAGGGCGCTCTCGAGGTCCCACGACGAGAAGTACCGTGGCTCGAACGAGCGAAACTCGACGTACCGCGCGCTCCGGTCCACGCCCGCGAGGCGCGCGATCTCGGAGAGCCGCACGCCGTCCCACGCCGCGACCGCCGTCCAGCCCTCGACGCAGTGGTGGCGGACGCGCACGCGCGTGCGCGGCAGCCGCTCGAGGGCGTCGAGCGAGAGCGTGAGCGGCGTCGCGACGAGCCCGCCCACCGCGAGCGCCCACCCCGCCGGCGCGTACGGATAGTCGCGTCCGATCTTGTACTGGGGGAAGACGCCCGGGGGCGTCTGGTCGCGCTCGGGGAGCTCGGGGGCGAGCCGATCGGGGTCGAAGAGCGCGCGCTGGAACCGGTCGTTCACGCGCTCCATCGCGCCGAGGAAGCCCGCGTGCGGGCGGCTGCTGTCGCAGGCGAGCCCGCCGAGCGCGACGAGCCCCGCGGCCCGCACGCCGCCCACGAGGAAGTCCCTGCGCGTCCCCCTCACGCCGGCCGCTCCTCGCGCGCCTGGCCGCCGACCGTCATGTCGACGAGCGTCCGGGGGTGCAGCAGCACCTGCACGACGTGGACGACGAGGAAGAGGGCCAGCGCCGCGAGCACCCCGAGGTGGAGCGCGCGCGCGAAGTCGTATCCGCCGAGCACCGCGGTGAGCCGGGGGAACTGGACGGGCTTGTAGAGCGCGAGCCCGGTGAGGACGAGGAGCGGCGCGACGAGGAGGACGCCCGTGTACGCGAGCCGCTGCATCCCGTTGTAGAGGCCGACCGGGCGCGGCGGCTCCCGCCGGATGCGCAGGTCGTGGAGCACGGTCTCCCAGGCGCTGCGCGCGTCGCGCGGCGGCCAGAAGAGGCGCCGCCGCCACTCGCCGCTCGCGAGCAGGTAGACGGCGTACACGAGCGCGTTCGCGGTGAAGAGCCACATGAACGCGAAGTGCCAGTGGCGCGCGCCCGCGAGCCACTGGCCGAGGCGGAGCGACGCCGGCGGCGCCGCCCCCTGCCAGTGATACCAGGAGTAGAGGTCGCCCTTCGTCCCGAGGTAGGGGTACGCGACCAGGATCTGCAGCCCGCTGGCGGCCATGATCGGGAGGAGGATCGCGTTCGCCCAGTGGGTGACCCGGATGACCCAGGGCTGCGCGGGCCGCTGCCTGCCGGGCGGCGCGCTCGGCTCCGCCGCCCTCGCCGCGTCACGCTGGACGGGCTCTCCGCGCACGCCGTGCCCATGCGCGAGCGCGCCGCGCCGCGCACGACACGTTCGGAGCGCGACGCGTGGGCCCCTCGAGCGCCCTGAGGGCACCGCACCGGCCGCGTGGAGAGCGGCCGCGGGGCGCCGGGCGGCACGAGTCGTAGGGGCGCCCCAACGTGTATGTAGCGCAGCCGCCGCGCTCCGCGCGACCTCCGCGGACGGTCCGGCGGCGAGAACGGGAGGAGCCCGTGGACTTCGACGCGATCGTCATCGGCAGCGGGCAGGCGGGCGTCCCCCTCGCGACGCGGCTGGCCCGGCGCGGCAAGACGGTGCTCCTCGCCGAGCGCGGCGCGCTCGGCGGCACCTGCACCAACACCGGCTGCACGCCCACGAAGACGCTCGTCGCGAGCGCGCGCGCCGCCTACGTCGCGCGGACGGCCGGCCGGCTCGGCGTCCGCGTCGACGCCGTCGAGGTCGACTTCCCAGCCGTGATCGCGCGGAAGGATGCCATCGTCGAGCGCTGGCGGGAGGGCGTCGCCTCGCGGATCACCGCGGCGGGGCCGAGGCTCCGCCTCGTCCGCGGCCAGGCCCGCCTCGTCGGCGATCGGACCGTCGAGGTCGCGGGCGAGCGGCACCGCGGCGGTGTGGTGATCCTGAACGTCGGCGCCCGCCCCGTGCAGCCCCCCATCGCCGGCCTCGCCGGCGTGCCGTGGCTCGACAACCACCGGGTGATGGAGCTGCGCGAGCTTCCCGCGCACCTGGTGGTGATCGGGGGCGGCTACATCGGGTGCGAGTTCGCCCAGGCCTACTGCCGCTTCGGGGCCGCGGTGACGATCGTGGAGCCGGGCAAGCACCTCCTCGGCCGCGAGGACGCGGAGAACTCCGAGGCGATCGAGGGCGTGTTCCGCGAGGAGGGGATCGCGCTGCGGCTCGGCGCGCGCGCGGAAGAGGTCTCGGGGGGCGCCGGGCGAGTCACGGTCCACCTCTCGACCGGCGCCGCCGTGGAGGGCTCGCACCTCCTCGTCGCGACCGGCCGCCGGCCCAACACCGACGACCTCGGCGCCGACGCCGCCGGCGTGAAGCTCGATCGACACGGGTTCGTCGAGGTGGACGACCACTACGCCACGAGCGCGCCCGGCGTGTACGCGGTCGGCGACTGCGCCGGCGGACCCCAGTTCACGCACGCGTCCTGGGACGACCACCGGCTCCTGTTCGACGTCCTCGTCGGCCGGCCCGGCCGAGGCCGGAGCGAGCGGCTCATCCCGTACACGGTCTTCACCGATCCCCAGCTCGCCGGCGTGGGGATGACCGAGCGGCAGGCCGAGGCGAAAGGCGTCCACTGCGAGGTCGCGACGATCCCGTTCGCGCAGATCGCGCGCGCGATCGAGACCGACCAGAAAGCCGGCGTGCTGAAGATCCTCCTCGACCCCGCGACCGAGCGGATCCTCGGCGCGTCGATCGTCGGCGCGGAGGCGGGCGAGCTGATCCACGTGTTCGCCGCGCTCATGGAGGCGCGCGCGTCCGCCCGTGCCCTGGTCGACATAGAGATGGTCCACCCGACGTTCTCGGAGGGGCTCCAGTCCGTCGTCATGGCGCTGGACCGCTACGCCCTCTCCTGAGGGGCGTCGTGGTATTCACGCCCCATGGACGTCGCGGAGGGCAGACCCGGCTGGCGTCACGCGCTCGCCGCCGGCGCGGCGCTGTGGGCCGCGGCCTCGGCCTCCTCGGCCGTGGCGCTGCTCGCGGGTGCGGCCATCGCGCTCACGATCGGGAACCCGGCGCCCCGCCTGACGGCGCGCGCCGCGAAGAGGCTGCTCCCGCTCGCGGTCGTCGGGCTCGGGTTCGGCATGGATCTCGGCGCGGTCGCCCGCGCGGGCGCGCGGGGGGTCGGCTACACGGTCGTGACCATCGCCGCCTCGTTCGCGCTCGGGGCCCTCTCTTCGCGCTGGCTCGCGCTCCATGGCCACACCGGCGTCCTCATCACGGTCGGCACCGCGATCTGCGGAGGGAGCGCGATCGCCGCCGCCGCTCCGGTCGTGCGCGCCGAGGAGCGCGAGGTGACGGTCGCGCTCGGGACCGTCTTCCTCCTGAACGCCGTCGCGCTGCTCGTCACGCCTGCGATCGGGCACGCCGCCGGGCTCGGTCAGGCGCCGTTCGGCCTCTGGGCGGCGCTCGCCGTGCACGACACGAGCTCGGTCGTGGGCGCAGCGCTCCAGTACGGACCGCGCGCGCTCGAGGTCGCGACCTCCGTGAAGCTCGCGCGCGCCCTCTGGATCGTCCCGGTGACCGTCGCGCTCGCCGCGCTCGCGCGGCGGGGCGGGGCCTCCGGAGAGCGCGCCGCCGCGCCGCGCCCCTGGTTCATCGCCGGGTTCGTCGCGGCCGCGGCGCTCGCGACATTCCTGCCGGCCGCGCGCCCGGCGGCCCACGTCCTCGCGTCCGCGGCCCAGCGCGCGCTCGTGCTGACGCTCTTCCTCGTCGGCGCGGGGCTCTCCCGGCCCGCGCTCCGCGAGGTCGGCCCCCGGCCGTTCGCACACGGGCTCCTGCTCTGGATCGCGATGGGCACGGCGACGCTCGCCGCCGTCCGCGCCGGCTGGATCTCGTGATCGCGGCGGCGACGTCCGCCGCGTCGTCCTCACATCTTCGCGGGCGGCGCCGCCGGCTCCGCCGCGTCGGCCGGCGCGAGCACGATCTCGATGCGCCGGTTCTGGCTCCGCCCCTCGGGCGTGTCGTTCGGGGCGATCGGCTTGTACTCGCCGTACCCGGCCGCGGCGAGGCGCACGGGGTCGACGCCTTGGTCCTGGAGGAAGCGCACGACGGCGAGGGCGCGCGCGGTGGACAGCTCCCAGTTCGTGTAGGCGCCCCGGCCGAGCGGCACGTTGTCCGTGTGCCCCTCGACGCGGAAGACCTTCCCGTCGACGCCGCGGAGCACCTCGGCGACGGCGGCGAGCGCCGCCTTCCCGTCCTTGCCGATCGTGGCGGAGCCCGACGAGAACAGGATCTTGTCCTTCATCTTCACGGTCATCTTGCCGCGGAGCTCGGTGAGCTCGATCCGCCCCGACTCGATCTCGCCCCGCAGGGCGCTCGCCATCTTCTCGTACTCGCTGCTCTTCTTCTCGAGCTCCGTGCTCTTCTTCTCCAGCTCCGTGCTCTTCTTCTCGAGCTCCACCTTCGTCGACTCGAGCCGCGCCTTCGACGCGGAGAGGTCGTCCACCTGCGCCTGGAGGTCGCGCGCCTTCTTCTGCGCCGCCTCGAGCTCGGCCTTCTTCGCGGCGAGCGCCGCCTCGAGCTCCGCGCCGCGCGCCTTCAGCTCCGCCGCCTCCGCCTCCTTCTTGCGGAAGCGATCCTGCGAGACACACGCGGTTCCAAGGACGAGCAGGCCCACGGCGAGCGCGACGCGCATCGAAGCTCCTTCCAGTCGGAGAGGTGAGGCGCGATTGTACCGCGCGCACGGGACGTCGAAAGGAGGCGCATCTGCGGCGATGTGCGGCGCCGTGCGATGGATCGACACCGCGCGGCCGCGCGGCCGTGCGGCCGGCCGGTTCCCACGCCGGCCCGCGCGGAGTGGCTCCTTGGCTCCTTCCCAAAGTGAGCGGGCGCCAGGCCGCGGCGCCCACCATCTAGCCGCGCGACGAGCTCACGCAAGGAGTGTGACATGCAGTGGATGAGACGGAGGGTCGAGGCAGCCTTCGCCGTACTCGCCTTGATCGCTTCACCCGCCCTGGCGCAGACGCCGGACCTCGATGTCCTGAAGGTCGACGCCGCGCACCACAAGGTGGAGCTCGAGAACGAGTACGTGCGTGTCGTCCGCTACGTCTTTGGCCCCCACGAGAGGGCGCCGATGCACTCGCACCCGAGCCTCGTGAACGTCCTCCTCACGGACGCGAACGCGAGCGCGACGACGCCCGACGGGAAGACGTCCGAGGTCCACGGGAAGGCCGGATCGGCGGTCTGGCGAGGGCCGGTCACGCACGTCTACGAGAACGTGGGCGACTCGCCCATCATCGGCATCCTGGTCGAGCCGAAGGGCCCCGGGAACCCCGCGTGGAAGCCCCCGGCGCGCGACTCCGCCAAGGTGGACCCGGAGCATCACAAGGTGGAGTTCGAGAACGATCAGGTCCGCATCGAGCGGTACTGGTACGGCAAGGGCGACAAGGCGCCGATGCACGACCACGCCACGAACGTCCAGATCGCGCTGACGGACTCGAACTCGCGCCTGACCTCGCCGGACGGGAAGGTGACGCAGACGCCGACCAAGGCCGGCACGGTGCGCTATCGCGAGCCGCTCAGCCACTCGGTCGAGAACCCCGGCGATCGCTACGAGGGGATCCTCGTCGTGCTGAAGGCCGCGCCCGCGACGAAGACGGCCGCGAGGTGACGGCATGCCCGCGCCGCCGCTGCGGCAGCTCCGGGCGAACGGCGTCGAGCTCGCCTTCGTCGACGAAGGCGCCGGCGAGCCCGTCGTGTTCGTGCACGGCGCCTGCGGGGACTGGCGCACCTTCGACGTCCTCAGGCCGCTCGCTGCCCGTCGCGCCCGGTACGTCGCGTACAGCCGCCGCTACCACCAGCCGAATCCCTGGCCGGGCGACGGGTCCGACTACTCGTACCAGCTTCACGCCGCCGACCTGATCGCGTTCATCGAGGCGCTGGGCGCGGGACCGGTGCACCTCGTCGGCCACTCCTACGGAGCGGGGGTCGTGCTGCTCGCCGTCCTGGACCGCCCCGAGCTCGTAAGGAGAGCGGTCGTGAACGAGGCGGGGTCGCTGTTCCCGAAGCTGATCGAGGGCCGACCCGGCGCCGCCGCGGTCCTCGCGGAGCGCGCGAGCGCCTGGGGCGAGATGCGGGTGGCGGCGGACCGCGGCGACCCGGAGCGCGCGGCCGAGCTGCTCTTCGACTGGATCTCGGGCGAGCGCGGCGCGCTTCGCAGGAGCGCCGCGGAGCGGCGCCGGCGCTGGCTCGAGAACGCCCGCACGATGCGCCCGATGCTCGCCCAGCCACCGCCCCCGGCGATCTCCTGCGCCGCGCTCGGCGCCGTCCGGGTCCCGATCCTCGTCCTTCGCGGCGAGCGGACCATCCCGTTCTACGCCGCCACGAACGAGGCGCTGCGCGCGTGCCTGGCCCCCGGCGCCCCGGAGGCGGCGGTGCCCGCGGCCGGCCACCTCTCCTTCGAGCAGAGCCCCGGAGAGTACGCGGCGGTGGTGTCGGCGTTTCTGGCGGCCGCGCCGCCTCCGGCCAGGATCTGACGGCGTCCTCGCCTCGTTCACCCTCCGTCAGCGCCGTCGTCCGGCTCGTCCGGCTCGCCCGGCTCGCCCGGCGCGCCCGGCGCGCGCGCGCCGAGGCTCTCGAGGCGCGAGTAGAGGCGGCGGCGCGTGATCCCGAGGATGCGCGCGGCGGCGCTCTTGTTGCCCCCCGCCCGCCCCAGCGCGGCCAGGATCAGCTCGCGCTCGAACGCGTCGAGGTCGAACCCCGGCCCGAGCACGGCGTCGGCGCCGCCGGCGCGAACCTGCGCCGGTGGCGCGGCCACGTGCTCCCCGCGTACGTCGCCGTCGCCGGCGAGGATGAGCGCGCGCTCGAGCGCGTTCTCGAGCTCGCGCACGTTCCCGGGCCAGGGGTGCGCGAGGAGCCGCTGTCGCGCGTCGGCGGCCAGCTTCGCGGGATCGTGCCCGCGCGCCGCGAGGAACCGCTCGGCGATGGGGAGGACGTCCTCGCGCCGCTCGCGGAGGGCAGGGACGCGGATCGCGAACACGTTCAGCCGGTAGTAGAAGTCCTCGCGGAACGCGCCGGCGCGCACCGCCGCCTCGAGGTCGCGGTTCGTCGCGGAGATGACGCGCGCGTCGACGCGGCGCTCCTCGGTGGCGCCGAGCGGCACGAACCGGCGCTCCTGGAGAAAGCGCAGCAGCTTCACCTGCGTCGCGGGCGGGATCTCGCCGATCTCGTCGAGGAAGAGCGCGCCGCCGTCGGCCGCGGCGAGCTGCCCGGCGCGCCGCTGCGTCGCGCCGGTGAACGCGCCCTTCTCGTGCCCGAACAGCTCACCCTCGAGCAGCGTCTCCGGGAGGGCCGCGCAGTGGACCTCGACGAGCGGACCCGCGGCCCGGCGCCCCTGGTAGTGCACGTACCGCGCGAGCTGGCTCTTGCCCGTGCCGCTCTCGCCGAGGAGGAGCACCGTCGCGTCGGTGGGCGCCACCTGCCGGGCCGCCGCGAGCACCGCCTGCATCGCGGCGCTCTCGGCGACGAGTGCCGGCGTGAGCCGGGCGAGCAAAGCGTCCCCGCGGCGCTGCGCGTCGCGCTGCGCCGCGAGGCGCCTGACGCGCAGGCGTAGCTCGTCCATCGCGAACGGCTTCGTGACGTAGTCGGCCGCGCCTGCCTTCATCGCCTCGACCGCGCTCTCCGCGCTCGCGTGGGCGGTCATGAGCACGACATCGGGCGGCTCCGGACGGGCGCGCGCGGCGCGCAGCACGGCGAGCCCGTCCACGTCCGGCATGCGCAGGTCGGTGACGACCACGTCCACGCCGCCCCCGGCGAGCTGCGCGAGGGCCTCGCGGCCCCCGCCCGCGCGCGCGACCGCGTGCCCGTCCGCCTCGAGGGCCTCGGCGAGGAGGCGCCCGAGCTTCGGCTCGTCGTCCGCGATCAGGATCCGCGCCACTCAGCGCCTCCCGCCCTCCGGACAGCGCGGGAGCCGGAGCTCGAACGCGGTGCCGGGTCCGTCGACGAGCGCGAGCCCCCCGCCGTGCCGCTCCATGATCCGGCGCGACACGGCGAGCCCGAGCCCGGTGCCGCCCGGGCGCCCCGTCGCGAACGCCTCGAACAGCCGCTCGCGGACGGAGGCATCGACGCCCGGGCCGTCGTCACGCACCGTGAGGCGGACCGCGTCGTCGTCCGCCGCGCCCTCGACGGTCGCGGCGCGGGCGCCCGCCTCCGCCGCGTTCGAGAGCAGGTTCGCGAGCACCTGGCGGAGCCGCGCCGCGTCGGCGGCGACGGGCGGCAGCCCGCCGAGGGAATGCGCGAGCTCCACGGCGAGCGCAGGGTGCACGGCGGCGCTGCCGCGCGCGGCGTCCTCGGCGACGGCGCCGAGGGCGACCGGCGCGAGATGGAGGGCGACGTCGGCGGAGAGCTCGAGGAAGTCCTGGGTCAGGCGGCGGAGGCGCTCGACCTCCCCGAGCACGTCCTCGAGCCGGCGCCGGTCGCGGGCGTCGAGCGGCGCGTCGCCGCGCTCGCGCACGAGCTCCACGGCGGCGCGGATGATGCCGAGCGGGTTCCGGATGTCGTGCGCGACGCCCGCCGCCATGCGCGCGACCGCCTCGCCCCGGGCCGCCCGCGCCGCGGCGGTCTCGCGGGCGCGCTCGGAGCGCTCCCAGCGCCCCGCGGCCAGCGCGAGCGCGACCGCGCCAACCACCGAGAGCGCGACCCCGGTCGCGAGCGCCCGTCGGAGCGCGGCGCGCCCCGACGAGAACGCCTCGCCCGCCTCGAGCGCGAGCACGGCCGAGACGGCGCCGTCCCGGCCGCGCACCGGGAAGTACGCAGTGTCGATGCGCACGCCCCCGACCTCGTACCCGCGGCCGATGCTGGCGTCCCCGCGAAAGGCGCGCTCCACCCGCGCCGGGTCGATCCGGAGGAGATCGGCGGACGCGCCGGACCGTCCCGCGGCGTCGGCGACCACGGTCAGCGCCGGCGACAGGAGGGAGGCGCCCTCGAGCCGGTTGCCGTCCATCACCGCCCGCAGGCGCGCCGCGCTCGCCGCGCTCGTCTCGCCGCGCTCGAGCAGCTCCGAGGCCGTGACCCCCGCGCTCCGGAGGCGCTCCTCGAGGACGCGGTCCAGCGAAGTGCTCGCGGACGCGTACAGCGCGAGGGTCGCGCCGAGCGACCCCGCGAGGCCGAGCGCGGAGGCGGCGAGCGACGCGACGGCCCGCCGGTTCATCAAAGCAGGCCCACCGTGTAAGCGAGGCCGATCATCGGGACGACCTTGGTGTACTCGAACGCGGCCACGTTGGAGAAGGCCCGGCGGCCGAGGAGCGACGCGCGGATCGTCCACTCCGCCGCGACGTCCCATTCGAGCAGCGCCGAGATGTCCAGGAGATCGTCGGCGCGGCGGACGCCGAGCGACGGGTCGACCGCGTCGTAGGTCCGGCGCCACCAGGCGGCCTCGCACCCGAGCCGCAGGTCGCGAGTGACCTCGAAGCGGACCGCGGCGCGAGGCCCGGTCTCCCACCAGGCGAGCGCCGGATCGTCGGCCGCGTCGCGCCCGACGTGCCACGCGACGCGCGCGGTGAGGCGGCGCGTGGGCTCGAGCGCGAGGTCGGCCTCGGCGACCTGGCGCAGGCCGGAGTAGCCCGCGTCCACGGCCGCGAGGAAGCGCTCCCACCGCGCCGACCAGACCGCGCCCGCGGAGAGCGCGCCGCTCGGGACCAGGGCGAGCCGCCCGCCCGCGACCACCCGCTGCGCGGAGAGGTACGGCGCGCCGCCCATGGCGCGGTACTCGTAGCCGTACTCCGCGAGCACGAAGCGTCCGCCGTGTCCCGCCTGCCACCCCCCGGCGATCCCCCCGCCGAGAAGGTCGAGCGGGGTGTACTGCGCCTGCTGCCGGAGATCGCCGGTGAGCCGGGCATACGGACCGCTCGCGCCGAACGGCGTCGCGCGCACGACCGCCGTCGCGCCCAGCGCCTCGTCCCCAGTGTTGGCGGCCCCGCGCGTCCCGTCGGGCGTGAGGTCGACGTTCGAGTCGTAGCCCCCCTCGAGCAGCATGGACAGGACGAGCCGCCCGTCGCGGCGAGCGTCGCGCGCGAGGCCGAGCGCGAGCGGCCCGAGGTGCCGGTCGGCGGCCGACGCCTCGAGGAGCGCCGCCGCCTCGCGGGACCGCCCCTCGCGCAGGGCGATGAGGCCGAGGAAGAAGCGGGCGGAGTCGCGCGTCCCCACGTCGCGGTCCGCCGCGAGGAGCAGCGGACGGGCGCGCCCATCGTCCCCCTCCTCGTAGAGGCAGATCCCCTCGAGCAGCGCGGCCGACGGATCCTCGCCACCGGCGCGCGCCTCCTCGAAGGCCTCGATCGCGCCCGCGCGATGGCCCGCGTCCATGAGCCGGACGCCGCGCTCGAACGCGCTCGCGCTGCGCTGCTCGACGCAGAGCGCGGAGAGCGCGCTCCTGGCCGCGGCGTCGCCGGGATCGAGCGCGAGCGCCGAGCGGTACGCGGCCGCCGCCGCGTCCTTCACGCCGGCGCGCCGCTCGCCCTCGCCGACCGCGCGGTACTCGGCCGCGGCGGCGGCGTCCGGCCGCGGCGCCGGGTCTACCGGAGCGCACGCGTCGACGCCCGCGCCGAGTCCGAGCGCGAGGAGCGCGGCCGCGATCACCGGGCCTCCGCGCGCGCGGGCTTGAGCCGCTCGGCCCGGGAGTGCGCCTCGGCGACACCGTAGCGATCCGCCCTCCGCGCGCCGAGCGCCGCCGCCTCCTCGCACTGCGCGCGCGCGAGCGCCGCATGGCCGGCGGCGTTGTCGTCGCAGCGCGCGAGGTACCAGTCGATCGCGGCGCGCGAGGGCGGCGAGGCGAGCGCCGCGGCGATGTCGGCGCGCACCTGCCTCGCGAGCTCCCCGATGCGCGGCCCGGCACGCGCACCGATGGTCTCGAGGAGCCGGTCGGCGCGGAGGTAGAGGCGCGCCTCGTGGCAGGCGAGCGCGTGGTAGTAGTCGAGGAGCGCGTCGTCTCCCGGCGCGGGCGCCCCCGGCGCCTCGAACGCCTCGACGGCCTGCTCGGGCCGGTCGAGCTTCACGAGCGTCGCCCCGACGTAGCCGCGCGCCTGGGCGGAGCCGAGCCGCTCCGCGACACGGAACTCCACGAGCGCCTCGGCGTAGCGCTCGGCGCGGAAGAGCCGCGCGCCGGCGAGCACGTGCTCGCCGGCGCCGGCCGGACCCGCCGAGACGATCATCCCGACGAGGGCGACGAGTGTCGTGGTCAGCGGGTCCTCCTGCTAGCGGCGGGGGGTCGACGGCGTCGTCGGCGACTGGGTCGGATTCCGGGCGTCGTTCGAGCGATCCCGACCCGCCTTGTCGTGGCTGTCCGCGTTCGCCGCGCCCGCGGCGCTCGCGGCGGCGCCATGGGCGGCGCGGTTCGCGGCGTCGTGCTCGGCGTCGTCGGCGTCTGACTTGCCCTGGGACTCCGCCTTGCTGTGCGCGAGCCGCTCGGCGTCGCCCTTCTTGCCGAAGGCGATGTTGTCGTGGACGTACCTCGCGCGATCCGATGCCTGGTCGGGCAGAACCGGCGGCTTCGCCGGGACGTCCGCCTTCTGCGCGAGCGCCTCGTCCGCGTCGTTCTTCGCCTCGGTCGTCTCGTCCGCGAGGACGGGCTTCGCCATCAGGAACCCGGCCGCCGCGGCGATGAGCAGGTGGGTGCGCTTCATCGTGCTCCTCCGTTGTTCGAGCCGCGTCATGCGGCGAGCGGTCCAGAGAGCAACCGTCGTGCCGCACGGTAGATTCGCGGATTTGCTGGGGAGCGGGCAAGGTCCTGCCCTGGCGCGTACGCCCACCTGTACGGATCCGGACACCCGCGCGACGGGGGTCGGGTGTGGAAGTCGTCGCGCTCGCGCTACCGCGGCGCGTCCATGGCAGCCGCGCCCGTCCGGCGGTGGAGCACCACGTACGACCCCACGAGCACGACGACGAGAACGTCGCTCACGCCTCGACGCGCGACCCGAGCAGCACGAGGAACTGCCGCATCCACTCCGGGTGCGCGGGCCACGCCGGCGCGGTGACCAGGTTCCCATCGGTCAGCGCGTTCGACGCCGTCGCGTTCACCTCGCCGAACCGGGCGCCCGCGGCCGTGCACTCCGGGCCGACGGCGGGGTAGGCGAGGGTCCGCTGATCCTTCAGCACGCCAGCCGCGGCGAGGATCTGCGGCCCGTGGCAGATCGCGGCGATGGGCTTGCGCGCCTGGTCGAACGAGCGCACGACGTCGAGCACGCGCGGATCGAGCCGCAGGTACTCCGGCGCGCGGCCGCCCGGGATCACGAGCGCGTCGTAGTCGCCCGGCCGGACCTCGTCGAACGTGGCGGTCACTGCGAAGCGGTGCCCCGGGAGCTCGGCGTAGGTCTGGTCGCCCACGAAGTCGTGCACGGCGGTCTTCACCGTGTCGCCCTTGCGCTTTCCCGGGCAGACCGTGTAAACGCGGTGCCCGACCATCGTGAGGATCTGGAACGGCAC
>Ga0318496_10000367_pt1 | contig 15414 bp, 15 predicted proteins | sample GRESIP109b1f22_FD_203296 | JGI IMG/M metagenome (GOLD analysis project Ga0318496, IMG submission 203296) | Tropical soil microbial communities from Luquillo Experimental Forest, Puerto Rico - GRE.SIPMG.109b1f22 | ecosystem: Environmental > Terrestrial > Soil > Tropical forest > Bulk soil... | reverse complement strand
GTGGGGAAGACCATCGAGGACGCCTACGCGCGTGGCCTCACCGACTACGACTTCCTGCGCGGGACCGAGCCGCACAAGCTCGACTGGTCCTCCGACCGGCACGAGACCTGCGCGCTCCGCGGCTGGGCCCCGTCGCTCCGGGCCGAGGCCGCCCACGCCGCGGAGGCGGCCTACGAGGCCGCGCGCGGCGCGGCGCGCGCGATGGCGCCGGAGTCCCTGTGGTCGGCGCTCCGGCGCGCGCGGCGCGCGTGGGAGGTGAACGGCGGCGGCACGGACACGGATCTTCGGGAGTGACCATGCGATCTCGATTGCCGAACGGCGCTGCGAGGCAGCGCCCGCGGGACGACGCGCGAGCCGAAGGCGAAGCGCGCCAGGGCCCCGCCGCCGGGGGTGGGCGTCATCGAAGCCGGGGCTCTGCCAGCGAGGCGGGGGCGCAGCCCCCGTGTGATCCATGATGCAGGAACGAGCCGACGACAGCCCGAGGTGGATCATGCGTCGCACGCTGAAGGCCGTGTTCGCGGGCGCGCTGTGCGTCGCCGGAGCGCGCCGGCTCGTGCGGGCCGTGCGCCGGCACGAGGCCGGCGGACCGCGCATGCTCGTGCTCTCGTACCACCGCGCCTCGCTCGACTTCCACGCCGACGCGATCGACTCGCTCCCGTCGCTGCTCGTCTCGGCCGACACCCTGCACCGCCAGCTCTCCCAGCTCGCCCGCGAGCGGGACATCGTGCCGCTCGACGACGCGGTCCGGATCCTCGCCGAGCCGGCCGGGCGGCGGGCGTCGCGGCGCGACCTCGCGGTCGTCACCTTCGACGACGGCTACATGGGGGTGCACGAGCACGCGCTGCCGGTGCTTCGCGACCTGCGCATCCCGGCGACGGTGTTCATGGCCACGGGCTACGCGGGCACCGCCCACCGGCTCGCGCACGACCGGCTCTGGGCCACGCTCCGGGAGCTGTGGCGCCGGCGCATCCCGCCCGCGGCCGCCGCGCTCCCGGCGCCGGAGCAGGCGCTCCTGAACGCGTCCACCGGCGCGGGGCCCGGCTCCACGCTCGACCGGCTGATCTCGCGCCTGCGCCACGACCAGCTCGTGGCGGTGGCGGCGGCGCTCGAGGCGCGCCTCGGCACGTCGGAGCTGGACCTGCCCGAGGAGAGCCGGCTCATGACCTGGGACGAGCTGCGCGAGCTCGAGGCGAACGGCGTCGCGGTGGGCGGCCACACCGTGAGCCACGCCGTGCTCGCGAACCTGCCGCTCTCCCGCGCGCGCGCCGAGATCGACGGCTGCATGCGCGACCTCCGCCAGCACCTCGCCCCCCGCGACCGGCACTTCGCCTACCCGAACGGCTACTACACGCCGGCGGTGAAGCGGGCGGTGCGGGACGCCGGCTTCCTCTCCGCCGTCACCACCGAGGACGAGGAGAACCGGCGCGGCGGCGATCCGTGGGCCCTGAAGCGCAAGGTGCTGTGGGAGTACTCCACGCTCGGGCTCTCGACCTACAGCCCGGCGCTCGCCGCCTGCAACCTCGACTCGGTGTTCGCGCTCTTCGGCTGGCAGCGGGCGGTACCCGGCGAGCGGCCCGACGCCGGGGACGAGGACCGCGGCGAGCCGGAGAGGGCGGTGGTGTGAGGATCGCGCTCGTCGGCGACTACCCACCGCCGTTCGGCGGGCTGAGCGTGCACGTGCGGGCGCTCGAGCGCGCGCTCCGCTCGCGCGGCGCCGACGTGCGCGTGCTCGACATCGGCAAGGGTGACCACTACGAGCCGGGTCGGATCCTGCGGGCCCGCGGTCCGGTCTCCTTCGCGCGCGAGCTCGCCGCCGCCGCCGCGTGGGGATACCTGCTCCACGTGCACACGAGCGGGGCGAACCCCAAGTCCTGGCTCGTCGCGCTCGGCGCCTCGCGCGCGCGCCGGCCGTTCGCCGCCCACGGCGTGCTGACGCTCCACTCCGGCCTCTCGCCGGCCTGGCTCGCCGGCTCCGGCGATCGCCGCGGCCTCGCGCGCGCGGCCTGCACCGGATACGGCCGCGTGATCGCGGTGAACGGGGACATCGCGGAGGCGGTCATGCGCTGCGGCGTCCCGGCCGATCGCATCGCGGTGCTCCCGGCGTTCTCTCCCTCGCAGGTCGTCGTCGGGCCGCTCCCACCGGAGGCGGGCGCGTTCCGCCGCCAGCGCGCCCCGCTCTTCGCCGCCGCGCTCGCGCCCGGGCCCACCTACGGCGAGGACCTCCTCGACGAGGCGTTCGCCGTCGTGCGCGAGCGCGAGCCGCGCGCGGGCCTGGTGGCGTTCGGTCCCTGCAGCGCCGGCGGACCGCTCGCGCGCCGCGGGCTCGCCGGCGGGGTGCTCGCGCTGGGCGAGATCCCCAACGAGGAGGCGCTCGCGACGATGGCGGCGGCGGACGTCTTCGTGCGCCCCACCCGCGCCGACGGCGACGCCGTGAGCGTGCGGGAGGCGCTCACCTTCGGCCGTCCGGTGGTGGCGAGCGCCGTCGGACACCGGCCGCCCGGCTGCCTGCTGTTCCCGGTCGGCGACGCGCGCGCGCTCGCGGCGCAGATGATCGCGGCGACGCGCCTCCCGCGGGACCCCGCGCCGCTCGTCCCCAGGAAGGACCCGGTGGACACGCTGTGGGCCATCTACGCGGCGCTGGGCCGCGCGAGCCCCGTCGGAAGGGGTCCCGCGGCGCACGCCCAGCACGCATCTTCTCGCCCGTGAAGACCCTCTCCGGCCGGGACATCGTCTGCTTCGCGAACGACTGGGACGGGGACCCCCTGTCGAAGACCCACCTCATGCGGCTCCTCGCGCGCGAGAACCGCGTGCTGTGGGTGAACTCGCTCGGGAACCGGACGCCCACCGCGAGCGCGCGCGACGCGCGACGGATCGTGAAGAAGCTGCGCGACGCCGCCCGCGGGCTCACCGAGCCGGAGCCGAACCTGCACGTGCTCGCGCCGCTCTACGTCCCCGCGTACGGCAGCGAGGCGGTCCGCGCCGTGAACGGCGTCCTCGTGCGCCGGCAGGTCCAGCTCGCGATGCGCCGGCTCGGGATGCGGCGGCCGATCTCGTGGGCGTTCCTGCCGAGCGCCGAGCCGGTGGTGGGCACGCTCGGCGAGGAGCTCGTGCTCTACCACGTCGTCGACGAGTTCTCGGCCTTCAGCGACGCCTCGGCGCACGTGGCCGAGCTCGAGCGGCGCCTCCTCCGCCGCGCCGATCTCGTGATCGCCTCGGCGGAGCGGCTCTACGAGTCGAAGCGCCGCGAGAACCCGCGCACCGTGCTCGTGCGCCACGGCGTCGACCTCGCCCATTTCGCCCGCGCGCTCGACCCCGCCACCCCGGTCCCGGCCGAGCTCGCCGCACTCCCGCGCCCGGTGATCGGCTTCTTCGGGCTCGTCGCCGACTGGATCGACCTCGAGCTCGTGCGCGCGGTCGCCGACGCGCACCCGGCGGCCTCGGTGGTGCTGCTCGGGAAGGTCGTCACCTCGCTCGCGCCGCTCGAGGGCGCGCCGAACGTGCACCTCCCCGGCCGCAGGCCGTACGCGGAGCTCCCCGGCTGGTGCAAGGGCTTCGACGTCGCGATCACGCCCTTCCGGCTGAACGAGCTCGCGCTGAACGCGAACCCGCTGAAGGCGCGCGAGTACGTGGCCGCGGGCCTGCCCAACGTCTGCACCGATCTCCCGGAGCTGCGCGCCGTGCCCGGCTGCGCGGTCGCCCGCTCGCGGGACGAGTTCGTCGCCGAGGTGGGCCGCGCGATCGCGGCCGGCGGCGGCCCCTCGCGCGCGCGCGCGGAGCTCGTCCGCGGCGAGGGCTGGGAGGCGAAGCTCGAGGAGATCCGCGGCCACGTGGCCGCCCTGCCGGTTGGCCGGCGCGCGGCGTAGCGGAGGACCCATGCACGTCACCGCCCTCCAGCTCCCGGTCGACCTGCAGCAGCGCGAGCTCGGCCTCTCGCACGCCGCCGACCGCTGGGGCCGTCTCGCGGCCTTCGGCGCCTACCTGTTCGTCGCGATGCTGTACGCGAGCCCCACCCACTGGTGGCCGGTGTTCGAGCGCTTCCGGCTCTCGCTCCTCGCGGCGTCGATCTGCGCCGGCGCGGTCCTCATGCGGCGCCTCACCTCGGGCGAGCCGCTGCGCGCCGGCGGTCCCACGGCCGGCTTCCTCTACGCCTACCTCGCGACCATCCCGCTCTCGCTCGCGTGGACCCTCCATCCGCCCTCCACGCAGCACGTGATCTTCGAGGCCGCGAAGCTCGTCGTCGTCTTCGTCGCGATCCAGACCGCCATCGACTCGCGCACGCGGCTCCGCACGCTCTTCCTCGTCGCCACCCTGGCCTCGCTCGCGCCGGCGCTCGGCTCGATCCGGATCTGGCGCGCGGCCGAGGACCTCGTGGATGGGTACCGCACGCACTGGTACGGCGTGTTCGCCGATCCGAACCGGCTCGCGATGAACCTCGTCGTCGTGCTGCCGATGACGCTCGCCCTCGCCGGGCTCGCGCGCCGCGCCTGGGTGAAGGTCGCCTTCGGCGCCATCGCCGCCGCGCAGCTCGTCTCGATCGTCCTCACCCACTCCCGCTCGGGCGCGGCCGCGACCCTCGTCGCCGCCTCGGCATACCTGCTCCGCGGCGACCTGCGTCGCGTCGCCCGCGGCGTCACCGCCGCGCTCGTGATCTTCCTCGGCGTCGCCGCCTTCGCGCCCACCACGTTCTGGCAGCGCTCCTCGTCCATCGCCGACTTCGCGGAGGACGCCTCGGTGGCCGGCCGCGAGCGCTCGTGGCAGGTGCTCGGGGTCATCTTCGAGGAGCGGCCGTTCACCGGCGTCGGCGCCGGGGCCTACCTCGAGGCGTGGCCGCGGTTCGCGCCGCTCGCGGCGGGCGGCCGCCGCCTCATCGCCCACAACGTGTTCATGGAGATCCTGGGCGAGCTCGGGATCTTCGCGCTCGTCGCCTTCTTCACCTTCGTCGCCATCCTGCTCGCGCGGCTCTGGATCGCGGGCCGCGACCCGCGCGGCGGGCTGGAGGCGCGCGTGGTCTTCGCGTCGCTCAGCGGCTACGTGATCGTGGAGCTCGTGAACGGCTACAGCCTCTCCTGGTGGCTGTACCTCCTCTTCGCGTGCGCCTGCGCGGCCATCCGCGTGCAGCGGTCGCGGGCGGCGCTCGCCGCGGCGGGGGAGGGCGCGTGAGCGATCCGCCGCCGGGCGCACCGGTGAAGGTGCTCGTCTTCTCGAACCGGTTCCTCCTCGGCGGGCAGGAGCGGCAGACGGTGGTGCACCTGCGCACGGTCGACCGCGCGCGCTGGCAGCCGGTCGTGGCCTGCCTGCACTTCGAGGGCGAGCACCTCGAGGACCTCGAGGCGATCGGCGTCGTCCCCGAGAGCCTCGACGTCCGGAAGATCGTCCGTCCGCAGACCGCCTGGCGCGTGATGCAGCTCGCGCAGCGCCTGCGGCGGGAGCGCATCGCCATCGTCCACGCGCAGGACTTCTACACGAACCTCCTCGGCACGCTCGCCGCGCGCCTCGCGGGCGTGCCCTCGATCGTCACGCGGGTCGACCTCCGCCACAACCTGGGCGCAGCGAAGCGCGCGGCGCTCACCGCGGTGTCCCGCGCCGCGACGCGGGTGCTCGTGAACGCGCTGTGCATCCGGGACCTCGCCATCGCCGAGGGGGTCGGCTCGGATCGCGTGGCGGTGGTGCGGAACGGGGTCGACCTCGCCGGCTTCGACGCCGAGCGGGAGCGGCCGCCGCGGGAGCCCGTGCCCGACCGCGACCGGCCCACGGTCGTGAACGTCGCGAACATGCACCATCCGGTGAAGGGCCAGGAGGATCTCATCGTGGCCTTCCGCGAGGTGGTGACCGCGATCCCCTCCGCGCAGCTCGTGCTCGTCGGCGACGGCGTGCGGCGGCCCGGGCTGGAGCGGCTGGCGCGCGACCTGCGGATCACCGCGAACGTCCGGTTCCTCGGCCACCGGTTCGACGTGCCCGCCTTGCTCGCGCGCGCGATGCTCACGGTGTCGTCGAGCTACTCCGAGGGGATCTCGAACGCGGTGCTGGAGGGGATGGCCGCGCGCCTGCCGGTGGTCGCCACGGCGGTGGGCGGGAACCCGGAGCTCGTCCGCGACGGCCTCACCGGCCGGCTCGTCCCGCCCGGCGCGCCGGCGCAGCTCGCCGGGCGCATGCTCGACGTGCTCGGCGACCCCGAGGGCGCGCGGCGCATGGGCGAGGCCGGCCGGCACGTCGTCGAGGCGGAGTTCTCGGTGGAGCAGATGCGGCTGTCGTACGACGCGCTCTACCGGAGCTGCCTCGAGACCACGCGGCCGCCGCTGCTGGCGAGCGCGTGAGCGACAGGCGGGAGGGGCCCCGACGGCTTTGCCGGCGGGGCGGGGCCGCAGGCCCCGTGAAACGAAAAAGGCCGCCCCGCGGAAGCGAGGCGGCCTCGAAAGCCACGAGCTGTGGCGGGAAGCTACCCGCCCGACTCGGCGACCGCCTCGCGCACCGTGAGGCTCGCCTTGATGAAGTCGCGGTTCATCTTCGAGATCACCTCGAGCGGCACGTGCGCGGGGCACACCGCCTCGCACTCGCCGATCGTCGTGCAGTGGCCGAAGCCCTCGTCGCGACCCTGCTCCACCATCGAGAGCACGCGGCTCAGCCGCTCCGGCTGGCCCTGCGGCAGGAGGCCGAGGTGCGTCACCTTCGCGCCGGTGAAGAGCGCCGCCGCCGCGTTCGGGCACGCGGCCACGCAGGCGCCGCAGCCGATGCAGGCCGCCGCCGTCATCGCCCGATCCGCGTTGTCCTTCGGCACGAGGATCGAGTTCGCCTCCGGCGCGGAGCCGGCGCGGACCGAGACGTAGCCGCCCGCCGAGATGATCCGGTCGAGCGCGCTCCGGTCCACCACGAGGTCCTTCAGGATGGGGAACGCCGCCGCGCGCCACGGCTCGAGGCGGAGGCGATCACCATCGGAGAAGTGCCGCATGTGGAGCTGGCACACCGTGGCGTTGCGCACCGGCCCGTGCGCCTCCCCGTTGATGAGGAAGCCACACATGCCGCAGATGCCCTCGCGGCAGTCCGAGTCGAACGCCACCGGCTCCTCGCCAGCGGAGACGAGCTGCTGGTTCAGCACGTCCAGCATCTCGAGGAACGACATGTGTTCGTTCGCCTCGACCTGGTAGGTCACGAAGCGGCCAGGATCCTGCTGGTCCTTCTGGCGCCACACGTCGAGGGTGAGCTTCATGTTGCCGTTGCCGCTATCGTTTCCGTGGCTCACTTGTAGCTCCGGGTCGCGAGCTGGATGTTCTCGTAGACGAGGGGCTCCTTGTTCAGCACCGGCTTCTGGCCTTGCCCCTTCCATTCCCACGCGGCGACGTAAGCGAAGTCCGCGTCGTTGCGCTGTGCCTCGCCATCCGGCGTCTGGTACTCGGTGCGGAAGTGCCCGCCGCACGACTCCTCGCGGTGGAGCGCGTCCGTGCACATCAGCTCGCCGAGCTCCAGGAAGTCGGCCACGCGGCCGGCCTTCTCGAGCTCCTGGTTCACCTCGGCGCCCGAGCCCGGCACCACCTTCACGCGCTGGTGGAACTCCTCGCGCAGCGCCGGGATCTGCTGCAGGGCGCGCGTGAGGCTCTCGCGGCTGCGGGCCATGCCGCAGTCGTTCCACATGATCTTGCCGAGCTCCTTCCAGATCGAGTCGACCGTGCGGTCGCCCTTGTTCGTGAGGAGCTTCTCGGTGCGCGTCGTCACCTCGCGCTGCGCGTCGACGAACGCCGGGTTCGTGGTGTCCACCCGGTCCTTGAGGCCGAGACCGGCCAGGTAGTCGTTCACCGTGTACGGCAGGACGAAGTAGCCGTCGGCGAGGCCCTGCATGAGCGCGGACGCGCCGAGGCGGTTCGCGCCGTGGTCGGAGAAGTTCGCCTCACCGCCCACGAACAGGCCAGGGATCGTCGACTGCAGGTTGTAGTCCACCCAGAGGCCGCCCATCGTGTAGTGGACGGCAGGGTAGATGCGCATCGGCACCTTGTACGGATCGTCACCGGTGATCCGCTCGTACATCTCGAACAGGTTGCCGTAGCGCTCGGAGATGACCTTCTTGCCGAGGCGCTTGATACCGTCGGCGAAGTCCAGGTACACGCCGAGGCCGCTCGGGCCGACGCCGCGCCCCTCGTCGCAGGCGTACTTCGCCTGGCGCGAGGAGACGTCGCGGGGCGCGAGGTTGCCGAACGACGGGTAGACGCGCTCGAGGTAGTAGTCGCGCTCATCCTCGGGGATCTCGTTCGCCGGGCGGTGATCGCCCTTCTTCTTCGGCACCCAGATCCGGCCGTCGTTGCGGAGCGACTCGGACATGAGCGTCAGCTTCGACTGGTAGTCGCCGGACTGCGGGATGCAGGTCGGGTGGATCTGCGTGTAGCAGGGGTTCCCGAAGAAGGCGCCCTTCTTGTGCGCCCGCCAGATCGCGGTGGCGTTGCAGCCCTTCGCGTTCGTGGAGAGGTAGAAGACGTTGCCGTAGCCGCCGGTGGCGAGCACCACCGCGTCGGCCGCGTGCGCCTCGATCTTCCCCGTCACCATGTCGCGCGTGATGATGCCGCGGGCCTTGCCGTCGACGACGACGACGTCGAGCATCTCGCAGCGCGAGCGGTGCTTCACCGTGCCCGCCGCGATCTGCCGCTGCAGCGCCTGGTAGGCGCCGAGGAGCAGCTGCTGGCCGGTCTGGCCGCGGGCGTAGAAGGTGCGGGACACCTGCGCGCCGCCGAAGGAGCGGTTCGCGAGCGTGCCGCCGTACTCGCGGCCGAACGGGACGCCCTGCGCCGCGCACTGGTCGATGATGTTCACCGACACCTCGGCGAGGCGGTGGACGTTCGCCTCGCGGGCGCGGAAGTCGCCGCCCTTGATGGTGTCGTAGAACAGCCGGTAAACGGAGTCGCCGTCGTTCTGGTAATTCTTCGCGGCGTTGATGCCGCCCTGCGCGGCGATGGAGTGCGCGCGGCGCGGCGAGTCCTGGTAGCAGAAGCTCAGGACGTTGTAGCCCATCTCACCGAGCGAGGCGGACGCGGCAGCGCCGGCGAGGCCGGTGCCGACCACGATGACCTTGTACTTCCGCTTGTTCGCCGGGTTGACGAGCCGGAGGTGCTCCTTGTGATGCGTCCACTTCGTCTCGAGCGGTCCGGACGGGATCTTGGAATCGAGCGTCATGTCTACCCCAGGAGGCCCGTGAGAACGGCCACGGGAACGGAGATGTTGCCCAGCGCGATGATCGTCGCGATGAGGGCCGCCGCCTTGCGGATGGCCGGCGTGTAGCGCGGGTGCGACAGGCCGAGCGACGAGAACATCGAGTAGAGGCCGTGCCAGAGGTGGAAGCCCACCCCGATCATCGCGACGATGTAGAGGCCGGCCGCCAAGGGCTGCTGGAACCCGGTCGTCACGTTGTGGTACGGCGCGAGCTCCTCGTACGCCGGGTGAACCGTGCCCGTCGTGAGGTGGAGCACGTGGTAGACGATGAACAGCAGGATCACGACGCCGGACACGAGCATCGTCCGCGACGCCGTGGAGCCCTGCAGGTTCGCCTTGGTGTGGTACTCGATCGGGCGCGCCGACGCCTTCCGCATGTAGAGCTGGATGCCGGAGATGGCGTGGACGAGGACGGCCGCGAGGAGCACGACGCGGGCGGTCCAGAGGACGCCAGCGTTGGAGTGCAGGAAGTGGGCGTAACGATCGATGACCTCGGAACCCATGTAGATCTGCATGTTTCCGAGCAGGTGGGCGACGAGGTACGCCGACAGGATGAGCCCCGTCAGCGCCATCAACGCTTTCTTGCCGATGGAGCTATCCCAGAACAGCGCGAGCCTGCCCGGCCGCGCCGGCATGGCTCCGATGTCGTTCGCTGCGACGCTCATTGCTGCTCCTCGAGTGATCCGGCGCGGGGGGTCCGGAAAGAACTTAGGAAGGCGCCGGAAGGTGGTCTTTTCTTGAAGCACACCCGCCCACGAGAGGGCATAGACCCTCATGGGGTAGGTGCGATGATTTTCTACATGAGCCGACCTCGGCCAGCATTGACCGGAGACAAGCGATGAGGCGGGTTTGCGTCTACTGCGGATCGTCCCCGGGCAGGCGCCCGGCGTACCTGGATCAAGCCCGGTTGCTCGGCCGCCTGCTCGCACGCCGCGGCGTGGGGCTCGTGTACGGCGGGGCGAGTGTGGGGCTCATGGGCGCGGTCGCCGACGCGGCCCTCGCCGGAGGCGGCGAGGTGCTGGGCGTCATCCCGCGCCCGCTGGAGGAGCGCGAGATCGGCCACCGCGGCCTCACGAAGCTGCACGTCGTGGGCTCGATGCACGAGCGGAAGCAGAAGATGGCCGACCTCGCCGACGCCTTCATCGCGATGCCCGGCGGCATGGGCACGCTCGAGGAGCTCTCCGAGACGCTCACCTGGTCGATGCTCGGCCTCCACGCGAAGCCGCTCGGCCTGCTCGACGTCGACGGCTACTGGCGGCCGCTCGAGACCTTCCTCGATCACGCCGTGGCCGAAGGCTTCCTCCGGGCGGAGCACCGCGCGCTCGTGCTCTCCGACGCGGATCCGGCGCGACTCCTCGACCGGCTCGCCGCATGGACGCCGCCTCCGCGCATCGTGAAGTGGATCGACCGCGAGAGCACTTGAGCTCGCCTGGCTCGGTCCGGGGAACGCTGAACACCCTGTGAGCGCGGGGCGCGACGCCGCCCCGCCGCGCGCTCGCGACGGCCTGGGCGCGCCGCCTGCGTTCGTTCATCGCAGGCCCTCCTGGTCCCGCGGGGTCGCAGCCGGCGAGCGTAGGATCCCTTTCGTGGTGACGCCCCGCCGCCTTCTGCGGCTGGCGCCACCTGCGCGGGGGCTCCGATGCACGTCGCACGGGCCGGGGATCTCGCAGCGCTCGACCGGCTGCGCGCCGAGGAGGCGGCGCTGGACCTCCACGTGGAGGAGGCCCGCCGCGGGGCCGCGGCACAGGCCGCGGCGGCGCGGGCCGAGGCCGAGCGCATCGAGCGAGACGCGGCCGGAGCCCTCGCGCTCGAGCTCTCGGAGCTGGAGTCCGCCGCGCGGGCGGAGCTCGACGCCGCCATCGCAGCGGCGCGCGTGGAGACCGCCCGATCGGGGGCGCGCCTGCGGGCGCGCGCGGCACGGCGCAGGGAGGCCGCGATCGCGCTCGTCCTCGCAGCGCTCGACGGGGAGGGACCACGGTGATCCTGCCGATGGCGAGCCTGCAGATCCTGGGGCCGCGGCGGCTTCTCCCCGATGCAGTGGCGCTGCTCCAGCGCGAAGGCGTGCTCGAGCTCCGCGAGGCGGTGGGCGCGCGGCGGGCGGCGCTCGTGCCCACGGGGCCGGGGCTCGCCGACCTCGACGCGGCGCTGCGCCGGATCGATGCGCTGCTCGCGTCGCTCCCGCGCGCGCCGGCGGCCCCGAGCCCGGCCTCGCTCCCCAGCCCCGGAACGCCGGCCTTCGACGCCGCGCTCGACGCGCTCGCGGCGCGCCTCGACGCCCTGGCGTCCCGCCGCGCCGCCCTGCAGGCCGAGGCGACCGAGGCCGCCCGACTCGCGCGCCTCCTCGGCGCCCTCGTCCCTCTCCGCGCGCGCGCACCGCTGCCCGCGCGCGCCCGCGCCCTCGGCCTCGCCCTCCGGCGCGACCGCGCCGACGCCGCGCTCCCCGCGCTCGAGCGCGAGGTGTCGCGCCTCACGGACGGCGCCTACGACCTGCGCTCCTCCGAGGCGGGCGACGAGGTGGCGATCCTGCTCGCCGTGCCGGAGTCGCGCGCGCCCGAGGTCTCCGCGCTCCTGCTCGACCACGGCGTCGGCGAGGTGAGGCTCCCCGGCGCGGTCGCCGCCCGCGGCCCGGCCCGCGGCGCGGTCGCGCTCGCCTCGCGCGCCGGCGAGATCCCACGCGCGCTGGAGGCGATCGCGGCCGAGGTGCGCGAGGTCGCCGGGGCGGCGTGGACGGCGCTCTCGGCGGCGCGCCGCGGGGCGCTCTCGGCGCGCGAGCGGCTCCTCGCCCTCGGCCGCTGCGGCGAGACCGGCCACGCCTTCGTGCTCGCCGGCTACGCGCTGCGCGCCGCGGTGCCCCGGGTGCGAGCGGCGCTCGCGGAGGCCTTCGCGGGCCGGGTCCAGGCGCTCGAGCACGAGATCGAGGACCTCGAGGCGGTGCCGGTGGTCCTGTCGAACGGGCCGTGGCTCCGGCCGTTCGAGCGGCTCCTCTCCCTCGCGCCGCTGCCGCGCTACGGCTCCGTCGATCCCACGCCGTGGCTCGCGGTCTTCTACCCGCTGTTCCTCGGCCTCGTCGTCGCCGACCTCGGCTGCGCTGCCCTCGCCGCCGCCGTCGCGCTCGCGGCGCGCGCGCGCGGCTGGGGCGGCTCCGCCGGCCGGGACGCCGCGGCGATCGCCCTCGCGGCGGCGGCGTGGGCTGCCCTCTTCGGCGTCCTCTTCGGAGAGGCCTTCGGCGAGCTGGGCGCGCAGATCGGGATCCACCCGATCCTGCTCGACCGGCGGCGCGCGCTGCTCGCCTTCCTCGGCGTCGCGCTCGGCGCGGGCGGCGTGCACCTCGCCGCGGGGCTCGCGCTCGGCGTCTGGTCGGCGGCACGCGAGGGGGAGGCGCGGGAGGCGATCGGCCGCGCCGCGCGGCTCGCGCTCCTCGGGGCGGCGGGTGTGGGGGCCTCCGCCGTGCTCGGCGCGCTCCCTCCTTCTGCGCTCCGTCCCGCGCTCTGGACCGCCGGCGCGAGCGTCGCCGCGAGCGCGCTCGCGGAGGGCCCGCTGGCGCTGCTCGAGGCGCTCCTCACCGCCGGGAACGTCCTGAGCTACGCGCGCCTCATGGCGCTCGGCGCCGCGTCGGTGATGCTCGCCGAGGCCGCGAACGGCCTCGCCCACGCGCTCCCCGGCCCGTTCGGCGTCGCGCTCGCGGTGTTGCTGCACGGCGTGAACTTCACGCTCGGCCTCCTCTCCCCCGCCATCGCGTCGCTCCGCCTCCAGTACGTCGAGTTCTTCGAGAAGTTCTACCGGGAGGGCGGCCACCCGTTCCGCCCGTTTGCGCTCGCCTGAAAGGAGAAGTCATGACCCAGGTCCTCGTCGCGTTCGCCGCCGCCCTCGCCATCGGGGTCTCGGCCATCTCCACCGCGTGGGTGCAGTCGCGCATCGGCGCGGCCGGCTCGGGCGCGCTCGCGGAGAAGCCGGAGCTCCGCGGCGCGATCATCGTGATGCTCGCGATCCCCGAGACGCTCGTCATCCTCGGCTTCGTCGTCGCGGTGCTCATCCTGACAGGGAAGATCTCGTGAGCTGGGGCGACCTCCTGCGCGCGCTCGCCGAGGAGGCGGAGCGCGAGGCCGGCACGCTGCGGTCGGGCGCCGAGCAGGAGGCGGCGCGCGCCCTGGAGGAGTCCCGCCGGGCAGCCGAGGCGCGGCGGCAGCAGGCGCTCGCCGAGGCGCGCGCGCGGCACGAGGCCGTGGCCCGGCGCGCGCTCGCGGAGGAGCGGCGCGAGCGGGAGCGCGTGCTGCTCGGCGCCGCGCGGGAGGTGCTGGAAGACGTCCGCGCGGAGGCGCTCGCGCGGGCCATCGCAGCGGCGCCGGCAAGGCTCCCGGCGCTCGCAGAGGCGCTCGCGGCCGAGGCCGGCGAGCGCGAGGCGGAGTGGACCGTGGACCCTGCCGGCGAGGAGGCGCTCCACGCGGCGCTCGTCCGCCTCGGGCGCGCGGCGCCGATTCGGACCGCAGCCGCACCGCGCGGCGGGCCGGAGGTGCTCGTCGAGGGGCGTGTGGTGCTCGACGCGACCGCCGCGGCGAGGCTGGAGCGGGCCTGGCCCGATCTGGAGCCGCGGCTCTGCGCGCTCCTGTTCGAGGAGAGCGATGGCGACCTGTGATCTCGCGAACCCCCGCGCCCTCGCCCGCCGCGCCCGGCTGCTCGGCCCGCGCGGCGCGGCTGCGCTCGCAGGCCGCACGGAGGCCGAGGCGCTCGCGGGCCTCGAGGCGGCGGCGCCGTGGGGTGCGGCCTGGCGGCGCGCGGTGGACCACGGGGACGACCCGCTCGCCGCCGCCGACGCCGTGCTCGTTGCAGCGGCCGCCGCCGCGGCGCGCGACGCCGAGCGGCTCCTCGCGGGCCGCGCGCTCGCCGCGTTCCGCGCCGCGCTCCTGCTCGACGCGGCGGCAGAGCTGAAGGCCGTGCTCCGCGGCGTCGCCGCCGGCGAGCCCGCCGACCGGGCCACGGCGCGCGCGCTCCCGCTCCCCGGCCTCTCCGCGATCGCGCTCCGGGCCGTCGCCACCGCCCCGCTCGACCGCGCTCCCGAGGTGCTCGCCACCGCCGGGAGCCCGCTCGCTGCGCCGCTCCGCGCCGCGGTGGAGGCGAAGGGCGCCGAGCCGGGCCTCCAACACTTCGAGGCCGCGCTCGATCGCGCCACCGCCGCGCTCGCCCTCCATGCCGCCGCGGGCCGCGGCCCCGACGCCGCCGTCGCGCGCCGGGCGATCGCGCTCCGCGCCGACCACGCGAACGCCGCGCTCCTGCTCGCGCTCGGCGCCACGCCGCTCGCCGCCGAGTGGCTCGTCCCGGGCGCCGTCCCCGCCGCCGTCTGGCTCCGCGCGGGCGCCGCCCCCGCTGGCGATCGCCCCGAGGCCGTCGCGCGCGCGCTCGGCGGCCGGCGGGGGCCACCCGCGCCGGAGGAGCTCGTGGACCCGGCGCGCGCGGAGGCGGTGCTCGCCGCTCTCCGGGATCGCGCCATCGCACGCGAGGCCCGCGCCGAGCCGCTGACCGTCGCCGTCCCGCTCGCCTGGGTCGCCGCCGCCCGCGCCGAGGCCCGCCTCGTGCGGCTCGCGCTCCGCGGCGCCGCGTTCGGGCTCGCGCCGGGCGACCTGCTCGATCTGCTGGAGGGGTGATGAAGGAGAAGGAGGAGCTCCGCCTCGTCGTCCTCGCCCGCCCCGGCGCGGCGCTGGGGTTCCAGCTCGCCGGCGTCCCGGTGGTCGAGGCGGAGCCGGGGCGCGAGCGGGAGGCCCTGGCCGCTGCCATGGCGATGCCGCGCGCCGGCGTCCTCGCGGCCGACGACGACGTCCTCGCCGCGATCCCCGAGGACGATCGACCGCGCGCGCCGCTCCCGGTCGTCGTCCCGTTCGCGCTCCCGCGGCGGGCCACGGACGAGGGGCGCGGTCGCGCGCTCGTGGCGGAGCTCGTGCGCCGCGCGGTGGGCTACCACGTGAAGCTGGGGGAGGGGACCTGACATGGCCGGCGTCCTCACGCGCATCTCCGGCTGCACCGCCGCCGCGCGCGGCCTCGGACCGGTGGGGCTCCACGAGGTGGTGCGAGTGGGCGAGGATCGGCTCACCGGCGAGGTGGTCCGGATCGAGCGCGACCTCGCGGTGCTCCAGATCTACGAGGACGGCACGGGCGTGGGGCTCGGCGAGCCGGTGGAGCGCACCGGCGAGCCGCTCTCCGTGGAGCTCGGGCCGGGGCTCCTCGGCCAGGTCT
>Ga0318496_10000360_pt1 | contig 15520 bp, 12 predicted proteins | sample GRESIP109b1f22_FD_203296 | JGI IMG/M metagenome (GOLD analysis project Ga0318496, IMG submission 203296) | Tropical soil microbial communities from Luquillo Experimental Forest, Puerto Rico - GRE.SIPMG.109b1f22 | ecosystem: Environmental > Terrestrial > Soil > Tropical forest > Bulk soil... | reverse complement strand
ACGCAGCACCGCTTATCGTGGACCAGAACCCGCGGAATGCGGGGGGTAACTGTCCACAACGACGTCATCATGAGCAGGAGCGGCTGGCCGGACGCGTCCCGTGGGAGCCATCGTCGCGTCATCCTCTTCCCAGCGTGCCGGTGTCTCGGGGGCCGTCACCGAAGCTCGGCGGAACTCGGGACAACCTCCGATGCCCTGCTGGCTCATACTCCCGTAGGCGGGCTACGATCCGGGTTGGGAGAGAAGATGGGCAGCAGGCGGCGTCGGCTCGACCCCGTGGGGCCGTTTGGCAACCCGGACGGGTCACGAGCCGATATCGAGGATGTGATCAGCGAGTTCGTCGACTTCGGCGGCGATCCGGTGTATGGCCACCTCGCGACCCGTGCGAACGACTCCATGGTGCGGGTCATCGTGGGAAAGCTGGGCGCGGGCAAGACGGTCTACCTGCGGCGTCTCCAGGATTTCCAGTCACACCAGGACTCCGTCTACGCCGACGTGCCGCAGCAGAGCCTGCCGAAGACCGAGGTCGTGGTGAAGGCGTGCCAGTGGTTCTCGGATCGCGTCCTGGTCGAGAAGTGGATGCAGATCTGGGAGCGCGCGATCATGCGGTCGCTGGCCTCGCACCTGCTCCGCCGTCCCGAGTTGCGTCAGCAGATGCGCGGCGAGCACGTCGACGAGATCGAGAAGTCGTACACGCGGTTGCTCGATGACTTCCGCCGGCCCCGGTCGATCTACAGCCAGGTGCGCGACATCATCAATCAGCGGCAGACCGCCCACCAGCTGTCTACGTACCTCGACGATCCGCTCTGGGACGACCTCGAGGATCTGCTGGGCGAGGTCGTCGGCCGGTGCAAGCCGATCTACTTCTACCTTGACGCGGTGGACGAGGAGTTCAGCCACGCCCCGATGTACTGGCTGAAGTGTCAGGAGGGGTTGTTCTATCAGGTCATGCGGCTGCTCCGCGACCCCAGGCTGGGCGGCCGGCTGCATGTCGTCGTCTGCATCCGCGACATCGTCATGTCGTCGGTGTACCGGTCAGAACATGCGCCGCGGTACTACAACGAACCGCACATACGCGTCCTGAACTGGGACCGCGGCTCGCTGCTCTACCTGCTCGGGCAAAAGCTGCAGCGGCTGCCGGCGTCACTGCTGATGCGGCGCGCCACCGGCGGCCCGCCCACGATCCGCGACTGGCTCGGGGTCAACGGCGACTGGCCGGAATCCGATGGCGACGGAACGATCGAGGACTACCTGCTCAGCCACACGAGGCTGATCCCGCGCGACATCATCTCGCTCGGCAACGAGCTGAGCGAGGAGATCCGGCGGCAGAAGCAGGCTGACCGCACGGGCATGCCGCCGGCGGCCCTGGCGGGGGTGGTGCAACGCTGCGCCAAGCGATTCGGTGATTCCCAGCTCGCCCAGTGCGCCAACCAGATCTCGTCGGACCTGATGCCGCAGAACGCCGCGCTGCACGACTACTCCGAATTGTTCACCAGCACCCAGGCCTACATCAGCGGCGTGCAGGAGGACGTTCGCTCCTTCGTCCGGATGATCGGCGTCGACCGCTTCTCGCGCGGGGATCTCGAGGCACTGCAGGAAGTGGCGGATCTGCACTTCGAGAAGACGACGGACCTCGCCTCGGTCCTGTGGCAGAACGGCCTGCTCGGGTACGTCGACGAGGACGGGCGGCGCCGGTTCTACTCCATGGGCGACATCGAGGAGTTTCACTTCCCGCCGGAGGTAGGCACGTACGTGCTGCATCCGTGCCTGGTGCACGCCGTCGGGGGAATCCGGCACGTGCCGGCGGACTCCGCCAGGGCCGGGTATGCGCACCGCACCCGCCGGCTCACGCCGGCCGAGCGGATCGACCTTCCCCCGGCATCGGGCGCCGCACCGGTCTCGGGCGGCAGCGGAGGGCTCCCGGAACCCGACTCGGCAGAGGTGCTAGCCTCGGTCGAGGCCAGGGCGGCTGACTACGCTGTCGTCGACGTCCTCGAGGGCCGCTTCGAGGTTCTCCAGATACTCGGGCAGGGCAGCTTCTCGAAGGTCTACCGCGTGCGCGATCACGTCGAGGGTGAAGAGCGAGCGCTCAAGCTCTTCGACAGCGCCGCCGGGTATGAGGCGGTGCGCCGCGAGATCGGCGCCCTGCGGAAGATCCACCATCCCAACGTGGTGGAGGTCTTCTGGGCCGGCAAGACCAGCGTCGGCGACTGGTATCTCATCACCGAGTTCATCGACGGGGACTCACTCGACGCGTTTGTCACCGGGACGAGGCGCCTGCGTGACCGGGAGGCGGTAGATGTCGCACTCGACCTGCTAGACGCGCTCGTCGCTTTCCACCCTGACGCGGCGCGCCTCAAGCAGCTGGAGGCTAAACGTCGCGAAGGCGACCTGCCGGAAGCCGAGTCGCACGAGTGGATGGAACTGAAGGACAAGGGACTGGTCCACCGCGACATCAAGCCGCTCAACGTGATGCTCACTCGCACCGGAGCGAAACTGCTTGACTTCAACATCGCCTCCCGGGTCGGCGACCCTGTGCATACGCAGTCGGGCACACCGCCGTATCAGCCACCCGACGCCGGCCTCACTCGCTGGGACGTCTCCACCGACCTGTTCGCCGTCGGCGTGCTGCTCTACCGGCTCCTCTGCGACGGCCACCATCCGTTCCCGAATGCCAGGCCCATGGTCGACGTACCGGTGACCGACCCGAGAACGATCCGCTCGAACCTCAACCCCGGCCTGGCGGAGTTCCTCATCAAGGCATGCGCCCCAGCCGGCGTTGATCGCTTCTCCACGGCTACCGACATGCGACTGGCCTTGCGTAACATCCGCGCCGACCTTTGACCCCGCGGCTGCGGAAGGCATCCTTCAGCTTCATTCGCCGCACCAGCAATCAGCGCAACACATTACGAAATTGAGATGTGCCTGCTGGTTGAGCGGCTGCCGCCGGGCCGGCTGGCTACCGTGGCGGGTAATCACCATTCCGGCGGTTATCAGCGGGGCCCGTGCCGCAGGGGAGTGCGCACGGCGACGTTCCGGGCTGGGGATTGCGGGAGCGGGAATTCATGGAGGCACAAATGAACACCCGCAGTTCCTGGATGATCGCGCTCATCGGGGCGGTAATAATGATCATTTCCGCCGGATGCTCGGCCGCCAACGGCGCGGCCCGCGCCGCCGCGGGGCCCCCGCCCGAGGAGCCGGACATCAGGGTCGCCGCCATACCGGCCGTGGACCTGGCTGGGCTGTACATCGCGCAAGACCGGGGACTGTTCGCGAGGCAGGGCCTGCACGTGCGGATCGAGCCGATACCGAGCGCCCAGTCGGTCATCGCCGACCAGCTGAGGGGCAAGGTCGACATCAGTGCGGGTAGCTACGTCGCCTACATCGTCGCGCAGGCGGGAGGCGCCAGGTTCCGCATCCTGGCCGAGGCCTCCACCCTGGCGCCGAACACGCGGTGCCTGGTCGTCACGGCCGACTCGCGCGTCACCACCATCGCCGAGCTAGCAGGCAGGAAGATCGGGGTCAACGGGGTCAACAGCATCGGCACCCTGCTGACCAGCGCGATGCTCTCCGCACACGGGATCTCCCCGGCCACGGTGACGTTCGTCACCGACCCCGGGGGTTTCCCCGCGCTGCCCGGGAAGCTGCAGGATGGTGACTGGGCCGCGGCGTTTCTCGCCGAGCCCTACATCACGGCCGCGGGCCAGCAGTACGGCGAGCAGGTGCTGGCCGACCTGGATCAGGGCGCCGTCATTAACCTGCCCGTCGACGGCTACGTCGCCACCCGGGCCTGGGCGCAGCAGCACCCGAGGACGGCGGCCGCGTTCATCCGGGCGATCGAGCAGGGACAGGTGATCGCCAACCACGACGTCTCCGCGGTCCAGGCCATCATGGCGCAGAACGACAAACTCCCGCCCCAGGTGACCGCGGCCATGGCGCTACCGGCTACCTACCCGGTCGGCCCCGTAGACCAGGCGAATATTCAGCGCGTCGCCGCCGCCATGCTCAAGTTCGGTGGTATCGGCCAGCAATACGCCACCCAGGTCAGGCAGGGGACCCTGGTCCAGTCGATGATCGGCCCTGGTTCGTGACGTTGCGTCACCGGGGGGTCACCCGGGCGGCGAGGCGGGTCGCGGCGACGGCGTGGCGGCTGATCCAGACAGCCCGGTCCTCGTAGGGCCAGGCGTAGACCAGGTTGCCGTGGGCGATGAAGTCCAGGAGCGCGGGCTCGTTGAGGTCTTCCGCGGCGAACTCATAGAGGGCCTGGGCCCGTGGCATCAGCACGCCATAGTCGATCAGCCGCCCGACCGCATTCTCGGCGGCGAGGATCTCGTCGATCGTGATGCCGGTCAGGGGATAGCGGTCGGGTAGCACGTTGCGCATCGAGAGGTAGAGGTTCGCTCCTGGCCACCGCGGATCGCCGAGCCGGCGGCCGAACGGCCACAGCCACCGTCCGAGTGCCAGCCGCGGGTCGCTGACCAGCGCGTGGACGAACAGTACGCGGCCCAGCGCCACGTCCATGAAGAACCGTTCCACGGGCAGTTCCGCGTTGGCGAGATGGCGGTGCTGGATGTAGCCGGCGACAATGCTGGCGTTGTGCGCCCGGTACCAGGACCGCGGTGAGGGGGCTTGGAGGAATTCCCCCCAGCGGGTCACGGCGGGTCGGCTCGGCGAGCGGGCCGCCGTGTCCAGGAGAAGGCGAGCCTCCCACGCATCCCGCAGGAGCCCCTCGTTGACCGCCTGCCACCACGAGCTGCCCGGCCGGGCCGAATCGAGCGACGCAAACACTCCCCGGCTGGCCTGCCAGCGCATGAACGCCAGCTCAGCGCGCCGGTAGCCCCGGATCGGCGGCCGGCCAGGCTGCTCGTCGTAGAAGGCGGCGGCGACGCCGAGCCGCCGCCCGACATCACCGCGTGCGGCCGCGATGGCCGATTCCGCCCGGTCGGCTGCGCTCGGCATGGGGATAGCGTAAGATCACGCTGCCTTCACCGGTGAGGTGACCATGGACGATGAGCGGGCTGTCTCGGCGACCACGGTCCTGGTCAACGGGCGACGACGGGAGGTCCGCACCGAGCAGGACACCGCGCTGCTGTACGTCCTGCGGAACCACCTCGGCCTGAAGGGGACCCGGTTCGGCTGCGGGCTCGGCTCGTGCGGGGCGTGCCTGGTGCTGGTGGACGGCCTGGTCGCCTACTCGTGCGACACGCCGCTGTGGGCCGTGCGGGGCAAGGAAATCACCACGGTCGAAGGGCTGGGAACCTCGGACCAGCCGCATCCGGTGACGCGGGCGCTCATCGCGGGCCAGGCCGCCCAGTGCGGCTACTGCTTGTCCGGCGTGATCATCGCGGCGGTCGGCCTGCTCCGGCGGAATGCCGATCCCTCCGATGAAGAAGTCCGGGCCGCCCTGGATGGCAACCTGTGCCGGTGCGGCGCGCACAACCGCATCGTCCGGGCCGTGCTGGACGCGGCCGCCGAACTCCGGATGGACCCGGAGGGGGCGGCATGAACCCACCTCAGAGCGTCGCGCTGCCGCCCTCGGTCGCGGCGAACCCGCGGCTCGGCGACTGGCTGCGCGTGCTGCCCGCCGGCGTCATCGAGGTACGCCCGGGCAAGGTAGAACTCGGGCAGGGCGTGCTCACTGCGCTGGCCCAGGTGGCCGCCGAGGAACTGGACGTCAGCCTCGGACGGGTGCGGATGATGCCCGCGGTCACCGGCGTGAGTCCCGACGAGGGCTGCACCTCGAGCAGCCTGTCGATCCAGCGCTCCGGCGCCGCGCTTCGCCTGGTCTGCGCCGAGGCCAGGGGACGTTACCTGGCCGCGGCCGCGGTCAGGCTCGGTGTGCCCGAGGACAAGCTGACCGTGGCCGACGGACAGATCCTGGCGCCGGACGGCCGGGCCACCAGCTACTGGGAGCTCGCCGACGACGGGCTGCTTGACCGGCCCGCCACCGGAGGTTACCAGCCCAAGCCCGCCTCCGCGTACCGCGTGGTCGGCACCAGCCTGCCGAGGCTGGACCTGCCGGACAAGCTCATGGGACGCCCCCGGTACACCCATGACCTGTCGCCGGACGGCCTGTGTTACGGCCGGATCGTCCGCCCGCCTTCGCGCGGCGCGACGCTCGCCGACCTCGACACGGCGGCGACGCTCGCACTTCCCGGTGTGCTCACGGTAGTGCGGGACGGCAGCTTCCTCGGCGTGGTCGCCGAGCGCGAGGAGGTCGCGCTGCGCGCCGCCGGCAGGCTGCGCGCCGACGTCACCTGGGAGCGGCACCCGACGCTGCCCGATTCCGGGGACGGCGACCTGCCGGCCTTCCTGCGCTCCGCGGCCGCCGAGACCACCACGCTGGCCGAGCGCGGCGGACCCCCTTCCCCCGACCAGATCGCCGCGTCGGTCGAGGCCACGTACCACCGGCCCTACCTCGCACACGCGTCCATGGGTCCGTCAAGCGCCACCGCGCTGGTCAGCGACCAGGGCGGTCCCCGGCTGCGGGTGTGGTCGCACACCCAGGGCGTCTACCAGCTACGCGCCGAACTCGCCCGCGCGCTCGGCATCGCCGAAGACGACATCACCGTTACCCACGTAGCGGGCGCCGGCTGCTACGGGCACAACGGCGCCGACGACGTCGCCCTGGACGCCGCCCTGCTCGCCATGGCCGTACCCGGGCGGCCCGTCCAGGTCGTCTGGAGCCGAGCCGACGAACTCGGCTGGGCGCCGTTCGGCCCCGCGGCCGTGGTGCGCATCACCGCCGACGTGGACAAGACCGGGAACGTCCTGTTCTGGCGACACCAGATATGGGGAAACGGGCATACGACCAGGCCCGGCTCGAACCGATCGGTCGCGCTGCTTGCGGCCGGTCACCGCGCGGGCGGCAGGAACATCGAGGCCGCCGCGGAACCGCCGATGTCCCGCGGCGGCGGCGCTGGCCGCAACTCCGTACCGGGCTACGAATTTCCCGCGTACCAGGTCGTCAACCACCGGCTGCTGGACATGCCGCTGCGTACGTCCGCGCTCCGCTCCCTCGGCGCATTCCTCAACGTGTTCGCGGCCGAGTCGTTCATGGACGAGCTCGCGGTCGCGGCCGGCCGGGACCCGGTCGAGTACCGGCTGGACTGCCTCACCGACCCGCGCGCCCGGGCCGTGGTCGAGTCGGCGGCGCGGCGCTCCGGCTGGGGCGGCCGCCCGCCGGACGAGTCCATCGGGCTCGGCATCGGATTCGCCCGCTACAAGAACATGAGCGCGTACTGCGCCGTAGTCGCCGAGGTGGCCGCGGTCAGCGAGATCCGGGTGCGGCGCCTGACCATCGCGGTCGACGCCGGCTTGGTCATCAACCCGGACGGCGCGGCGAACCAGGTCGAGGGCGGCGCGATCCAGGCCGCCAGCTGGGCGCTGAAGGAGCAGGTGCGCTTCGATCGCTACGGCGTGACCAGCGACACCTGGGAGACGTATCCCATCCTCCGGTTCTCCGAGGTGCCGGCCGTCGACGTCGAGCTGCTGCCCGGCAACGGAAACCCGGCGCTCGGCGTCGGAGAGGCGGCGCAGGGCCCCACGGCGGCCGCCATCGGCAACGCCGTGTACGGCGCGCTCGGCGTACGGGTCCGCACCCTGCCGCTCACCGAGGGACACATCCTCGCCGCCATGCCCGACTGACCGGACGGATTACCGCCAGCTGTATTCCCCGTCGGGTTGAACCGGCGGTGCGGCCAGTACGTGTCAACGGGTGCCGGGCGGTGTGTTCATGCTGACCTCCCGCGGTGTGCCGCCGCCAGGATGACTGTCGCGGCGGTCTGGGCCGGGCAGCGGGAAGGCGTCATGAGGCTGACGATGGACATCCGGCCCGAGCCTTTCTCCCGGATCAGGACACGACGCTGCGAGCGATCTCATGGGTCAGGGAGGACATCATGCAGCATGCTCAATCGCGCGCACGTTCACGGAGATGGATAGGCCGGGGTGGCCTGGCGGCGCTGGCGGGCCTGGTCGCGTTCGGGGTTTCGCCCGCACTGCCCGCCCTGGCGGGCTCGTGGTCGGCGCCGGTCCAGCTGCCGGGGTCGTGCGGCAGCTCGGCGACGGTGAACCAGGCCGGGGCCATGGCGGCCGGCGGGACCTTCAAGGCCGCCGACGGCACCACGCACGTGCAGGTGTGCACCAGCCCGGACGGGAAGACATGGCAGGCGACGGACCTGGGCCCCGGCGGCGACCAGCCGCACGGCGGGCAGCACCCCGTCATGGCGCTGAGCCCGGACGGGCACGCGGTCGCGCTGTGGGGCAGCACGGTCGGCTGCCCGGCCTCGTGCGCATACATCCTGCAGGCCGCCGTGCGGCCGCCGGGCGGCGGCTGGGGCGCGCCGGTGACGCTCAGCACCGAACTCAACTGGGGTGCCGGCGGGCTGGCACTCGGCATGGACGGCTCCGGTAACGCGATCGCCGCCTGGGTCGGGTTCTACGCCGGCGCCAGCCACTACGCCGTTCTCCCGGCCGGGAAAAGCCACTGGGGTCAGGCCCAGACGCTATCGACGAGCAGCGGCCAGGGGGCGGCGCGTAACCTGAGCCTGGCGGTGAGCCCGGACGGGAGCGCGGTCATAGCCTTCGCCGGGGGCGGCGACGGGATCTGGGCCGCGTCCGCTTCCGTCCTGGGCGGGTTCTCCGCCCCGGTCCACGTGGCCGCCGGCGATTACGGCAAGGACTCGGCCCCGAAGGTCGCGCTCGATGACGCCGGGCAGGCCTCCCTGGTCTGGTCGCAGACGACGCGCACCGAGGCGGCGACCCGGTCGCCCAGCGGGGCGTGGAGCGCCGCGACGGTGCTCGCCTCCGCGTCTTCCAGTTCGGTGGCCACCGCCATCGACGGCGCCGGGAACGCGATCGCCGTGTTCGGGTCGTCCTACTCCTGGCACCTGGCCGGCGGCAGCTGGGGGCCGGCCGCCGCGCTGCCGTCCGGATCGGCCGGCGGGCTGGTCGTCGCCGATCCCGCCGGCACCTTTGTCTACGCCGACAGCGGCGGGAACGCGTTCACGTTCGCGGCGGGTGCCACCAGCTTCGGCGCCGGTAGTGGATCGCGCGGCAGCCTGGCCGACCTGAAGATCGTCCCGGGCCTGGCGGTGATGCTGGCGGCCGGGGCCGTATCAGCCGAGACCGTGAACTGACGACTATGCCGCTAGGGCACTAGCTGGCCGGCGCCGAGGGGGTGATCCCCGCCGCGGCGGCGATCCTCGCCGCCTCCACCTCCGGGTCGCCGCCCTCCGGCACGCTGATGATGAGGCGGCTGAAACGTCCCGACGCCAGGTTCACCTGGACCGCCGGGTGATCGCGGTGCAGGATGCAGAAATCGTAGCCGCTACCGTGCCGGCGGGTGCCCAGCACAGCGCGCCCGGCAAAGTTGATCCCCGCCATCCGCCAGCCCCGCAGGCCCAGCCACGGCTTGGGGTCGGGCGCCACAGAGACAATGGAGGAGAGACGGACCCGGATGTCACCGTGGAAACCCCAGATCTTCTCGCCCAGGGTGAGGCGGACCACCAGGTCCTTATCGTCAACGATCAGCTCGGCCATTGAGCCGAGCATACGCTCGTCGGCCGCCGGATTGGGCTCCTGGCCGGACCGGGCGGGAAAGCCCGGCCCGTTCGGTTCGAACAAGAAAATGATCCCGAACGGACCGGGTATCCCCCTCCTTAACCCCATCGGGCCTCGGTGGCGACAGACCGGATGCACGTGACGCCGTTTCAGCGCCACGCCGCATGGTCGGCTTCATGGGAACACGTTCGCCACCTCGGCGTACATCGCCGCTCCACACCAGCGGGTCATCGATTACCTCGCGGGCCCGCGCACCGGCCCGGTCAGGCAGCGTGAACCGGCCGCCAGACCTCATACCCCCGCAGCTGATAATGATCTTTAGAACACCGAGATGTGCACATGGTCGTAATGGTTCGCGGTGATGCTGCCGCGGTTCTCCATCGGGACCCAGCCGGAAGACGCCATGCGGACGTCCCAGATCCGCTGCCGGTAGATGATGTACATGATCCCGAGCCGGGAGGCGTTCGCCTGGGCCCACGCCGCAATGCCGTAGCCCAGCTGGATCGAGGAGGCGGTCGGCATGACGCCCCCGGAACTGAGCATGAAGTCGCAGGCCCGGCCGAGCGGATGCTCGCCGTCGTTGCCGGGCCTGTAGCAGCCGATGGCGGAGAACGGGCCGAACCTCCGGTCGACCTCGTCTCGCACCTCCCGCATGCGCGGCGTGATGTTGTCCCCGATGACCGGCGACTGCGGATGGAACTGCGCCAGCAGGCGCTTGATCCGCTGCTGCTGGCCGACCAGCGTCGCGACCATCTGGCGCAGCCCGGCCACCTTGGCCTTCGCGGCCTGCTCGGCCTGCTTTCCGGCGTCGGTGAGCTGTTGCAGCTGCTGTTCCCGGGCGTCGCGCTGCCGGGCGAGATATTCGATGGTCGCGGACCTGCCGAGCACCTGCTCCGGGTCGCCGCCGGCCAGGAACGCGAGGGCCTGGTCGGGCGCACTGCCCATGTAGCTCGCCGCGGCGAGCCTGGCGAGCTGGCGATGCGCGGCGGCAAGCTGGCCGTCCAGCCGCCGCACCCGGGCGGCTGCCGTCTCGGCGTCGGTCTCCGCCCCGGTGAGTATCTCCAGCTGACCGCGGTACTGCCGGGACAGCTTGGCCGCCTGGGCCTCCAGCTGGGCGAGGGGCGTAGGGCCGTCAGCGTGGAGCAGCCGGCCGGCCGCGCCATCTCTCGCTAGCTGGGCGGCTGGCGCCGCCGCCCGGGCGGACGAGGCAACCAGCGAGCATGCCACGGCCACGACCGCGACGCCACCCCAGCCGCGTGCCGCGCGGCGAAGCCAGCATCCGGGAATGGCGAACCGGCTATGGGTGGAGTACCGGCGACGCACAGGCTGACCTCTCCCTCTGCCGACACCGTGTCAGTGCCAGGCCGGATCTCGGCGGCCATGGGAGCTACGCCGGACGATAGCAGCCCGTTCCCGCCAGGTGCTGGCCGTTCCGCCGATTTCCGCTCCCGCGGGATAGCTTGGAGGCATGGCGATCATGACCCGGACCCTCGGGGGCACCGGTGCGGAGGTGACCATCCTCGGCTACGGCGCCATGGAGCTGAGAGGCCGGCCGCGCGGTCCCCAGATCGCGGACGAGGATGCGGGCCGCCTGCTGAACGCGGTCCTCGACGGCGGCATCAACCTGATCGACACCTCGCCCGACTACGGCCGCAGCGAGGAGCTGATCGGCACCTTCATCGGCCACCGCAGGGCCGAGTTCTTCCTCGCCTCCAAATGCGGGTGCCCGATCGAGTTCCCGGCCGACGCGCCTCCGCCCTACCCGCATGACTACAGCCCCGAGAATGTCCGCGCCGACGTCGAGCAGTCGCTGCGTCGCCTGCGCACCGACTACCTCGACCTGGTCCAGGTGCACATGTCACCGAGCAAGGCGACGCTCGAGGAGAACCACACGGTCGAGACGCTCGAGGACCTCCAGGCCGAAGGCAAGCTCCGCTTCATCGGCATGTCGGGCATCCTGCCGAACCTGCCCGATCACGTCGCGATGCGCGTCTTCGACGTCTTCCAGATCCCGTACTCGGCGGTCCAGCGCGATCACGAGAAGCTCATCACCGAGGCCGCGGACGCGGGTGCGGGCACGCTTATCCGCGGCGGCGCGGCGCGCGGCGCCGCGGCGGAGGACAAGAACTGGCAGATCGGGCCGCTTAGCCAGGATCCCGGCGTCGGCCAGCGGAACTGGGAAACCTCCGGCATCGCCGGCCTCCTAGGCGAGGCGGGCATGAGCAATATGGAGTTCGTCCTGCGCTTCACGCTCAGCCACCCCGGCCTGTCGACCACGATCGTCGGCACGTCAAACCCGGTCCACCTGGCCGGCAACATCGCCGTGGCGGAGCGAGGGCCGCTCCCTGCCGACCTCTGCGAGGAGGCCAAGAAGCACCTCCCGCTCCCGGAAGCCCGCTAACCAGAACCAGATCCCTGGCCATGTGCCGCAGTGGTCATGGACGTTGTGCGGGTGCGACCAGGTTCCGGACTTCGGCTCGCGATACCGACGGCGCCGCTTGTTCCAGCCAGTCAAGCGGCGTGCGGCCGTGACTGTCGCGGGCGTCCGGGTCTGCCCCGTGGTCGATGAGTACCTCGATGGTCCGCAGGAAGCCCGCCCTGGCCGCGTAGTGCAGCGCTGTCGCGTTGAGAGCCCGCACGCCGGTCGTACCTTCTGGGTCGCCGGTACGACGATCGTTCACGCTGGCGCCGTGGCGCAGGAGGGCACGGACATACTCCGGGTCGTCCTTGCGGCCCTGGTTTCCCGTGCAACTGGCACCGATCCACGAGCCCGAGGAGTCGATCGCCGCGCCCCGGCTGGCCAGCAGCGGAGCAAGCTCGGGATGAAGGACCCAGCGCCCGACGCCGATCCGGGTCGCGTCCGCCCCGTGTGCCAGCAGCAGTTCGACCATCGCCAGGCTGCCCTGCGCGGCGGCGCCGCGCAACGCCCGCTCATAACCTGGAAGCGGATGTGCGACGTGGTCCAGGATGAGTCGCAGCGCCGGGGTCTGCCCGCCCGCGACCGCGTGTTCGACGGGTGTGATGTCGAGGACGTCGACCGCCGGATCCGTCGCCTGGGCCAGGCTGGGATCGGCCGTGAGCATCGGTGCGAGCAAGGTGAGGTCGCCGAGGAACGCCGAGGTGAAGACGTCCTCGTTGGCACCCGCCGCCAAGAGCAGCGACTCGACCACGGAACGATGCTTCATCCGGACCGCGCAGAGCGGCGTCACGAAGATCACCCGCTCGAACGCCACCCCGGTGACGCTGACCGGAAGGTAGAAAGGATGGTCCGCCCCGACGCCGCGGTCCAGCAGCATCCGGACGATTCCGGCGCGGCCTGCCAGGGCGGCGGCCTGCATGATCGCCGCCGCATACGACGGAAGCAGCAGATCCGGCGCCTCCGCCAGCGCCGCGGCGAGCCCGCCTGCATCACCACGGTGAGCCAGATCCTTCGCCCGCGCCACGCTACGGGCGCCGATGCCGCACCAGGCCACTGGCCGTGGGCCGTTCCCTGCCTCGCTCCCGCGGATGCCCCTGCCGCCGGGCCTGTTCGCTCGCCCGGGGGGTCCTGCCGGGGCCACCTGCGCGCTGACCAGAGCCATGGCGAGGGAGCGGACCTGCGTGAAGATCGCCCTGCGATCGGCCTCGGCCGCGACCGTGGCCTCCATCGCCCGGCGGAAGTGCCCCAGCCACCGGCGGGCGAGCGCGGGCGTGATCGGCAGACCGTCGTGGCGGTGTCTCATCCCCGCGTGGGCGTGCTCGCTGAAACGACGCGGACCGCCCAGCCACTCGGCGAAGAACAGCTTTTGCATCGACCGGCCGCCGGCGAGGTCGCGCCCGAACAGCGGGCGCAGCTGATCGTCGTCCCCGATCTCCTCATACAGCAGGTCAACCAGTCTGTCGATCGCCGGCTGGCCGCCGACGCGCTCGAACAGATCGGTACCACGGAAGGTCCGGAAACCCGGCGGGTGATCCAGCAGGCCGCGGTGCTCAAGGCCGGTCAGGCGGGCACCGGGCGGCGACTGCCTGCGCAGGGCGGTCGTGTACTTCTCGCCTGCGCGGGCCGCGGCGCGTGCCTTCTTCCCCGCGGTGGTCTGCTTCTTCGGCATGGCTGCGTCCGTCCCCGGCGGGACCCCGCGCATCCCGCCGACGAAAGGGCATGCCTACCGGACAGCGGGTAATCGCGGGCCCCGAGAGACCTTGACCGGCGATGCCATCGTGCGGCGCAGGCGCGGACGGCGGCGGCGGACGGCGTACGGATCATGCCGTGACCGACATGATAACAGCGCCGGGCCGGACAGCCCGGCTCCCGCTCACGGTCGGCGGACTGAGCTAGGCCAGTTCGACGGTGTTCGCGGAGCGGGGTCACGGGGGCTGACCAGGCTGTTCTGGTAGGCGAAGACAACGAGCTGCGCGCGGTCACGCGCGCCGAGCTTGACCATCGCCCGGCTGACGTGGGTCTTGGCGGTTGCGGGGCTGAGCACCATGGCGTCGGCGATCTCGTCGTTGGACAGGCCGTGCGCCACCAGGGCCACCACCTCCCGTTCCCTCCTGGTGAGGGTTTCCATGCCCGCCGCGGCGACCGCGTCCGGCGGCCGGGCGACGAACTCGCCGATCAGGCGGGCGGTGACCGCGGGGGACAGCAGCGCGTCCCCGCGCATGACCACGCGCAGCGCCTGCAGCAGCTCGGCCGGCTGGGTGTCCTTCAGCAGGAAGCCGCTCGCGCCGGCCCGTAGCGCGCGGAAGATGTACTCGTCGAGCCCGAAGTTCGTGAGGATGACGACCCGCACGCTGTCCAGCCGCTCGTCCGCGACGATCTGCCTGGTGGCCTCGATGCCGTCGACCGCGGGCATCTGGATGTCGATGAGCGCGATGTCCGGGCGGTGCTCGGCGGCAAGCGCCACCGCCTGCTCGCCGTCGGAGGCCTCGGCGACCACCTCGATGTCGTCTTCCGCTTCGAGCAGGGACCGGATGCCGCTGCGGATCAGCGCCTGGTCGTCGGCGAGGAGGACCCTTATCACGACGGTGCCCGCACGGGGAGTTCGGCGCGCACCTGGAAGCCGCCGCCCTCCCGAGGCCCGGCGTGCAGCCGTCCGCCGAACGCGGATACCCGCTCCCGCATCCCGATCAGGCCAAGGCCAGGTCCTGTGGACGTCGTCGCGCTGACGCCCTTTCCGTCGTCGTCGACCTGGACCGTCAGGGCGTCCGGCGCGTAATGCAGGTGAACGGAGGCGCAGGCCTGGCCGGCGTGGCGGCTGACGTTGGTGAGCGCTTCCTGCACGATCCTGTAAGCGGCCTGGTCGACGTCGGGCGGAAGCGGCTGCTGGCCGCCGGTGACGGTGACGGATACGGGCAGCCCGGCGGAGCGCGCCCGCGCCACCAGGCCGTCCAGCTGGCCGAGGCCGCTGCCGTCGCCGTTGCCGTCCTCGCCGTCGTAGTCGTCCTGGCCGCGGAGCACGCTGAGCGTGGCGCGCAGTTCCCTGGTGGCGTCCGCGCCCGCTTCCTGGATCGCCAGCAGTGCGGGCGGCACGTCCTCGCTGCGCTTTCGCGCCAGGTGCACCGCCACGCCGGCCTGGACCTGGATCACGGAGATGCTGTGCGTCAGGGAATCGTGCAGCTCGCGAGCGATGCGCAGGCGCTCCTCAACGGCTCTGCGCCGGGCGGTCTCGTCCCTGGTCCGTTCCGCTTCCTCGGCGCGCTGCTCGACCTCGCGCAGGTGCAGTTGCCACATCCGGGACGCCACGGCCATGACCCCCGCCGAGATGAGCCAGCCGGCCGCGTAGAACCTCTGCCGGCCGCGATCGGTGCGCATTCTCCGAGCCTACGCGCCCACCTCGCGGGCGCATCGGCTCGGCGTAGCCATTTTCGGCTACTCCCCGCGTCGTACTCCCGCACCCTGCCAGCCGTCCCGCTGCGTAAGACGTGGATGCCCCAGCCATGTCGTTCATGCGACGTGGATGTGGCATCCACGTCGTAAGGG
>Ga0318496_10000356_pt1 | contig 15544 bp, 14 predicted proteins | sample GRESIP109b1f22_FD_203296 | JGI IMG/M metagenome (GOLD analysis project Ga0318496, IMG submission 203296) | Tropical soil microbial communities from Luquillo Experimental Forest, Puerto Rico - GRE.SIPMG.109b1f22 | ecosystem: Environmental > Terrestrial > Soil > Tropical forest > Bulk soil... | reverse complement strand
GATGATCTCCGCCGTGGCGGCGTCCACAACCCGCAACGTCAGATCGATCCCCCCGTCGGCAGCGGGGCTCACCTCAACATCCGCGGGGATCGTCCCATCGCTGTCCAGGTGGTAGATGACCTCCTCGACGGCGGCAGCCAGCAGGTCAGCGTCGGAGCCGCCTTCAAGGTGGTGCTCGGTGACGTGCTGATATGTGGTCCCGCTGATGTCGGCGAAGCTTTCCACCAGGCCGCGCACGGCTTCGGCGATGCAACCCTCGCGAGTCCGCCCCCACGCCTCGATGCGCAGGTCCGCGGTGTGCGGCACGCTCCTATGCCCGCAGCCGCGCCGGCCAGGCCGTTCGTCTAGCTGATTCATGGCCGAACCATTCCCTTCTGCCGCATCCTTGCCCCCGGATATACAGCCTGCCGTCCCAGGGGCATTACCGGCCACGCCGGCCCTCGTTGGTCCCAGCCGGCCGGTGACACCGCGGGGATCTGGCGTTGTCTGAGGTGGTACGAAGTCGGCCCAGAGCTGGCGAGCGCTCGCTGACATCGGCCAGGCGCATTCCGCTAATCCAGAAGCCGAGAACCCGGACGTCCTCTCAGGGGACGTTCAGACGGTCCAGCAGGTCCGGAAGCACGGCAGATGGCCGGCGCGGAGGGTCAGCCATGACAACCTTTCCTCCATCTTGTCAGTCCTGAGCCCATCCCACGCTGTCGGCCACCCCCACCGGATGACCCGGCCACGGACCCGCCAGGCCCGACGTTCCGGCAACGCTTCCGCACCGCCACCTCGGGTGACGATCGCCCGGCCAGCCAGGACCTTCGCCCCTCGATACCGCGGTCAGGTGGACCGATCCTGGCTTCATAGCGCACAGGTCGCCTGCCGGGTCGGGCCGGTACGGCCGAGGAAGGGAGACCTGCGATGAACACGCTGATCGTCATCGTCGTCGTGGTGGCGGTGCTGGTGTTGCTGACGCTCGTGCTGGCGGTGCGGATCGTGCGGCAGTACGAGCTGGGAGTGGTGTTCCGGCTGGGCCGGCTGAGCGGCGCGCGGGCGCCGGGGCTGCGGCTGATCATCCCGTTCGCCGACGTGATGCACAAGGTGTCACTGCGGATCGTCACCGCGCCGATCCAGTCACAGGGCATCATCACCCGGGACAACGTCAGCGTGGACGTGTCCGCGGTGGCCTACTACCAGGTGGTCGACGCGATCAAGTCCGTGCTGGCGATCGAGAACGTCCGCGCCGCGATCGACCAGATCGCCCAGACCACGCTGCGCAAGGTCGTCGGCCAGCACAGCCTGGACCAGACGCTGGCCGAGACCGACATGATCAACCTGGACATTCGCCAGATCCTCGACGCCACCACGGCCGAGTGGGGGGTGGAGGTGACCCTGGTCGAACTCAAGGACATCCAGCTGCCCGACAGCATGAAGCGGGCCATGGCGCGCCAGGCAGAGGCCGAGCGGGAAAAGCGCGCCAAGATCATCAACGCGGAGGGCGAGTCCCTGGCCGCGGCCGCGCTGGGCGAGGCCTCCGACACGATGATGGCGCACCCGCTCGCGCTGCAGCTGCGCAACCTGCAGAGCCTGGTCGAGATCGGCGTCGACAAGAACACCACCGTCGTGTTCCCCGCCCCGCTGATGAGCACGATCGAGGAACTCGTCGCATTCCTCACCCGCGAGAACAGCGCCGCGCACGGCGGGAGGCCCCCGGGTGTCAGCGAGCCACACGGGGCGCTGGTGTCGGCGGCCTCACGATGACGCCGTGCCGGGCCTAGGGAGGCTGCGATGATCAGTCATGCGGATGTGGAGAAGCTACGGGGCATGCGCGCGCCGGAACCGGCCGTGCTGTCGCTGTACCTGCCAGTGCCGATGGACCCGGCCGGCGCGCGGGGCCTGGCCGCCCGGGCAGAAGACCTGATGGCCAGCGCCGGAGCCGGCGGCCCGGGCGGCTCGAGCATCGCCAAGTCCGGTCACGCCGACCGTGATGCCGTGCTCGGCGCTCTGGCCGCACACGGACGGGACTGGCTCGGCCACACGGTCGCGTTCTTCGCCTGCCAGCAGCTTGGCCTGTTCGAGGCGCTGCCGCTGCCGTGCGTTCTCCCGGGACGTGCCGTCCTGGCGACACGGCCGCACGTCCGGCCGCTGCTCGCGGCGATCCAGCGATGCCCGGACTACCTGGTCGCGATCACCAGCCGACGGCACGCCCGGGTGCTGTCGGTCAGCGGCAACCGGGTCGAAACCGTCGCCAGCCAATCCGAGGAGGGCCCGCGCAGTCACGGCTTCGGCGGGTGGTACGGGCTGGAAACCCACCGCATCCAGCAGCGCATCATCCAGCTGGGCCGCCACCATTACCGGGAGACCGCCGCGATCCTCGAACGGGCCGCCAGCGTCGGCCAGCACGTGCCGCTGGTGATCGGAGGGCACGACGACAGCATCACCGGCTCGCTAAAGGAGCTGCCGCCCGCGGCGCGGGAGGCCTTCGCCGGGAGCTTCACCGCCGACCCGCATGCCCTGACCCCGGCCAGGGTCCGGGAGCTGGCGCGCCCGGTCATCGAGGGCTGGGTGGCGCGCCGCGAACAAGAACTGGCCGGGGAGATCCTCGGCGGGCTGGCCGCGGTCGGGCTGCACGCATCGCTGGCCGCGGTCAACCAGGGCGTGGCCGGCCACCTGCTGGTGGCGCATGAGGGCATGATCGCCGGGTACATGTGCGGCCGCTGCGGCGCGCTGAGCACCGGCAGCGTCGAGTGCCCCGACTGCGGCACGGCCGCGCGGACGGTGCCGGACCTGCTGGAGGAGATGGTGCAGCGGACCCTGGATGACAACGGGCCGGTGACGATGATCCGCGACGCCCCGTTCAGCGTCGCCGCGAGGCTGCGCTTCCCGGTCACGGGAGGAGAGAACGTTACGAGAGGGGGCGGACGATGAGGGCTGCTCAGACCGCGCAGGTGCGGGTCGAATCCCATGGCAGGGTTCCGGATGGGTCCGCGGAGCTGGCTGAGGCCAAGGTCGGCTCGCTGCTGCGAGCCGCGGCCGAGCCGGTCCTGTCCGCCCGTGTCACGCTGGCGGTGGCCGCGGACCCCGCTGTGGCCCGCCCGGCGGTCGCCCAGGCCACCATCGACATGAACGGCCGGGTGCTCCGGGCCCAGGCGGCCGGCCAGACGATGCGCGCGGCCATCGGGCAGATGGCGGACCGGCTCCAAGCCCGGCTCGGCCGGGCGGCCAGGCACTGGGCGGCGCTGCGCGGCACGATCCCGGCGGCCGAGCCCGGCGAATGGCGGCACCAGGCCATCCCGTCCCACCGGCCCCCGTACTTCCCCAGACCCGCCGACCAGCGGGCGGTCATCAGCCACGCCAGCTATGCGGCCAGGCCGGAGACCCCGGACGAGGCGATCGCCGAGCTGGACCTGCTCGACTATGACTTCCACCTGTTCACCGAGCGGTCCACCGGGCAGGACAGCGTGATGTACCGGACCGCCGGCGGCTACCGGCTCGCAATGGCGCACCCGAAGCCGGGCCGCCTGGGCCCGCTGCCCGCGTCCATGACGGTCAGCCAGCTACCAGCCCCCAGGCTCTCGGTCCGGGAGGCGGCCGAGCGGCTCGATGCGGCGGGGCAGCCGTTCACGTTCTTCACCGACGCTGATACCGGCCGCGGCTGTGTCGTCTACCACCGCTACGACGGTCACTACGGCCTGCTGGTTCCCTCCGGCACACGGCGCTGACGGTCAGCCGGACCGCTGGTGCCTATCAAGTGCGCCCTGGCCAGGTGGCCTGAGGCAGTGACCCCGGCCGCCGGCCAAACCGCCATCCGGCCTGGGCTGCAAGCGCTCCGGCCGACTTCCCGGGCTGCATCATCTGGTGGTGGTCACCCGGGGAGCATATACGGCCGGTCGGGGCGCCAGATATGCTCCGGGCCGTGAGGACGGATCGCCTCCACCGCTCGGTCCACGGACTGGCCTGCCACCCCGGCGGTGCCGCCGACTTCGGTGTCGATTACGGCCGCGTCCGGCCACGGTTCCGCGAAGGCCTCCATCTGCGCGGCGATCGCATCGTCCGCGTCGGAGACGCGGCTGGGCCGGGTGCTCATCCGCTGAGCGGCCAGCTCGCCCGGGGCGGTGCAGCGCAGCTGCACCAGGTCGGCGCTGGCCTCGGCAGCGGTTGCCGCCGCAGCGGCCCGCTGCCGTGCTGTGATGAAGGACGCGTCGGCGATCACGGACTCGCCGTGAGCCAGCAGGACGGCGGCGCGGCGCTGTAGCTCGCGGTAGGTTCGTTCGGTCCATTCGGCGGTGTAGATGCCACTCCCGTAGCGGGCACGGGCGCTGGTCTCGGCGGGCAGCCCGGCCAGTTCCTTCCGAACCCGGTCGCTGTTCAGCACCGTGAAGCCGAGCCGGCCGGCCGTGGCGTCGGCCAGCGCGGACTTGCCGGTCCCGGGCAGCCCGCCGATCAGGACCAGGGTGACCGCGCCCGCGCGCAGGTGCCGGAGCGCCACCTCGGCCAGGTGGCGTGCCTCGAAGCCGGCCGCCGGGTCGTCCTGCGCGCCCCGCAGGCAGGCGATCTTGGCGCGGACGAAGGCCCGGTAGGCGACGTAGTGATGGCGCAGGGACGCAGGTGCCGGGTCTCCGGAGTACTCAGCGTAGGCTGCCATGAACTGTTCCGCCAGCGCCGGGGCACCCAGCCGCTCCAGGTCCATCGCCAGGAACGCGGCATCATCGAGGCCGTCCAGCCAGCGGAGCCGATCATCGAAGTCCAGGCAGTCCAGGATCCGGGGCCCGTCATCGAGGCAGAAGATGTCGTCGGCGAGCAGGTCACCGTGCCCGTCGACGATGCGGCCCTGGCGGATCCGCGCATCGAACAGCGGCGCCCGCCCGGCTCCGAACCGCGAGGCCAGCCGTTCCGTCTCGCAGATGACGGCTGGGTCGAGCGGCTCGCGCGGCGCCAGGCGCGCTTGTATCGTCCGGGTCTGCTCGATGTTGTCGGTCCAGCGGCGGCGCAGCGCGTCGCGGCTGCCCTGCTCGGCGATCTGCGGGCTGCGGGCCGCCTTGGCGTGCTGGGCGGCGAGGATCCGCGCCACCTGGCGCAGTGGCCGGGCCACCGGCTCGTGCGAGCGGACCAGCGTGGACAGCCGCCGGGATGCTGGCATGCGGCGCATCACCACCAGGTGATCGCAGACCTCGCCGTCCGGGCCGCGGAGCTCGGCCACGCCCAGGTACACGTCGGGCGCGAACCGGAGGTTCAGCTCGGCCTCGCGGGCGCAGGCCACCGTGCGGGCCGCCACGGTGCTGAAGTCCAGGAAGCCGAGGTTGACCGGCTTTTTCAGCTTGCAGGCCAGGTCGCCGGCGAGGAACACCGCGGCAGCATGGGTCTCGGCTGCCTGGGCCCACGGCTCGTCCCGCGACCAGCCCGCCATCGGCCGTTCCGGTCCGCTCATCGGCATCACTCCTGTTTGTCACCTTTCCTCCGGGGTGCAGCCGTACAGCCAGGGGCGTAGGTCATGCCGCGGCGTGCCGTCCGTCCCTGCCGTTTACGGCTCCAGGGGCCTCGGCATTCACGCCGACGTGGGAGTGTCCGTCCCGTGGCACTCTCGCTCGCAGCCGAACTGCTGGTGGCACGGGTGTCCCTCAGTGTTGCGGCAGCCGCTCTCATCCTCGTGCCAGTGCGCCCGGCCGCGCGGCAAAAGGTCACGATCCTACGCCCTGACCTACGCCATCCCACCCGTTGAGATACAGGCTGCCGAGCGGGACGGCTGCGCCGAGATCCGGGTGACCGACCACGGACCCGGCGTGCCCGCCTCCTGCCGGGTTGAGGTCAAGCTCGGCGACCTAGGGCATGTCATCGGCCAGCCGGGAGACACGGAGCAGGATATCGCGCAGCGCCCCGGTGCCGAGCGCGTGCTCCAGCAGTGCCGGCGCCGCGCGGACGGAGCGGATCAGGTCCTCGGCATCGGCGTCGGTGAGGGGGGCCAGCCGGGCCGCGTAGTCGGCGAGCACGTCAGCGGCAACCCCGCCAGTCCCGAACACCACCACCGGGCCGAATACTGGCTCCTGCACGACGCCGAGGAGCGTTTCGATGCCGCCGGTGATCATGGGCTCGACAGGCACCCCGGACATCGGCCCGGCGAACCTGCCCTGCAAGCGGAGCATGGCGGCGCGCACCTCACCGGGGGCCGTGCAGGTCCAGTTCGACGACGCCGACCGCGGTCTTGTGCAGCAGGCCGGGCACGTCGGCCTTGAGCACCACGTGGCCGCCGAGTGCGGCCGCTGCCTCGACGGCGGCGTCGGCATTGCGGTCAGTGCGGGGAGCAGGTCCGCCGAGGCGCTCCGCACGATCACCGCGATCAGGGCAGCAACGCCGTCCTGGGCGGCGGCGATGCGCACCACCTCACCGAAGGCCTCCGGGCTGACTGCCGCGGTGGTTTCCACTGGGCCGTCCAGGAAGGCCGCGACGGGCAGCACCTCCCGCAGGTGGCCACGAGTAGCCGCGCATGTCGCGGCCACGGCCAGGCCGGCTTCCGCACAGGCGTCGGCGGCATGCGCGCCCGCGCCGCCCCCGTTGGCCACGACGGCGACCAGGTTGCCCGCCGGAACCCGCTGTGATGCCATCAGCGCGGCCGCCTCCAGCAGTTCACCGAAGCTGGCGGTGGCGATGATGCCGCCTGCTCGAACAGCGCCTGCCGAGTGATCAGCGGCGCGGCCGCCGCCGCGGTGTGTGAGGCGACGGCCCGCTGACCGGGAGCCGACCAGCAGGCGTGGACAGTCAGGATCGGGATCTTGGCGCCGACCCGGCGCGCGGTCCGGGCGAAGCGGCGCGGGTTGCCGAACGATGGTCAACGTCGTGCCATCAGTCAGCAGCGCATATGAGCGCCCGGACCCCGCGGCCCCCCGCGGGCCCGGTCAACCGATCACCTCCGCGCCTGCGACTGGTCCTGTCACGACCCCATCATCCCTGGTCCGCGATCCCGGTGCACATCCTGCAGCCGGTTCCGCGGTGAAAAGCGCACTTGGTCTCTCGTGCCAGCTAGGACTGGCGTCAGCAGGTCGAGTGGAACAGCCCGGCGACCGGTACGTCTTGCGCCAGGTCGTTGTAGATCCTGACCGCCTCGCGCGTCTGCGCCGCATGCACCGTGACGGACCGCCCGGCCAGGTGATCCAGTGTGCGCGGGATCGACCTGGAGCCGCCGGTTCATCCCCAGGGACAGCACCACGACCGTGGCGCCGTGGGCCAGGAGTTCTTCCACGTCGGCGGGCTGGATGCCGGGTGAGTGCCTGGTGCCGGTCTCGTTCCAGTCCCATCCGCGGCCACCGCCCGGGTAGAGCTTGAAGTCCTTCCCCGCGCCGATCCCGTCGACCTCCATGCGGCCCCGCGCGACCGCGAGGATCCTTCGTGATCTCTGCTCGTCGCTCATTACCGGATCCCCGGACTTGGCGTGGGACCAAAGCCCATTGTGCTCTCGCTCGCCGGCCGGGGATCGTGGCAAACGGCAAGAGCCGTGAACGGCTAGTGGAGGTGTGCCATGAGCATCGCGCGCCGGATCGCGGAACTGTACAACGTCAGGATGAATGCGGCGCTGGATCGCGCCGCGGATCCTCGTGAGCTGGTGGACTACACCTACGTTCAGCTGCAGGAACTGCTGGCCGAGGTGCGCCTGGGCGCGGCGGAGATCGCCGCCAGCCGCAAATGGGCGGAATTGCGGGTGAGCGGCCTGCGGCGGGCCGCGGACCGGCTGGGCGAGCAGGCGGAACAGGCGGTGCTGGCAGGCCGGGACGACCTGGCCCGGCTGGCGCTGGCCCGCCGGGCTGCGCTGTTGGCTCAGGTTTCCCGGTTGCGGGAGCAGCAGGATGCGCTGCGCGCCGAGGAGCAGAAGATGGCCGACGCCGGGCGGCGGCTGCAGGAGAAGATCGACGCGTTCGGCATACGCAAGGAAGCGATCAAGGCCGCCTACACCGCGGCGCGGGCCCAGGCCAGCATCGCCGAGGCCTTCGCCGGGATCTCCGGCGAGGTGGCGGACGCCGGCACGGCCGCCCGCCGCGCGGAAGATGAGGAAGCTGACCTGCAGGCACGGGCGGCCGCGCTCGATAACCTGCTGACCACGGAAGCCCGGGGCGGCCCCGGGCCTACGCTGAGCGATGAGCAGCTCCAGGCACAGTTGGATCAGATCAGCATGCGCGCGGAGGTGGATGAGGAACTGGCCCGGCTCAGAGAACGGCTCGCGGCAGGCGCCGACCAGGGGCACCGGTCCGTTCCGCATACCGCTGACGTGCGTATCGAGGCATGGGCGCCGACACGGGAGGCATGCCTAGCCGAGGCAGCACGAGGACTGGTGGACAGTTTCGCGGCCGTCGCGGCCGCCCGGCCCCGGCGCACGTCCGAACGGCGCTTCATCGCGGGCTCAGACGAGGACCTGCTGGTAGCGATCATCGGGGAGGTTATCTACCGGCTGGACGCCGATGGCGAGATCCCGGTCACCGTAGACGTCCGGCCAGCCCCGGACGGCGGGGTCGTGCTGTCCATGCAGCTGGCCGGCATGGGCGAGGCGGAGATCACGGGGGCCGCGCCGAAGGCGGCGTCACTGCACGACCTGCGCTGCGCGCCCGGCCCGGCCGGCCGGTGGTCATGCGGGATCACCATCGACGTGTAGAAAGAGGACGAGGCCCGCCCCGCAGGTGACCTACGGCCCTGCCCGCCATCCTCGAGCAGACGCCATAGCCATCAAGAACGCGTTCCGCAAGCTGGCCCGCCGCCATCACCCGGACATCAGCACCGAGCCGGACGCCGAACAGTGGTTCAAGGAAATCGCCGAAGCCTATGGCGTGCTATCCGACCCGGCCAAGCGCGCCAGCTACGACGCCCACGGGTTCGCCGGCCTGGCCGGGGCCACCCCCGAGGACCTGTGGGGCAGCCTCGACCTCAGCGACATCCTCGTGCCCGCCGCGGCCGGGTTGGGCGGACTGTTCGACGGGCCGTTCGGGCAGGCCGCCGCAGGGCCACCGCGCGGTGCCGACCTGCGCGTGGACCTGGTGATCCCGCTGCGCCGGGTACTGGCCGGCGGGAAACAGACGGTCACGATCTCCCGGCCGGGCCGCTGCCCGCAGTGCGCGGGCAGCGGCGCGGAGCCCGGTACCGCCCGCGTGCCTGCCCGGACTGCGGCGGGACCGGCCAGCCGACCACGGCCAGCCGCCGCGGCCCGGTGGCAGTCCGGCAGGTGACCACCTGCCCGGCCTTCCGGGGCCGGGGGCAGGTCATCGACCAGCCGTGCCGTGCCTGTGACGGCACCGGGCAGGCAGTGCAGGTGGACAACGTCGCCATCCGCGTCCCGCGCGGCGTCCCGGAGGGTACCGCGCTGCGGCTGGCCGGGCGGGGAATGTCCAGCCCGGTGCCCGGCGGCCCGCCCGGTGATGGCTATGTGATCATCCGGACCGGTGCCGATCCCCGGTTCACCCGGGCGGGCGCCGACCTATGGCACGAGCTTCACATCGGGGTCGCCGACGCCGTGCTCGGCAGCACCGCGGCCGTCCCCGCGCTCGACATCGAGGCACACGTGCCGGTGCCGCCCGGAACCCAGCCCGGCGACGTGCTGCCCATATGACAAAGCCCCTGTCCGGCCCCGGCGCAGGCCGGCATGCTGCATGCATGAACGTATCAGCGGACCCATCGTCAGCCGCCAAGGGCACCAGGGAGCTTATGGAACGTGTCCGCCGACTTGAGGACCAGCTGACGGCACTCACCGAGGCAGTCGAGGTGCTCACCCGGGGCCTTGAGAGCAGCCCCATGGCCGAGCCTCAGAACCATCACATCGAGGAAGCGGCCCGGCGAGCGCACGAGCTGCTGCTGCTCGCCAAATCGGCGCCTCCGGACGCTGGACCTGACGAGAGCGATAGGAGCATCTGACCAGCCGAGTGCAGCGCTGGCGCCGCCTGCCGACCGGGGCAACTTCTGGTGTTCCGGCGCTGGGCTCCAGTCAGGCCCGTTTCCAGGCCAGGCCGCCAGATTGCGGACATCGTCCATGGTTCCATGCCGCGCTTGGGGCCCAGGCCATGGTCCGGAGCGGCGGTGACTTCCGACCCTGGTCATCGCCGGGCGCTGGCCGCACGGTGGCATGACTTCGCAGTCGACAACTCCGACAACCCAGGAGGTGATTCTCATGATCGAGGTCACCGCCGTGGCGCTGGCCGCCCACCCGTTCCTGCACGGCATGTCCCATGGCCACCTGGCCGTGCTCGCCGACGCCGCCTCGGACGTCACCTTCCCGGCTAAGCACCGGCTCTTTGAGGACGATCACGGCGCCACCCGGTTCTGGCTGATCCAGTCCGGCCACGTGACCCTGGACTTGCACGTTCCCGGGCGGGGCCGGATGAACATCGAATCTATCGGCATGGGCGAGCTGCTCGGCTGGTCGTGGCTGTTCCCGCCGTACAAGTGGGCATTCGGCGCCGTGGCCGCCAGCCCCGTCGAGGCCTTCGAATTCGATGCGCGCACGGTGCGGGCACGCTGCGCCGCCGACCCCGTGCTCGGGTATGAGGTCACGCGGCGGGTCGCGCGCGTCCTCTCCAAGCGGCTGCAGTCCACCAGGGTCAGGCTGATCACCGTCTCCATCCAGCCTGTTGGGGTGCGCTGACCGGGCATACGGAGGACCGTAAGTCCCGCGACCTTTGAGGCCGAGGCCCCGTGGCGGTCCGCCGCACACCGGTGAGTCAGCTGAGCTTGATGGAAGGGCCGTGATGCGAGCGCGCAAGCCCGATGATGAGGCTAGGTCACGGCGAGCAAACCGGTAGCGCGGCCCGGGCTTGGACCGCAGCCTGCTCGCGGGTCATCACGGCCGCGAGCTCGTCCTGCGATACCCCGGCCGTGCACCACCTCGGGGTTGAGAACCTACGCCTCGTCCTCGCCCATGCCCGCATCCTCACGATCGGCGAACACCATCACAGCTCCTCGGGGCAAGTCTCGCCGCAGCCAGAGCGGTACTGCCGGGAACCATGGTCCGGATTCAGTGACCAAAGTCCCTACCGGCCCGGCCGGGCTGCGGCATTGCCTGCGGCCAGGAGGTGAGGACCATGGCAGGTCTGATGAGGCGCGAGCCTCGCGGGGAAGCCGCCGACGTCTTCAGCCGCTTTGACAGGCTGTTCGAGGAGTGGGCACGGATGATGCCGTTCCGGCCCATGTCGTTCCCGCGCTGGCTGGAAGCGGGGGACCTGATCCGGGTCGAGGAATACCGGGAGGACGGAACCCTGGTGGTGCGGGCCGATCTGCCCGGCATCGACCCGGACAAGGACGTGGAGCTCACCGTCGCCGGCGGGATGCTGCACATCGAGGCCGAACGCCGCGAGGAGGAAAAGCGGGAGGAGAAGGGCTACCTGCGCCGGGAGGTGCGTTACGGGGCGTTCTCCCGGTCGCTGCCGCTGCCGGAGGGCGTGACCGAGGCCGACATCACCGCGTCCTGCAAGGACGGGGTCCTGGAGATCCGCATCCCGGAGCCGAAACACGAAGAAGCGAAGAAGATAGCCATCAGCAAATCCTGACGAGCGGCCGCGCTGGCCGCGCCCAGCCGCAACGACGCGGCGAGGCGCCGGCCAGTGCGGCGATCAGCAAAGCGCCCGGGCACGCCCGCCGGCCAGATGGGCAATCCCTTGAACGATGCCGACCGGAGTACCGACCACGGTGGCGCCCGAAACGGCCGAGCCTGTGCTGGGGAACTGTCGCGCCGGTCCGTTCGGATACAAGAGAATCAATCCACTTCAGCGCCCCGGAATGCCATTGACCAGGAGCGTAGTCTCTGGGTACACGGCTCCGCGGCTACCGCGGGATAGGAAACCCCGGACATCCCGGATGGCACTCAATTGCCGTGTCTGCCGCCGGTTATGAAGGATCCTGGCGGTCGCGGTCATCTGCCCTCTGGAGAATCCGGAACACCAGCGCGCCGTCTGAGGTCGCGGGTTACCTGGTCCTGAAGGATCGTGAGGCGGTCGCTGAGCCGGACCGGCACCGGCACCGGATTCCGGAGTGCCCGCGCCGCCGGGGGTAGCCAGGCCAGGTCGGCGCGGCACCGCTGCTGCGCGACGGCCAGCGGCTCCTGGGCGCCGACCCGCCGGCCCTTGCGCATGACCGGGACAAGGAGGGGCTGGTGGCCGGGCGGCGGAGGTTCTTCCCGTAGCGCGAGCACATCGCCGTCCGGGCCGCGGTAGACCTGCTTGGCTCCCGGTGGGCTGGCCTTGCCCGCGGACAGCTTCATCACCGGCCGCCCGTCGTAGGCGGCCAGCTTGTAGGCGCTGTCCAGGTACGGCGCGTCCGCGGAGACGCCCATCTTGGTGCCCACCCCGTACGCGTCGATCGGCGCGCCGGCGGCGGCCAGGGCGGCGATCGCGTATTCGTCCAGGCCGCCGCTGGCGAAGATCCTGGCGTCGGCCAGCCCGGCCTCATCCAGCATCGCGCGGGCCACCCGGGCCAGCGCGGCCAGGTCGCCGGAGTCCAGGCGCACCCCGACCGGCCCGGGCAGCCGCAGCCTCCGGGTCGCCTCGATGGCGTTACGCACGCCGTGGCCAGTGTCGTAAGTGTCGACCAGGAATGTGATCGCGCCGGGGAAGTCCTCGGCGAACGCGATGAACGCCGCCTCCTCATCGCCGAACGCCTCGATGAAGGAGTGCGCCATGGTGCCCGCGGCGGCCAGCCCGTAGCGGCGCGCCGCGGCCACGTTGCTGGTGGCCGTAAACCCGGCGATCGCCGACGCGCGGGCCACCGCCAGCCCTGCGTCGATTCCCTGGGTGCGGCGGAAGGAGAAGTCGACCAGCTGCGCGCCGCCGGCGGCCAGCACGCACCGGGCCGCCTTGGCTGCCACCGCCGTCTGGAATGTCACATGGTTCAGCAGCACCGTCTCGGCCAGCTGCGCTTCGGCGATGGGCGCGGTCACCTCCAGCAGCGGCTCACCGGCGAACACGACGCGGCCCTCCGGGACCGCCTGCACGTCCCCGGTGAACCGCAGGCTCGCGAAGGCGCGCAGGGTGTCCTCCCCGTAGCCCGGGGTATGGTGCAGGTAGCCCAGATCGTCTGGGGTGAACGAGAAATCCTCGAGGAACTGCAGGCAGTCCGCCAGCCCGGCGGCAATCAGGAACCCGCGGCCGGGCGGCAGCCTGCGGACGAACAAGCTGAACGTCGCCTGGCCGGTCATCGAGCGGCGCAGGTAACTCGCTGCCATGTTGAGCTCGTACAGATCGGTCAGAAGCCCGCCCGGCACGATCGGCCTCCCTCACCAGCGGCCGCCCAGTTACAGGTTCAGATGAGCCTGCTCGTGGGTGGCGTCCTCGATGGCGGTGGCGGCCGCGTGCACAAGCTGCCCGGCCAGGTCCGACAACGCGCGGGCGGCGGCGAGCTGCGCCCCGATCCGCGCCACCTCCCGGTCGGCGGGATTACGCCGTGCCTGGCCGTGGCCGGCCAGCTGATCGCCACCAGACGTGACCAGGCGGGCCTCGGCGCGGGTCTGCCCGTCGGTCTCAGCGATGGACAAACTCACCGACCATTCATCGGTCACGTTCATGACACGCTCCTCCGCACTCAGCCAGCCTTACTTGCAAGTTACTGTCCAGCGAATGCCAGCGCGGGCCACAGGGTCCTCCTGCCCCGCACGACCGGACCTTCGTCATTGTCCTGGAACCGAGCCGGCCGACCGGGACCTCGCGGTGCCGACATGGGACGACGAGCCATTCCTGCATCTCGGGAGCAGCAGGTCGATCAGGTACGGGCGCCAGGGCACCGGCGGCATCACCGCGACAACCACCGGCCTGGCCGGGCAGCGGCACGCGCGCTCGGCGAAGACCAGCGGCCACGCCCAGTCGGCCGCATTGCCAGCCGGACAGCAAGAGCGGGGAAGTCTTGCTTCATCTGGTGATGGTCACGCCAGGCCACCCGAAGGCGGCAAGGACATAGTTCCCATGCAGAACGGCAAACGGACCAAGCCTGTGGGATCCCGGGCCGGGTGTCATGGACGTCGGACTGACTTGTTCCCTGCCATCGGCGGTCAGGACCAGGGCCTAGGTCCCTACCGGGAGGGCTCGCGGCCGATGAGGCTGGTTGTCATCAGGTGATCAGGTCTGCTAACGGCAAGGGAGGCCGGTCATGAAGGCGCAGGTTGGCGATGAGCTGGTCGTGAAGGGACGCCACGTCGGCGACCCCGACCGTACCGGAGTCATCATCGAGGTAATCGGACAGGCCGGAGGGCCGCCGTACCTGGTGCGGTGGAGCGACGGCCATGAGAGCTCGTTCTTCCCGGCATCCGGGACCGTGGCGCAGCACATCTCGCTGCCCGCCAGGGAACGCCCCCGGACACCGTAGGCGGGAGCCGGCGCAGGAAACCCTGAGCGCGAGGAGGCAGCCACCGGTGGAGATCACCACGGCATCGCGATACCGGTTCGCCACTCCCCGGCACGGGCGGATGGTGGTGCCCGGCTGCCCAGCACGATCGCCCCGGCAGGCCGGACCGCGGTAATGGCAGGCGCGCATGATTGACATCGACGGATCGGCTCACTCCGGCAGCGGCACCATCGTGCGGCACGCTGTCGCCTACGCCGCGCTGACCGGCCAGCCGGTACGCGTCCGCAACGCCCGGGCCCGGCGCCAGCACCCTGGCCTGCGCCCCCAGCATCTGCGGGCCATCCAGGCGATACGCGACCTGGTGGGCGGGAGCCTCGACGGAGCGGAAGTGGGCTCCCGGTCCTTCGAGTTCCGGCCGGGAAACACCGAACCGGCCGGCCGGTATGCGTGGGACATCGGCACGGCCGGCTCGGCTACCATGCTGGCCCACTCGATGCTGCCCGTCCTGGCATTGCGCGGCCGGGGAGCCGAAGCGGAGATCCGCGGCGGCTTGTTCCAGGACTTCGCGCCGTCAGCGTTCCATCTGCAGCACGTGATCGTGCCCCTGCTCACCCAGATGGGGCTGGACGCCCAGGTCGAGATGATCCGGCCCGGCTACCTACCCGCAGGCGAGGGCATCATCCGGCTGGCCGTCCCGCCTGCGGCGCGGCCGCTGCGCCCGCTCACGCCGCGCCGCGGCCAGGCACCCGCACGGGTCTGGGGAATCTCGCTGGCATCCCACCTGGATGACCAGCACGTCGCAGCCCGGATGGCCGCCGCCGCCCGTACGGTCCTCGGCCCGGCCGGGATCACCGCCGAGATCTGTGAGCTCGGCGACAGCACCGCCACGCAGCCCGGGGCCGCGTTCGCCCTGTTCGCCGACTTCATCGGCGGGACCCGGCTCGGTGCCGACCGGGCCGGGGCGCCGCACCGCCCGGCCGAACGAATCGGCGCCTGGGTGGCACGCCAGCTGCTCGCTGAGATCGGCAGCGGCGCCACCATCGACCGGCACGCCAGCGACCAGGTCATCCCGTTCGCCGCCCTCGCCGACGGGACCAGCAGATTCCAGGTCCCCTTCGTCACCGAGCACACCGAGACGGCCGGGTGGCTGGCCTGGCTGTTCCTCCGTGCTGAGGTCCGCGCAGTGGGCAGCACGCTAGTAGTCCACGGCCGGGACGCCCGGAACCTGCGGATGGACTGGCCCGGAGAAGATGACCCGCCAGCC